>Ga0209535_1001065_pt1 | contig 18861 bp, 27 predicted proteins | sample LinPmetageLP28_FD_184041 | JGI IMG/M metagenome (GOLD analysis project Ga0209535, IMG submission 184041) | Marine viral communities from the Pacific Ocean - LP-28 (SPAdes) (version 2) | ecosystem: Environmental > Aquatic > Marine > Oceanic | place: Pacific Ocean | collected 2009-08-22
CCGGTAAAAAACCTAAAGGTTCTAGTAGAAGACTGTATACTGATGAAAATCCTAAAGATACAGTTGGTGTAAAATTTAGTACTGTAGGTGATGTTAGAGACACTTTAAATAAGAGATCTTTTAAATCTAAATCTCATGCAAGACAATCTCAAATTATTAATTTAATTCATCAAAGAGTAAGAGCTGCGGTAGGAAGAACAAAAGATCCTAAAAAGAAAAAGAATTTAAAATCTGCCTTTAGTTACATAAAGAAGAAAAAGGAAGCAAGTAAAAAGAAAACCCAAAGAATGAAAGAACAAGATGAACAATTTTAAAACTTTTTTTGAAAATTATGCCGATGGTAAAAAAAAGGGTAAAAGCAGACCTGGTAGAGTCAAGAAAGCAGGTGCAAGTTGCAAAGGTTCAGTAACTGAACTTAGACGTAAAGCTAAGAAATATGGTGGTGAAAAAGGTAAAATGTATCATTGGTGTGCCAATATGAAAGGTGGAAAAAAATAATAAATAATATTATGAATTACGATAAATTAGCAGATGTTATTTTAGAAAGCGTTGAAGGTATTAAAGCTATAAAGCTTCCATATGCTTTAGATGCTCTAGAGCCTAGTATAGATGCTGAAACAATGAACTTACATTTTAACAAACACTATAAAGGTTATGTAAAAAAATTGAATACAGCTTTACCAGCTACTAATAAGCAAGATTTATTATCAATTGTTAAAAAAGCTAAATCTAAAAAAGATGCAATTCGTAATAATGCAGGGGGCGCGTATAATCATCAGTTATTCTGGAATATGATGTCACCAGATAGGAAAACAATTTCAGGGCCTATTAAAGAGTTAATAGAAAAGCAATATAAGAGTGTAGATAATTTTAAAGCTAAATTTGTTGAAGAAGCTTTAGCTCATTTTGGTTCAGGTTGGTTATGGTTAGTTAAGAAAGGTAATAAATTAGAATTAATACCCACCGATAACCAAGATAACCCTTTAATGGATTCAGACGTAACTATACTACTTGGTATAGATGTTTGGGAGCATGCTTATTATAAAAAGTATGGTCCTAATAGAGAAAAGTATATTAAGCAATTTTTGAAGATAGTGAATTGGGATTATTGTAATCTTCAATTAATGCAATAATTTCATTCTTCATATAGTTAACCCTAATTGGATAAAACTTATTTTCTTTATCCTTATAGAATATAACACAACCGGTACACTTTTTACCTGAACTCTTTTCATGTAAATAAGCATATAAAGACAACTGCAACGCGTACGTATTAAATTCACATACACTTAAATGGTCCATAGGTTTAAGCATAAACTCATTATATTGGGAGAAGAAATTAAACGCTTTATTAGTTTTAAAATCACCAACCATGAAATGGGTTTTATTCTCGTAAATTAAATCTGCTGTACCGGCAATAAAATTATCTAAATCATGTAATTTTTCTTCACATAATAAAGTCGGAAATTTCTTAAAGATATGTTTCCATTTATTAAAAGAAGAATATAAAGATTCATGTTCTTCTTCTTCAACCCCTTCAGTTAAATAGTCTTCCATTACCTTATGAATACTAGTGCCGTAATCACAAGCTCTATTCTTTTCCGTCTCCCACATATCTAATACAAAGTCGACATCTAAACCTTCTCTGTTAGCAACTCGAGTTGCATTTTCCATCTTATCGAATGGCTTTTTATACTTACCTATTAAAGTAGTTGCCGATATTAATTCTCTACCGGTTTTACTACACTTGTAAGTATGGGACTTTTCATCAAACGTAATCATATATTAATTATAGTATACAGACTTGATATATCAAATTTTTATTATAAAATAATAATATATGAGAATAGCAATCTGTGGAACAGCAAACATTGGTAAAAGTACATTAATACAAGATTTCTTGCAAGAATGGGATATGTATGGTCGTGAAGTCAAGACATATAGAGATGTTTTAAATGAAAAAGGTTTACCGCATAGTAAACATACGAATAAGGAAAGTCAAAAAGCTATTCTTGATTATATGGTAGACACTTTAAAGGAATTTAAAGAAGGTGATAAAGTTATATTTGATAGATGCCCGTTGGATAATTTAGTTTACTCAATGTGGGCTTTGAGTCAAGAAGATAACGATATAGATGAGGATTTTATAGATGAATGTATTCCAATAGTTAATGAGGCTTTAAAGAATTTAGATATTATATTTTTTATACCGATTACAAAACATAATGAAATTGAAATAGAAGAAGATGGTGACAGAGAAACAGATAAACAATATATTCAAGAAATTGATAGTTTCTTTAAAGTCTTACAAAGACATTATCATGAGAACCCTCAAGATAATCCATTTTTTCCGAGAGATGATTCACCAGCTCTTATTGAAGTTTTCGGTTCAAAACAAGAACGTATCCAAATGATAAAATTATATCTAGATATTGATGGAGACCTAATTGGTGGAGACGGTCAATCTGATATTTTTAGTCCAGAAAATATGGACTTAATGGAAAACTTATTAGAGTCTCAAGGGTTAGCTAAAAAAGAAGAAGATGAGTTAAAAGCTCAAATTGAACTAATTAAAAAGGAATTACCCAGTAGCTGATATAAGGATATTATAAGTAACACCGGCAATATCTATTGGTAAACCAAATAAATTAGTCACTTGTCTACCAGCCCCGGTACCGTCTGCTGAAATTGGTAAAACTGCTGTTGGAGAGACATTACCGTTAAATATTATACTAGATAAAGTTGTAATATAAGTACCATTTTGTTTAGCAGCTAAACCTAAGTTCGCAGATAATGCTGGTATATCGGTGCTTGATAAAGCCTGAATATCGGCTGATACTGCTAGAATATCGGTAGAATGCTGCGTTATAGTTGTACCGAATGTAGTGTTATCTAAACCAATTACAAAATTCTTAAAATCTAATGTATTAGTTGCATTAGCTGATTGAACTAATATTAAATTACCGTTATTAATTTCAGTAACTTGTGGTAACTGCTTTATACTAATTTGTGTTGACATATTAATTATTTATTATAAAATATATATAATGTCAAAGATAGGATTAGGAATAGTAACATGCAACCGACCTGAATTTCTTTCGAAATGTATCGCAAGCATAGATTTTAATAAAGTTGATGAAAGAATAATTGTCAATGATGGTAAATTAGATGTTAAACATCCTAATTTTACAGTTTTAAAAAATGAAAAAAATATAGGGGTAGGTAAATCAAAAAATAAAATACTTAAACATTTATATGAAAAGGGATGTGATTATATTTTTATTCTAGAAGATGATATGCTTATTTTAGATAATAATGTATTTGAAAAATACATTGAAGCTCATAAAAAATCAGGCATACATCATTTTAATTACGGGCCAGGTTCACCCTTTAATAGAAAACAAAATATAAAATTTGATCTACATAATAGGCATGAATTAGATCAGCATAGTGAACCAAAACCTCGTAAGATCGTAGATTATGGTAATGAAATTAAAGTTTCTTTATTTGAACATACTGTAGCAATGTTTTCTTTTTTTACTAGAAAAGTAGTTAAAGAGGTTGGTTATATAGACGAAGACTTTTATAATGCTTGGGAGCATGTGGATCACACATATAGAATAATTAAAGCAGGTTACCATCCACCATTTTGGTATTTTGCGGATATTTACAATAGCCATAAATTCTTATCTGAAGCTCCGGAAGCTATTGATAAATCCTCTATAGCAAATGATAGTGAGCAATGGAAAAAAAATGTTTACGGTGGTAGAGAAATTTATCTAAAAAAACATGGTCATTATCCTAACGAACCACCATTTACTTCAAATGAAGAAGTAGATAGAGTATTAAAAAAATTAAAAAATCATGGGTGAAATAATAACATACGGTAAAGGTTATAACTTAAACCCAGGTGTAAAAGTCTTTATAAAGAGTGCTATCGAAACTGGTAATAAAGTAACTATTATAGGATCACAATTAAGTGATGATATTTTAGAATATGCAAAAGATAATGGTGTATCAATTTATAATAGTGAATTATTGAGTAAAAAATATAACGTACAGGAAACGATTTCACCTTACACGTTAAAAGTAATTTATTTCTTTTTATATTGCAAGTATGTAAGTAAAGAAGAAGAAGTATACTTATGTGATTTTACAGACGTATATTTTCAAAAAAATGTTTTTGAATTGATAAAAAATAGTAAACCATATGTAACAAGTGAAAATAAAATAATAAATTCGTGTGAGACTAATTCTACGTGGGTTAATATTTGTTATAATAACGATATTTTTAATCTAATAGGTAAAAATGAAATATTAAACGGTGGTAGCATTTTAGGTAAAAGAGAGTCGTGCGTATATTTGTTAGATGAAATGTGCAAAGATATGAGCAGTATTATTTCACGTATAGGCAACTATCAAAATATTGACCAAGCATCGATGAATAAAGTAGTTTATTTTGATTTACATAATCATAATATTTTAAGAAATGGTGAAATTTTAAATTCTGCTCATTCAGGTAACGCTGAGGTTAAAATAGAAAATGAATTATATTCCATAGATGGTAATATACCTTTTATTATACATCAGTATGACGTTATTAAAAAAATAGAAAAGGAGTTATATGAAAAATATAATTGATATAATAATACTTTCATTAGCAATAGATAATCAGACATTTTTAAAAACTAAAAAATGTGTTGAGTCATATATCAATACTGCGGGAGATTTAATTGATAAAATTATTGTTGTTGAGTCTAATAGTAATTTTCATGGTTCATATAATAATAAAAAGGTAAAAGTAATAAAACCGAATGAAAAATTTAATTATAATAAATTTTTTAATATAGCCTTATCTGAATGTGAATCAAAATATATAATGGGTCCAAATAATGATTTAGAAGTTCAACCTAATTGTATACAAACGATGATAAGGGAGCTTGAAAAGGATAATAATTTAAGTTCATTATGTCCAATAGATAGAAATTGGCATAGACATACAAAAATGTATTTACCTAATGATAATAAAGTTTATTATGGTTACGATGTTTCACTTCATATGTTTGGTTGTGTATTTTGTTGTAAGAGAGAAGTTTTTAATAAGATTGGATTTTTAGATGAAAGGTTTCATTTCTTTTATCAAGATAATGATTATGCATTATGTTTACAGCGTAATGAATTAATACATGGTGTACATACCGGAGCTAGAGTATTACATAAATCAGGTGGTACGGATGAAATAGCTCCAGAACACTGTAAATATACCCCTAAAAATATGAATGAGCAAGGAGATATTTTATCTAATAAATGGAATAATGAACCATTTAAAAGCGGTGGATATAAAAAATATAGAGAGTATAATAATTAACGATGTGTAGTATAATAGTATCAAATATATCAAAAAATAAATTATTACAACAAGCTAATAAATTTATACAAAGAAGAGGCCCAGATCATACATCATGGGGATCAGCTAACGGTATTACCTTTATTCACAATTTATTAAGTATAACAGGGGATTTCACACCACAACCTTTTGTTGATAAAGAGGATGGAATAGTGTGTTTATATAATGGTGAAATATACAATGCATTTACTTTTGGTGATAATTATAAATCGGACGGTGAATGTATATTATCATTATATAAAGAACATGGTAAGAATTTTGCTAAACTTTTAGATGGTGAATATGCTATATGTATTGTAGATTTTAATAAAAAAGAAATAATTTTAGTTTCAGATACTTTTTTGACTAAGCCGCTATGGTATGGTAAAAACGGTAGTGACTTTAGTATCGGCTCATATAAGAGTTCGGTAGAACTTACCGGTATACCAAATGCTATTAGACATAAAGCTAATACATGCAGTATTTTTGATTTAGATTTTAATAAAAAAGAAGAATTTACAGTTAATGAATTTGATCTTAGACAACATAAAAATACATACGATGATTGGTTATCGGTATATCAAAAATCTATTAAAAAAAGAGCTTCTGATAATGTAAAAGAAGATATATTTATAGGAATGAGCAGTGGTTATGATAGTGGTTCAATAGCATGTGAATTGAATAACCTTGATATCAAATTTAAAATATATTCTGTAACTGGTAATGAAAATAAAGAAATTTTAAATAGTAGATTTGAAATAGTTAAAGAAAATGCTTCTATAGAATATCTTGAAAATTGTAATAATGACTTTATGCATGCACGTCAACATATATATGATTGGGTTGAGCCATATACATACGAAATTTTTTCAGGTAGAAGTGACTATACAGAACACGTACAATTACACGAAGATGGAGGCGCAAATGCCTTTTCATTAGTATGTCAGCGCGCGAAGAAAGACAATAGAAAAATATATATTTCAGGCTCTGGAGCAGATGAAATATTTTCTGATTACGGTTGGAATGGAAAAGGTGTAACTAATCATAGTAATTTTGGAGGATTGTTTCCTGATAATTTAACTGATATTTTTCCTTGGCCTAGCTTTTATGGTAGTTCGCAAATATCATACATAACTAAAGAAGAAATGGTCGGTGGTTCATATGGTATCGAATGTAGATATCCTTTTTTAGATTATAATGTAGTTCAAGAATTTTTATCTTTATCATCTAAATTGAAGAATAAAAATTATAAAAGTGTATTACATCACCATTTAAAATTGAATAACTTTCCATTCCAGGAAAATGAAAAAATAGGATTTTATTATTAATTATGAAACTAGTATTGGCATCTCTCGAATTCTTAGTACAACCATATGACTTTAGAGGTCTTAAGGTTTTTTGCAAATCATTACGCGAACATTATGATGGTGATTGCGTTTTCTTTATTCACAATGTACCACCTCAAGCTTTAGATATATTAAAAGAGTCTAATATACAAACTATAGAAAAAAAGGAATATGAAGAAAAATATAATATTGTTAAGTTTGGTATAAATGCGACTCGTAGATTGTATAATTATCTATTCTTAAAAAATAACCCTAAATATACTGATATCATTTCTATAGATGTAACTGATGTAGTAATACAATCAGATCCATTTAAAGCAAAGAGTGATGGTAAAGCTCAAATATCTGAGGAAGCTGTACTCATAAAAGATTGTACTATAAACGCAGGTTGGATTAGTGGTAATTATGGGGATAAAGAATTTAACTTAATTGGAAATAAACCTATATTATGTGCCGGTATAATTAGAGCTAACAACGAGAATACACAAAAATTAAGTAAAATATTTCTCAATGAAGTGCAAGAATTATTTAAACGTTCAAGAGGTACAAAGTTTGGTAATCTTGATCAAGCTCATATTGAATATATGTTTCATTGTCTTGATTTTGATAAAGAAATTTTACCATATGTAAATGATTCTTATATGCATATAGGTCATACAAAAAGAAATAATTTATCTATTAATAACGGTACTATTACAATATCTTCACCATCAGGTAACATAACTCCAAATATAGTTCATCAGTATAATCGACATGCTGATATTGAGGGTATATTGTATGAGCAATATAAGTAAAAAAATTTGTATTATTGGTACAAACCGTGACCACGATAAGTGGAATATACCATTAAGTTTTTTTAATGAATTTAAACGGTTAGGTCATGAAGTAAAAATTTTCAATAATTTAAATGACGATCAACCTGGCATAAATCAATTTAATCCTAAAGCGTGGACTGAAGCAGGTTTACAGCAAATGTTGCATGATGCTAATAATGGTATATTTGAACCTGATATTATAATTCATTTTGATTTTGGTCTATTCCGATCACCTTTACTAAACAAAAATAATTTTCCTTCTGCAACATGGGTTTACGAATCTGGAGATGATCCTCAATGTTTTGATTATAATTTTGATAAAGTTCAATCCGGTAATTATGATTATATTTTATCTCCAGATATAAAAAGTGTTTTTAGATATAGCCAAAAAGGTTATAATGCAATATGGTCACCTCATTTTGCAGATGATTTATTTTTAGGAGATGAAATAAAACCAACTATACCTTGCATTACGTCTCGCCATTATAGTGAACCTTTTTTTATTGAACTAAAAGATAAATTAGGTGATAAATTTCAAGCCAGGGATGAATTTATTCCCGAAGATAAACATTTACAATTTCTTAAAACTGGTAAAATTATAATACAAAATAGCAAATACAAGGAAATAACAAGAAGAATATTTGAAGGTATGTTATGTAATCGATTAGTAATTACAGACCGATTAAGTGAAGATACCGGTATAGATAAAATTTTTAAAGAAGGGGAAGATATAGTATATTTTGATAATATTGACGACTGTTCTGAAAAAGTAAATTATTATTTAGAAAACGAAAAAGAAAGATTACGAATATCTAATAATGGTTATAATAAAATAAAAAGTAACCATACTATTAGTAAGCGAGTTGAAAATTTATTAAAATTAATTAATTAATATTAGATAAAAAACTATGAAAATTTTATACTTAACAAAAGGGGATCATGTAGATTACCAAAATGATTGTTTATTAATTGGTTTAAAAGAACTATATGGTACTGATGTAATCGATTATAATAAACAATTACATAATTATGAAACATATGATGAAGAAGAAGCAAAAAAATTGTACGGTATGGGTATGTCTGTTACAAGAGTACTTCAAGATTTAGAAGTAGATCGAACTGATATAACATCGAAAATTAAAAATAAATATTTTGATTATATAGTTTACGGTTCAATATGGAGATGCAGTAATTATATAACTGAAATTTTAAAATATTATAGTCCTGATAAAATTATAGCTGTCGATGGGGAAGATGAAACTAATCTTCATAAAGTATTTGGTTTAGGTATACAATATTTTAAAAGAGAATTAATTCATCAACATGATAGACTACACCCTATATCATTTTCCATACCTACATCAAAAGTAAACTTTAATAAAAATAAAAAGAGAGATTTTTCTTATATAACCCCTTTAGATAAATCTACATATATTTATAAAAATGAAAAAGATTATTATAATGATTACGGTGATAGTAGATTTGGGGTAACACTTAAAAAGGCTGGTTGGGATTGTATGAGACATTATGAAATAATGGCAAATGGTTGTATACCGCATTTCTTAGATATAGATGATTGTCCAGAATATACTATGAATGATTTCCCTAAAACTTTATGCCAGGAAGTTAACTCTTTATTAAAAACTGAAACACCTGAAAAGGTATATGATAAAATGATTGGTGAATTTGAAAATCATTTTAATAATAATAACACTACTATAAAAGTTGCAGAAAACTTTATAAAAAGGATATAAAAAAATATGGAAAGACACGATATAATAAACATTTTAATTGCTAAAAATAAATATAAATCTTACTTAGAGATCGGAACACAACACGGTAACGCTTTTGTCAATATTGATATACCGTATAAAATATGTGTTGATCCTGAAAAAGTTTTTGATGGTTTAACCCATGAAATGACTTCAGATCAATTCTTTGAAGAAAATAAAGAAACATTTGATATTATTTTTGTCGACGGGTTACACTTGGAAGAACAAAGTACAATTGATATAAGAAATTCTTTAAAGGTTCTAAATGATGGGGGTTCAATAGTAGTTCATGACTGCTTACCACATTGTGAGGAATTTATTCAAGTATGCTGGAATGGGACAGTTTTTAGATCAATTATAGATTTACGGTATAATAACCCTGATGTATGTATTGATGTTGTTGATTCTGATAATGGTTGTGGTATTATACAAAAAGGTAAACAAGAAGTGTATAATAAAGTAGATATCGAACAAGCTAAAGTCTATGACTATTTTGCAGACAATAGAAAAGAATTAATGAATGTAATTTCAGTTGATGAATTTTTATTAAAATACACATAATAGTTGAAAATAATTATTCTTAATCTATAATTAGATTATGATTATTAAGAATCTTAACTATGACGGTGATTTAATTCATAAACGTTTTGCGTATAATTTCTTTCGAAAGAAAACTTTACCCATTGGAAATATTATAGCCTTTAGAGGTTATATGAATGTTGGTATTGATGGTATGATCGATCAAGAAGATGTGCTTCAGAACGATTATATTGCAAGTGATGATGCAATTAGCTTTTGTTGGGAAATTCCTAACTTGGATAAGTTTGGTGCAGTAGCGTATCAAAGACTTTTAAATACTCAGATTGCTAATATTCTATCTTCAAAGTATATTAAGAAGCCTATAGAAGTAGATGGTGATGATCTAATGGTACATGATGAGTTTGAAGGTAGTGATGGTAGCTTACAAACTGTTGGTAAATGTAGCGTTAGCATTACGTATTCAAAGGATAATGTAGCTATCGGTCATACTGGTATTAATGTTAATGCTGGCCCGAAAGCTCCTAACTTTGCTTATAGTACAAAGCTATCAGATGAGAAGTGTGAAGAATTTATGCAAGATATTATTGATCTATTTTATGCGATAAATGATGATATGTTTATCGCAACTACTAAAATTAATCTGTGACGATATTTCAATATATTAATAGCTTACTATTTAGTAAGAAAAAAATAGATATGAACTGCGATGATGAATCGCAGTTTAATCTGTTTATGGTTAATAGATGGACTAGTATGTATTCTAAAGAATTAAATGAATATATAAATGAAACCACTAATAAGTATTGGAACCTATTTGATGATAAATTGTCTCAATATAACTATATCTATTCTATATTACCTAGATTGAAATTTAAAAGATTAAATTATCTAAAAAAGATAAAAAAAGAAAAAAAGAGTAAAGAAGAAAAACAATTAATACCAGAATTTTATAGTCAACGTGAATATAAACGACTTGTTGAACTACAAGACTTTATTAGTAAATAAGTTATATGGCACAAGCAAGCATTGACGTACTCGCAACTAAAAGAAATTTAATAGACTTAGTAGACTCTCATAATAACTCCCTCGATGGTTTAATTGATCAGGATTATGAACTTGGATTTTTATTCGATGATATTATTTTAGTAGAATATATAGATGAAGTATCTGATGGTAAAGGAGATGCTGTTATGAGAGGTGGGGTTTATATACCTACAAATGCAGTTCAAAGAGCATGGAGAAAAGGTAAAGTTATTCTAGCTGGACCTGAATGTAAATATACAAAAAAGAATGATATAGTTATATTTCCTAATAACCTCGGAGTTGGTATAGGAAATGCTGATGTTTCAGGTCATGGTAAACTTAAGAAAGGTATATTCTTAAACGAAAATAGATTATTTGGTATAGCTAAACATAAAGATGAAACAGCAAAGAAACCAAATAAAAAAGAAGTTAGTAAAGTCAAAAACCGTTTGAGAGCAATTGCTAAAAGCGAAGCAGAAAAAGCAAAAAATAAAAATGAAAGTAAGTCTACCGAGTCTTAAAAATACTTTACAGGGTAATGTCTGTGAAATAATTTTTGAGAAACGAAGACCGAAACCCGGGGATAGTTCTCAAAGAAGAATGCTATGTACTCTGGATGAGAGTTTACTTAATAGTGTTAATGGTAGAACGACGTTAAATTATAAACCACCATCTAGTAACCCGAAATATAACCCTGGTAGTAAAAATTTATTACCTGTATGGGATATTATGATGCAAGGTTGGAGAATGGTAAGTATGGAAAATTGTGAAATAGTTAATACAATTCCTGAAAATGAATTTTTTAAATATTTTAATGAAAATATATATCCAATGTCTGCGGATGAAAAGAGAGGGTATATGGGTACATGAATTTTCCAAATATAGAAATAAGTTTAAATCATTTACTTCAAAGAAATATAGTTATATATAATAACCGTGCTAAACCGCTTAAAAAAGGTAAATTAATATTATACAGAGTAAAGGAATTTTATTACGTTTTATCTTTATTAAATGACAAAGATGAAATAAAAGAATATGAAATTCCATTCCCATTTAATTCTACTTTTAAAGGTGATCATCTAGTTTTTGATTATACTTTAGATACATTTTCAAAAAATAATTCGTTTGTTTTTTATAAATCTAAAGTATTAAATTTTAAAAAGAAAAGTAAATTATACAATACAGTAGTTGTTTTATCAGCAGTTTGATATTATAATTATAGTATGCTGAGTAAATATCTTAATAAATTTCCTGACGGTTATAACCCGAGTACTCAGCAGATTAATATTATTAAAAAAATTGAAAATGCATTTAATAAAGGTCATAAATTTGTCATATGTAGTGCTCCGACTGGTAGCGGTAAAAGTTTTATATCAAAGACATTAGCTAATGTATCGAATAAATGCACTAACAATTTTAAAGAATTAGTAGATAGTTATGATGCATTTAAAATGGATAATGTTGGTAATTATATCAATGAGTTAGAATGTATGGATGAACCTGCAAATGGTGCATTTGCATTGACTATAACTAAATCGTTGCAAGATCAGTATCTAGAGTTATTTGACGACAGTATAGTTATGAAAGGTAAGAGTAATTATACAAGTACATTAAACCCTGATATTGATGTTGAAATGGAAACATCTGTTATGCCTCGTAAGATATTAGATGATCATAGAAAAGCTCATAAGTGCAATTATCATAATGCTCGAAACCGAGGTTTAGTCGATAAGTTTGGTGTATTAAATTATAAGATGTTTTTAGCCTTACCGGGTCATGTAAAACGTAAAAACTATATTATATGTGACGAAGCTTCAGAACTTGAAGATGAAATAGTTAAACAGTATTCAGTCTTTATAGACCCAGATCGATTAAAACTATTAGGGGTTGGTGTACCGAGTCTATATTCTGAAAAACATGATACAGTATATAAATGGATATGTTCGTGTATTTTAGAAATAAGTGAGTACGTTAATACCTTAACCAATAGAAGTAATAATAAAAATATACAACTTAGTAATAGTGAGAATATAAAATTAAGTTATTTAAAGAACCTTCATAGAAGTTTAAACTTAATAACTGAAACATGGGAAGAGTGTGAGTATGTTGTACAACGAGATGGTAAAACTGCAAGAGTAATGCCACTAAAGGTAGATGTATTATCAAAATACATTTTTAAGTATGCTGATAATGTTTTATTAATGTCTGCTACTATTATTGATCATAAGCATTTCGCTAAGAGTTTAGGTATAAAGGAGTATGAATATGTAGAATCAGATAGTACTTTTGATCCTCAAAAAGCTCCTATCTATATTAATACTAAGCAAAAGATTAATCATTATAATTTAAAGAAAACATTACCTAAGATTGTAAAACAAATACAAGAAATATGTAAACAGCATGAATTTGAAAAAGGTATCATACATACACATACAGGTTTTATAGCTTCTTATTTGCAAAATAATTTAAATGGTACACGCTTTTTATGCAGAGATAAAGAAACGAGAAATGAAGAATTATTAAGACAACATTCAAAGAGTAAAGAACCGACCGTGTTAGTAAGTCCATCATTAGGTTTAGGTATTGATTTAAAAGATGATTTAGCAAGATTTCAAATAGTAATTAAAGCACCATACTTACCGTTAGGTGATAATAGAATTAAGAAGTTATTTGAATTAGATAAAGCATGGTATTCAAATAAGATGTTAAGCAACGTTGTACAGCAATGCGGGAGAGGTATTCGAAGTAAGCAAGATCATTGTAAGACATATATTTTAGATGCAGGTGTATATGAAGCTATTATTCGGAATAAGAACAAATTACCGAAATACTTTATAGAACGTTTTGTTTAATAATAAATAATATTATGGAATCATTTGAAATATATTATAATAATGAAAATGTAATAGAAGAGATAAGTTTTCAAGGCATAAAAGATACAGTAGCTGGTGTAACAACAAAAGCTGTTGATGCAACAAAGGGTGCAGTAACTGACGCATCAGGTAAAGCTCAAGAAATAGCCGGCAGTGCTACTGAAAAGATGGCCGACTTATCAACATCACTTGGAGAAATAACCACCACTGTTAAAAATCTACCACAAGCTTTATCAGAAATGGGTCAATGGACCATGAACGCTGGAATGGTTGGAATTGGAGGAGCTTTTGTTTCGCAAGGTTTAGGCGCAGCAATGACCATGTTAGCTAATAAATTAGATAAAGAGAGATTAGATTTGGCGAAAAGAAAAGAAAGTCAAAGAGAAATTATGGTAAAAAGTGAATTTGAAGCAGTCTTTAAAGCTGGTGAACAAATACCTGATGATGAATATATGAAAAAGTTAGATGAGATTTCAAATAAATGGGCTGGAAAATATAAAATACCTGAACCTCAACTTTTTGTAGCAGCTATAAGAAAAATAGGAGAAGGTTTAAAAACTAAATACGGAGCTATATTTGGAGCCGTTATAGCAATTTTAGCATTTAAAATGGGTACACCGTTCCCAACATTTACACCTGGACCGTAAATAACTAGAAATGGAAACTTTTCAAGAATACGTTATCAAAGAAGGTAAATTCGGTAAAGCATTAGCGACCGGTGCCCTTGCAGCTGGATTAATGTCAAGCCAAGCTGACGCATCTATCTTTAACAATAACCCTGGAAATATACGAACATCACCTACAAATTGGAATGGCGAGGTAACCAAACCAGGTGAAGAATTTGAGAGATTTAGCGATATGCATATGGGAGTTAGAGCTTCAGCTAGGATTTTAATAACATATAGTAAAAAATATGGTATAGATACTATTAATAAAATTATTCATAGATATGCTCCTCCAGAAGATAATAATCCAAATAACGCTAACTATGCAAAACACGTTTCAAATGGATCAGGGTTTGATGTTGATGAAAAAATTGATCTAACTGACCCGCAAGTGTTAATGAAATTAATGAGACCAATTTTTGAATTTGAAAATGGTCAAAAAGAAGCTGCTAAGATTTCTGACGCTGATATTCAAAGAGGCGTTAAGATGGCTTTTTAGTCTTTTTTTTACGCTTAGGTAACGCAAATTTCAAAGTATGCTGTTTACCACCTGGCTGACCTTTAAATCCGGAAATAGCTTTAGTACTATGGGGATCACTTAATTGAGAGTTTTGATTGGTAAATTTACCTTTTAAAACTTTACTTCTTTTATTAGTGTCGACAGGTGCACCAAAGTCTTCTAATATATTTTTAACTATGGTATTGAAATTCATATATTTATATTTATAATAAGATATGGTTAAATCCTTAAAGGTTAAGTGTATAGTTACAAACAAAGAAAGTTTATTTTCAGGTGACTATTTAAGAAAGAAAATAGAAGAATATAAAGATATTGAAACTCTATTAAAATTGTATATTAGTAGAGATGTTAAAACTCTTTTTAAAAGAGGTTACGGTGTTATGGAAATAAGAAATATCTTAAATGTATCAGATGATATTGCAACCCCAGAGGAAACAATTATTACACAACTAGAAGAAAAGTATAAAAATAACAGTCTTAAGATTCCAACTATAAATGAAAATTTATCTTCATTTACTTATAATAAATCCGATCCAGAAGTTGAAACCTTTATAAATAACTATATAATTAAGTTATGAATTTAGTACCAAGAATTAATAGAAATAAGTTACAAATATTCGATTCCAGTAATGGAGCCGTAAAAAGGTCAATAAATTTACCCGGACCAGCAGATTATTCTGGACCAGTATTAAACGGTGATTTAACTACTATAAGTGTGCATTATAAAAATGGTAATAATAAATCTATTACATATAATATTAAAACTGGTTCAAGAGTAAGTTCAATTTCAATGTAATGATAGATGTAGCATTAGTAGATGAGCCAGTATGTGGTGATAGTTTTGAATTTATTGATATAGATCGACCTTATTTATTTTTAGGTCATATTGTAAAAAATCAATATGATAATTTACGTTTGAAACTAAATGACGATTATAATCCTAAAAAGTTTTATGCATCATATAAAGAAGAAAATAAATGGAATATGTTACCTCTTTATGGTATAAATTTAAAACTTAATGATACAGGAGTAAAATTAGCAAAAATTTTAAATGATCAAGATAATCGCTCAGGTGTTAATTTAATAGTATATGAAAACTTAATTAATCAATTTGATTTAACTTGTGGTGATTGTTATAATTATTTTAAAAATAAAATATACCCAATAGACTTTAATAAATTTAGAAAATTAACAGATGATAAAATATCAAAAGATAAAAAAATATTACAACATATGTTAGATCTAGATGAAAGCAAATTTGATTTTCAGAAATTTGGTTCAATTAACTGTTTATTACTAACTTAAAATATATATAATAATAATAATGAATATTGTAAAAAGAACAGGAGAAACGGTACCATTTGATGTGGAAAGAATACACAGAGTTGTTGGTTGGGCTGTAAATGATATAAAAGGTGTAACAGCTTCTGATATTGAAATAAATGCCAAACTACAAATGGAAGAAGGTATTACAACTCGTGAAATACATAACGTGTTAATTGATTCAGCAGTTAATTTAATAAGCTTAACCTCACCAAACTATCAATATGTAGCTTCTAAATTACTTTCTTATCAATTACGTAAAGATGTATGGGGTGGTAAGAACCCACCTAAGTTAGTTGACTTCATTAATAAGAATGTTCATGAGAATGATGTATACGATGAAGATATTCTAATGCTATATACTGATAAAGAAATTAATAAATTAGATGAATATGTAGATCATTCTAGAGATAATAATTTTACTTATGCTGGTATGCGTCAATTATGTGATAAGTATCTTATTCAAGATAGATCTGAAACTAAAATTTATGAAACTCCTCAGTTTGCGTATATGATTATAGCTATGGTATGTTTTGGTCAATATGAGGGACCTGCTCGTATCTCTTATGTTAAGAAAGCTTATGATTATTTTTCTAAGTTTAAGATTAACCTACCAACTCCTTTAATGGCTGGTGTTCGTAGTAAAGTAAGACAATATGCGTCATGTTGCTTAATTGATGTAGATGATACATTACCTTCTATCTTTTCATCATCTACAGCTGCTGGGTATGCTACAGGATCTCGTTATGGTATTGGGTTAAATATGGGACGTATACGCCCTCTTAACTCTCCAATTCGTAATGGTGAAGTTGTTCATACAGGTGTAATACCTTTTCTTAAGTTGATGGAATCGACAGTTAAGTCATGTCATCAGAATGGTATTCGTGGAGGGTCTGCTACTGTCAACTTTCCTTTCTGGCATTATGAAGCAGAAGATATGTTAGTACTCAAAAATAACTCAGGTACGGATGATAATCGAGTACGTAAGTTAGATTATTGTATTCAATTTAGTGAGTTATTTTATAAAAGATTTTTAAAGAATGAAGATATAACTCTTTTCTCTCCTTGTGAAGCTAAAGAATTATATGATGCTTTCGGTCATGAAAATTTTGATGAGTTGTATGAGCAGTACGAACGTAAGACTAGTCTTAAGTTTAAGAAGACTATTAAAGCAAGAAAGTTAATGTCATTGTTTATTAAAGAAAGAGTAGAGACCGGTCGTATATACTTTATGAATATCGATCATTGTAATCAAAGATCAGCTTGGGATGATGATATTAAGATGACTAATCTTTGCGTTGAAGTATTACATCCTACTAAACCTCTACAGCATCCAGATGACAAGAATGCTGAAATTGGTATTTGTATTCTTTCTGCTATTAATGTATTAGAGATTCAATCTGATGCAGAAATGGAAAAGGTATGTGATATTATTGTACGTATTTTAGACCAGCTAATTGATTACCAAGATTACTTTTTACCTGCTGCTGAAAACTTTACTAAAAATCGTAGATCATTAGGTATCGGTATTACTAACTTTGCTGCATATCTTGCAAAGCAAGGGGTAAAGTATACGGATGATGAAGCTCCTAATGTAGCTGATGAATTAATGGAAAAGGTACAATACTATCTATTAAGTTCCTCTTGTAATCTTTCGAGTGAAAAGGGTAGATGTCCTAAATTTAATAAGACAAAGTATAGTCAAGGTTGGTTACCAATCGATAATTATAAGAAAGAAATTGATGAGTTCGTTACAAGAAAAAATAGTATGGACTGGGAAGGCCTACGAGCAAGGATAAAAGAGTTTGGACTAAGGCATAGTACTGTATCAGCTATAATGCCCTGCGAGAGCTCTTCGGTAATTCAGTGCTCTACTAATGGCATAGAACCTATTAGATCTTATATTACCTATAAGAAATCTAAAGCTCGTACGTTACCAGTTATCGTACCAAACTACACATCATACAAAAATAAGTATACTCTTGCATATGATATGGAAGATAATACTGGGATGATTAAGATAGTTGGTGCTTTACAAAAATGGGTAGATATGAGCATCAGTGCTAATATGTACTATAATTATGATCATTATGAAAATGGTGCGTTACCTGATTCGAAAGTCATTAAAGAGATCTTACTAGCATATAAGTTAGGTTGGAGAACAGGCTACTATAACAATACAGATGATGGGGATAAGCAGAGCTTCAATGAAGAGGAACAGAAAGATAATATTGAAGATGGGTGTGAATCAGGAGCTTGTGCGCTCTAAATATATTAACTATGGCTGATAAGGAGAATAAATGGGCAGAAAATGTCGAAGGAAAGTTTTACGTCGATGAACAATGCATTGATTGTGATCTATGTAGAGAGACTGCCCCAGATAATTTTACCAGTGAGATGGATGGAGGTTATTCTTATGTATATAAACAACCAGAAAACGAAGAAGAATTAGAATTATGTGTAGAGGCAATGGAAGGTTGCCCTGTTGAAGCAATAGGAGATGATGGAGAATAAATTTATGGAAACTGTACTTAACTTAAAAAATGTAGATACTACGAAACAACCTATGTTTCTTGGAGAGGATTTATCTCTTCAAAG
>Ga0209535_1001066_pt1 | contig 18857 bp, 26 predicted proteins | sample LinPmetageLP28_FD_184041 | JGI IMG/M metagenome (GOLD analysis project Ga0209535, IMG submission 184041) | Marine viral communities from the Pacific Ocean - LP-28 (SPAdes) (version 2) | ecosystem: Environmental > Aquatic > Marine > Oceanic | place: Pacific Ocean | collected 2009-08-22
TGAGCCGTTGGTGGCATGGACTAGGAAATTAGGACTGAGGATCAGGGAAGTCAGCTTCACTGTTGTAACCGGGCCCAAGGATGTTGCTTTACACATTGACGAAAAACCCGTGATGGCAAAAATAAACGTGCCAATACTGAACACACAAAACTCATACAACCAATGGTTTGAAATACCACATAGTATCATTGCAGAAAACCAAAAAACAAATCGATTTGGCGAGAAGTACTACCAGTTCGAGGACAAGGATATCTCTGATTTTAAAATGGTGGGAGAGGTCGAATTAATCAAACCGATAGTTTTTAATTCCGGGATCGCACACAACATTGTTTTCAACGACCAAGCAAAGTTTCCGAGGGTGGTGTTGTCCTGTATGTTTTACAATGAACCTATCGGGTATCTAGAGAATTAGTGTCATTGTTGTATATCGTCAGTATCTTATCCAAGTTCTCCTTGTGTACACTCTTCGGTGCACATGCCCCACAGTAGCACGAACGCTGAGCACAGGTCAGTATAGGCATCTTGTTGTTCTTTACAATATAATCTCTCATCTCATTCACATATGCAGGCATAGATTCCATCGTTGCCACATGCCCGATGGTTCCATCAAGCTTCACCTTGCAATCCTTGTTTGTGAAATATTGTCCTGTCACATTGTTGCCGTGTATAAAAAACTGATTAGCGGAGCAGTGCCAGCCGTGGAATGCGTCTTTGTTCCGTGGTACCAATGTTTGGTATTCTTTTAGGTTACCGTTTGTACACATCTTCCTTCCACCACAACAGGCCCTGCTTTGTGTATCTATCCTAGTTTCTGCAACCAGTTCCGCCAATTCCTGTTCGTCCATGAACTCCGCTAGGTCTGAAAAATGTTTTTCGTTGTATACCCCCAAAGGACCGTCTACTAATCTAGTCCTTGCATTGAATCCGTTGTCCCTACAATGCCTAAGCATGTCTATGCAGTCCTTCCAATTTTGTTCTGTTGGATACATGAGGACTATTATGTCATGCTCTTTTTTTATCTTTGCTAGATGTTCTATGTTCTTCTTGAATAAGGTTTTCAATTTATCTGGCCCGGTGCTGTGATAACTCATAGTGAATCCTTCCATGTGATCACAAATAAGTTTCCAATTTTTTTCCGTGGCCGTTCCGTTTGTGGTCATACGTCTCTTCAGCCTCCATCGATCACTGTATTTCTCGAACTTGCGAGATGACTCAATCATTAGGTCTACTATGCGTGGATGGTATATCGATTCACCACCATAAATGTTCATAATGGCATCTTTGAAGGCAGATTTCTTCTGCAACATCATCACGTCTGTGTATTCATACAGTTGTTCTAACATCAACATGCATTTCTCGAAACTAGGATGTTTGGTCGAATTGTCATGACCCTTTGGTCCAATCACACAGTAAGCACAATCGTAATTGCACTTCAGTGTCACTAACCAATCTATCAGGAACGACATCTTATTTTTTGGATGGTATGCTGGCTCTATGGTGTGTATGGACATCGCATTATTTAAGTGGCATTCTGACTTGGCGTAAATATCTCGTATGAAGATTGCCATAACGGGACACAAACATGGAATAGGCGAGGCGTTCGCAATGCAACTGACAGCACGCGGCCATGACATAGTAGGAATATCGAGGAGTGATGGAGAGAACATACGTAGGACACAGCACACTGCCAATCTAATAGAACCTTGTGATATGTTGATAAACAACGCCATAAGTTTTTACGCACAAACGGAACTGTTATTTGAAGTATGGCACAGATGGCAACCCCTGGAAGAAGCCCATTTCATTTGGAACATATCAACTAAACTGTGTGAACAGGATCATGACATAGACATAAACGGACTATCAATCAGAGAAGCGATGCAATACAGAAATCAAAAGATGAGTTTGGAGTTGGCACATCATCAACTTAACTTCCAATCTAGCAATATTGAAATGGAACTGATACGTCCCGGACCGGTACGAACACAATCGTTTAGTAACCAGGATGCCATAAGTGCAGAAAATTATGTCAAACAAGTTTTAGCACAACAGGACATAGTATAATGGATCCCAAGACACTTTTAAAAAATAAAAGTATTTGTACCTTGCCGTGGTCGGGTTTTGAACTCGAACCAAATGGCAATGTAAAGAACTGTATTATTTCTAAAACTAAACTTGGAAATATAAACAAGACAAACATAAAAGACATCATGCACGGCAAAGAAAACATAGAACTGAAAGAATCAATGCTCAAGGACGGAATGCCTTTTAACTGTTCTGGTTGTCATCTCCAAGAAAAAAACAGATCAAATTTAAGCAGTATTAGTAGTAGACTATACTACCTTAAAGAATTGGGCACAACAATAGATTTAAATTTTTATGACAACGCAGAAAATTTTTCACTCAAGCACATAGACTTACGTTGGACCAACTCTTGTAACCAGGCCTGTGTGTACTGTGATCCACAATACAGCAGTAAGTGGGCAAAGGAACTAGGAGTAAAAGTCAAATCAGATGTAGAGTCCAGACAAGAAGTAAGAGATTTTGTTTTCGAAAACATAGCTGGACTTAAAAATGTTTACCTAGCAGGCGGTGAGCCCATGCTGATGAAACAGAACTACGACTTCTTAAAACTGTTGAAAGAGAAAAATCCTGATTGTAGCATAAGGGTAAACACTAATTTAAGCACAACAGGGACAGGGATATTCGAATTGTTATGCTCATTCAAAAACGTACACTGGACTGTGAGTGTAGAGACTACGGAAGAAGAATACGAATACGTACGGCACCATGGCTCATGGAAAGACTTTGTTGCTAACCTTGACATCATAAGGAAACTAGACCATAAGATAAGTTTCAACATGCTACACTTTATACTGAACTACGATTCAATCTTTGAATGTGTTGACTACTTCAAAAGTAAAGGATTCCACGACAACAGTTTTGTCATTGGTCCTCTGTATGAACCAGCGTATTATAATTTGCTAAATCTACCGGAACACATGATAGACCGTGTAAAAGAAAAACTTAAAAAGAAACTACAGGAAAATCCGCAAGGGTATCTTAAAAATAGCTACGAAAATTTACTGTATTACTTTTCAAACACACCATGGGAGAAAAACATTTCACTGTTTTTCGAGACAACAAAGACACAAGACAACAGGCGTAATATCGATAGCAGGAAAGTCTTTACAAAACTTTACAAGGAGTTAGATGCTAACACACTGGAATAGATTGCTGAACACAGACTGCAAAGTCTATGAACTAGGTGATAATTTCGTTTATCCTATTATGAGAAACGGATCTACTAGTTTAAGGTCTGTTGTGGGACGCAAATACACAAATGATGAAATACACAAATGCAAAGATATCGTGGTGTTTCTCAGAGATCCAGCAGATAGATTTGTATCGGGCCTTAACGAATACTGTCGACAAAATAATGTAGACCTCACACAAACTTGGAAGTTGGTCGAGCAGGGCAAGTTTATTGATCGGCATTTCTCTCCACAATGGATTTGGCTGTTGCATTTAAGTAAGTTCCACAAAGGAAAAGTATCACTGAAATTGGTCAAAGACCTTATTACATACTGCAAGGTCCGTCTGCATCAATCAAAAAACAACGATACAGATGTAACACTACTAGACGATTTTGTTCAAGCAGATCAAGAGTTAATGAAATATGTAGGACAGACAATTGACCTCGAAACCCTAGTAAGGAAATGCAAAAATGTATTGTCCTAGGCTAGACCACTTTGTGAGACTTAACCAGAACGGTTCCGTGGGCAAGTGTGGACACATGGTCAACGCAAAGGGATTTGATAGTTACGAAGAGATGGAACACAGTGAATGGATGAGAGGCCTCAGAGACCTGATGTCAGAGGACAAGTGGCCGGACGAATGTACAAGATGCCAGCAGTCTGAACGAGTCAAAGGGGAGAGCATCAGGACCAACAGCATAGTTAGACACAAGATGTTACACCCGATACGTAAGGACTATCTCATAGTGGGCGGAGTGTTAGATAATATTTGTAATAGTGCCTGCCAGTCCTGCAACGCTAACCTAAGCACAAAGATAGGAAGTCTGGAGTCCAGAAATTATCCTCGTGTAGACAACTACGATGTGTTCCAAAAGTTACCGTTGGATCGAGTGATAGAGCTAGATGTCAACGGGGGTGAGCCGACTGCCAGCAAGAACTACAAGAAAGTTTTAGGCGAACTGCCTGCGAACACAAAGATAGTAAGGATGAACACCAATGGTTCTAGAATTATCAAAGAGATTGAGGATGTATTGAAGAGAAACATTATGGTTATAGTCACTATGAGTTTAGACGGTATAGGCAAAGTACACGATTATGCAAGGTGGCCCATCAAATGGACAGACTACAAAAAGACTGTGGATGCCTACAAAGATCTGCAGAAAAAATACAAGCTACTACAATTAGATTTCTGGACAACGGTTAGTTGTTTGAACATAAAAAACTTACCCGAGATAATCAACTATGCAAAAAATAAGAACATACCGCATGACTGGGCTTTCCTAGATCAACCGAGTGTGTTGAACATAAAATATAGAAACAAATTCACTATGGTTGCTAAACACATGTCTCCAAAAGAGATAGCTGTAGATGAGGACAACAGTGAACGGCTAGAGGCCTTTATAAAGAGACAGGATGTGTTACGTGATATATCTATAGATGACTATTTTAATTTAGTACTAAACTTTTCCAAGAACAACTGAGCAAAACGTTCATGGTGCTCAACACCGTAGTGTTCTCCGTCATTTGCGAGACTGGGCTTGTTGTATTGCTCACGTTGTGTTCTTGAATCCCAATATGGCCAGCAGTTCTTTATGGTATAGGTCTCCAGCACATTGAGGCCTTTGAAATGTTCGTGGTACGAATCCTGTGCGAAGCAGTGGAAGATTTTGCAATTATTTCTTTCAGCATACTTCTCAACAAAGAAAAGATTCTTCAGCAAGTTGTGTTTGTCGGTATGTTCATCCTCATCTTTTAATCGTTCGTCGTAACTCATCATGCCTTGGGCGTATGATCCAAGACGTTCTCTACGACTCCAGAAAGGCCAGCACACTATTGCGATTCGCGGATCGATAAGTTTCTCACAACCATATAGAACACGCACAATTTTATCTGCACTGGCGCCTGGCTGTCCGAGATTCCAGTATCTCAATCTAGTTGTGTTGTGTTGTGATACATGATGTACCCAGTGTTCGTTGTCTGCGTTGCCCTGGCCAAATGTGTGTGAGCATCCGAGGAACACAACATTCTTCTTGCCATCCGGCATCGGTTCCCATTCCGGACATCGGTATCCATGAGAATTAGTTTTGTAATACGTTAGTGGCGGCTTGTTGATACCAACACTTTCTGGTAGCTCTCTGTCTGCGTAGTATCCGTATTTCATATGATGAATTCCATGTTCTTTAATTGTTTTTTCGAGTACTCGGCCAGTGGCAGGTCCGAGTGAGTTACATTGCCTATTACAAATTCCAAAGGCAAATCCTCCGGGGTGTTATTGTATTTCGTGCACCAATTTTTGAAACGGGTCGACTGGTATAGTTTTTTACGGTCCTTACTTTCGTCTATAAAGAATCCACCGAAAGATCCCAAACGTCCTGTGCAATCCTTCGCATTCGGATCGTCGTCATCCTCAAATGACTGTAAAACACATTTTCCTAAAATAGATCTATCTAGTCTGACTGTGTAATCGTAATCATAATCAAAAAAATTATAGTTTTCTTTTTGTTCAACCGTACTAAAACTTACCCAGCAGTCCATGGGAAACGGATATCTATTACAGCATATCCATAAGTTTGCCAAATCAAATCTGTTTACAAACTCTTTGTTAGAAGTATTCTCTGTAAGATCTTCCAATTCATGAACACAATAATTCAGTGTTGAGATTAATTTAAAGAAGTCTGAACTGTGGTCAGTAAGCACAGCATTGTCGGTGTAGTAACGGTGGACTTCGTTTAATATTGTTTGATCATTAGTAAAATTATCTGGGACGACGAATGGCAAAGTCTTGCCGCTTTCTTTTATTTTGGCCACTGTATCTAGCAGTACCTGATAAACATCTCCTGCTCTTTGCTCGTGAGTATTTGTTAATTGCACTTGTTTGTTGTTTTTTACTTTGTTTGTTTTGATTGCCGACAGGTCGACATTACACCTGTAACCATACTTGTCGTTAATTTTTTTACAATGGTTAAACCATTTTGTAATTGCATCGGAGTTGTTCAATTGAATATCAATACAGTTGTTGTCTGTGTACACAATTTTAATTTTCATACTACTACTTAATGTGTGATATTGGTGTGCCCGGCATGATTCGAACATGCGACCTTCGGTTTAGGAAACCAACATTCTATCCAACTGAACTACGGGCACCTTTTGTTGGCGGTCCCTGGGAGAATCGAACTCCCCTTTGCAGGATGAAAACCAGCTGTCCTAACCGATAGACGAAGGGACCTTGCAGTGGCGGGAGTGAAGGGACTCGAACCCTCGACCTATCGCGTGACAGGCGATCGCTCTAACCAACTGAGCTACACCCCCACTGTGTATTTGGTGGAGGATACAGGGATCGAACCTGCTACCTCCTGAATGCAAATCAGGCGCTCTCCCAGATGAGCTAATCCCCCAAACATACCAAACTTACCAAAACAACCATTATTACCAAAAAAGTCAGTATAGCGTTTGTCTTGAGAGTTGTGTTAGTGGTGCCCCTTGTCCGAGTCGAACAGACCACCTACTGATTACAAATCAGTTGCTCTACCAGATGAGCTAAAGGGGCCTCCATAACAATATAATAGTACACTACAAACTGTCTTATGTCTACCGTTTAAACGTACACAGAGCGTTGTATACGCATGGTAAAGGGCATCGAGCAGTAACTGTATAAGATGTTAAATATACGCACTTAAAGGTGTTTAAACACATGTATGTTCTATACGCATATCAGCCCTGTTGACAATGCATAAATATTTTGTATAATATTATTATGAGAGATTCAAAAGCAATAACAGAAGCAATAGCTAAACAGCAGAGAGCATCCAAAGAGAAGCAACTGCAAAGGCATCTTCGTACGGAAGTAAACACAGGTGCGAGTGGCACGCAGAAGTATGTGATCAAAAAAGGTGTTAACACCGGCAAGATCGCCGAAGGTTTCCAAAAGTAAAACACGCCATATTAACCAAATACAACCGGCAGTAAATACCAGACAATGAAAAGGATGTTGAGCAATTTTTTGTAATGGACAAGCAAATGGAAAAATATTTAATCACAGTGTTAGTTTTGTTACTGTTGGGTATTGGCCTTTCGGGCTGTGGGACAAAAACAGTCCAGATTAACAAAGTATCGCCACCAACAGAGCTGGAGACTATCAGCAAGATTCCAGGAATAGTGAATGCACTGGGTTGTATGTTTGATCCTTCGTCCTGCCAGGCCAAGAAAGATCTAGGAAAGACAGAAGAGGACAAGTAATGATAGAATTCATATGTGAGCTATGTGGTTGTGAACAACACTGTCGTAAATCTTGTGGTGAGTGTCGGGACTGTCCTGATTGCGAATGCAAACAGTGTAAAGACAAATCTTAAAATATTATTCTTAATAGGAAAAACGCCATCCCACCAAATATCATTGATACCGCCACTGCACCTGCTATTGTGTAAAGTGTATTCATGATCAGGAATGTCTGTTTAAGGGCTCCGGCTTCTTTTTAGGCTTAATTTTTTTAAAAAACAATTCACCTGTTGTGTGGCCTGTCTTGTGATGTACCATCAGGTCCAAAGCACTGTGACCCAAACTCTTTTGATACTTGCCTGTTGCGGCACCGGTTAAACCATTTGAAGTCAGACTACCTAGCAATGGAACCGAACAAGCGTTCAGCATTGTCAACAGGCTTATCAATAGAACTATGTTCTTCATTGTTTATTTGTCTTCTATTAATTTACAGTTTTCTTTCGTTGCATCAAGTCCCTTGTCCTTGTCAAATATCCAAAGGTGTGACCAAACCACTTGGTTTCCGTTTACTGTACATTTCTTTCCCCAAGCTAAACTTGGATTCTTTGGTACTGCACAACCAACCAATAATATTGATGCTAGTATTAATGTTGCGAATGTTTTCATATCATTATTTACCTTATAATGTACAGCTATTATAACACACATTGTCTGTAAGTCAACCATCATTTTATAGGTAAATATAGCTACAACTTACAATAAGGAGGATACACAATGAATCCAATTAAATGGGTAAAAGACAGACTAGACGAAAGAACATCTTGGGACGGTGCTGTTTTGATAGCATTAGGCGTTGTAATATTAATTGCAGGACCTTTAGCCAAGTTAGCGGCATGGGGAGCTATTGGTTATGGTGGCTGGACTCTATACAAAAGGGAGAAGTAGTATGAAATTTAAATTACCAAAGATGCCTAGGGTAAAGATGCCTGACATTGTTGGCAATGCCAAGAAGCTTGGCAAAGCTGTCAGTAAAGAAGTAGGTGGCAAGACTAAAGGTGCAGTAAAAGGACTTAAAGGATTAAATCCTTTCAAGAAGTAATAGATATGGAGGTGGCCTTATGTACAACTGGTTCAAAAACCTTATTGATGCATATGACAAGATGTTCATTGTTGAAAAGCCTAAACAACCAACTATATACAAGATTGGTAATAAAAGGTACATCCGTACCAAAAAAATTAGCAAACGAACAGTTGGTACAGTAAGATATATCAAAAAAGAGGGAGAATAATATGTGGACCTGGATAACAAAAATACTAGCAAGTGGCGGTGATGCAAATGCGGAACCCAGACGTGCAAGAGAGAAAGGCAAATACAAAGCAGACGACAAAGCTACCCCAGATGTCAATGAGGCATGGGTGGGTGGCAAGGCTCCTTTGACAGCCAAGCAGAAAAGAATAGCGGCAAAAAAAGCACTTCTCAAAAAAAAATAAATGAAGAAATGGAAATTGACGACTAATCTCCAATACCATTCCTAAATATATCCTATACAGTTTGTAAATTTTGTAAATTTAAATTTACAAAACATTTACATCGTTTACAGCGTATGACTTGATTTTCTGCAGTTTTAGTGTATTATTTACTATAAGTAAATTTACAAGCATTAATTTACAAAAGGAAACAAAATGTACGCAGACAAAAAGAAAAGCCAGAAGGTTTATGTAGAAAGCAAATGTGTTTCTCGAGACGACTGTTGTTGGGATGAAACACCGGACACGTTAGAAGTCGTGACTGTAAATAGCACTCCCATGATAGAGACCATATCAGAGACTGTACAACAAGCAAGTTAATATATACGTACATGTCAATAGATTGGAGATCCAGTAGATGGGACGGCGTTGTTAGACCTTACTCACAAGAGGAAGTAAAGAGGTTGAGCGGCACAGCGAACATCAAATACACATTGGCCGAGGATGGCTCTAATAAACTCTGGGAAAAGTTAAACAACTTGCCCTACGTGAGTGCCTTGGGTGCCCTCACAGGTAACCAAGCATTACAACAGGCCAAGGCCGGACTAGATGCAGTATATCTTTCTGGATGGCAAGTGGCGGCAGATGCAAACTCGTCGGATGAGATGTATCCCGATCAGTCTTTGTACAACACCGAAAGTGTACCAAACGTTATCAAGAAGATCAACAACACATTCATACGTGCAGACCAGATTCAGACAATGGAAGGCACAGGAGACACAGATTATTTCTTACCGATAGTAGCAGATGCTGAATCGGGGTTCGGAGGGGTGCTGAACACACACGAATTATTCAAACACATGATCAGGGAAGGTGCGGCAGGTATACACCTCGAGGATCAACTGTCATCTGCAAAGAAATGCGGACACATGGGTGGTAAGGTTTTGGTCCCAACTTCCGAGATGGTCCAGAAACTGATAGCGGCAAGACTGGCCGCAGACACAATGGGCGTACCGACTGTTATCATCGCGAGGACGGATTCACTTGCAGGTAACTTGATTACTAGCGACCACGACGATACAGATAAAAAATTCATAACAGGTGAACGCACAGCAGAGGGCTTCTATAGGACCAATGCCGGCATGGAACAGGCCATTGCACGTGGACTTGCGTATGCACCGTACTGTGATCTAATATGGATGGAAACAGGTAACCCGGACATCGGAGAAGCCAAAGAGTTCTGCACGGAAGTGCGTAAGAAGTTTCCAAACAAGATGTTTGCCTACAACTGTTCTCCGTCATTTAATTGGAAGGCCAAACTAACAGACAAACAGATAAGAAGTTTTAAAGACGAGTTGGGCGAGATTGGTTGCAAGTTTCAGTTCATCACACTTGCAGGATTCCATTCACTGAACCACAGCATGTTCGATCTGTCTAAGAAATACAAAGAGACAGGAATGACTGCGTTTGTTGAACTACAACAGAAAGAGTTTGCGGCACAGGTCGATGGATTCACAGCAGTCAAACACCAAAGAGAAGTAGGTGCAGGATACTTTGACGAGATAGCAAAAGTCGTTACAGGAAGTAATACTTTGAGTGCTCTAGAAGGTTCTACCGAAGAAGAACAATTCAATTAATTTTTAAATAATATTATTCGAAGTTGGATCTGACTATGTGCTTACGCAGTGCCCTCACAAGCTCTTCTATCTTGTCGATGCATCCAATTAGATCCCTGTCTGTGATGTATTTGGATCTTTCTTTCATCTTGTCGTACTCTTTCAGGGTGATCTGGACCATTGGGGTCGTGTCTCTTGTGGATTCGTTCTCGTAACTCTTGTCTTCCGATCTGTCGTCTGTCATGTTGCTCCTACTTTTTATATTTTGCCGCTTCTTCTGATCCACCTGTCGCAGTTCCTTTACTGTAACTGTGGGCACCCATGCCAGCAAGTTCTCCATTCTGCACAATAAGATATTGATTTCTTATCTCTGTGCCTCCAAAGAAACACTCTAGTATTTCCCTGACACCGTCAGCATATCTTGTCTGTGCTGATAGTGATGTTCCTGATGTGTGCGGTGTCATACCATGATTTGGCATTGATCTCCAAACGTGATCATTTGGTGCTGGTTGTGGGAACCAAACGTCTCCTGCATAACCAGACAGTTGTCCACTCTTCAATGCATCTGCTATGGCTTCTCTGTTACAGATCTTGCCTCTCGCAGTGTTGACAATGTAAGCACCTTTTTTCATCTTGCTTATCATTTCAGCATCAAATAAGTTTTCCGTCTCTGGGTGTAGTGGACAGTTGATTGTCACAACGTCACATACCTTGACCATTGACTCCACGGACTCATGGAAAGTAAGATTTAACTCTTGCTCCACGGCTTCGGGTAGTCTGTGTCTGTCAAAGTAATGTAGATGTACATCAAATGGTTTCATTTTTCTCAAAGCGTCCAGGCCAATACGTCCAGCCGCGACTGTACCTATGTGCATACCTTCAACGTCATATGATCTTTGTACTGCGTCAGCAATGTTCCAACCACCTTCGTTGACTATTCTGTGTTGTGTGTGGTAGTCTCTAACCATAGAAACAATCATCATCACTATGTGTTCTGCGACAGATCTTGAATTGCAGTAGGTGACTTCTACAACATCGACCTTGTGATCCATGGCCGCCTGTAGGTCAACATGATCAGATCCTATACCTGCCGTGATTGCCATTTTGAGGTTCTTTGCTTTCTCCATTTTTTCTCTTGTCAGATAGTAAGGGAAAAACGGTTGAGAGATAACAACGTCTGCGTCTACTAGCTCTTTGTCTGCTTCACAGTCGTCACCGTCTTTGCTAGAAGTTACGACAAGTTCGTGTCCTGCGTCCTCTAGAAACTTTCTAAGTCCCAGTTCCCCTGATACACAACCTAGCAGTTCACCTGGTGTGAAGTCTCTGCCTTTTGGTGATGGCAGTGTCATGCCGTCTGGGTATTTGTCTAATTTTGGTAGATCCGTCAGTGGATAAGTCGCGGGCATTCCGCCTTTGGGGTCATCGTATAATACGCATAGTATTTTCATATTACTCCTTGTTGTCGTCGTCTCTGGTTGTTATTATTTTATCAACTAGTCCATACGCCGTGGCTTCCTCTGCGTTCATGAACTTGTCACGTTCCATGTCGTCTTTCAATTTCTGTAGGGGTTGTCCTGTCGTCTTCTCATAAATCTCTGTAAGCTCTCGCTTCCATCTCAGTAATTCGTTTGCCCGTATCTCGACATCGGTTGCCTGTCCACTTGCCCCACCTAGCGGTTGGTGTATCATGTGCCTTGCGTGAGGCAACATGTATCTCTTGCCTTTGGTTCCTGCACTTGCTAGGAGTGAGCCCATAGAACAAGCCTGGCCCACCACTATTGTTTGTATGTCTGATCTAACATACTGCATGGTATCATAGATAGCCATACCTGCCGTTACCAGTCCGCCCGGCGAATTGATATACAAAACGATATCCTTCGTGGCATCTTGTGATTCCAAGAATAACAGTTGAGCACATAGCACCGAAGCTGTGTGTTCCTCTATAGGTCCTTCCAACATAATGATTCTATCCTTGAGAAGTCTACTGAAAATATCGTAGCTTCTTTCGCCCTTGGATGTCTGTTCTATTACTATTGGTGTAAGTGGCATATACGTTTATTATACAGTCAACAAAGAGATGTGTCAACCTGTAACAACTTCGTCCAGTCTAGCCGTACCCAACGATATCAAATGGCACCTCTGCATGACCTTTTCCAATGTCTACATCCATCCTAGGTACCCATCTGTGTAGTGATTTAGCTGACCATTTACATATAAAAGAACCACCGCCCTGGTAAGTAAGGGGCAGTATAAATCCGTATTTCTCTGTACACTCTTTGTGTTGGGCAAGTATGTGTGTAGCACGTGTGCCGGCCCAATCAAATAACCGATCGACTATAGACTCGATCTCTGATGCTGACACAATGTGATTTCTGTCTCCTCTAATTTTTTTTTTAATTACGTCATTTTGTATCTGGTCACCCACGATCATAACGGTAACCATATCAACATATTCCATAGTGTTGGTCCTAAGCACCATGGACTGCCTCAGGTAAACAGGATTTGATTGTGCGATCTTGTATACATCATCAATGGTTCTAGAGATGTGGTTCTTATTATATGGTACAGCACCATAACCTCGGAACATTCTGTGTTCTTTGAATTCTACCCCATACCTTTTTAGATATTCTGGATCTGCTCCCGGGGAGTTAGGCAATATTGCCCAGTGGCTGAGTATGACGTCTGTTATACCTTCACCTAAAATCTTTTTGAAATTTTCCTTGAACGTTCCTATGGATTGTTCCGGCATTCCTAACATCAGCTCTGCTGTTGCTAGGCCTTCGAATCTTTCCTTTCCTAACCTATGTCTGACCTTGCTTATCATGTCTTGGTGCTGTTGCCAACTCAGGCTGGGACGATCCATGGCCTCTAACGGGCCTTTCTCTGTGTCTTCAAAACTAAAAACTACTCTTTTCCCATAGGTCTCTGCATTACCTATCATAAAATGGTGTGCATTCTTCTTGAGTTTTGCTGTGTTCCACACCAAGAACTTGAAGTTGCGATTGGGGTCATAGAGGCTCTTCGCATAATCATATATCGCTAGGTCTTCGGCCCATGAACCAAAGTTTGCATCTGTCTCACGAATCGATACATCAAGATCACGGAAGAACTCCAACTCTAATTTCCACTCTGCTTTCCTCCTGAGAACTTTTTTAGTAAGATTCTGACTCCAGTCACAGTAGGCACACTTGTACATGCAACCTCGGGCAAATTCAATTGCTATCATAATCTGGCTGGGTCCAAAGCCGTGTGTCCTTAGTGATGCTATACTGTCACGTATGAACTGCTTCTGTGTCAGGTAGGGTGAGGTGCTCCAGTATTTTTCATCCCGGAGGGCTTCGAATGGCCATAACCGTGCCATGCCTTCTATGTTCTCTACTGTGTTGACCCAGGGTTCGCGTTCTCCCGTGGCCAAGTAATCTATTATGTTACTTAGGGCCTGTTCCCCGTCGCCATAGACTACGAAGTCAATGTATGGGTGTTTCTTGAAAAAGTCTCCATCCTTGTGTGCTGTTAGCTGTGGCCCTCCCGCGACCACACGGCCATGGGGTACACGTTCACGATACAGTTTAGCTATCTCCATCTGCAGTTCCATGTTCCACACGAAAACGGACAACAACAAGAGATCCACACGATCCTTGATCAATTCGTCTACCTGCTCGCTGGCTGTCTTGCTAACTAGAAATTCTTGGATCAACCACGTGGGTTGATATTTTCCATGCAAGGTATGATAGTGCTTCATCATGAAGTACGACATGTTAATTACTACCCGGCCAGCTGTACTGCTCTTTCCGGACTCTTCGTCACCGTACCCGAAACTTCCATGGGTAAGTGGACCGTTCGCTAGGAATTTGATACGCATCTTTTTGTTGAGATCACGTAAGAGGAGTTGTGGCATACCTATGGACTTCATGCCAGTATTTAATGTTATTTTTCTGTGAGCTGAGACTTAATGAATCTATACGTGTTCTCTAGTCCTTGTTCCAGTGGATAGTTTGGTTTCCATTCTGTAAGTTTTTGTATTTTAGTATTATCAGAATTACGTCTCATACATCCAGCCGGGCCGGCCGGTAGGTATTTCTTTTCAATCTTCTTGCCAGATATCTTTATCAGCATGTCTGCAAGTTGTGTCATTGTTATTGCTTCATCTGATCCCATGTTTATAGGTCCTTGCACATCGTGTTCTATCAATTTGTCCAAACCAACCATGAGGTCGTCTATGTAACAGAACGATCTTATCTGTGTTCCGTCTCCCCAAACTTCTATCTCTCCTGGGTCTTCAGCATGTAGTATCTTCACACACATGGCCGCTACCACTTTTGAATTCTCCAGTATATCGCAGTGTGGGCCATACATGGCATGGAAGATGGGCAATGATATTTTCATGTCATACCCTTTCGCATATTCCTGTGCCAACTGCATGTTGTAAAGTTTTTCCATCCCGTAGATGTTTCCGGCAGGCTGGGCTGGCCATATATGATCATCTTCATTGAGGTTCGGCCCGTTGTGTCCTTGATATTCTGTATTGTATATCATGGCCGATACAGCATATACAAAGTGTGATCTATTCTTTGATGCAAAGTCCAATGCTTGTATAGTCTGTATTGGATTGCTTCTTCCGGTTGTCAGTTGGCTTCCACCTATGCCTTTGGAGTTTGGTACATCTGCTGATAGATGATACACTCTATCAAAATCATTCTCCATAGATATCCTCTGCTCCATGTCGTGTCCTACGAACTCGTCAACGTAGACAGGGTCTCCAACTTTAAGTTTCTTGTCAATGCCTACCACATAGTGACCTTGTTTCTTTAAATGCTGTGCGAGATTTTTACCAATGAATCCTTGGCAACCTGTTATAAGTGATTTCATGTTGATATTTACGAGCCTATTCTTTTAAGGTCTTCCAATATGGGTGGGATTGCTTCGTGGTAAGATCCCTCTTCTTAGATGTCATCGCGGCCTTCCGGTCGTAGCCTTTCAAGTGATCCATGTACTGTCCAAGCTCACTGTTGATGAATGGATGCCTGCTTCTCCTGTCGCCTGCCCATCTACCATCGTTGAGGTCTTCATTCTGTATCTTGCCTTCCTTCTCGAGCTCTAGCCTGGCGCCGTCAAAGGTGAAACTGTCTGTGTATCCCTTGAGTTCCAGGAACCTGTCCTTGTCGTAGTAGGTCTGCCAACGTTCAAAGAACTCTCCTGCGTGTTTATGTGCTGTGTTGAAAGCGTAGTAACCGGTTTCAGAGAAACCTTTCTTGGGTCTGCCCAGGTACGATGTGAACTTGTCGTCTGGTGTGATGTGTGTCAGCCAGTCCATTGTTATCTTCTCAAACGTGACTATGTCTGCATCCAGGAACCAAAGCATGTCTGGTTTGGTCTTCTGCCATGCATCTATGCAGGCGAACACCTTGTAACTGAAACGCACAGCATCATAGATGTATATCTGTGTGTTCTTGTCGAAGTCCTTCTTCTCTTGGGCGTTCTGTTTTATCCTAGGATTGAACTTGGGGTTGTCCTTGTGCCTGTCTATGAACTCCTGTAGCTTAGGCTGTTCGTTGCACAGGTCATAGTACTTCGTGTTACGCAACGGCATCTGTTGTGACATGTCATCTGGATACACAAGGACCTCTGCATGGTCCGGCCAGAACTGCTCAATGGTCTTGAGACCTTTCTGCACTGGCAAGGGCCAGTACTTGGTTCCGTAAGTGGTTACTATTGTAAGTTTTTTCATCTTACAAATTTGGCTATTGTCATGTACAACTGGTCTATTTCTTCTCTGATGTCTTTGCTACCATTACCAACAAAGAATCCGTTGTCGTGTATGTCATCGGCCGCGGTCATCTCGCCTGATGCTATGTAGTCCAAATCTCTCATCACAGGTTGCTTCAGGAAGTTCCTTGACGCAAGTGGTCTGTTCTGTATGCCTGCCTCGTCTAGTGCCTCGACTATCTCCGCCCTTCGGCCTTTTAGTTCTCCGTCCAAAACCATGCCAAACGTGAACCAACTGCTTTCCCCGATTATCTGTTGTATCCTACACCACGGCTTACTATGGAACAGACTAACGAAATGCTTTGCGTTGTCAATCCTTCTTTGTTCTATACGTGGCCATTTCTTCAGTTGCACTGATCCTATGGCTCCACTCATCTCCAATGGTCTCACGTTGTATCCTGGTGTGGCGAATATGAAGTTGTCCTCAAATGCGTTGCCTGTCTTCTTGTACAGGTGAGAGTCCGCGGGCAGATCCCTGACCCAACCATGTGCCCTCAATGATCTCATGTAGTCGGCGTCGTCCTTGTCTTGGCAAAGGACCATGCCACCTTCCATAGTCTGTATGTGGTGCGAGAAGAAGAAAGAGAATGATCCTGCGAGGCCTATCGTTCCTGTGTGTTTGCCATCATACATGGCTCCCATTGATTCACAGTTGTCCTCTATCAGCTTGAGGTCATGTTCCTCACATATCTTTTTTATCTCGGTGAAGTCGCAACTGTTCCCCAAAAGATTCACTGGCATTATTGCACAGGTCTCAGGAGTTATTGCGGCTCTTATCTTTGTCACATCTATGTTCCATGTGTTAGGGTCCACATCAACGAAGTTCAGTCTGAACCCGTTCTGTGCAACTGGGAAGTATGTTGTCGCCCAGCCCACCACGGGAACAATGATGTCACCCTTTAATTTGTATTTCCATTTCAACAAGCTCAACATCAATAGGTTGGCGCTTGATCCCGAGTTGACCATAACAGCATGTGGCGATCCAAAGTGTTCCGCAAACTCCTGTTCAAACTGTTTCACGTGTTTGCCCATAGTGTACATGTCTGTTTCTATGACACGTTGTATTGCTTCTACTTCTTCTGTTCCCCATGTTGAGAACGCCAATGGATATTTTATCATGATGTTTTCTTCTCTCCTTTTAGATGTTTTAAAAATTTGTTCAATGGTGATGTTGGCACAGGGTCTTTTGGATCCATGTCTTTGTGATATTTCATTAGGTCCATCTGTTTGCAGAAAAAGAAATGCTGTCGGCCAAATGCCATTGTGTATTGGTCCGCCGCCCTGTCTTTCTCGTATGTCCATACCTCACCTGACAGATATATCTCCTCCAATCTGTTGGCCCATTCCTTGGCTCTCGGATGTTGTGGGTTGTGCATGTAGAATCCTGTCTCGTCTCTGAACTTGGGTCTGTCAAAGAATGTGCATAGGCTGTCCGCTGGCGATATCTCACTGAGGTAATCCAGATCTGGTTCCGCATGGTACAGTGTGTCTGCATCTGAATATAGAAGTATGTCTGCTGTGCTGTTCTTGATCCTGTGTGTCTGTGCGAACACCTTGTGTGAGAACTTGACTCCGTCGTTCTTCCACACGAACTTGCCCCTGTCTTCCCTCCACCCGTGGTACTTCTTGTCGGCGTGTTGGTCCACCCACTGCTTGAGTTGTGGCTGTACCCGGTACAGTTCATGATACACTATGTTGTCCGCCATGATCTCTGGCTCTGCTTCCTGCCAGTAGACGTGTAGTTTGATGTGTTTGGGCCAGTACTTGACGAATGACTCTACCATTCTTTTACCAATGATGTCGTAGTACTGCTGGTTGTACGTGGTTGCCACTTCTACAGTTCGATCCATGCTGTATTTTAGCACAGACATCGGACGTGGTTCAACCTTTTATTGGCTGTGCCGATGCCTGTATGTTATGGGATTGTGTGTTAGATTTTCTGCAACTGTGTTGCGTTTGGACCTTTCGGTCCGTCCTCTACTTCAAAACTCATCTCATCGCCTTCGTTCAGGTAATCCAGCCCTGCGTCTCTCACGGCTGACACGTGTACGAACACGTCCTTCTCCTTGTCTTCCCTCTCAATGAAACCAAAACCCTTGGTGCCATTGAACCATTTTACTTTTCCTTTTATACTCATATTGTTGTTGTCTCTTCTTTGTTGTCTTCGTTGTTAATCTGTCGTCATATAACGACACAAGTAGTTAGCAGGCCTGTGTTGGTGGAGCAACTGTTTATTGATCTGTGGGTGCTGGTAATTCGTCTGTTAGATACTTGGGTATCTTCAGTGGTGGGTTCTTCTTAACTGGTGGATTGTATTTTGACGCATCGTACACATCTGCGCCTGGGTTCTTTTCCATGTAGTCCTTCTTCATTTCATCCCATAAAGGATCTTGATTTTTTTCTCTGACAGGTCTTGCTCTCAGACCTTTGCAGTGTTTCTCCACTGTGGCGAACTGTGGCGGTAGTGGTCTGTCCGCATATCTCTGACACACTTTCAACATCTCAAGTTCCTGTCTCAGGTTTGCGTTCTCTTTCT
>Ga0209535_1001067_pt1 | contig 18854 bp, 10 predicted proteins | sample LinPmetageLP28_FD_184041 | JGI IMG/M metagenome (GOLD analysis project Ga0209535, IMG submission 184041) | Marine viral communities from the Pacific Ocean - LP-28 (SPAdes) (version 2) | ecosystem: Environmental > Aquatic > Marine > Oceanic | place: Pacific Ocean | collected 2009-08-22
GATACCTATAGCAGCTTTTACATCCTTGAGACGTGTTTCAACAGGCTTACCCTTCTCATCAAGGCTCCCTAAGTCGAGGCCGTCTAAGTCAATTAAGTTTGACATACTTGGCGAGTATATTGAATTGACAGTCAATGTCAATCATTTGGGTAAGCCTCTTCCATGATCTTCCCCATGCGGACCCAATGAGCGCGACCGTCTTCAGTCCGAAGGCGTGCATACTCTTTCTCCCCGAAGTCTTTGGTGTGGACTAGAAACGGGTTCCCTCTATACCGCTTGCCCGTATTCCGGTATTTCCAGACTGCCCCGTAAGGCGTTACCTTGTAATCGGGATAATCAGATATTACGACGAACTCCTCGTCCGGTAGGTCGTAGCGGACTACAGACAACTTGTTGTGGTTTACCTTCCTACTCACACCCTCATCATCAGTAATAAAAGAGTGGTATTTTAAATCTCTCCAGTATCGCTTCAGCTTCTTGTCGGTTTTTAAGTTATAGACATACCCATCGTCGGTCAGGGCGTAATGCGAAGCCCCTGCAATGGGTTCCCAATTTTCGGGTATTTTGTGTTCGGTCATCTCTGGGTGCGTTAAAAAAAACTTTTCTCTCCGGCTCTTAGTACTATATAATATTTTATATAGTACTAAAGGTCTAGAAGAAAAGTTTTTTATTGAGTTTAAGTGCCGCTTTTCTAGCACTGCGTTTAGCCATGATTTTACCTTTATTCTTGCGGTAATACTCTTTGTTGTAGTTACTTACACGTTTTTTGAACTCCCCATACTCCTCTGGTTCAAGGACTTTGCTTATCTCTAATTTCCGAGAGTAGCTGTATTTCGTCCTCCGATAATACTCATTTTGATAACCGAGTCGCTTTTCCCGATTCTCTAAATAGTATTCCTTTTTCTTTTTTGGGTCGTATTGGGCCATAGCCGACCTTACCCGATAGCCAGACCCCCGTCAATTTTTTTCTAAACATACATATATGTACACACTCACGCGCAAAAAAAAGCCGGACCCCACCCGTGGCGTGTCTACGAACCCTGAATCCCGAACCCCGAGCCATGAATCAAACGCCACAAATAAATTATTCAGGGTTCAGGATACGGTATGCAGGATTCGGAAGACTGACCTTCCGAGAAGATGTTGGTGGTCATCAACTACCATCCAATTTATCCCGTATCCCGTATCCCGTATCTTTACCGTAAAGACAGATTAGTTAAGGGAGGTTAACTAACGGATGTGGCTCTGTATCCCTTATAGAATCAAGGATTATTGAAAAAGTATTAGTTTTATGTTGTTAAAGTTTATCGTTTGTTTACGTTGTGGAAGTCACCGCAAGGAGGCACCCATTCAATCCCAAGCAACGTTCGCAGTGATTAATGGTTGAAGGATAGGTCGGTCAACAACCTTCTAGATCTCAAGAAGATCTTACCTGAACGCCCAGTGATGGGGCAGCATTTTGAATTGCCAGCAAGTCACTGCCAGCGGGAACGGCGATTGAATCCCCGTTTCGACAATGTGATTACCGTAGTATGCAGCTTACCAGCAGCCTTCTCGATCAGCTCAGATAGGAGCGATGAGATCTAGCGATGTAAGAGTAAGAGGGATACTACCACACCAACCCAGCACGCGATCAGCTCAGAAGGAGCGATCAGCTCTGGCTCTGGTAGTGAATCACAAGTGAAAAGCTAGTGCCACCTTTTGGTGGCCATAGCTCACAGCTACCAGTCATCTGGTGGTTGTGAGCTATGGAATACGAAGAATACAACTACGCTATTGCGAATGAAGATGGACTCTATTATCGAGGCACAGCCTACGGTGACAAAAGAGATTGGACTACTGAAACAAGAGGATGGTGTGATGGGGCTTATACTTACAGCCTTAATGGTGCTTGGAGAAAGATATGCGCCTTTCCAAAGATGTTTGATAAGTGTGAAGTCATCCGCCTATAGTTAAACGCTATGACTAAGAATATGACTAAACAAGACTGGATGTATAAAGTCCTAGAGTTGAAACTCGAAATCGCGAAGGCGGATGATGCCATCAACGATCTGAGATCGTACCTTCTCAGCGATAAATTCCACAACAGATCTACGGTTCAAGTCAGCGATGTCCTTCGCTACCTTGAAAACGTTAGGCTTTATCCTGAACCCTGAACCAACCCATGAAATCAAAAAACAAAAGGCGTAATTTTTACGCAAAATCAATGGCGAGCTGCAAAACTAGCGACACTAGTCTCGTTCGCGAACACCGAACGGGCGTGTCGAAGCACGCGAAAGGTAGGTTTTCACCCACGAAACGTAAGCGAAAACCCTGAACCCTGAACCCTGAACCGTGCGCCTTGTATCACGCAAGGCGCATCATTCAGAGGTCACAATGAACCACTGAAACCAAACAATAAAACAATAGAAAGAAAATAGCTATGCACAACATTACTAAGATTGATACTGTCCTCTGCCCTGAAGGTTCTAAATACAGAACATGGCATGGGTTAGAGCAGACTACCCCACTACCCATCACCGAACGGGTAGCTGAGGATTACGAGTTGCTGCCACACGTATCGAAGCAGCACATGTACGTTGACGGTCTAGAAAAGGAGGTTGAGAACTTCAAAGCTCTGACCACCATCGACAAGACTGGTCAGAAGGTCACGCTCGACGTGGTCACTGACAGATACAGCATTATTCAGAATCGCCAAGTCTTCAAGACAATGTCAGAATCCTTCAAGGGAACTGGTCTTGAATACACGCTCTCGTGCATCGGCACGTTGGGTGGCCTTAAGAAGTTCTTCATCTCAGTTGCAGTAGGTGACGACGATGGAGGTTTCATGGTAAACGATGACAAGTTTTACGGGAACGTGAACTTCATCACCAGCCATGATGGTGGCTCGTTTCACGCTCACGATTCACTTACAAGGATCGTGTGCCAGAACACGCTTAGGTCTTCTTTATCCGGTCAGAAGAATGTCGATTTCAAGATCAGACATAAAGGCGACACACAAGCGAAATGTGAGGATCTCTCACGCTACCTTAAGAACGTGTTCACCGCTCGTGAAGTCTTCATCGAGAAGATGGGTAGGCTCGCCGACCATAAGGTGAATGGTGAAGACATCCGACAAGTCGTTGGTGGCTACTTCGTCATGGAAGCCTTCAAGCGTGGCGAGAAGTTAGATGAGGGATTCAAAACCCGCTCTCTTAACATGATCGACGGGATCACAGACCTTGCTATAAATGGCCAAGGCAATCGTGGTCAGTCACTATATGATACGTTGAACGGTGCTACTGAATTCTGGACATCGGGAGATGGAGTCGGACAGTCTGCTACGGCAGGTAAGAAAGCTTACAGTTCCGAATTCGGAACAGCAGCAGCTAACAAAGAACGGTTTGCGGAATACCTGACCAGCGGATTGTTCCAGTCAACTGATCTGGAAGCAAACACACAGCGTATCCTCGCTCTATCTCATTAATTCCCACCCTGCGTCTCGCCTAACGGCGGGGCGTAGTCGGGAGTGAATGTCCACTCCACTAAACATTAAAAGATATGGTTAAAACTAATACACTAATATGGACCGCGATCTGGTTTGTTCCAGCCGTCGCGACTCTTCACTACGTCGGGATCGATACCATCGTACGTGCTGTCATTCAAACCCTGTTCAACATTCTAGGATGAGTGGTAAGCCGATGGCGTTAAGTAAGGAGCCGATGGAGATCACCATTGAGGTGACTCCACACCCACCGTTTGAAGGGACGACCACCTACCGTGCGCTTGCGTGGGTAGGCGATCAGTACTCAACCACCCTCTACTCTCAGAGCGAAGGGTTCTGTCAGGAGTGGTGCGCTGACGAAGCAGCGAAGAAATTGTCAAAAATGATGCGTTGGCAGTACCCGAAAGCTGTTTTTAAGACTAAGCTCACCAAGAAGGTCGAGACTAAGTTCTCGTCAATGCTCAAATCAGCGATATGAAATACGAAAGACAACCTAATAAGCCCGACTGGTATCGTTCCGACGATACCAAACTTTATCGCGCCGCAACGTCAGGCTCGTCACCGTTCAATGAATGGTATGAGTTTGACGATAGAGCGGAAGCCGTCGAGCATTTCGCGGACCAGACCGAAACCGACCAATTTTGTTGGATCGGCGGAGAGATCTTCCACCTCGAAGACCTCGAATACGATGAGGTGATCGAAGGTTTCGTCAGGATTAAAGGTGTGAAACCCGCCGACCTCGATGAGGTAGTTCAATCCGTTAGTAGATTCTAAAAACCAACCTGAACTATGAAAAAAACAATAAGCCGAACCGCCCAGATTCATGGGCGGGGATCGCAACCCTACCGTTGGGTTTCCCGACTCACAGTGGAAGAAAAAGACGCCGTGAGGAGAGGGGAACTAGTCCTCATTCGTGATCACCACCCCCTGTCGGGATGTGATTACAAAAAGGTCGTTTATCATAAACGATCTAAAAGATTTGGCCACCGCAACTACAACCCATGATTCTAGATATGGACTATTTACAAATCATCGGCCTGATCCTCACGGCCCCGTTAGCTCTTATCGTAATTACTGCGAACATGGTTAAGACTGAATCGCGCCGCCTCCGCAAGATGCGGGAGCGTGCCGACCAAAAGAAAAGGAGGCGGGCATGATTATCTTGCACCAAGATCCTTGCGTATCAGCTCGCGAGCTTTGCGATAAAGACCTACGAAAAACCCTTAAACAAGCTGGAGATCTCGCGTTTAAAGCCCTTGAGAATCGCTCAGATGAAAGCGACCCTACCCTCCTGTGGGTGTGTCGCTATCCTGCTAACTTAAAATGGACCATAGAATACGCTCAATTTTGCGCGGCAGAATCTTACTATCGATTCGGTCGCAAGCGAGCGAGAGTATCCTATCCTGTCCTTCAACTACCCGACATATCTGCGGGATCGGTTGAGGGCTTACCTAGTAAGCCTGAATACTGGAGGGACCACTACAAAAAAGTGGTGGCTCCCAAATCGGTCTGGCCAAACTTGCTATGGTCAAAGCGATACCCACCGGATTGGTTGTCGCGAATCATATTTCCGAACGCGATTCATTGAAGACATAGCACCGAAGGAGGTGGGGAGAGATCCCCACCTCCTTTTTTTGTGCCTAGACTTAAACCAATCGAACCTAATAAGTGGGAAATTCTTATCTGTTTTTTCCCACTTAAATACTATCATCTCATTATCCAAGCGAAAACCTATTCCGGTTCAGTGACGGGGCGCACTGGGATGTATCGATTTTGAGTCTGCATATAGTTTACAACTTGCTTGGCTCGTTCGATGCCGTAGTCCTTGTTTTGAGGCTTGAGTAAAGTCTCGATGATATTGAGGGTTGGCGGCTTGTCCATGTAACCGTAAGTCAGTAACTGCATACGCTTCTTACCCACGTTGAGATCCTTCATAGTCTTGCCGATCTTAGCAGAATCGATACCTAGAGAATTGTAGCCTCTAGTTATCCGCATGAGTTCGTAGTTCATCTTACGGCGAGCTTCGATATTGTCATCGATGATCTGACGAACCGTTTCTTCTGTCATCGGAACATTACGTCGAAGCTGACCAAGCTCACTCTTCACGTTAGCGAATCGTTTGTTATGGTCCAAGAGATACCTCTCATACTGTCGCTGTAGATCAACCTCGTGGAAACGAGCAGGAGCAACTCCTTTGGAAAGCTCACCCATCATTCCAGAGAGTGATTGAGTCTCAAGTCCTTTTACGAAGTCCTTACCAATGCGAGGCGCGTATGCTTCTCCAGCTATGAACTCAAAGAGCTTGTAAGCAACATCGATTGGATCATCTACTCCTTTGTTCCAAATAGGTTTGCCAGTGGATTGGTTAGTGTTGTTAGCTGCGTTGATCGCGGTTCCGGCTAAGATCTGAGTATCTAAGAACTGATCTTTAACATACCCTAAAGCGAAAGCGGCCCCCGCCTCACTGTATTCTCCGGCCCTGATCTTTTCCATAGAGCGGAGAATCGGATCGACGGTTCCTGCAAAAGGATTCAGGTAAGTGGCATCGAATGAAGTCAGCTTACCACCTAACGTGAAGTAATAGAATGTATGCCCGCGATAATATTCTGGAATACCTGCTCGCATGGCCTCGTCCTCGTGTTCATCGTCTCCTATTCCTGTCATCGCTGCTGCGATCATGGGGACCGCAGAAGAAAGACCAGCTAACACGAACGTCATTGAAGACATCCGAAGGATTCCCCTCTGACGCATGACCGGATCTCCACTACGGAATTCCTCTAAACCTAGCTTATAAGTGTTGAAAGGAATACGGAACATCTCAGCCTTGAATCGGAGGAACGGCGCAAACATCAATCCAAGTGGAGACTTGGTTATGTCTGTGATGAGCGGAGGTGCTTGGCTGTAAGACTGTGCCGTCATGAGAACTTTCCTCGCGGCTTCACGCTTACGCTGCATCGGAGACATCTGGCCGAACTTGCCTTCAGGATTCTGTGCCGCAGCCCTCTCAATATACCCCAACTCATGTTGATAATACACTGCTTTGTAAGCAGCATCTAGAGCGGCGGACAGGTCTTGAGCTTTCTTCTCGATAGCAGCTAGAACTTTCTTAGGCTTGTTAAGCTTTGACTTTTCCATCAGCCCTTCAAGCTCTTTCTGGATACCGTCGGGATTCTGTTTTCCGTTGAGGAGATCTCTCATGACCCCTGCACGAAGTTCGTCTCCCATAACTCCAAGACCAATCATCTCAGTAACAACCGGATCGATCTCACCGTCTTTCCCGAACAGAGCTTTGAAGGATGCCCCGCCCATGCTAGTGAACATCTGGTCATACCTGAAGAAGCCTTGTGAGGTTCCGAAGATGAAGTTACCGAGGGCGTTACGGAAATAGAAACCAACGCTACCTAACGTCTTAGCAGCCATCGCTTTACCACTAAGTTTAGAGGCTAAAGTAAACGCTCCGTTAACTAAACGTTCTGAAGTTCCAGCGTATTCTTGAATATAGGTATTGTTAAGAGTTTGCTGCAAAGCTTCTTTAAACTCTGGGTGAACATACATATCAGTCATCGGGTCGTTAGCCCCATCTGTCTGACCCATTCTAACTGACTCCCAACCTGCATACTTCTTGCGGCTCTCATCTGTAGCAAACTTAGTTTCAGCACTGATGAGTAGACCTTCTTTCTCCCCCGCATAAAATTTAAGTTGCTCAAGGAAAGACTTCTGAGCTGCAATATTAGCAACAGTAGAATAGGTCCGTAAGATTAAGTCTGTTCCGGTTTCTGCTCCATACTCTCCAAGAAGATCTCTGATTGGTTTAGGTAGGTCAGATCTCTTCTTGAAGTTATCAACCATCATCTTAAAGCCTGATGGCGACTGACCTTTGGTTTTAGCCTTTGAATCGTATTGTGATAAGAACGCATCCAGAGTCTGTTGCCCGTAAGAGTAGTGGGGGTTCTGGAGATTCAGCTTATCAAGTTCACGCCTAGCAAGTTGCTTGGCTTCTTGATAGGTCATCGGCTTCTTATTCTCGTCAGCATCCTTTTTAATTTTGTCAGCAGTGTCACTAATGAACTGTCCCTCAAAGAACTCCATCGCAGCTTCTCTAACGTCAGCATAACTAGCATCCTCTTTAACCATCTCAAGATAGTTTGAGTCAGTGAACATACGATAAGCCCTAGTTAGGTAGACCTCTCCAGTTCTGGAAACCTTTATAGAAACATCATCATTGAGTCCCATCTCAACCAGCTTTTTCTGGATTGGTATGATGTGGTTCTGACGAATCTCAATAATGAATGAAGCGAGATCTGGTGATGCCGCAGCGAGGTCTCGCAATGCTTTGTTTCTTTCTTCCTCAGCAATCTTTACTGCCTCGTCATACGCCTTACCAATGATATTGTTCTTACCTTCTTTTGCAGCTTCACGTTCTGCTTTTGCTTCGTCAGTTGTAATCACACCCGAAGACCTACGTGAGGCTATTTCGTCAAGCTTCTCGTCATACGCCTTGTCGATAAGACCAAGACGTTCTTCAGAAACAAGTGAGTCGGATCGGTATCCTTGTGCTTTGGCAATAAGATCCATTGGGGCGTTATCATAACTTCCATAAGTCTCTACGATCAGACGGTCCATCTTCCTCTTGAACTTAGTCATATTATCTTCTGCCGCCTTGCGGTAGAATGATCTGTTCTCAATTAAGCGTCGGTAAGGTTCACTGATCTCACCTGCCACTAACTTGTTCAACCAATTCAGTAGCCTGTTCTCTGGACCTTTAGCGCCTATCTCAAGCATCGGCATCTCAAGTAGATCAACAACTGGGTTGAGATTAAGATCAGATTGAAGAGGGTTAGGATCTGAAGGCGCAGCGAACTGTAACGGTAAAGAGTTACTCTCAGCGGCTTCATTCGGCTCAACAAACTTCAAGCTAGTATTAGAAACTCCACTAGATGGTGGGAAATAGCTATCAAGCTTGCTCTGAGGAACAGGTTGGTTTGTATCAATATCGTGAGATACTTCGTCCCACTTGTAAGACTTACTGAGAACATTAATCTTAGGTGTAACACCTTTCTCTTTACTTACGATAGTGAATGGGTAGCTCTCATGCTCAGGTGCAGGGACCGCTTCCACCTCACCGTCAATTTCTAAGACGGCATAAATGTTTCCAGTCTTCCTGTCCAATTGCTGGAAAGTCTTGATGAAAGGTTCAGTGAACATATCACCCAACCCCTGTAAGATAGCTGGTCTACTAAGTTTACGGTCTCTAAGAGTTTTTGAAACGTAGTCGTTACTACCTGCTAAGATCGAAGCAATTCGGAAAGCTTGGATTTGTTTAGTCTCTTCTTTTTTCTGGTCCTCCTCCGACATCAATTTAATCTTATCTTTCGATGGAGAACTGAGAGTGTCTGATACACCAAGAGCTAACCTCGACACGAAATCTTTTCGGACAGGGAAGACGGAGTCGTCTGGCCCAAGAAGCTCCCGAAGGTTTCTGATATTCTGGTCGAGACCGTCTTTGATTTTAAGACGCCTAGATAATTTCTTTACAGCTCCACTATTCGTTGTGTGTTCAGCTTCATTAGCGGCTTCAACAAGTATCTTGTTAAGGGTAGCTTTATTTAAACCATAAAAACGTGGGTTATCTGTGAGCTTTCGGAAGAAGTTTATAGATCCTACAGCCATCGTTGTCGATGAGAACATCTTAGTAACATCAGCAGATGTCAAAGCCATCAAGATCTTACCATTGTTCTTGGCAGAAATCTGATTAAGAGCGGCCTCCATCTCCTTAGCTTTAGATCTAGTCGAAGCCCAGAAGTAACCTTGATCAGAAAACTGGACAGGGTAATAAACACCACCCTTACCTGTTACGATTGTGTCTCCATCTAGTGTCACTTCCCCAGCGAATGCTGTGTCTGGCTGGTGTAACAGCACGCTTAGTCCTGCAAACTGTCTAATATCCTGACTAACTTTAATCACTCCAGCTTCACGTAGCTGGTTAAATTTCTCTTGCTCTCTAAGATAGACATGTTCAATAGCTCCTTCAGGTGCTGCTCTTAGGATCTCATCATCTATATTTTTATCTTCAGGGCTAGCGTAGAATGCGAAGTTCGCGTCAGGATTATTAACATCAAAAGATTTTATGTTTGGCTGGCGGACGAACCCTGATTGGATAGCCCGCATCTCGTTGATCATCTTATTCAGAGCCACACCACCAGCACCCCCTAATTGCGTACGATTGGCAGCAAATCGGCGGATAGCTGCTGCAAAGTATCTTTTCAGGATTGCAAGTAAGGAAGGATTGCTCTTCCAAAAACGAGTGTCCTCTTCAGTGGTGTAACCACGAGTCGCTTTCTGAAGATACATTCTAAGTTTTTCTTCAGCGAGAATTCGTTTGGTTTGGAGAACGACTTCTGGGTCTTCAGATTTTAAACCGTCGTGGAATTCTTTGGCGAATGACTCATCCTTAGTGTTGGATGTATACTCTGCGAGGATGTCAAGGTAGTCAGTATCACTTAAACTTTCTACGTATGCGTCAACCTCAGCTTGTGTCAGTCCATTGAAGCTCGCGGTGTGTGCAAGCTCTTCATTGATCGACACACCAATTATACCCCTTGCCGCTAGATAACTATTGTTCTTAACTTTAGCAGCTAGCACGATTGGGTTAATAAAGATTGTGGATTCATCCTTACTAACAGCGGCGAGGCTGCCACCCATACCCTCAATCTTTGTCTTGATAATTATTGAAGGCGGAATAAGAGAGCGAATAAAATCTTTAACGCTCTGCGCGTCAGACTGCTGGTCAGGGGATAAGCGATCAAAGAAGTCTTCTGGGAATGCCTCGGGCTGAACTTCTATAGGTGCTTCCTCCTCTACCTGAACGTCTTCTTCTACAGGCGCACTAAACAGCGCGTCGTTAACAACAGAAGATCCTAATGCTTTCGCGTTAGTAGTTGTTGATCTGCGTGTATTCTTCCCTAGATCCAAAACATCTTTGAAGGACTTAACATATTGATTGAGTTCGTTGGTGTTCACACCACGGAACATAGAGACCATTGAGTTAAGCGTGCGATCAAACACCTTAGTGCGAGGACCAGTTAACGTCTTAACGTAACTCTGGAAATCAGGAGACAAGAAGAAATGAGCTACAAACTCGTCAAGGTTAACGAGTCCAACCTGAATAACTGGATTACGTTTCCCTGTCGCAGATACTTGCCTATCGTAGGCTTCGTTTACCTTATTAAATAAAGTGACTAGCCTTTTCTTCGCAGCTTTCTGCGTTGTGTTCAACGGTCTTCCTGTCTCTGCAATCGTATCAGAGACAACAGCATGTGCGTATTCTTCAAGTAAAGTGTTTACAAGACCGCGACCATTGCCAGTTGCTTTGTTAATGAAAACAATATGATCTCCATGAATAGATTTAACGTATTTACCAGCAATGTTGGTATCGCCTTGCCCGATCACAAACTTAACATTCTTGATGAACGCTTGATCCTCTAACAACAGTTTGGCAAATAACTTATGGTTCGGGTTTTTATCTGACTCCGCGATCTTTCCAAGAGCAGACACAACACTGTCTGAGTTTCCACTTTCCAATCCAAGGTCTGCAATAACAACGTCGTTCGCTTGCGCGATGCCACGTCTCTGAGCTTCCGATAACAGAGAAACAGAAAGGCGAGTTCGGAGTGCGCCATCAAGGGCGACCATAGTATTTAATGCTTCAGTCGAGTCTATAGTATCTCCCGTAATCTCAGCAAACAATGACTGGAACTCTTCAACGGCGGGTTTGTTTATTTGACTGACTCCTCTAGGACGACCAGCAAATCGTGAAACGATAAGGGCGTTTCTAAGATCAATACCTCTGGAAGATCCAGACTCTAATCCCGATACAAAACTATTAACTGACTTACGGACCCGACCGTTACTGGAAACCATCCATGACGACATGACCCCAAAAAGATCTTTGGGGCTGAGGCTTTTGACGACTTCCGCCACCTCGTTTGAACCATCAAACACATTGTTCAAAACGAACTCATCAACAGATCGACGTAGGGTCTGGTCTTTATTGATAGCATCGATAGCATTATCAATAGAACTAGACATTACGTTAGCGATCACTTCAGGCTCTGCAAGTGTGCCGTCTGGCTCTCTCCCAAAATTACTGAAGTAATCATCAGACCTTCTGGAATCGGTATCGAGGTCTCCGTCTTGTGGTAATGTCAATGCAGCTACGTCTCTATACTTTCGGGATACGTAGTCTTTTTGAGCCTTAAAGTTATCCGCAGCTTTAGATAAAACCGATGTAAATGTTGGAGGCGCAGTCCCACTCAGTGCGGGGTTGTTCTCAACATTCTGCTCTATGAACACTTCAAGAATCTTGCTGCTGTTGTATTCTCCTGCCTTGTCAATAGTGACTAAGGGTAGGAGTCGGCTAGCGGCTGCATCTACTTTGAGATCCATCCGGTTTAGAAGTTTACCAACTTTATCGGTAGGGTCTTGAAGAATGTCCTGCTTCAACTCAAACATTCTTGCGTTGAATATAAATTGCCGGCGAGCAGCGTCCATAGCTTGTTTCTGAGCATCCGAGTCGGAAGGGTCGGTGAGAGGCTCCATACGAGAATGAGCTTCGACGTTTCTCTCCTCCCCAGTCTTATCCAATTCCTTACTAAATGAGGTTATGAATCTTTTGATTTCTGTTACGCTACTGAAGTCTTCCTCCGTAGTTGCGCCGTTCTCAATGTCAAACTTCTTAACTCCAGTAGGGAGATCAACTGCTTTAAATGGGATACTACCCAGTATAGTAGTCTTTGCGTTATTGTAGTAATACTTAGGTGGGGCTTCAACAGGAGTAACTTTAGATTCAAGAGCTGCTCCGTCCGCCGTAAGCCCTACGACATCCTTCACATAATTATTCTCATCGAGAAGAATCGAAGGGTTAACATTAGGAAATCCTTTTGGAACAAAGACAGGGACTTTGGCCCGAAGCATCTCAGCCACAACAACAGGATCGTTACCGAACTGACCGATGCCATACTCATCAACAAACCCAGTAACTTTACCAGTCTCGGTCTTTCCTGTCTGTGGGTTGAAGTGTGTTCGCACGGACACACTCTCAAAGCTTGACCCTGACACAGGTTTCTTTACTGCAACCGTAGGGTAAATTGTGTATACTGAAGAAGCGACGTAATCACTAAGAGCAAGTGGGTCAACATCTTCAGGAATCGGGATACCGTGCGTGTCAGAAGTAGTTAAATTAACTGGGTAACCTAGACTCGCTGATTCAACAACCTTCTTCTGGACAAAGGGGGCTAGATCTTCTTTTACAGGAACGTCGTCAAACTCAAGTGTGTTACTAGACTTTCGCCTAGCGTAACTCTTGGAGCTTGTGAAATCACCACTTCGGTAATCCGCGTTGTGGGTCGTGACTTTCTGGCTTAGTGTCTCTAAAACATTCTCAGAGTTTGGTCCTACTTTTACAGTAGCGAGAGTGCGTTGGAGGTCAGTGAAATCAATATCGACTCCCGCTTGAGCTTCTTTTCCTTGTTCTAATGACAGAGGGGAACCTTTGTCTGCAACGACTCCAATGTGTTCTGTGTTAAGGACAGAAGCTTCTACGAATTGTGCTGAAAACTTTTTAGCTTTCTTATTCTTTACGTTACCAAATTGGAAGTTTACTTCAGCTCTACTGACATCTGCGACTCTCTCTAAGAGAGTTGCACCTGCGGTAGTTTGCGATCCTGATACAGAATCTTGGGCTAAGTCTTCTGCTGATTCCAGCTTAATCTCGACTGGAGCTTTAGGTTGGGTCTTGTCTGTAAGTTCAGCTATCCTGTTATCTAGATCTGCCAGTAATGCTTGCTTGGTAGCAAGCTGTTCTTCATCTCTAACTTCAGCATTCTCTAATTCTTCTAGTGCTTGCGCCTCCGCAATCCTTTCTTGCTCCACTTCACTCAGCGCAGCTTGATCATTAAGTATTGTTTGATCCTCTTCTGTTGTCTCTGTCGGTAAAGGAGGAGGTTGGATCTTGGTTCTTTTCCGCTCTCCAATCTGTCTTAGGACTTCATTGGCAGTTGTCGGACTCCCATTCTTTGTTAAGTTGTCTGCAACATCTTGGTAGAATTGACCTCTAAGACGTACGCTCTGGTCGGCTACGTCCATTGGGGTAACTTTGAGTTTTCTTGCAGCCGCTTGAACTGTTGGGACTCCCGCACCTAAGATACCACCAACCATAGCGGCGTGCATAGTCTGCTGCCACCTCTCAAGAATAGGTGTGTCTTTGTTAAGAGCTACATCTTCAACGAACGAGGATACAAGCTGGTCAAGACCTTCTTCTAGACCTTCGTCAACAGCGTTCTTTGCGATTTTACCGCTAGTGCGTAAGAACTGTGCGCTGTGCTTTTTAAGAGAATCTGCTAAGACAGTCTTCATTGCTCCTGACATAGCTTTATTAGTAATAGCTCCAGTGTTAGCAACAGCTTCTAAAACTTCTTTAGCTTCTTTGAAGCTCATACCTTTTAATAAGGCGTCTTCAACACCGCCCCTACCGATTGCACTAAACGCAGAGGTGATTAAACCAGTTACAGCACCCGTAGTCATAGCAAAACCTAAGGCTCTGTCGTGGATGTCTTCTTCGGGAAGGTCGGGGTTGCTTTCTTTAAGTTGGGTGTAAAGCGTCCCGTAACTCATGGCAGTAGAACGAGATGCTGCGGGGACAAATGTTCCTACAGCTAAACCCATTTTTCTCGCGACTACACTATTGTAAGCTTCCAAGGCTTCAATAGTCTTTTCTCTTGCCGCTGTTCCTGCTCCTGATTCTGCTACTTCTTTTATAAGATCCAGTTTAACAGCCCTGTCAGCTACCTTTTTTAAGGCTACGTCACCAGTAGCTCTAAGCATATTACTGGTCATACCCTTAACCATACCCCTAGCGGTTAACTTAGCTCCTGACTTAGCAGTTAAGTATGCCACACCACCAGCTCCTGCGGTAGCTGTAGAAAGTAAAAAGGTAGCACCAATATCAACAATCATTGGGGCCACGGCTTCCATGACATCTTGTCCGACGCCATACTCAGCACCAAACATAGCGGCAACTTGCCGACGATTAGCTTGCTGCTTACTCATCTCAACAAGACCTTCCTTACCCCAATCAGAGCCGAATACTGTAGGGGCTAAATAAACTAGGCTCGATACGGCGTCCCATACAGAAGCGGCGATGCCTTTAGCTCTAGCAGCCACTTCGCTAAATACTTCTTCATTAGCGGTGAACTCTTTAAGAATAGTGGCGTCTCCTTTACCTTCCTGACGGCCAGTCAAGAGAGCTTCGGACCACTCATCAGCGTAACTAGAATCTTCAAGAACTTTATTGTAATTACCGAATTGATCAGCAAGAATCTCGTCCTGAGCCTCTACGAATCTTTTCTTAGTCTCTTCAGATAATTCAGGGTGAGCTGCTAAGGTCTTTGCAAAAAGCTCATCATTAACAAAAACTGCGGGGTTAATTTGTGGCCCAAGCTTTGTGTTTCTTAAATTCTGCCCTGCTTCTGTTGCGTCTTGCCTGAGTGCGAATGAACCCCCAGCAAAACCGGAGCTTACCACTAAAGCTTCATAAGCGTCACGAACATCTGAAGGCTTGTAATTAGCACCACTGTCGTTCAACTGCTCTGTGATATACTCAACAGCCGAATCAAAACTACTATGGCTAGCCAACCACACTCTTTTTCGCCGAGCATCTACTTCATCGTCAGCAACTCCTATACCAGCTAACAGATCTGACACACCTTTACCTATTGACTTACTTACAGACTCTGCTGCTGAGTCATCTTCACGAGCTAGTTGACGTGCGTGTCCAGCGATATGCTCAGAAACAAAGGCATCATCCTGAGATAACTCTTCAATACTCTTTGAGATCTCACTCAGTTTCTTGAACTGGTAAACAGACACACCAGTATCTGGAATAGGGCGAAGTTGAGATTCGATTTCTGAAACATTCTCATACGAAACATCCCCAAGCTGTGAAGCCTTAACTGCTTTCGCAAGAGACATCTCACTGGCGGTATCACTAATCAAAAGCTTTTGATTACCGTCTTCATCCATCACATAAGCAAAAGGAAGTTGATTTGTGTTAATGAGATCTTCTTTGGTCTCATTAAAACGCCTTTCGACAATCTCTTCAGCTTGAAACATCAAGGAAGCAACTTTCCCCTTATACTCTTCCGTTACGTCTTCTTGCTCTGAGATAACTTCCTCACCAGCCATGTAATCCAATATCACCTGACGATCAGGATCATCACCTGAAAGACTAGAGAAGACGACGTTCATCTTACTCTGCGTATCAGCTCCTTTGGGAGCAAGAGTCTTCTCTATAGTATCCTCATCCATCCCCGAAATCGTGGACAAACCTTGACGCAGCCCCATCTGAATTTCGGCTTCAGACTTAGCGTCGTAGGAATCCCCTAAAGATCCACGCATAAAGTCCGCGTAGCTTAGAAAGCTTTGAGGATCGTCATCAGCTACATCGTTTTGAGTAGACCATTCAGAGAATGATTTAATTTGTTTCGGGGCTTCAGTCTCTTCAAAGAGACTCTTTTCAAATTCGGTAATAGGCAAATCAGGCATAGCTGAAGAGGTTTGGGATGTAGTTGATGATAGTAGTTAGATTATCGAGCAGAGTCAGGAATAAATTTACTGGAAAGACTAGGTTTTTGTTCTGTTGCCCTAGATGCTAAAACAGGGTTGGCCATAGAAGAAGCTCTCCTTAAAACAGCACGGTATAGATCTTTATCGGGGAAATTAGCTCGACTTAGAGAGCCGCTTGACTCAATCCGCATCCGATCTTGTGGTGGGAGTAGTTGTAAATAGCTCGTTTCTAACTGGGTGCGCTCTCTATCGCCGAATGTAAGTTCTTGAATACTAATCTTATCAGCAGAATTCATAGCTTCAATCCCTGCTGCTGACAAAGTTCCTCCGGCAGTCAAGTCACTAGCAACCTCAGCAGGAGACATGTCGATGACATTTTTAAGGATAGACTCAGCCTCACTTTGTTGAGCCTTTAGGTATTCTTTCTGCTGCTCAAATTGGAAATCAGAAAGCTCTTTTTGTGTTTTAGCAAAACCTTTTTGTTTAGCTGCTTTCGCTATTTCCAAAGATATTTCATCTGAAGAGGATATATACCCATCAAGATTAGCTAGCTGCGCTATTTTCTCAGGAGAAACTCCTGAGACTGCTGCCTGATAAATTTTACCTGCGTCACGTTCACGCATCTTACTCTGGTTATCAATGGAGCGAGTAGCCGAATTAAATAAGTTGGTAACCAAAGGGGAGAATTGTGATACAGACGCGTACTTTAGCTGTAACTGTGCTAAATCTCGCTGCTGTGAGAAATTATCTTTAGATGGGTCATTAGAAATATTCGATATGCTCTCGATTACGTCTGGAATCTTTTCTAGTGCCTCATTTTCACGACGCGCTGTTTTACGCGCTCTACGTAGCTGAAACTTCTGTTGTTTAAAAGCTAACTCTTGTTGCTGCAAAGCCATTGACTGCTGCTGCATCTTCATTGTCTGCATTTGCATAGGCATCAAAACCTCTTGGCGATACTTCATAGCAGCATCAAAACTCCTTTCTCCAGCAAGCATAGGAAAATACTGCTGGCGGAGCGGTGCGATGTCTTGGTTGTAATCGATAGCCATTTTAATCTTAAAGGTTTATTATAGTTTCACTCTTTCAGGAAAGTTGGGGTTCGACCGTCGGTCTCCCTTCCTGTTAACACCAAACCGTTTTTTGTTTGGTGTTTTATCTAAAGGAGATTCATATTTCTCCACCATTTTTGGCTGTTGAATCGAGTCGTTTGATTTTGGCTTCCCCACCCCCATCGCGTCAAACATGTTTTTTGAACCAGCCATTAGTTTATCTTGTTTCTGAGCTTCTCGACTTGTTAAAATTTTCTGGAACATTCTCTGCCCGCGACCAGCAGGAGTATCAATAGCAGGTTCTCCCATACGGACCATCTCGCCAGCTAAACGCATACGAGCTGCTCCTTCTCTATCCCCATCACGAGCGAGGCTACGAGCGGCTCTACGAAACTTACCACTAGCAGGCCCAATAGAACGAGAAGGTTTTAGAAGGGACGACCCACTACCTAATTCGTAGTTAGGGTCTTGCATAGCAGCTAAAGCATCTAGTCCAGACCCAAACTCTTTTTTGAACATGACATTCTGAGTAGCTTCTTCTGGAGACGAAGCTAGATCTGTCGCAGGTTGGCCTGTCGCAGGTTGGCCTGTCGCAGGTTGGCCTGTCGCAGGTTGGCCTGTCGCAGGTTGGCCTGTCGCAGGTTGGTCAAACAGCCCTGTCCCTTTTTTAGGTTTTTTAAAAGAGAACGTAGAACCACGCTCGCGGATACCTTCTTTCTCCATGAAAGAACTGAACTGATCTTCAGAAACTCCGGCCTTCGTTGCTCTTTGTCGTGCTTCTTTAAGGAGATCAGCGGTCAAAGCACCTCGTTTCGATAAGTCTCCGAGACCGGAAGCAATACCTCTGCGAGCAGCTAACTGGTCGTTAGCTTTTGGGGCGGGGCCAACCTCAGGTGTATCGGGCTTTGCGGACCCACCTGCTAAATCGTAGGTTTCAGGATCGACTGTAGAACCATAGCCAGCGGTAGTCCCAGCCATGTCTCTCATATCAGGTTCTATATCAGAGTCTGTTGCAGGTGTTTTAATACCTCTTTTAGCAAGACGTTCAGCCCTCTCAGAAGTTGGGTCTTTTCGTTGTTTTTCTTTAAGAAATTGAAAGTAATCTTTTTTAGCCATGATCACCAAAGTTTTTTACACGCCCAATAGCGTGCTGTTGTTTTATCTTTTGCTGTTTTGCAATTGTGTCTGGCTCTGAAGTTTGCCCGACGCTTAGGGTTCTTGTGTTTTGTGAAATCACTGTAATCTCGGTGGCCGTAGCCGACCTTTTTAATTTTATCGCCTTCTTTACCTAATACGACGAATTTCTTCTTCGATCCTTTAGGGGCGCGTTTAGGCTTATTAAAGCCAGCGAACGTCTCGCCGTGGTATTGGATACGGCCAGATGGGAGCCGCTTGAATCTTTTATTCGCCACGCGGCATAATCTACCAGAATACAACGAAACTGTCAACGGAAGGGAATTTCGGATATGCGACTAAAAAACTTTTATCCTAGACCTTTAGTACTATATAAAATATTATATAGTACTAAGAGCCGGAGAGAAAAGTTTTTTAGCTTAGTAAGCTGGTATCGGGATTGTTGAGTGCGCCACTAAGAGTTTTAATCGTAACCTGTTTCCTGTATCCCGAACCCTTTTCGTCTTTCGGTGGGTCAATAGCCACGAGTCCTAGACGTTGACGAGCGCAATCGAGCGCAAGGA
>Ga0209535_1001069_pt1 | contig 18834 bp, 19 predicted proteins | sample LinPmetageLP28_FD_184041 | JGI IMG/M metagenome (GOLD analysis project Ga0209535, IMG submission 184041) | Marine viral communities from the Pacific Ocean - LP-28 (SPAdes) (version 2) | ecosystem: Environmental > Aquatic > Marine > Oceanic | place: Pacific Ocean | collected 2009-08-22
TTGACGTTGTAAAATTTGAAACAGATGTAACATCAGATTTTGAGTTCTATTTACAAAGAGTTGATAAAATATTTTTAGATAAAGAAGGTAACTTTAGAGTATTAAAAGGTGCAAGTTCACTAGACCCAGAAATTCCTGGTGTTTTAGATAACGCAATGCATTTATATACATTGTTTATTCCGTCATACACACTAGACACAGCTGATATAGGTATTGAAGCTGTTGATAATAGAAGATATACAATGAGAGATATTGGTAAACTAGAAAAAAGAATTGAAAATGTAGAATACTATACTCAATTATCTTTACTTGAAGCATCTGCTCAAAGTTTACAAATACAAGACGCAAATGGTTTTGATAGATTTAAAAATGGATTTATTGTAGATAATTTTACAGGTCACGGAATAGGTGACGCTGGTAATTTAGATTATAAAGTTTCTATGGACTATGCTAATGGCGAAATGAGACCAACATTTAACGAAGACGCTATCGCACTTGAGGAAAGAGATGACGATGGTACAGTAATTACAGCAGCAGATAGAACAGCTGCTCAATATGCTAAGACAGGTGATATAATTACTTTACCTTATTCAGAAGTAACTTTAATAGATCAACCATATGCAAGTAAAACCGTAAATGTTAACCCATTTGGTATATTTACTTGGATTGGTTCTATTGCTTTAACTCCACAATCAGATGAGTGGAAAGAAACAGAAAGAGCACCAGATTTAGTTATTAGTAATGATGATGGTACTTGGGATACTTTAGTTAAAAATTCAGGTAATCCAAATCTACAATCAGTAGAAATAGGTACAGTTTGGAATGAATGGCAAAATCATTGGACAGGTGCTTCAACATCTAATAGAACAGAAACTTATAAACAAAGGCATGGTCACGGTTGGAAAGTAATGCAACGTAATGTACAAACTAATACTAGAACAGGTACAAGAACAAGATCAGGTATTAGACAAGTAATAGTTCCTAAAACTGTTACTCAAAATGTTGGTGATAGAGTTGTATCAATAGCATTTGTTCCATTTATTAGAAGTAGAATAGTATCTTTCACAGGTACAAGAATGAAACCAAATACTAAAGTGTTTCCATATTTCGATAATGAGCTTGTAACAGCATATGTAACACCTGGAGGTGGTTCACTTGCTGGTAATTTAGTTACTGACGCAAATGGAGCTGTATCAGGTTCATTCGCAATTCCTGATCCAAAAGATTCTTCTAAACCTAGATGGAGAACAGGTGAAAGAGTATTCAGATTAACGAGTTCACCTACAAACGATTTAACTTCGGCACCAGATACAGCAGCAAACGCTGAATATATTGCTAGAGGTATTATACAAACAGTACAAAACACAATTATTTCTACAAGAACAACTGCAGTAGAATTTAGAGCAACTAACGAAACTGAAAATATAATTCAAACAAGTTCAACTAGAGGTGCAGCACGACAAGTAGGTTACCATGACCCATTAGCGCAAACATTTATGATAGATGATGCTGGTGGAGTATTCTTAACTTCAATAGATATATGTTTTAGTTCTAAAGACGCAGCCATTCCTGTAACTTTACAAGTCAGAGATACTGTTAATGGTTATCCTGGACAATCTATCTTACCATTCTCAGAAAAATCTTTAAATCCAGATGCCGTAAGTACAAGTACAGACGGAAGTGCAGTAACAACATTTACTTTTGATAGTCCTGTTTATGTACAAGAAAATACAGAGTATGCTTTAGTATTAATGGCAAACACAACAGATTATAATGTTTATGTTGCTAGACTAGGTCAAACAGCAGTAGATTCAAATAGAACAATATCTCAACAACCTTATACTGGTGTATTCTTTAAATCACAAAATGGTGTAACTTGGACAGCAGATCAAAATGAAGATATTAAATTTAAAATTAAAAGAGCAGAGTTTGAAAATGTTACAGGAACTGTTACATTAACAAATAAAACTTTAGAAGGTAGAACATTAAAATCTAATCCTTTAAGAACAAAAAATGGTTCTAAAGAAATAACGGTTTCTCACCCTAATCATGGAATGCATGGTACAAGTAATAATGTTACAATATCAGGTGTTGCTTCAGGTTCATATAACGGGTTAGCACATACAGATATAAATGGAACATATACATCTATTAAAGATATTACACTAGATAGTTATGTTATTACTTCAGGTAGTTCAAGTAATGCTACATCAACAGGTGATGTTGGAGGTACTGCAGTAGTGGCTACTCAAAATAGAACATTTGATGTATTAAACTTATCTGGTATTCAAACTATGACTTTACCAGAAACTAGTTTAGATATGTTTGTTAGACCTACAACAGGTAAATCAATTCATGGTTCAGAATCAGAATTTAGTTTAACAGCAGATTCAAACAAAATAGCAGTTGTTAGTGATGACAATATTTACTTTACAGCACCTCAAATGGTAGCTAGTGAAATAAATGAAACAAACGAAATGTCTGGTCAAAAATCATTTTTCAATGTAATAACTTTAAACACAACAAATACTAAATTAACTCCTGTATTAGATACACAAAGAATGAGTGCATTTACAATTACTAATAGAATGAATAATCCTACTTCTACTAACACACCAGATTTTGTTGCAAGTACAGTAAACACAGGTTCATCTGCAGCAGCAGTTTATTGTACTAAATCAATTGTATTAGAAACAGCATCTACTTCACTTGACATAAGATTATCTTCAAATGTAAGATCAAGTTCTAGTGTTAAAGTATTCTTTAGAATTATAGGATCAGATGATGACACTACTATTGATAAAGTTTCATGGACACCATTTAATTCTGATGGTTCAGAAGATACAACTGTAACACCATCAGAAAATGATATAACATTTAGAGAATACAAATATTCAGTGGGTAGTTTAAAAGATTTTACCACTTTCCAAATCAAAATAGAGTTGACTGGAAGTATATCATCTTATCCACCAAAAATTAAAGATATGAGGGCTATAGCATTAGCAGTATAATATGGCAAGATTAAGAGTATCAGGATATGACGGTTTAGTGAGAGATACAAATACAAGTGCTGTAATTAATACTTCTCATAGTGAATATACGATTTATATGGCTCGTCACAGAGCAAGAAATAAACAAAGTGATGAGTTAAGAACTGCTTGTAAAGAAATAAATAATTTAAAGGCAGAGTTAAGAGAAATAAAAGAATTAATAAAGGGAATAGCAAAGTAAAATGGCTGTAAGATCAGTAGCAACAACAGACACACTAGAAACGTTTAGAACCACGTTTAATAGTTTAGCATCAACCGATATAGGTGATACTGCAACTATGACAACTTCGGCGTCTAGTATTGTAGGCGCTGTAAATGAGTTAAACTCATCTGTGGCTGGTGACCTTGTTATTCAAACATTTGGACATAGATATAATGCTGATGGTTCTAATACTTACACAGAATTTGCTGTTAAAGTTGCGGCTAAAACATCAACTCATATCTATCATGGTTCAGGTTCATCAAATGGTTATTTACTAAATGATTCGGTATCGCCTTTCATAGATTTAAAAGTAGGTAATACTTACAGATTTACTCAATCAGATGCCACTAACTCTGGTCATCAAATAAGATTATATTATGACTCTGGGAAAACTACATTGTATTCAACAGGTGTAACTTATAACGGTACAGCAGGTAGTTCAGGCGCATATACTCAACTTGTAGTGTCAGAAACGACACCTAATATATTATATTATCAATGTGTAAATCACGCTTTAATGGGTAGTAGAATAGATATTGATTCTTCAACAAATGTTATTGCTAGCGCAACTGCATTCGTTGATTCTACTGGTACAGCAGTGACTTTCGCATCAACAAACTTTGCGATTGCGCAAGCAGTTGCACTAGGATAGATTATAAATAGTAAAATAAAAGGATAACAAAAATGGCAAACGATTTCAAAAGATTCGCAAAACCGAGTGTAGGTACAGGCACTGGTGCTTCAGCTACAGCTGTTTATACAGTTCCAGCAGGCTCAGGTAGTTCAGCATTAGAAGCTATTGTTATTGGAATTACTTTAGCAAACAAACATACCGCTGGTATCACTGCTTCTGTTTTTTTAGATAACGAAGATGGTACTAATGATGTGTATATTGTTAAAGATGCTACAATACCAGCAGGCTCCTCACTAGAGGTTATGTCGGGTAATAAATTAGTAGTACAAAATGATGGCACAAACGCTGATGTATTAAGAGTAGAGGCTAGTAGAGCCGCTTCACTTGACGCAACTATAACAGTTTTAGAAGACGTATAAGAGGATAACAAATGGCATATATTGGAGCAGATCCAGCAAATACAGGAACTGGACTATTTTCGCAAGATACTTTTACTGGCGATGGTAGCACTGTTGCATTTGATTTAACAAATGCAGTACCTGATGGTGGTGGTAATGAAATTCAAGTATTTGTAGATAACGTAAGACAACAAGAAGGTTCGTCTAACGCATATACAATTGGTTTAGATGGGTCTAGTGTACTTAAAAGAGTTACATTTACAGCAGCTCCAGCAGCAGCTCAAAAAATATTTGTTTTAAATCCTGGTACAAAAAATGTACAACAACTTTCAACAGTAGGTGACAACACAGTTACAACAGCAAAAGTACAAGATAGCGCAGTATCAACAGCAAAAATTACAGATTTAAATGTGACTACAGCAAAGATCGCAGCAGATGCTATTAACGCAACTAAAATAGCAGATGATGCTATTAGTGAAGAACATTTAGATGTAACTGCATTAACAGGTAACCCAGAATTATCTGCAACTGCTGCTGCTGATGACGTATTATTAGTATTTGATACTAGTTCAGGTACGATTAAAAAAATTCAGGCGTCTAATATTAATAATGCGCCAACAATAACTTCTATAAGTCCAACAAATGCTTTGACTGGTGATGGTACAGGAAATCACACATTTACTATTACAGGAACAAATTATGATGCAAGTGCACAAGCACATTTTGTAAATGCTAGTGGTGCAGAAGTTACTTTTGATTCAGTTACTAGAAACAGTATTACTCAATTAACAGGTGTCATAGCTAAATCATCTTTACCTGGTTCAGGTGAGCCATATGATATAGTTGTTTTAAATCCAAACGGTCAACAAGCTAAAAAAAGAAATCAAGTTAATATTAACCAAACTCCAGTATTTATTACTAATGCAGGTACACTAGGAACAGTTAATGGTAATGCTAGTGTCAGCCTTTCAGTAAACGCTACTGACCCAGAGTCAGCAGGTAATGTAACTTTCGAAATACAATCAGGTGCTTTACCAGCAGGTTTAACTTTAACAAACACTGCGGCTGAAGGTGGTACAGCAATAATATCAGGTACTGCTACAAATCCAGGTGGTAATACAACATCAAATTTCGTATTGAGAGCAGTTGACGCTGCCTCAAATACAACATCAAGAGCATTTGCTATTACAGTAAATAGAATATTTACATCACAATCATTTACATCATCTGGTACTTTCGCAGTACCATCAGGAACTACATCATTAACACAAGTATTACTTGTTGCTGGTGGTGGTGGAGCAGGAACTGACCATGGCGCTGGAGGTGGCGCTGGTGGACTTATTTTCCAACCAGAGTATCCAGTTACACCAGGAGGAACTATTGCAGTAACAGTAGGTTCTGGTGGTGGTGGTCACCCATCAGGTGGTAGAGGAACATCAGGACAAGATTCAATATTTGGTGCTTCACCAAGTCCAGGAAAACACCCAACAGGTGATGTCCTAACTGCCAGCGGTGGCGGTGGAGGAGGTGGTGGTAACACCAACCTTGATGGTGGTAATGGAGGATCTGGTGGTGGTGGATCAGGACACGGAACTAACGCTGTTTCATCAGCAAGTAGTGGAGGTCAAGGACAACAATCGACAGCTTCAGGCGATAGTGGAGCATATGGATTTGGTAACAACGGTGGTGTTGGTCAAAGAACAGGACCTGGTAGTTTATTTGGTGGTGGCGGTGGTGGCGCTGGTGCTGTTGGTTCACAAGGTTGTGGTCAATCATGTAGTGCTGGTGGTATAGGTAAATCATATACTATCGCAGATGGATCAACTGGCGTATATTATGCTGGTGGTGGTGCTGGACAACACTATAATAATAGTAACACACAACGTCCTGGTGGTAATGGGGGTGGTGGTAATTCACAATCAACTCCTGGTGGAGATGGACAAGATGGTGGAGCTAATAAAGGTGGTGGTGCTGGAGCTCAAAGAGGTGACGGCGGAAAAGGAATTGTAATAGTAAGGTATTAATAAATGGCATATATAGGAAGATCACCATTATACGGAGCATTTGAAAGACAGTCACTAACGGCTGACTCTTCTACTGTTTCGTTTACATTAAATTATACAATAGGAAGTTCTTCATCTGTTTTAGTATCTGTTGCTGGTGTAATGCAAGAGCCAGAAGTTGGATATACACTTACAGGTGGTGGTACAACATTGTTATTTTCAGCTGCGCCTACTGCAGGTGATACAATTTTCATAGTATTTTTAGGACTTGCTAGAGATGTTGGTAGTTTTTTAAACTCAGGTATTATTACAGCTCAAACATCAGAAGGCACTGTCGCAGATAATGATGAAATATTAATTTATGATAATTCAGCGGCTGCTTTAAGAAGAATGACTAAAGCAAATTTCGCACCAACTGTTTCTTTAACATATGTTACAAGAACAAGAACAGGTAATGGGACACTAGCAACTGATACTGTGACAAGTGGTTGCGCTGTGGATAATGTATTAGTATATGTTAATGGTCTAGTACAACAACCTACAACAGACTACACAATATCAGGTACAACTTTAACACACGTGGTTGCTCCAGCGGCCTCAGATAAAATAGTAATTAGGGAATTACCTAGAGAAGGTTAATAAATAGTTATATGGCAACAAAAATTAGACAATCCAGTTTAGATACTGCAATAGTTACAGGATTAACAGAATTAGCAGAGGCTAGAGCAGATGGTGATTTCGTTCTTGTTTATGATTCATCAGCTGGTACTCTTAAAAAAATTCAAGGTTCTAACTTAGGTATAGTTGGACCAAAAATTACTAGTGTTTCACCAACAAATGCATTAACAGGTGATGGCACAGGAAATCATACATTTACTATTACAGGAACAAGCTTTGCTACAGGTGTAGCAGCAAAATTAAAGAAAGCAGATGGAACAGATGTTGCTTTTTCTACACTAACAAGAAACTCATCTACACAGCTAACAGGTGTTGTCGCAAAATCAAGTTTACCTGGTGCAGGTGAGCCATATGATGTTGTTGTAACAGCTAGTCAAATAACTGTAACTTTAGAAAATCAAATTAATATTGACCAAAGTCCAGTATTTACAACAGCAGCAGGTTCTTTAGGAACATTATTGAATGGTCAAAGAACTAATACTTTAGAAATAGTTGCAACTGACCCAGAGTCAGCAGGAAATGTTGCTTTTGAATTACAATCAGGTTCTTTACCAGCTGGTACTACAGGCGCAACACTAAATGAAAATGGTGTATCAAAATTTAGAATATCAGGTTTTTCACAAGTTGGTTCAAACACAACTTCAAACTTTACATTAAGAGCAGTTGATGCTGCTTCTAACACTACAAGTAGAGCTTTTGCTATTACAGTAAATGCTCCTGTATCACAATCATTTAACTCATCTGGTACTTTCTCAGTACCATCAGGTGTTGCGGCAGTAGATGTACTAGTCGTAGCAGGTGGTGGAGGAGGTGGAGGTGATGGTTCATCTGGAGCTACTGGTGGTGGTGGTGCTGGTGGATTAATATTTGTTCCTAACTTTGTTACAACACCAGGTGGTTCAGTTTCAGTTACAGTAGGTGGAGGAGCTTCTCGTTGTGGCACTGGACAAGATTCAGTATTTGGAACACTAACAGCTAAAGGTGGTGGCCAGGGAGGTCTTCAACCTCAAGGTCAAGTAGGTGGAGGCGATGGTGGATCAGGTGGTGGTTCTGGTAGAGGTGACTACGGAGGTTGTGGTGGAACAGGAAATCAATCAACTCAATCAGGTCAATCAGGTGCATACGGATTTGGAAACAATGGTGGTAACAGTCTTGGTCAAACAGGTGTTGCTGGTGGTGGTGGTGGAGGTGCTGGTGCTGCTGGTAATCCAAGTAGATATTTAGGTTCAGCCGGTTGGGGTGGATCTGGTGGTATAGGTAAATCATTTACTATTGCTGATGGTACAACATCAGTAGGTTATGCTGGTGGTGGTGCAGGATTAGGTGGAGCTAAAGTACAAGGAAGTCCTGGTGCAATGCCTTTTGGTGGTGGTAATATATATTGTAACACAGAATATCCTTCAATAGGTGAAGCAATTGGAGCTGCTAATGCTGGTACAGCGAATAGAGGTGGTGGTGGAGCATACCATGAAGACGGTGGTAAAGGAGTAGTGATAGTAAGATACTAAATACTATTATAGTTAAATAATTTTAAAGGAGAAAATTGAAATGGCTGACGAAGAAAAAAAATATGGCGTAAAAGAACCCAATGAGGGAACTGACGGTATGGTTGCTTCTAATATGACTGGTGAGGCAATAAAACCAACATTTGATTATGGAGATATTACTGAGAGAGATAAAGATGTTGTAATGGAAATTATTAGATTATTAAGAGAAAGAGAAAATATTCCTTATGATATGATAATTGAAGAAATGAAAATTAAGTTTCAATTGGAAGAAATTCCGATGCAAGATATTAGTCATTCTGTATGGGGTCAAATGACAAAAGACGAAAGAATTGGACAAAGTATTCAAGGTTTTAGAATGGCAACTGATGAAAATGGTAAAAAAATTAAGATACCTCATGTAGGTTTTTCTGCTGATTTAGATTACCTTAATGAGTTTATACAAAGATTAGTAAAAAAAATAGGACAAATTAAAGAACAAAAATAAGAGAGTAAAAAATGGCATTAACAAAGATAGCAAAATCAGGTATAACAGCAGACGCAGTTGACGCTAGTAAAATAGCAGATAATGCGATTGAATCAGCTCAAATCAAAGCTGACGCTGTAAATGCAACCAAAATAGCAGATGATTCTATTAGTGAAGAACATTTAGATAAAACTGTTATTACTGGTCATACTGCACTATCAGCATCTGCTGATCCTAGTGATGTTTTGTTAATATATGATGCAGATGCCGATGCTCTTAAAAAAATTACTGCTAGTAATGTTGGTTTACAAGCACCTACAATTACAAGTGTAACTCCTACAGCTGTGGCTCAAGGTGATGGTACAGGTAATTTTACATTTATTATCAATGGTACAAATTTTTCTACTGGAACAACAGCAAATTTAATTACTGCTGCTGGAGCCACTGTTCAATTCGATACACTAACAAGAAACTCAGTAATAAAATTAACAGGTGTAATTGCTAAAACATCTATAAATGATGCTGGTGAGCCTTATGATATTAAAGTAACAACAGGTGAAAACTTAACTGTAACTTTAGAAAATCAAATTAATGTGGATCAAACTCCTACATTTATTACAGCAGCAGGTTCATTAGGAAGTATTGCCGATAACGCTAGAACAGGTGTATCTAAAGTAGTTAATGCAACTGACCCAGATTCAGCTGGTAACGTAACTTTTGAATTACAGTCTGGTTCTTTACCAGCTGGTTTAACTCTAACAAACACTGCGGCTGAAGGTGGTACTGCTATTATTGCTGGTAACGCAACTGCAGTTGGTTCTGATACAACATCAAATTTCGTATTAAGAGCAGTTGACGCTGCCTCAAATACAACATCAAGAGCATTTGCAATGACAATCTTAGCACCAACAGTACAAACATTTACAGCATCAGGTACTTTCGCAGTACCATCAGGTGTATCAACAGTACAATTATTAGTTGTCGCTGGTGGTGGTGGAGGTGGTGGTATTACTCCAGGATCTGGCTCTAATGGTTATTTCAATGGTGGTGGTGGTGCTGGTGGATTAAACTTTCACCCAGCTTATCCAGTAACACCAGGTGGAACAGTTTCAGTTACAGTTGGTAACGGTGGTAACGGACCAGGCTCTACGGGTCAAGGTCAGGATGGACAAAACTCAGTATTTGGAACTGTCACAGCACAAGGTGGTGGCGGTGGTGGAGAACAAGGTGCTAACGGCCGAAATGGTGGCTCTGGTGGTGGCGGTGGTGGAAACACTGGCGCAGGTCAAGGTGGACAAGGTGTTTGCCAAACAGGTACTGGTCCTAGTGGTGGAGCAACAGGATACGGAAATGGTGGTGGACAAGGTGCAACAGGTGGAGCAGGTGCTGGTGGTGGTGGTGGCGCAGGTGGCCCTGGTGGTAATTCAGGTTCTGGTAATGGTGGTGCTGGAAGATCATATACTATCGCAGATGGAACAACTCCAATAGGATATGCTGGTGGTGGAACAGGTGGTGACCACGGTGGAGCAACATCTACAGCTGGTGGTGGTGATAGAAGTTGTGGCGCAGCTAATAAAGGTGGTGGCGCTGGTGGAAATAAAGACGCCGCTGGTGGTAAAGGTGTTGTTATTGTTCGTTGGTCAGTTTAATACTAAATTAAACCACTGTTATAAAATGATTGAAATTGAAATATATAATGTACTTAAAAACTATTCAAAATTACATACATCTATTTAAATTTAGTTTAGATAAAAATAAACTAATAGACAGTTCAGAAAATATATATGAACTTGTAAAAAATAATCTTCAAAACAATCAACAAATAAAAAGTACAATATCAACAGATTTATACGAGAAGTATAATTACTTAATGTATCCATCTGATGAGGTACATAAATTATATACTGAAATAAAGACTGCATTTGATAGTGTAAAAGATGACCCTAATAAAAAATACTATATACAATGTTGGTTAAACTATTATAATAAAGGTGAATTTATAGATTGGCACTCTCATTGGGAAAAAGAGACAGAGGCTTGGCATGGGTTTTATTGTTTAGATTGTGAACCATCTTTTACCTCTTACAAAATACCAAATATAAAAGACAATATAAATATCTACAGTGAAGACAATTTAATGGTAATAAGTAAAAGTAATGGAGATCAACATAGAACATGGCCTTGGGAAAATGATAAACCAAGATTAACAATTGCCTTTGATATTGTTCCTAGTGATTATATTAATTATAAACAATGGACACATCATTGGTTACCTATTTAAGTGATAGTTAAATTATATGGAAAATTTATTTAAAACAAATATACCAAAATATGTAACTGAAGAAGGTGATAATATATTATATCCTTTTAGTCCACCTATATTTCAAACAATGGTCGATTTAAATTTCACAAAAGATTTAATAACTGAAGGACGTAAACTTACAGTAAAAGATGATGACCATAATTTTAATCTAGCTGGTAATCTAAAGACGGGTCGTTCATATAGATATAAAGATGAATTTGTAGATAAGGCACAACTTTATTTACTACAATATATTGAAAGATTTTTTATTGGACTTGAAAAACAATTTGAGGAACCAAATAATAATATGGTAACAAAACTACTTGATGTATATAGAGGTAGAGGTAAAACTGAACCAGGTAAATTATTGTTAGATACAATGTGGATAAACTTTTCACAAAAACATGATTATAATCCACCTCATACTCATTCAGGTGCTTTGTCATTTGTAATATTCTGTAAAGTACCACAAGAAATATTTAACGTAAATGCTGATAGTAATTCTCAAAATTCAGGTAAATTAATTTTTAAGTATGGAGAACAAATTAGTAAGTTACATGGTGCTGAATATCCAATAATACCTTTTGATAATTTAATGTTTATTTTTCCTGCAGAGTTAAGTCACTTTGTGCCTGCCTATTGGGTAGACGCAGAACGTATAAGTGTATCAGGCAATTTTGTGGTAGTTTAATTATGAATTTAGATAATGTAAAAAATGAAGGTGGTATATACATAAGAGAAAACTTTTTTTCTGAAGAACAATTAAGTAAAATCAAAAACGATTTTAAAAGTAAAACTTTTTATTCTCATCATCAACCAGAAAAATATGAGTGTGGTAATAGATTTCAAGCTTATCCATGTTATCAAAATGAAGAGGATACTAGTGACGTATGTTACACCATAGGTAACTATTTTAAAACAGCCTTTGATGATAATTTTAGAGTAGAAGCTATATATAGAAAAGTCTATTCAGAAGAATTATTAAAATCTAAATGTAATACTAGATATGGGTTTATACACAAAGACGGAGGTATGAGAGAAACTTGTATTTATGCTGGGGTTGTTTATATGGATTTTACTGTTACTGGAGGTACTGCTTTTTTTAATTCTCCAGCAGATAAGTTTCCTGATATAGAAATTGGAGCAGTTCCTAATAGACTTATATTATATGATAATCTGAGATATCACGCACCTTCGCATGATTTTACATATGAAGTCAGAGAAAATATATGTTTTTTCATCTATGATAAATAAAATTGAGGAGTAAATAATGCAAGTACGAAATACATATTATTATTTTAAATCAGCGTTGTCACCTGAACAATGTCAAAGAATTATAGACCATGGTGTAGATAAGTTAGATAATATTAAAAAAGAAGGTGGTAGTACAGAGGCAACTACTTTTGGTGATAATCATAAACAAGCTTTTGAGAAAGCTGGAAAAAATGTAATACCACAACATGATAAAACTTTACAAGATTTACAAGATAATGAAATAGATAATAAAAATGTTGAACAAGAAAGATATGTGAGAGATAGTGAAGTTAGTTGGATGGCTGATAAATGGTTGTATGATATGATACACCCTTTTGTACATCAAGCAAATGATAAGGCAGGATGGAAGTATGAATGGGATTTTAGTGAATCTTTTCAATTTACAAAATATAATCCAGGAGGTTTTTATGGTTGGCACGCAGATGGTAATAGTTGTAATTTAGGAAAATATAAAAGATGGATACCAGGTGTAAGTCCTACTGATGAGAATGATAAAATACCAAAAGGATATACAGATAATCCAGGTATGATAGGTAAAATTCGTAAGTTATCAATGACAATTAATTTAAATGAGCCAGGTGAATATGAAGGTGGAAACTTAAAATTTGATTTTGGTCCTCACGCAGGAGGAAAAAGATTCCACGAGGTAACTGAGATAAGACCACAAGGATCTATTATTGTATTTCCTTCTTATGTATACCATCAGGTTACACCTGTAACAAAGGGAACAAGATATTCTTTAGTCTTATGGTCTTTAGGCCAACCTTTTAGATAAGACTAAATAAAAATAAAGGAAACAAATTATGGACATGAAAAAATACATTTCAAATTGGGATACATTAACAGATACACAAAAAAAAGACGCAGAAGAAAAATTTAAAGGTGACCCTGGACTTAATCCAGCAGTTGTACACCCTGCCGCTAAATTCTTTGAAGAAAATAGATGGGTAAAAATAGATAAATTTATTGATGTTAGTATGGCAAATTTATTATATCATCACACACAATTAGAAGCGGCTAGATTAAACTATTATGATGAAAATAATATAGACTATAATAAAGAAAATGATGGAGAATTTTCTGATGTTCAAGCTCCTGGTGATTTTAGTAAGTATGGCGACCCTATTATGGATACTTTATTAAGTTTATCTTTAGCAAAAATGGAAGAACTTACTGGTAAACAATTAGTCCCAACATATTCTTATCATAGATTATATACAACTGGAACAGAACTTAAAAAACATAGTGATAGACCAAGTTGTGAAATCTCAACAACCCTTTGTTTAGGTTATGATAATTCAAATGTTGATGCTAGTATATACCCAGATTGGGATTGGCCAATGTATATTAAAGAAAAAAATGGAGAAGAAACTCCTGTACATATGAAACCAGGTGATATGATTATATATCGAGGTTGTGAATTAAAACATTGGAGAGAACCATTTTGGGGTAAAAATCACGCACAAGTTTTTTTACACTACAATGAAAAAGGTGGTGAATATGATGTACCTTATGATGGAAGACCAATGTTAGGAATGCCAGGAAGATTTAGAAGTGAAGAAGCTGTTAAAGCAAATGAAAATGTAAATACATCAAAAAAAGTTATATATTAAATTATGTCAGATATGGGAATCCAACAAAATTGGAAAGTAACTATAGGTAAAGATAACCCTATAAAAAGATATAATGGTTATGCTATGTTTCCATTTTTAGTTTTTGATAATTGGTATACTCCTGAAGAAGAAAAGATTGTCTGGAAAGAATTAGATTTTTTAAGTACAAAACCAAAAGATGAAATGCACCGTGCTGAAAATACTATTGTTGCACGTCAAAAAGATGGTACATCTAAAAGTAAAGCGTTTAGATTTTACATAGAAGAACTGTATAAAAATCGAAACACCTCACCAATAATAAAATATACATACAAACAAAGATCACCCGAATTTCATAAACTTATAGAAAATAACTGTATGCCTTTTGCTCGTAGTTTTGTAACTTCTAATACAGATACTTGTTTTGTGTCATATTACGAAGAAAAAGATCACTATAAACCTCACCATGATGTTTCTTTATGGACTTGTTTAATTTGGATGGTAAGAGAGCCAAGATTATTTAATGGTGGTGACTTTAAATTAAATGAACCTGATGTAGAGGTTAAGTTAAAAAATAATAGAATGATTATGTTTCCAAGTTGTTTTTTACATAGTGTATCTCCTGTAAGTTTTCATACACAACCTACAGAGATTGGTTATGGTAGATATTGTATAACTCACTTTTATAATTCTGAAGGGAAAGATGTGTAAATGAAATCTAATAAAATTTTTATTGTAGGAGGAGGTAGTGCTGGTTGGATGGCGGCCGCAACATTAATATCACAATTTCCCAATAAAGATATTACAGTTATAGAGTCAACCAATATACCTACTGTAGGTGTGGGAGAAAGTACATTAGGTCAAATTAATTATTGGTTAAATTTATTAGATATAAAAGATGAAGACTTTATGCCTCACACAGATGCTAGTTATAAATTAAGTATTCGTTTTGAAAACTTTTATAAGAAAGATGATGGTGGTTTTCATTATCCATTTGGTCCTGTTGTAGAAAATGAAAAAATAGGTTTTAAAGAAATGTGGTTTTTAAAAAAGTATTTAAACCCAGAAACTCCTATTACTGATTATTCTAAAAGTCATTTTCAAAATATGGCGTTAGTAAACAATAATGTTATGTTTAAAAATGAAGATAAAGAGTTAGAATATTTTAATTTTCAATATCACACTGCATATCATTTTGACGCTACTAAATTTGGGTTATGGTTAAAAGATCATTATTGTAAACCTAAAGGAGTAAAACATATATTAGAAGATGTAAATACTATTGAAACAAATGAAGATGGTATTGTGTCATTAAATAAAACACATAAAGCTGATATGTTTATTGATTGTACAGGTTTTAAATCAATGTTATTAGGTGATGCATTAAAAGAACCTTTTAATAATTATAATGACTTGTTACCTAATAATAAAGCTTGGGCCACAAGAGTTCCTTACAAAGATAAAGAAAAAGAATTAGTTCCATATACAAATTGTACAGCAATTGAAAACGGTTGGGTATGGAATATACCTAGTTGGGAAAGAATAGGCACAGGTTATGTATATTCGGACAAGTATGTTTCTGATGAAGAAGCATTAAAAGAATTTAAAAAACATTTAGATAGTGTAGGTAATGACTATTCTAATAGTGAATTTAAAAATATAAAGATGAGAGTGGGAATACATAATAGATTGTTTGTGAAAAATGTATGCGCCATTGGACTATCTGCTGGTTTTATAGAACCATTAGAGTCAAATGGATTGTTAAGTGTACATGAATTTTTAATCAATTTAGTTAAAGTTATGAAAAGAGGTGAGGGAGATACTATAAGTCAATGGGATAAAGATAACTTCAATGTAGCATGTAAATCATTTTTTGATGATTTTACAGAATTTGTTGCTATGCATTATGCGTTATCACATAGAGATGATACAAAATATTGGAGAGATGTTACTAATAAATCTTTTTACGATAAAAGATTACATGATGATGCTATCAAAGCTGATATAGAAGCTAAAATGAAAAAAAATATGTTTATAAATTCTATATCAGGACATCATTGTATAGGAGTAGGTTTGAGATATTTTGGACTAGATATATTAAAAGATAAAGCAAGTATAGAAGATCAATTACAATTAGATTTAAGAAACAAAGAAGTCAACAAATGGGATATTCAATGTAAGTTTAAACCTAAGTTAATACAATTTTTAAAGGACAACATACATGCCAGGTAAATTTGAAGTACATAATTTGTGGCCTATACCAGTTTATAAATCAGTATTACCTGTAAGAGAAAAATGGAAAGTGCTTATAAAAGGTATAGAATATGAAAGAACTCATATTAATAATAGTGATATATCTAAAGATCGTTTTTTATTAAATAGTATGCCAGAATTAAAAAAAGAAATTGAAGATCACTGTGAACATTATGTTAGAAAATATTTAACTGTAAAAAATAATGCAGAATTTTATTTACTAAATTCATGGTCTAATATACATGGTCCAGGTGAGTATTCACAAATACATTGTCATGCTAACGCTTTAATAAGTGGTGTTTATTATCCTATATTTCCAAAAAAATCAGGTAACTTAGCTTTTCATAAATCCTGGGGTTTTAAAAATATAAGTGACCAAGCTATACAATTAGAGTACGAAGAACATAATAACATAACATCTGCACAATATGTTTTAGATATAAGTGAGGGAGATATTGTATTATTCCCCTCTCATTTAGATCATAGCGTATATGAAAATAAAACTAATGAAAATCGTTTTTCTATTGCATTTAACTTTTTTGTAAAAGGTGTATTTGGTAAAGAAGAATATAAATTGGAGATAAAATGAGTGAAAAAGTAAAAATAAATTTTAATGATTTAAAACCACTAGACATTAAGAAGTCAAAAGGTAAATTTAAAGTATTTACAAATGCAAGTATAATACCTGACAGTAAAGACTTTCAACCTTATATGGGAAAAGACTTGGTTATAAATGTAGATAAAATACTTTCTGTATATCCAAGTGAAGATGATATAGGAACAATGATACACGCAGAAAATAATCAAAATACTTGGAAAGTATTAGAAGACCTTGATACTGTAGTTAAAAGGATAAATGAATAATGATTAAATCAGAATATTTTGCGTCTCCAGTTTACACAGAACAAAAAGTGGATTGGGTAGAAAAGTTAGATAAGTTAAGTGACCCTTATATCAAACTTGCAAGAGATAATCAATTAGAATATACTGAAAAAAGAAAAGATCATGGTTATAAAAATGATATAGGGTTGTCATATCATAGTAGCCCTTTAGAGCCTGATAACAATTTTAGATTCTTACATGATTATATGGCTAAAAAATCACGTTGGTGTTTAGATGATATGGGTTATGATATGGAAAATTATGATCTAATTTATACTGAAAGTTGGGTACAAGAGTTTTCATTTAATGGTGCAGGGCATCATTGGTTTCATACTCATAGTAACAATCATATTTCTGGTTTCTTCTTTTTACAATGTAGTGAAAAAACATCAAGGCCATTTTTTCAGGATCCACGAGTGGCTCACGTACCACTTAAATTAAAAGAAAAAGATAATACAAAAATTTCTAATGCAAATGATATAATAAACTTTAATGTTAAACCAGGCACTCTTATGTTGTTTCCAGCGTATATGTCACACGCTTATATGGTCGATCATGGTATCGAACCTTTTAGATTTATACACATTAATATGCGTGCTGTAGAGAAGAATATAATGTCTTCTTATAGTATGAATTCATCAAATTTCAGTTAATACTAATTATGGTAAAGGCACTTAACTTAAAAAATTTTGGGGTTGTAGAAGAAAGACTTCCTAAAAAGTTATATGAACTTTTACTAGAAGAATGTATATCTGGCGAAGAAAACAATCCTGAATTAATTACAGGATTAACTAATAGAAAAGATATGGCTAAACATAGACATCTAGTAGTTAATAAAGAAAATTTGTGGGAATATATTAATCAATTATTGATAAACTATAATAAAGTATTTCCAGGTGTAGAAAATATAAAAGTATTGACTAGAAGTCTACCTTTTAGTTTAGGAATGCCCTGGATTAATTATCAAAGAAAAGGTGAATATCTTCCTCAACATATACATGATGGCATATATAGTTATAGTATGTGGATAAAAATACCCTCACCGTGTTTATTTCAATTTACATATACAAATATCATTGGTGATATAATAACACACCCATTAAATATAACAAAAGAAGATGAAGGAAAGATAGTATTTTTTCCCTCTAAATTACCTCATACAGTATTTCCCTTTAATGATAGTGAAGAAACTCGAATATCTATTTCCGGTAATGTGTTATTTGATAGTAATTTTTAGTATGAATTCATCAAATTTCAGTTAATATATTCTTATAAATATACTGTAAGGGAGATCATATGGCAGTCACACAAAGCACATCAATCAATTTAGTTGTAGATCAAGGCGCAGACTTTAGTAAAAATCTAACAGTCACAACCGACGGATCAACAGCATACGATATTAGTAATCTGACATTTAGAGCACACATGAGACCGTCTTATAGTTCTTCTACATTAACTGCTGAGTTCACAACAGCGATAGTCACAGCGACTTCTGGTATCTACAAATTATCTTTGACAGATACACAAACGAAGGCGATTGACGCAGGTAGATATGTTTATGATGTAATGATTACACTTGCTGACTCTACTATTG
>Ga0209535_1001071_pt1 | contig 18798 bp, 18 predicted proteins | sample LinPmetageLP28_FD_184041 | JGI IMG/M metagenome (GOLD analysis project Ga0209535, IMG submission 184041) | Marine viral communities from the Pacific Ocean - LP-28 (SPAdes) (version 2) | ecosystem: Environmental > Aquatic > Marine > Oceanic | place: Pacific Ocean | collected 2009-08-22
TGGTTAATGGCAATTTACGATTCTAGACTAGCGATGATTGTTGAGGCCCTCGGAAGGTACTACAGCGTTGTATCAAAAGAAAAATTTATGTCTATTCTGGCGTTTGGCGATGAAAATGCGATAGACAGTTTTGGTAAGGTCAATCTTGATCCGACTCCGGAAATGCACAAGCTAATAAGAACATTTACAGACGCAACAGAAGGTGGCGTTGTAATGACAGAAAATTTTAAAGCGCTAAAAGACATATTATCAGATCCATCGGCTACAGCATCGAGTAAAGAAGAATCGCGTAATATGGTACAAAAGTTGTACCGTTACGTTGGTGAGCCTGCCACTTTTCGATCTGTGTGGGAAGACTTTGACTCTGTGTGTTCATCAATCAGCGTATCAGACTTTTGCAAAATTAAGCCTGGCTCTGATGGAAGCACAGACGGAATGATTAACGGCGCGTTTGCTTCTCCAACAAAATTTACGCCAAACCTATGCGCAATTGAAGTTTTAAACCCAAAGCTGGTCCCGGCTGCCAGAGATTCAGGGGCAGCCGGCTTGTTCATGAACTGTATTCCAACCTTGGAGTTCTCTAGACTACAGCCCTATCTAGATATTTCACTAGTTTCGCCTAATAGCGGGCTAAGCGATGATGGAAGAATCCAGACCATAGGATTAATGCAGCATCTTTTAGGAAATAGTCAGCCAAAAGAAGGCTCCGCGGACTACGACTTGTCTAGAGCAGTTGATCCTACAGCTATTCAAGGAAGACTAGAAGAGCAGGATGCACAATTAGCAGCCGAAGGATCTAATGAGACCGCAGATACATCGTCCATTAACGTCGCAACCGCTGGTATGGAAATGTTTACAGCTCCTCAAACCCTCGTTCCCGTATTAGGCCACACAAATCCTCAGCTTGAAGGCTATGGAGATTTTGAAACTTTTTCTGATATTAAAGATGCAGATGGAAAGCCATTATCGGTTGGTGGTAGAAGAGGCGCGCCGATAATTGATCCCTTTAGACCCTTAATGTCTATAGAAGACTTTGGAATATCTGTAACTCCCTCAAAGGGAATGATGTCTCATAAGACAGCAGACATATCGCTTGTTCTTCATGATAGATCCAGGATGGGAGAAATAGCAGAATTTATTAAGCCTGATCTTTATGGTCGTTCGGAGTTGATGATAACATACGGATGGAGTCACCCCGACGATTCAGCAACAAACGTCGATAATGTACTTAACGGTAACTTTTATGGTTCATTCTTAAATGCTATGAAAATCACAGAAAAATACGGGATTGTAAACAGCCAGTTTTCATTTGACGAAGTCGGCCAAGTAAAAATAAAGCTAAAGTTGTCCATGAAGGGCGCTAGCAATATGGATACCAATAATATCGGTCAAGGTGAAGACGTAGAGACGGCTGTACAAGCTGTACAAGATATGGTTGAAATGATAAAGCAGCTTAAGAAAACAGCTTTAGCAGATGCAGCAGCAATGGGGAACTCTAAAGAAGCAAAAGATGTATTTGGTAATTCATTCTTTAAAGCATCTTCTGATACAAGTCGCGCAATGACTATGGATGAAGAAACTACAAAAGCTTTAAAGAAGTTTATAACTGCGAACCGCGGTGCTAGCGGTACATCTGGTGATCTAGCAGATACGCTGGAAGACATGTTTGGTAAAGACGGAACCGGTGGGGCTGTTAAAGAGCTAAGAGATACAATAGCTGGTGCAATATCAAAAAAAATGTCTCACTTAAAAACTCTTCGTTCATCCGCGAAGGATCCATTCGCAACGAAAGTTTCTGGAAGTGGAGGAAGCACTAAATACGTTAACATTTCTAAAAACTCTAGAAAGCATGTTTCTTATGGTGCCATGCTTATGTATATGGTTGGTAAACCGCTTGCTGCAACAAAAAGATTTGATGAAATTCAATTCATATTTTATCCAATGAATGATAAGTCTTCTTATTTAAAGGATCTTACAACTGCGCAAATACCAATAAACTTAGTGGACTTTGAAAAAGTCTTTAAAGAAAACACGAAAAACTCAATTAACCTTCCTCTTGGAAGATTTATGGGAATGATTGGCAAAGAGTTTATCCACAACCAAGCAGCAGAAGCATATGGGATGGCGTCACTGTACGATACCGATGATGAAGGCAAAAAGAAGGTTAAGGAAAAGTTTAAGGAAAATCCATCTGGACTTAATGATGAAAAGAAAAAACGACTAGAAGACTCTTATGGCGCCGGCGCAGACCTTGAGTTTAAAATGCCAAGAATTAGATTTCATTTAGAGGCTGTACCTGCAAAAGAAACCGGCCATGCCGAAGGCCGAAGAGCAACAATAATGAGAATACATGTATATGACGCAGTTTGTACACCTCATACTGCGTTATCAAAGCTAATGACTGCCTCAAGATCAAATTCATTAGGGCTATTAAGCTCTACAGCAAGTAAAGCATCAACTGAAGCTAAGTCAGCAAAAACATCTGACGATGCCGATACTCCAGTAAGTCATGCATCTGCGTTTTATGAACAACTTCAAGAAGCTTTGTCCTTTGGACTATTAGAAGCTGTACCTGCCATGTCAAAGTCAGATGCAGAAAGCTACGATCCAGCAACTCAGCCGAATACATACTTTCGTGTTAACGGAGGATTTAAGGCTCTTAAAAACTTTATGCAAACCTCGATGCCTACGATTATATACGGATCCACAAACTCTGCTGTACTAGGTGCTGACTTATCTTCTATGAATAACCCTAAGTTAGCAAGTATTAATATGCAAAGGGGCGGAATGGGCGGCGGCACGACCGCACAAGGATCAAGAGACGCCGGCGTGCCTCTACAAACAGCACCTGTCTCTTTATCTTTGACCACGCTTGGATGTCCAATTATTAGCTACGGTCAAAGCTTTTTTGTAGATTTTGGAACTGGAACTACAATAGATAACGTGTTTATTGTTTCTGGAATCGATCACTCGATATCAAAAGGTAAGTTTGAAACCAAGCTAAAAATGACACAAGTGGATGCATTTGGTAAATATGTGAGCATGATAGGTAATGTTACAAAGGCTCTCACAGCACTATCGGATTCCAAATAAACACTTTGAAAATATAGGTCTTTGGATCTATAATGTTGTATGTCACTCCTTATTAATAAAGACTATCTTGGGTTTTCGCACCACGCGCTATTAAGCGATGGTATGTTAAAGTGGACAAAAGACGAAAGCCAAGGAGATTATTATTTTGGCTTTTGTAAACATCCAAAGTCTATAGAGCCTTTGCTAACGCTTTTTGAAGAAGAAGTTTCCGAGTTGGTTCCAAATGAAGTAAAAGTGTCATTTAAGGAGTGCGGATATGAGCATGCTCCATGGAGTGTTGTAATACCTACAAAAAGATACAAGAAGTTGTTAGCAAAATTTGTAGATGAATCAACTAAAGCTTTAGAGATCGTTAAGAAAAATGAATATTCTGGCTTTTTTTCTGAAACAAACGATTTGTTTTCGCTTCTTAAGGGATCCTATATTTCTGTAGATGAGTGCAAAGAATATTTACTAAAAAATGATAACCACGTTCTTAAGTCCATAACAAACATGGCATCCTTTGGTCGTCTACCAGTCCCTCAATATAATAGGGTATCAACAAAAACTGGGCGCCTAACAATAAAAGCAGGTCCTCAGTTTTTAACAATGAAAAAAGAACACAGAAGTGTATTCCGTCCTTCAGTTCCGAATAAAAAGATATATGAAATAGACTTTACTTCTCTAGAACCAAGAGTGGCTTCGAATATTGCTAATAGAAAAACAACAAATGACGTATACATGTCGTTTGTAGACTCCTCTAAGATTAGTATAACCAGGGAAGTTGCAAAACTAGCAGTGCTTTGCGCACTTTACGGAGCTGGTGAAAGCCGGTTGTCTAGCGTTTTAAGAAAAGATAACCCGTCGATTACTGCAAAGGTACTTATAAAAAAAGTTAAGGAGTATTTTGGGCTGTCATCTCTTACTAATTCTTTAAGAACCCAGTCCAAAAGTGGGTATATAACAAACTGCTTTGGTCGTCCAATCTTTGTTGACGACTCTAGAGACTCAATACTTGTAAATAATTTCTTGCAGTCATCAGCTGTAGATATTGCGTTACTTGGGTTTCTTGATTTTTGTACAAAGTTAAAAAACATTGTAGATCCACTATTTATTATTCATGATGCCTTAATATTCGAGGCTAACCCAAAGGATCTACCACATATTACAGAATATGTAGATAAAGGGTTTGAGTTAAAAGAAGTTGGTAATTTCCCACTTAAGATTACGGAGTTTGGTCATAATGAATGAAGACAAATTAAGAAGCTTTATTAAGCAAATCATAACAGAGCAAGAAGATCCTAAAAAGGATCCTGATAAAAAAGCCGAGCGTCGTAAAAAAAAGGTCGACACTAAGCCTGGTGAGGTTGGCGTAACTGCTGGTAAGGGAAGATGGAGTAAGTCTATCGGAGAAGCAGGAGCGTTAGCTGAAGAGGCGCCTGATGAACTTATGGATAACCTTGGCGTGTCTAAAAAGACATCTGGCTTTAAAGGCGTGAAGTCTATCATCACACAGGCTATTGCAGGTAATGGCGCAATGAAAAAGTCATATTCCGGTATGTCTAACGTTTCGCAAGGGAAAATGACTGGAATACAAATAAAAATGGGCGAATTAGATAGCAGAAATGGGGCTAAGTATCTACACCATACCCTAATTGGTGCGCTCAACGCCGATATGCTGTCTCTAGATATCCCAATACAGATAGATAGGCTCGATTCAGGCACTGTTGTTGTTTATAGCTCACCTATGAAAAATAGCTGGACCCCGAAAAAAGAAAAAAAGAAAGAAGATAAATAGCTTCTTGTAAATGTCTTATTTTTTTGTTATACTATCTTTAGCAATGTAATCAGCTTGGGAGAACCATGAAGCATTTAGAGATAGACGGTAAAGTAACGCTTACAAAACTTATGAGTTTAGACGCTCCTGATAGAGAACCAGAACCTGGTGATGTCCCAGGCGTAATTCTTGATGTAGAAACAACTGGTCTGAATAAAGACAAAAACGAAATCATACAAATAGCTTTAAGGCCTTTCTTTGTTTCTCCATCCACCGGAGAAGTGTCCGGTGTTAAGAAAAGTATAGCGTATCTTCAACAACCGACTCATCCGTTAGATGATATCATTATAGATATTACTGGTTTCCGGGACGAAGATCTTAAAGGTCACTCTATACCTTGGGATAAGGTAAGTAAAATCCTTTCGAGGTGTCAATTTGTAGTTTGTCATAACGCTGCTTTTGATAGACAATGGGTGGAAGCAGCCCTTAAGAAGAATGGCGAAATCGTGCCCTCTGATGTTGTCTGGTGCTGCTCTATGAGTCAAGTTGATTGGTCCAGTATCTGTCGTGCTTCAAAGGCTCTAGAGGTCCTCTGCGCTTGGCACGGATTTTTCTATGATTCTCATAACGCTGTTGCTGATTGTGATGCCACTTTACACTTGCTGCGCTCCGGGTCTTATATGAAAGAAATGCTTTTGAACGCAATGGAGTCAGACTACCACGTCTTTGCAGCTGGATCTTTGCGGGAAGAAAACCCCATGCTTAAACAACGTCGTTATCGTTGGAACCCAGAGTTAGTATGTTGGTGGAAGTCTGTAAATAATGTAGAGGAAGCCGAAATTGAAACTAAGTGGCTATCTGATAACTTACAAAAATGTGAACCACAATATTTCGAAATTGAGCCTCAACACAGATTTACTACATAGTTATAAACATGGAAGAATTAAGAAAACTTATTAGAGAGATGCTGGAAGAAGAAGAGGTTTTAACAGAGCCTGATCTTAGTCAGGAGGACGACCATGAAAAAGAAGAGCAAGTTGTTTCCGCGGCCATCGCAGGCGCGACTACTCCGCTTGGTACTGACGCTACGTATCCCAATAAGTCCTCGAAAAAATCAAAAAATAATAAATAAAATTTGAAAAATTAGCTAATCGCTATTATACTTGTAATGTCCTTAAGGACTATTGAGAAACTGCAAAATTGCATATTAAACTTTGGAGGTTAAAAATGGCAATTGATTTTGATGCGCTTCGCAAGAAGCTTGGCCAGCTATCTGGTACTAATTCACGACGTAACACTATGTGGCGGCCACAAGAGGGTGAGGAGTCTGTAGTACGACTGCTGGCATTCTCTGGAAATGATGACGGTCTTCCGTTTTCTGAACGATGGTTCTACTATAACATCGGTACAAACCCAGGCCTACTGGCTCCGTATCAGTTTGGCAATCCTGATCCTATTCAAGAGCTTATTACAAAGCTTCGTGATGAAGGTACTAAGGAGTCATACGAACTAGCTAAGAAGCTATACCCGAAGGCTCGGTATTACGCTCCTGTTGTAGTTCGAGGTGAGGAAGACAAAGGCGTACGTGTTTGGGCATTTGGAAAAACTGTCTATCAGTCTTTACTTAACATTATGCTTGATGAAGACTATGGCGATATTACCGATCCTATTGATGGTCGTGATATCAAGGTTGTTTGTACGAAGGCCCCTGGTCGACAATGGGCAACCACAGAGGTACGACCTCGAGGGAAGCAATCTCAGCTTGGTGATGACACAAAACAAATGAAGGTCTGGACTGACGCTATTCCGTCTATAGAAGACATGTATGAAGAAAAGTCATACGATGTTTTGACAAAGATTGTTAACGACTGGTTAAGCGGCGATGATGAATCGACTTCCAGTGATTTTGGAACCGCTCGTAACAGTAACACAAGCTCCCCTGCACAAAAGAGTCCTCAGAATAAGGAAGCTGTAGAATCTAAATTCAAGAGTTTAGACGACGCCTTCGCAGATTTAGAAGACGACTTTTAAGCCTAGTAAATAAGGCTAAGTCTTATAAGGGGGAGAAGAGATTCTCCCCCTTGTTTTTTATGAACACCTTGAAGATAGCGTTTATATTTGTATAAATCTGATGGAGAAACAATATGTCTAAAAAGAAGAAAGCCCCTAGTGATGAATTTACTTCTGATCTAATTAAATCCCTTAATAAGGAGCATGGGTCAAGGATTGCCTACAATTTATCTACCGATGAATCACCGACACATGTAAACAGGTGGATTAGCACAGGCTCAAAGCAGCTTGACTATATTATCGCAAACCGTCCAAACGGAGGCTTACCAGAAGGTCGAATTGTAGAAATCTTTGGCCCACCATCAATTGGCAAATCTCATATTGCAATTCAAATAGCACGATCAACGCAAAGATCAGGTGGTATAGTTGTATACATCGATACTGAAAACGCGACTAGCGTTGAAAACTTATCTTTGTTAGGTGTAGATATAGATAAGCGTTTTGTATATGTCGATACCCACTGTACAGAAGAGGTTTTGGCTATTGCTGAGTCAACAATTTTAAAAGCAAAAGCTATGGACAAGGATGTTCCTGTAACAATTATTTGGGATTCTGTCGCAGCAACATCACCAAAGGCTGAGCTAACAGGTGATTATGACCAAAACTCCATCGGCTTGCAAGCTAGGGCCATCTCAAAAGGAATGAGAAAAATCACAGGAGTAATTGCTAATCAAAATGTTTTGCTGATTTGCTTAAATCAGACCAGGACTAAGATTGGCGTTATGTACGGAGATCCTACAACTACGCCTGGGGGTAAAGCGATTCCGTTTCATTCATCTGTAAGGATCAAGCTTGGAGCAGGACAGCACATCACTAACAAGAACAAAGAAGTTATTGGTATTCACGTTCGAGCAAAGACAATCAAAAATAAGGTTGCTCCACCTTTCCGAGAGTGTAATTTTGAAATCCATTTTGGGAAAGGTATCGTAGAGCATGAACAAGTTTTTGATGAGTTAAGAAAGCACGGTGAATCGATTATCGAAGGAAAGTCTATATGCATTAGCGGGACTTCATCATGGAAAAAGCTAATAGTCGCAGACGCCACCACCGGCGAAGTTACTGTAGAAAAGAAGTTTTATAAAGCTGATTTTGGCGAAGTCTGGAAAGATCCAGCATACTACAAGTACATCGAGGCATTGCTGCAGGACTGCATGCTAAGAAAAATGGAAAGTAACGAAACTGTAAATATCGATACAGAGTCTTATGAAGAAGTAAGATCTGTAGCTATGGACTTAAATCTTGAAGGGATTGAAGACCTAGATGTCTAGTCGTCCTATACTGGTCATAGATGGCCTAAATGTGTTCTATAGACATTGGGCTGCGAACCCTACTATGGACACCAATGGTGAACACGTAGGTGGAATAGTAGGGTTCCTTAAAGGGATACAGCTTCTTTGTGAGAGGTATTCTCCTAAGGATGTAATTGTTACATGGGAAGGCGGCGGCTCAACAAGGAGAAGGGCAGTTGATTCTTCCTATAAGGGTGGCCGACGTCCTGTTAAGTTAAACAGATTCTATGATGAAATACCTAACACACTAGAAAACAGGAATTCACAAATTGCCCAGTTAGTGTCTTTATTGAGGAAGTCTGGCGTAAAGCAGGTTTATGTTCCTGACTGCGAGGGCGACGATATCATAGCGTATCTAGTAAGCGCAAGCTTAAAAGATGACTCTTGTGTAATAATCTCTACAGATAAAGACTTTTTTCAGCTAATAGATGACAGAGTAAAAGTTTGGTCTCCTGGAAGCAAAAAGCAATGGGATACAGAAAGTGTTTTAGAAAACTTTAACATTCATCCTGAAAATTTTTGTCTTGCAAGGTGCTTTATTGGCGATGCGTCTGACGGGCTAAAAGGTGCCCCAGGTGTAGGTTTTAAGAGCCTATCCAAAAGATTCGTTAGCTTTAAAAGCAGTGAAAGTCTTACTGTCGACGACATAGTTACAAAATGTAAAAAACTTCAAGAACAAAGTAACCTAAAGCTTTATGATAGTATTGTTACACATGAAGATCAGATAAGAAAAAACTGGAAGCTTATGCACTTAGGGTACGGAAATCTTTCCGCATTTCAAGTAGAAAAAATTAATTTTGCTATGGAATCAGTACCTAAAAGAGATAAGCTAGGGTTCATAAGATCATTAATGAATCTTCAAATAACCAATGTAGATTACGACAAGCTTTTTATGACACTCAAGACCTTGAAATAAAAGGAAAATTATGACATCAGCAGTTACCAAGACAGCTATTTTAAGCGACTTACCAGCAGGTCAATTCGCGCAATACAACAAGCCTTTCCAAGAAAAAATATTTCAAGGTTTGCTTACCGACTTAAAATGGTCTGCACAAATGGTAGAGGTCATGAGGCCTGACTTTTTTGAGCTAAGATATCTTGAGTACCTTTGCGAAAAGTACTTTAATTACTTTAGGCAATACCGGTGCTTCCCTACACAGTCATTGCTAATCAGTATTATAAAGGACTCATTAAGCGAAGATGGCGACGTTCTTTTGCGGGACCAAATTGTTTCTTACCTAATAAGGATGAGAGAAAACCCAAATCCTGGTGATATAGCCTATGTAAAAGAAAGATCTCTTGACTTCTGCAAGCGTCAAGCGTTTAAGGAGGCGCTAGAGCAATCTGTGGAGCTGATCAGTTCTGACAACTTTGAGTCTGTTATTGGGTTAATGAAGGAAGCTATCTCAATTGGTATGCCGAATACTGTCGGCCATGATTTCTTTGAAGATATTGAAGCACGCTTTCAAAAAATAGACAGATGTGTATGCCCAACAGGTATACCAGAGCTTGACCATAAAGACATTCTGGCTGGCGGACTCGGTAGAGGCGAAATTGGCGTTGTGACAGCAAATACAGGCGTAGGAAAGTCTCATTATTTAGTACAAATGGGCGCAAATGCAATGAGACATGGAAAGAATGTCTTGCATTATACCTTCGAGTTAACAGAATCAGCGGTTGGTATCAGGTATGACTCGAATCTTTGCGACATTCCATCATCAGATGTTAGAGACAATAAGAAAAGAGTTGAAGACTTTTACGAAAAGAACAGCGGAGACTTAGGAAGACTAATAATTAAAGAATATCCTACGGGCGCAGCTTCTGTTACTACAATACGTAATCATATAGAGAAGCTAGCGCTCAGAAACTTTAAACCTTCTGTTATTTTAATTGATTATGCAGATATCATGCGCTCTACAAGACAATACGATTCACTACGCCATGAATTAAAGCTTATTTATGAAGAGCTTAGAAATTTAGCCATGGAACTAAGGGTGCCAGTTTGGACCGCTAGTCAGGCAAACAGAGATTCTGCAAATTCTGATATTGTAGGTCTTGAGAATATGTCAGAGGCATACGGTAAGGCCATGGTTGCTGATTTAGTTGTTTCGCTCTCAAGAAAAGCAACCGAAAAATCAACTGGTGCTGGTAGGATTTTTATTGCAAAAAACAGAGCCGGTAAAGACGGCATACTTTTTCCTATACACATTGATACTGCGCGCTCTAGTATTAAGATAGTAGACTGTGAAGCTTCAACTCTTGTAGAAGTCCAAAAAGATGAAAAAAGAGAAGCAAAAGAGTTGATTAGAAAAAAGTGGAAAGAAATAAATCGAGTTTGAAGGAGATAGTGGGTGTCAAAAACTTATACGTACAAAGAAGCCTATGAAAAATGTTTAGAATATTTTAATGGAGATGAATTAGCTGCAAATGTAGTGGTTACAAAATATTTGCTTACAAATAATAATGGCGATTTTTTGGAGCTAACGCCTGACGATATGCACAAGCGTATCGCATCAGAGTTATCCTATGTAGAGTCAAAATACCCTAACCCTATTTCTGAGGAAGAGATTTATTCTCTTCTTAAGAACTTTAAATACATAGTGCCCCAAGGCTCTCCGATGTCTGGTATCGGAAATAACCAAAGAATTCAGTCATTATCGAATTGTTTTGTTATCAATGCACCTGAAGACAGTTACGGCGGAATACTAAAGACAGATCAAGAGTTGGTACAAATTGCAAAAAGACGTGGTGGTGTCGGGTTTGACATGAGTACAATCAGGCCAAAAGGTCTAACCACTGCAAATGCTGCTAGGACGACAGACGGTATTGAGGTCTTTATGGATCGATTTAGCAATTCCTGTCGTGAAGTCGCACAAGGCGGCCGCCGCGGCGCATTGATGCTAACGATATCTGTCCACCATCCTCAAATTAGAGACTTTATAAAAATAAAAAGAGATCTATCAAGAGTAACAGGCGCAAACATATCCATCAGGGTTTCTGATGAATTTATGAACGCAGTTAAAAGCGAAGATACAGTTGAGCTCCGGTGGCCAGTAGATTCTAGTGACCCAAAAATATCGATGACTGTCGACGCCAAAGAAATATGGCACGAAATCATTGAAGGTGCGCATGCTGCTGCTGAGCCTGGGGTTTTGTTTTGGGACACCGCGAAGAAGATGACACCATCTGACGCCTATACAGACGTTGGTTTTGGCTCGGTTAGCACGAACCCATGTGGTGAAATTATACTCTCTCCTTACGACTCATGTCGACTTATGCTAATGAACTTAACTTCTTTTGTTAGCGATCCCTGGACTAGAAACGCAAAGTTTGACTTTGGGGAGTTTGGACAAAAGGTAAAGACTGCGCAGCGACTGATGGATGATATGATTGACTTAGAGATGATCCAGATTGACAAGGTGTTAGCAAAGATCGATAGCGATCCTGAATCAGAAGAAGTCAAGTATCACGAAAGAACTTTATGGCAAAACATTAGACGGGCCGCGTTAAACGGCCGCAGAACAGGGCTTGGGATAACTGGTCTTGGTGATATGCTAGCGGCTTTAGGTGTAACATACGGCTCTGAAGATGCTGTTTCTATTACTGAAGACGTGTATAAGTGGCTTGCTGTAAATTCATACGAATCTTCGATCATACTTGCAAAAGAGCGTGGCTCTTTTCCTGTGTGGGATTATGAAAAAGAGAAAGACCATCCGTTCATATCAAAAGTTATTAGTGAGCTTTTGCCTCATCGTGTTAAAGATTACAAAGAGCATGGTCGCCGCAACATCGCAAACACAACAACTGCGCCCGCTGGCTCTGTCTCTGTTTTGACTCAAACAACTTCAGGTATAGAACCTCCTTTTATGTTACATTATACTCGTAGAAAAAAGCTAACAGGACAGGATGAGGATGCTAGAGTAGACTTTATTGATGATAGTGGTGACAAGTGGCAGGAATACACTGTTTATCATCATGGGTTTAAGCAATGGATGGATTCAACAAAATCCGACAACGAGTGGGAAAAAGATGATCTAAGTGTTGCCGTTTCGCATAGTCCATATTCAGGTGCAACAGCAACAGAGATTGATTGGGTAAACAAGGTTGAAATGCAGGCAGCTGCACAAAGATGGGTTTGTCATGCAATATCAAATACGACGAACCTCCCGGCAGACATCGATGTAGAGACTGTTAAGAAGGTCTATATGAAAGGTTGGGAATCTGGGTGTAAAGGTGTAACAGTCTATAGAGATGGCAGTCGTACAGGGGTACTTGTATCCACTGAGGAAAAGTCTTCTAAAGATAAAGAAGAAATAGTTTCCAGGTCAGCACCAAAAAGACTTGAGGATCTTGAGTGTGATATACACCAAGCGAACATTAAAGGCGAAGCATGGACGATCCTAATTGGTCTATTAAATGGTAAGCCTTACGAAGTTATTGGTGGATTGTCTGAATACGTTGAAATCCCAAGAAAGCATCAAACAGGTGTAATTCGTAAAAGAATTAGAAAGTCTGTTCTTTCAAAATATGATTTAGTGGTAGGCACAAACGGAGATGAGTTTGTAATAAAGGACGTAGTGAAAGTCTTTGATAACCCAAATCATTCTGCATTTACAAGAACAATATCGCTTGCATTACGTCATGGTGTACCAGTTCAGTACATGGTAGAACAATTACAGAAAGATAAAGACGCAGACTTATTTAGCTTTGCAAAAGTTATAGCTAGATGCCTAAAGAAGTATATCATAGATGGTACAAAGGCTAGCAATGGAATATTAGGTGGTTGTTGTGATAGCCCGAATATTGTATATCAAGAAGGTTGCGCAACATGTGCAAACTGTGGCATGGCGAAGTGCGGATAATAGCACAAGGCTAGACTATACAGGTTAAAGAAATATATTAATAGCATTGTAAGGAGCAAAAATGCATTGGACGACAGAAATTGATCCTAAGATTAAAGAAATAGAGTTAAGAAAGCAGCCCATAATGATAAGGGTCAATAAGTTTGACGAAGAATCAGCAAAGAAGTTTTCGTTAGAAGTAGCAGCGGCTCATAATACAGGACAAAAAATAATCCCAGTTATAATTGATTCATACGGAGGTCAAGTTTATAGCTTAATGAGTATGATTAGCGCTATAAAGCATGCAGAGATTCCTGTTGCAACAATTGTAGAAGGAAAAGCTATGTCCTGTGGCGCAATTCTTTTTTCGTTTGGAGAAGAAGGTTACCGATTTATGGATCCTGACGCTACTCTTATGATTCATGATGTTTCATCAATGGATATGGGAAAAGTTGAAGAGCTAAAGGCTGGTGCCAAAGAAGCCGATAGACTAAACGAAAAAGTTTATAAAATGATGGCTCAAAATTGTGGAAAAAAAGATGATTACTTTCTTAAGATTGTAGACAAGAAAAAGCACGCTGACTGGTTTTTAGATGCGACGGAAACAAAAAAGCACGGTTTAGCAAATCATCTTAGAGTTCCAAAGCTTCATATAAAAATGTCTATTGACATAGATTTTGAGTAAACCGGGAAAGTACAGTGGCAATTGACAAAGTTTTCTATAATAAAAGCTCAGCTGATTCTTTAGGATGGGATCCAGCATGGTTTGGAGCAAAAGAGCATGATGAGGATCTAGTTAAAGCGATTAAGGGATGGCAAAGAAAGAATAAGCTAACAGCTGATGGTCTTTGTGGTCCTTCAACTTACCGCCGTATATGGACTGAAAGAGAAGATGAAATCTCAAATTATGCTCCTCCGTTTGCTGTTTGCGGCCCGGGGGATAAGTTTATAGTTCATAATGGAGCGTTTTTGCCAATTGATTGGGATGATGTAGTTTTATGGGATGAGCCATCCGGTTTGATTTGTAAAGATGGAACATACACAAGCTACGCAGGAAAGCCAGATCGAAAGCCTCATTTCTTTGTCAACCATTGGGATGTTTGTCTTTCTACCGAGTCTATGGCTCGAGTAGTTAATAAAAGAGGGATATCTATACACTTTGGGATTGATAACGATGGCACGATCTATCAGCTTTTAGATACGCAACACGCTGCTTGGCAAGCCGGTGGCCGCAAGTGGAATCATGATAGTATAGGTGTTGAAATTGCCAACGCGTATTATCCAAAGTATCAAGCTTGGTATGAAAAAAACGGCTTTGGCCCTCGTCCTGTTAACCCTAAGGGTAGCGTTAAGTGTCACGGCAACAGCTTGGGAGAGCATTTAGGATTTTACCCCGTCCAGTTAGAGGCTCTAAAGGCACTTTGGATCGCGATCCATAAAGGTATAGGCATTCCACTAGAGTGCCCAACAGACAGCTCTGGAAAGCTTGTAGAAGGCGTCGATGAAACCAGCGCCGCATCAAAATTTAAAGGTTTTATAAATCACTATAATCTAACATCTAGAAAGATAGATTGTGCTGGTTTAGATGTTGTTAAACTTATGAAAGAATGTAAGGAAATAGTATGATACATGTAGACTATTTGTGGGTTGATGGTCTTGAATCTCCATTAATTCGATCTAAAACTAAAATTGTAAATCCGAGCGTAGGCTCTGACGGAGAATACGAAATACCTGTTTCTGAATGGAATTTTGACGGCTCTTCCACAAAGCAAGCAACAACTGCTGATTCTGAAAGAATAATTCAGCCGCAAAGAGTATACAAACTCTCTGATAGACACTACATAGCCTTGTGTGAAGTATGTAATCCTGATAAAGATCGTACGCCTCACGACTCAAACTATCGTGCAAAGCTAAGAAGAGAACTAGAAGATACAGGTGGGGCTAAAGACATGTGGCTTGGCTTTGAGCAAGAGTTTTTCTTAACAAAAAAAGGCAAAAATGTTTTATGGCCAAAAGAAGGCTCTCCGCCAAATGACACAAGATACTATTGCTCTTCTGGCGGGCCTATAAAATTTAGAAAGCTTATTAGAGAATTTGCTTCATTGTGTAATGTAGCAGGAATTGGTGTGGTAGGATATAACACTGAGGTCGCCCCTGGACAATGGGAATACCAGGTATTTGGAGATGATCCTTTAAAGGCCTCTGATGATTTATGGGTTTCAAGATACCTTCTACAGCTGTCAGCAGAAACTTATGACATTGGCATTTCTTGGCACCCTAAACCGCATGCTTCATACAACGGTTCCGGTTGTCATACAAACTTTTCTACTGAAAAAATGAGAAATGAAGGTGGAGAACAGCTTTTTACAAACATTATGAAAAAAGCAGAATCTTTTCATTCTTCTCATATGGATGAGTATGGCTCGCTAAACGAAAGAAGGATGACAGGAATTCATGAGACGTCCGACTATAGTACATTTTCTTCCGCAGTTGCCTCTAGAGCGTGTTCGATAAGGATACCTAGCGCTACGGCGACGGAGTGGAGAGGCTACGCAGAAGACAGAAGACCAGCTTCAAATTGTGACCCATATAGAGTTGCAAGGTGCGTGCTGCAGTATGCAGATTAACTATGTCTGAGCTTATAGCCACTCATATGTGCAAAGAGTCGAATGTAGGGTATCACGGTAACTTATTTGGTGGTACCATGCTGGCTTGGCTAGACGAAGCTGGCGCAGCATTTACAGCCCAGGTGTGTGGCTCTCCAAGAATGGTTACAAAATGTATATCGGAAGTAGTCTTTAAGAAGCCTGTACGTCCCGGCCAGATTATTAAAATATACGGTGATGTTGTGAAGATTGGTACGTCATCTATAACAGTGAAGCTATCTGCTCGTCGTCACAGTGTTGTTAATGGATCACAAAGATCTGTTTGCGATGTTGAAATGACGTTTGTAAGAATTGACGGCGACGGCGAGTCAGTACCTATTCAAAATGTAAAGCAAGAATATGCAGATAGAAGAGAAAAGAAAGAGCAAGAAGTTAGAAAGGATATGGAGTACTAATGAAAAAAAATGTTGAGCTATACAATGATGGTATTGGCGCTGTTGAATACGTTGAGCATATGGGTTCTGACCTAACAATCGTTAATAGCGCCCGCGTTTCCTTTGGGAAGCATAAAGAAGATCTTGACGAAAAAGACAAGAAGCTTATAAAGTATCTTGTTAATCATAGACACACTAGTACATTTGAGCATAACGTAATTACTTTTCGCTTTGTAGTACCACTCTTTATAAGAAGTCAGCACCACCGCCACCGTACGTGGAGCTATAATGAGATTAGTAGAAGGTATACAGACTTTGACCTAAAGTTTTATGAGCCAAAAAATTTTAGAACGCAACATAAAAGTAACCGACAAGCGTCTAACGCTAATGAGCTTATAAATCCTATAGTATACTCTTATGAGGATGGTGGGTCTATAACTGCTTGTCCGCTTGTCCAAAGACATCATGAACAATCCTTAAGGTTGTATAATGATCTGATGGCTGCCGGAGTATGTCGAGAGCAGGCTAGAGGCATATTACCACAAAACCTTTACACTGAATACTACGGTACATGTAATCTTTCAAATCTTTTAAAGTTTATTGATTTACGTACCCATACAGGCGCACAGTGGGAAATACAGCAGGTAGCGAATGCATGCCTTGATATTGCGGAGGGCCTCTGGCCTGTTGCTGTAGGTACATACAAGTCGAACATAAAAAAGTAAAAGAATCGCAGCTTTTTTCCGTATATTTAAGAATTGTAACGTTGATTTTTTTGTTAGTTCAAGGCTTAAAATGGATTGTGAAACTAAAGACTCTATAGAGAAGTTAAGAAGCTTACGCGAAAGCCTTTGTCAAAAGCAAACGCAGTGGAAAAAGGCTTTTGCGGTTAAAGACGCTGTCGTTGTCCAGCTAAAATCGTTAAAAGACATTGCTCGTAATCCTGACTCCGAAAGGTCTGATATTCTATCAAAAATTGATTGCTTGCTATCTTTGATCGATCCTGATCATCAAGAAGTTTCGGAGAAAAAGAATGTCTGAGAACGGCTGGGCAGAATATTCAAAGCTGGTTTTAAAAGAGCTAGAAACATTAGGCACTGGTATAGAGGCGCTGAGGTCAGAGCTCCAGTCCATGAAACAAGAATTAGCGCTTTTAAGATCAAAAGAAGATAAAGTTGACGAGCTTAAAGCGTGGAAAGAAAAAATCGATGAAGTTGCTTCGCCTACTCAGCTTAAGGACCTTACAAAAGAAGTAGATGAGCTTAAGCTATTTAAAACAAAGGCAATAACAGTATTTGCAGTTGTTCAATTCGGTATGGCATTTTGGGCTTGGGCAGCAAAGTTCATGGTAGGATAAAACCTCAATTATCATCCTGTACATAATCTATTAACACCTTATAATGATTTAAATCCTATTAACGTAGACTTAAATAACAAAGGAGTTCTAAATGGATACAGTAAAGCTTAATGATAACGCTATCTCTCATATTGCAAAGCTAGTCCAAGTTGCAATTTTGACCGGCACAGACATTGTTGATAATCTTCGTATGGCTGAGTTTGTAAGCAACGATGGTCAACTAGACGTTTCGCCTGAATATCACGAGTTTTTTAACGAAAACATTCAAAAAATGATGGCAGAAGCAGCAGATCATCAAGCCTCTAGCGAGGAGTAACAATGTCTGATCGCTTAGGTGAAGTCTTTGCTTTACGCGAAGACTTTATGAACAAAATCAACGAAAAGATTCCTGGGGCGTATCCAAGTTGGCCAATTGATCTAACTGTTAAGTCAAACCAGCAAGCTGTTAGAGAGTTTGCATTTCGCGGTATGGAAGAGCTTTTTGAGGCTTTATTACATCTTAAGAACTGGAAAGATCATCGTACTGGCGCAGAGGAATTTGATAGAGCTGAATTTCTTGAAGAGATGATCGACGCATATAAATACTTTACTGCTATCCTGGTGCTTACAGGCGTAGACAGTGAAGAGTTTTTTCAAGCGTATAAAAAGAAGCATGATATAATTTGTTCTCGACTTAACTAGTTGTCTTTACATACTTAATTGTATGTCTAGAAAAACAAGAATATCCCAAAGGCACATAAAGACTTTAGAGAATGAACTAAGGATGCTGCAACATCTGCGTGATGATCTGGTCATAGTATTACAAGACTATAAAAAAGAGTTTTCTGAAGATATGTCGCAATTAGAATCAATGGTGACATCTCAAAAAGATGCCGAATCGCAAGATGAAGCAGAGTTAAGTGATGCAAATTCTTTACGAATTGATCCAAGCGCAAAAGATCAACGTTGGCGAAAGACTGAAGACGGCTGGGAAAAAGAAGGCAATTCAGAGCAAAACGAAAATAAGCCTGTATCTGAAAAGTTAATCGCACCATCTTGGGCAAAAAAGCTTTATAAAAAAATAGCGATCGTTTCACATCCTGATAAAACGATAAATGACCACCGCCATGAAAAGCTAAAAAAAATATTTCAAGAATCAGTCACAGCTATGGAAGAAGGCGATTTTAAAAAGCTGATCGGATATGCTTTAGAGCTTGATATACCAACATCATCAGTTGGTGTAGAGCTTCTTCCGCTACTTAAGCAGCGCCTGGTCGTACTAAAAGAAGAAGTCAAGGCTCTTAAGGAATCATGGGAATGGGTCTGGGGAGAATCGATGGGTCTTATAGAACTTCGGTCTCAAATTGCGCAAT
>Ga0209535_1001072_pt1 | contig 18795 bp, 26 predicted proteins | sample LinPmetageLP28_FD_184041 | JGI IMG/M metagenome (GOLD analysis project Ga0209535, IMG submission 184041) | Marine viral communities from the Pacific Ocean - LP-28 (SPAdes) (version 2) | ecosystem: Environmental > Aquatic > Marine > Oceanic | place: Pacific Ocean | collected 2009-08-22
AATTACTCGAGGGTTGCAATATGCGCGTTGTGCCGTTGGACTTGCTAGAACAATTTGATAAGTCAGATTATGTTAGAGGTGATGATACGCTTCTTGTCTTGCAAGGTGATTTTACACATAATGGTGTAACAACTCGAATAGAAAATAAACAGTATGATGTAGTTTTTCACCAAGCTGCAATACCACGTGTTCTATACTCTGTTGAAAATCCTGCAAAGACAACAGAAGTTAATATTTTAAGAACAACGCGTCTTTTTGAGGCCTGTAGAGGTAATGTCAATAGAGTTGTGTGGGCTTCATCATCTTCGATCTATGGCGGCTCTGAGGTTTTTCCCACTAAGGAAACATGTGAAAAAGGTCCAAAGTCACCTTATGCTTGGCAAAAGAGTGCGATAGAAGATGTGGCAAAAATCTTTGGTGCATTATATGATCTAGACATTGTCTGCTTAAGATATTTTAATGTATATGGTCCAGGTCAGTATGGTGATTCACCATATTCAACAGCAGTATCAGCGTGGTGTCATGCAATCAAGCATTGTCAACCGCTAAGGTCAGATGGAGATGGTTCGCAATCAAGGGATCTTTGTTATATCGATAATGCTGTTCATGCAAACATACTTGCTGCTGAATCAAATAAGAAATTTTTAGGTGAATGTTATAATGTATCTTGTGGCGATCGTACTACAAATGCTGAAATCTTAGAATATTTGACTGATAAGTTCAAGCATGCTGTTGTTATCAATGCGCCGTGGCGTCAAGGTGATGTAATGCACACACAAGCTGATATTTCTAAGATAAAAGAAGATCTAGGCTACGAACCTCTCGTTAGGTTCTGGGACGGTCTTGAACGAACTATCGCATGGTGGGGATTAGAAGATGACAACGTATAAGTCTAAAAAACATCTTAAGACTGCATGGGTAGCAAGAAATAGTCAACAGACTACAGAAAAACCTTGGGGCTATGAGGAGTCGTGGTCAGGATTTGATGGAATTCATGGTAAAATCTTATTTATTGATAAAGGCAAGCAGACAAGTTTGAAATTTAATAATCTTAAAGTTGAAGTTTTATTATTAAAAAAAGGATGTATTGAAGTACTCTTTGGTAATGAATCTGCTTTTGCAGATCCTATAGCAAATCCCATGACGAAAGAAGTTTTATATCCTGGTGACGCTTTACTTGTACAGTCTTGTAGTCCATACCGTATAATTGCTTTAGAAAACAGCGAAATTATCGAAATAGGAAATCATTATTCTGACCAGCCTGTTAGAGTTTTAGACGACTATGGTCGTGAGTCAGAAAACATTGAAGATTTATTAGAGGCAATTAGTGAACACACCTGAATTAGTTATATTCACGGGTCCCATGTTTGGATCCAAGACCACAAATCTGTTAGGTGCTATTGACAGATACAGGTATCAAAATAAAGTCGTAACTGCTTTCAAACCTAAGCTGGACGATAGATACTCTATTAGTAAGATAGTTACACATAACGGCGGTTCAATAGACGCACACGTCATAAGAGACGGCAGGGATATTATGAATTTCATACAAAATTACCCTGAGTATATCGATGTAGTCGCAATTGATGAAGCATTTATGATAGACGGTGTATCAGATGTTTTAATAGAGTTATTTAAAAAAGGAAAGACGATTATAATCTCTTCTTTAGATCTGTCAGCGACATTAAAACCTTTTGAAGAAATTGAGAAGCTAATGCCATGGGCAACAAAAATTAAAAAGTGCCCAGCAGTTTGTGTTGTGTGCGGTACAGATGCTTACTACACGTATAAGAAAAACAAAGATTTGAATGAAATTGCAGTCGGCGGAGCTGATCTATACGAACCAAGATGTTGGCATCACCATGATGCAACAAATCAAAAAGAGAGTACAAATAATGGTTGAGGCTACTAGCATTAATTGTGTAATATATCATGCTGACTGTACAGACGGTTTTGGTGCTGCATATTCCGCATGGAAACAATTAGGCAACAGGGCTGAATACCATGCTTGTAAACATGGCACTACACCACCAGATATAAAAGATAAGAACGTTGTTATATTAGATTTTTCATTCGATAATGCTACTACTAAAAAAATGATAGAATCTGCTAACAGTCTACTCATAATTGACCACCACAAATCAGCGATGGTAGAGCTTCATGACATATCAAATACAAGGTTTGACATGAGTAAGTCTGGTGCTATGCTTTCATGGGAATTTTTTCATCCTGGTAAAGAGCCTCCAAAGTTTATTCGTTATATCCAAGATAGAGATCTGTGGGCTTGGGAACTTGAATATTCTAAAGAGTTTAGTGCAGCATTTGACATGGTCCCGTTTGAGTTTGAAGAATTTGAAAAGTTTGAAGACGATTCTGTATTTGATGATGCTTGTAAGCGTGGGTCTTATATTCTAGCTTATAGCAAGACTGTTGTCAAGAAAGTCTGTGAAAAGGCAGTATCAAGAAAATACAACGGTATGAAAGTCCTTGTTGTGAACTCTTCTCACTGGATGTCAGAGATTGGGGCACGCCTCGCGCCTGATTGTGACTTTGCTGTTATATGGTATTATGATCATCAAGATAAAATTAATAAAGTTAGTCTAAGAGCATTCCACGATGCTTTGGACGTTTCTGAAATTGCAAAACAATTCGGCGGCGGCGGACACAAAAAAGCTGCCGGGTTTCAAATCTCAGGCGAGCTTTGCGTAGATGACATTTTTGATCTAGAACTTGAAGATGAAGAATTAATTCCCGATCCTGAAGTTGTTGAAGAGATTAAAGCTGACTTAGAAAACATTGCCAAAAAAGCACAAGAGGCCGGCGTGTCGATCGAAGGTGTTACAAGTGCGCTAGAATTATCTTCTAAAGAGGTACTAAGTGGAAGCAATCAGACCTGACTGGCCAACAGTCTGGATGGAATTTGCGCATGCAATTTCAAAGAGGTCATATGATCCAAGGTTCCAGGTTGGTGCAATTGTCGTAACTGAAGATAACACACAAGTTCTTGCAGTTGGATATAATGGTAATTACTCAGGTGGGCCCAATGAAGTTGAATCAACAATGCCAGGAGAATCTGGGATGTTGCATGCTGAGATTAATTGCCTACTAAAAATGGATTTTAACAATCCCAAGAAAAAGACTATGTATGTTACATTGAGTCCATGTAAGATGTGTGCAAAAGCAATGATTAATTCAGGAATTGATAAAGTAGTGTACGATATAGAGTATAGAGATGTGTCAGGAATCAAAATACTTAAAGACGCAGGGATTGCGGTTAGAAAATTTAACGTTCAAACACATAATTAAGGTAAGGTAGGGTATTCTTTTGGCACACAAGCTTACACACGCAGATCTTATTGAAATGGTTTTGGAAGAACATTCTCAAATTATTGATGACTTAATTGAAAATATAAAGATGTATTCTGGAAAAGGCAAAAGGAAAAAGCTCCTTATGTCACCCGGGTTTAAAATAGTACATAAAGAAACAGGTTTAAACTACACAGTATCTGGTGTAGAAGAATCACCAGAAGGTCCTGTTTTAGTTACAGTAAAACCGTCTGGAGAAGAATTTAAAATTAGAAAATCAGACCTTAAACAGTATGAAAGGCTATAAAAGATGAGTGATTTCACAAACAAAGACATAAAAGATAATATTAAAAAGTCATTAGGTATAGAGAAAGATGACACTCATTTAAATGAGTCATATGTTGCACAAGTTAAAAACTTTAAACTTCCAACTGAACTCTTAAGTAGTGCTAATAAAAGTGCACACATTGAGTTGTATGAGGGTTATGTAGCAGAGTTTAATAAGATTAGTGCAGAACTTGATTCTGTTGATAGAAATAATTCAAATAAGAACAATTCAAAATTTAGGTCTCTTAAAATTGATGAAACCTATAATGGAAATGCAGCTTATTTACATGAACTCTATTTTGCAAATATCAGCGACGTCCACAGTGAAGTCGCAATGGATTCACTATCTTATATGAGGCTGTCAAGAGACTTTGGAACATTTGATGACTGGCAAAGAGACTTTATAGCATGTTGTCTAGCAAGCAGAAATGGTTGGGTTTGCACCGTATACAATGCATGGCTTCAAAGTTATCAAAATTGTGTGATTGATTTGCATAGTTCAAATGTACCCATCGGAGTCTTTCCAATTATAACTCTTGACATGTGGGAGCACGCATACTATAGAGACTACTTGAACAATCCGAAAACATATACAGTTGCAATGATGAAGCAATTAAACTGGAATGTTATAGAGTCTAGAGTAAAGAAGGCAGAAAAAATAGGACAAATTCTCAGGAGTTCAACATGAGCAAAGATAATTCTGAAAAAGTATTAAGAGATTTTATAAGAGAATCTGTACAAGATATGTTTGTCATGGACAGAGCTCAAAATGTTACAAGACTTTCTAGAGATTCTGTTGACGATCAAATAGACTCGATGATATTAAAATTTGAAAAAGAATCAATTCTTGACCCAGACGATGAATTATTAGAATCTATTTTCGAGACAAAATCTTTAAAGACACTTATACATGAACAAGAAGACGACGAAGAAGATGACGAAGAAGAAGTAGATGAACCTGCAGGCAGTGAAGACGTTGAGGTTGATGAACCTGCAGAAGCAGTGTTAAAACCAAGATTAAACGTAGATACATTTTCAAAGAAAGTTGCTAGGCTTGCTTTAAACTCAAGAAATCTTCTAGACCCAGCAACTGCTGTAATAAATCGTGCAATAAATTTCTTATCAAAGAATTATGATCAAGCCCATGTGGATAGAATGGTTGATGTTTTAAACACACAGTTTGATTTCAATCTAGGCAAAGAGCGCGATGAGAATGATAGGGCAGTAGCAGTAGGCGCTTTCGGCGGCAACGAAGGCGGAGCAGCCCCAGCAGGCAACTAGCACTTTTCGTAAGTCTAGTTCCTTGAAGATAAACTGAGTGTATTTGACGCTGTACTATAATATGATAGTTATTAATGGGATTATGTAGTGTCGAAGCAGCTAGACCGCAAAATTAAGAAGTCAATACACTTTACATTGACAAAAGCTACACATGCTGAATTAAGAGTCCGTTTATTTAGAATGGGCTTGTCAATGCAAGAAGTATTTGAAGAATTTTCTCAGAGAATAGCAGCTGACATGTCAGACACCATAGATATTTTAGAAGACATAGCGTTGAAAAAGAAAAATAAAGAGATTAAAAAGTTTTCGGAAACTGATGCAGAATCAATTTTTTCTGCAATAGAAAGCGAAAACCCACTTTCTGAGGGTTAATATGAGATTTATTAAAAAATTATTAAGTTTTTTCAACTTCAACAGCAAAAAACGAGAAATTCAAGAAATGAGACAGAGTTTGTTTGCGTTAGAGATAAAGCTTGCATACTGCTCTAAAGAACTATTTGAAACACAAAAAATACTAGAAAAGATTTCTGAGATTTTAGCACAATTTGTGTTAGAACAAAACGCAATATCAGCAAAAGTTTCAATTGATAACTTTGAAAGCTTAGAGAAAAGTGATTATGCTACTATGTTTGATATGATAGCTGATGATGATGATTTATTAAACTAAAAAACAATACATAATTTAAGGACGGTCAGAGATATGAAAAAAGGTTGGTTAGATAGAATTACCGAAAAGGTAATATCAAGAAAGTTTACTGTATTTTTAACTGCAACTGCATTGATGTTATGGTCTGATTTAACTTCAGATACCTGGGGTATGATTGCAATAGTTTACATTGGAAGTCAAGGTGTGATTGATGCAGCATTAAGCTGGAAGCACGGATCAAGGGACTAGTCTAATGATCAATCTACTTGCACTTAAATTGATTCTTAAGAAAGCTAAACTGTATGTTAAAAAGTATTGGAAGCTAGCGTTAGGTGTTGTTGTTCTTATTGTTGTCTATGCTACATCTCGTTCAAAGACTCATTCAATGGCAAAAGCGCTAGATGATATCAATAAATCTCACAAGAAAGAAGTCGATGCTATTGAAAAGGCTCATAAAAACGAAGTACTTAAAATCGAAAAAGCAAGAGTCACGCTAGAGACTACAATGAAAGAAGTTGAGATAAAGTACGCCGAGGCAGAAAAGCAGCTTGATTCAAAGAAAAAGAAGCAAGTTGAAAAAATTATCAAAGAAAATCATGATGACCCAGACACAATAACAGAAAAACTTGCTAGTTTAACAGGGTTTGAAATATATGTTGAGTAGATTTATAATAATAACACTAAGTTCTGCATTCCTTTCAGTTGCTCAGGGTAACGATCAGATAGTAACTCTTAAAAAGAATGATCCTGCTCCGTTTTCTGGGACACTATTTAGCACAGGTGCAGCTGCTCGAATTGCTATTGAGTTAGAAAATAAAGATACTGCTTGTGGTTTAAAGATAGCTGAAGCTGTAGACAAGCAAAAAGCATTTGACAAATTTCAACTTGATCTTAAGCAAGCAAGCCTTGATTCGTGTTTAGAAAAGTACACAGTAGTTGTAGACCTTAAACAAAATCAAATAGATGTAATGACAGAACAGTTAAAGAAAAATACGGGACCTCAACCTGTTTGGTGGTTCTCAGGCGGTGTAGTAGGAGGAATAGCTGTGTCTTTGTTGACGGCTTATGCATATAGTCATATTTCTGCAGCCAACTCACGATAAAGTTAATCTCGCTGTTATAATTAATGTTAGGAGAGACACATGGAAGTTTCTATAAAAAGACGAGCGCTTAAAGATTTTATAAATAAAGCACTTAAAGAAAACAGAACAGGACATTCAGGCGATATGTCAGATATCCCTGCAAAAGACGATGAAAGTGATAATCCAATCGAAGCATCACCTCAAGTTGCAATTCAGTTATCAACTGAGCGCCCGCCTGTAGAAGATGATGATTTTATTCCCGTTTCTCGCGAGGAGTTGGCATTATCAGCAGGCGAAATAGCAAAAGTAGTACCAGAAAATCAATTTGAATATTTTTATAGAATGCTCCATAAGCTTCTTGATAAAATATTAGATATGAATGACAAAAGCAATCTAGAGGCTATGGGTCTTCAAGAAGCGATCCAGTTAAATGAAGAAGACGCCGATGACGATGAGGATGAAGACCTTCCAGAAATTGGCGATGAAGATTATGACAAGAAGTTATCTATTGAAGATGATACTGTCAGAGCAACAGATGAAATTCTAGATTATTTTCACAGACCAGACGTATTTGAAAATCTTGTATATGAAAAAGTAACACAGAACATAGCACACTATGGAGAACTACATAAGTTTCCTGTAAGATTTGCTAAGTTTAAGTCTGAAGCACCTGTCATTACAAAAGAATTAATGACAAAAGAGGCTGTCAAGCGTGCATTGTCAGGCTTAACAAAAGAACAGCGAACACAAGTCATCACAGAAGTTTATAACTATATTATAGGGTTTTTAAAGGATCCTGAAAGTGTTAGTGATGAAGACATTAATATCGGAAATGCAAGCGCAAAAATTGACACGATTCTAAAAAAATCAGAGAATGACCCAGAAGAGTTTAAAAAGCTTTTAGATGCAGAGATAGAGAAGACATCAGGAAAAAACAAGTCGCTCTCGGGCCTCATGGTAATGATTGGAGCCAAGCGTCTTGAAGCTTTAATTGCAGGTCAAGATCCTTCTGTTCAATATCAATATGATGATGAAGATGACGAGGTTGAAGAACAACCTGCAGAAGAAGAAAGTGAAAAAGAAGAAAAAGAAAGTGCAATAGACACATGGACCAGAATCGCCAAAGAAGAGGGTTTTGCAAGCGCAGCAGGCGCAAGACAGTTTGCTTTTAAACCTACATTAAAAATGTTTCTCCAGTCTGAAGTTCTATTAAGGCACACAATGGAAATTGTTGTGTCTAAGACAACACGTGCGTTTAGAAGTGAAATCAGCGCCCTCAACGCCAAAGGTGGTATAGACAGTACTACAGCAAGAGACCTTATGGGCACAGCTAAAATAGGGCCTGATGTAAAAGGTAACGAAAAATTTAGAGAATTTCTTGGTGCATTTTTCTACCAACCCTTTATCAATAAAGTTTTGTCAGCATGGGAAGAAAAGATACAAGAAGAAATACTAAAAGAAATGGGTGTAGAAGATCCTAAAAGAACAATTACGAAAATGATCAACGGCGAGACTAAGGCTAATCCTAAAAAGATAGAAAGTGTAATGTCTATGCGCGACTTTAAACAAGCAAGATCAATAGCTAGAAACTGGATACAGAACTCAGAAGGCATGAACAATTTCGCAATAGAGTTTATTAATGCACAAACAAAGTCAAAATCTAAAGGCAAAAACGTTCTAAAGAAGATTTTAGCGCAAGAAGGATAACTTTATGAAGTCACTACTTACATTCATAGATAGAGAAACTCTTTCAGAGTCGCATGACTACGAACTCAATCTAAAGCCTGTCATAGGCAATTTAGAAAACCCGTCTATAGATTTGCCCATCGCACCTAAAAAGTTTGACTGGACTGTACTTGAAAACCCAGAAAGATTAGTTAAGTCTTTTAAGTTTAAGCATTCTAAGATTTTAAAGGCATTCTTAAACGAGATAATTGACTACCAAGAAAAACTAGGTCATCATGCAGAAATTAAATTAGAAGATAAAATCATAACAATTGAAACGTACACGCACACAGTAGAAGAAATAACTGAGTTAGATTTAGAACTTGCTAAGTTTGCAGATTTATTATATCAAGATGTCCAGTATTATTTTCTAACAAAGAGGCATTAAAAATGAATAATTCATCAACAATGATTAGTCAGTCTATAGTTGATAAAGTTGATATGAGTCAATTTTACGGTAAGCAGCAAGGCTCGTTAGGGTTTAATTGTATTTTGCAGTTTCAAGAAAGCGAAATAGAAATAACTACAAAAATATTGGCATTTAAGAGAAGTAAAAAAGAGATAGAAGTTACTGTACTATGTGAACAATCAGAAATGATTTATTTTATAGATACATCTAATTATTCAAGTATGAACATGTTGATTTTAGCTGATGACACTCAAGTATACGAGTTGACTGATGTGCATAATGATGAAGTTGAAGTCAGTATCAAGTATGCTCAGGACTTAAATTGTCAAGTAAAACTTACCATTCAAAACTAGAAAGATAATTAATTATAACAAGAGGTTCACATGTCAGGCAAGCAAGGTTTTAAATTCGATAAATTCATAAAAGATATTAGAAGTCGTGAAAAGAAATCACAACAAAAAATACAAGAGCATCTAGCAGGTCAAGAAGAACTTCCACAGAGAAAATATAACAGACTTTATAGAGAGTTGTGGCAAAACTCGACAAGATATGGGAGAAAAAAATGAGTAAAATAACAATCGATTCAAGCCAAGATCTTGACCGATTTTTAAAAATACTTGCTGAAGAAAGCGTGTCTAAGGCACGTCTAAATATAGGCGAAGATGATGAGCAATCGTACTATGAAAAGCAAATCCCTGTAGATAAAAGTAGATTTAAAGCTGCAAACGTGAATGAACAAGAAGAAGCAGAAGAAGTTGAAGAAGAAGAAACTGTAGAACAAGCGCCCAGCGAAGAAACACCGCAGAAAGAAAAATCTGCTAAGCCTGCTGAAGATATTACTTTTTTCAAGATTAGAGACGAACTAAATACAATTAGAAGTGGTAAATCTTTAAAGGATAAGGAACTGCGATCAGAGCTAGAACAATATGTAGGGCGGCTTGACGATGCAGAAAAGCGTGTACTACACACATTCTTGGCTTCGATAGGTAATATTATGACAGATGTTGTTTCTGGAACAGACGCAAAAGATCCAAGTGAACCACCAACAAGCTTGAAAGTTTCAAAAGAAAAGCAAGCAAAGTCAGTAGACAATTCTGATGCTGATCCACAACCTGCCGAAGATGAGGACACATCCCCTCCGATTAAGGTAGGCGGCGTCCAGCAAACAGAGCATTTACGTCAAAAAATACAAAAATTAATGCTTAGCTAATATAAAATTTTGAATCGTACTGTATCTTATATAATATGAGTGAATTAAGATCAATACAACTTAGTAACGGCACAAAACTAGAGATAGAATGCACAGACGGATTATTTGAAGCTGTGAGGCACTATTTTTCGCTTACGTCGTTTTCAGAAATATCAGATGAACAATTACAAGAATTTGTCATTAGTATGTGTAAGAATGCTGTAAATGATGCAGAAAGTAATACGCAAGTACAAAATGATCATACAAAAGAAAAAAATGACATACATATCTTGGACCTTTCTCAAAAAGTGTAAAGTGATTTGATAATTATTTCAGAGGCTTAAAATGAGTTCTGAAAAAGAATTACGAGAATTAGTAAGAGAAGTGCTGTTAGAGAGGAAAATTAAACTCTTAAACGGGACTTCTGCTAACTATGGATCCAAGCGGCATATCAAAGAGCTTGATCGAATGATTTCTATGCTTGATCAGTTTAGAAAAAACATGGGTAGAAAAGATAGAAAAGAAAGGTATACAGTTAGTCGATCAATAGACAGCTTAAGACACCTTAAAAGAAAAGCTACAAGAGAAAATGAACGTAAGCGATTAATTGACGAACGTGACAAGAAGGGTAAAAAATGAAACTAGGTCTTTACGGCGGCGGCTTTAAACCTTTTACTACTGGGCACTTTGCTAAGCTTGCAGATGCTATACGAGACAACGATAAGGTGTATCTGTTTTATGGGATGCAACAAGTTGAACCTACTCGCTACGGAAAAAGAGGGCAACCTTTAAAAACAAGACAAAAGTTCAGAACCATAGGTGACACAGCAAGATCATATAATGAAGATATTGCACAAGATATTTTCAATATATACAAGCGTGCACTAGAGAGAATTCCTGAAGTTGAAGTCATGCTTATTCAAAGTCAGGCAAAAGATCCGCAAGGAAAACTTGCTGCGATTCGTGCACCTGTTACTGCAATCTTTAAGACATTAGAAGATTTTGTGGATGATCCTGGACAAATAGAGAAGGTAACAATCTATGGGGACGGTGAGTCTATGCGACCTTATATGAGAAGCCCTAAATTCAAAGATCACGTGCAGGCGGGAAAGATCCAGTTCGGCGGAGCAGTTCCTGCAAGTCCAGATGATTACGTGGAAAAACTTGATCAGTTAATGGCGCAGGGTGAAGTAGAGGCTCGAGATGCACTCAAAGATTTCTATGCAAACAAGGGTGAGGCACTTGATGATGATGAGGTTGCTGCTAGACAAACAGTGAGAGGAACACAAGTTAGAAATCTTGCGTCTTCTAGAAAGACATCCCAGGAAGCAAAACGTTTTTTACCGCCTTTTCTCAATGACTCAGAAAAAGATCAGATTATTCAGATCCTCGTTGGTCAGGAAGAAGAGCAAAACCAAGTTGCAGAGTCACAATTGCGAAGTCTAATTAGGGGCTTTATAAGAGGTTAATATGGCAATACTTATCACTCCAGATGTCTTGTATCGTGCAGCATCAAGATTTACAATTAATGAGCAGGTAGAGCCAGCTGGTGCGCCAGGAGAAGAGGCACACATCTATAATCTCTATGAAGAGTTCTCAATGCCGCTCAGTGATATCATTGAGATCGGCCGCCTCGGCCTCGAGGGAAAACTAGAAAACGTTCAGGAGAAGATGGACGGTCAGTTCCTAGCATTTACTGTCGTGAACGGCCAGCTTAGATTCTTTACCAAGATGGATCTTCAAGGGCAAACAGCTAAGGATAAAAAGTTAGCTGCTATACAGACAGGTGGCAAAGGCGGCGGAATGACGCTTGATGAGATCATGTCAACCTACACTGGTGGAAGATCAAACATTGCTGATGGTTTCGCTATTGCCTATGAAGCACTCGAACCAGTCGCATTAAAATACCAGGACTCACTCTTCAGAAACGGAGAGATAGTAATGGCATCTCAAATTATGGTGTCAAAGAATCCTAATACAATTTTATATGACAAAGATTCACTACGAACAGTCCTGGCAATCCCTCTAACTGATGAACCTGTCAATCAAGATGCGCTTAGTACATTTAAATCAGAGATGAGTAAGGCTTCGACTGAAGCGTTTACTATGGACGAAGTTCCTACAGCACAACTTATGAAGGGTCTAGAACAGGATAATAAGCAGATTGAACAGCTTGAAAAAGATTTAGAGTCTGTAGTTAGTGAAGTTGGAATGTCTGTAGGTAACAATACAGTTGGTGATTATATTAAAGCTAGGCTGGAAAAATTCTTGAATGAGAACTATGATTTTATTCCCAAATCACTGATTCCAGATGTTGCTGACAGATTCATGACTGGCAAGGGTAAGATCGCTTTAAAGTTAAAGAAGATGGTCTCACCTGAAGACTACCAAAAATTTAGAGCACTAGACAAGGTAAAACCTCGAGTCGTCCAAGAGGCCATTGTCCCTCTAGAAAACATAATCCAACGCTTGGGCGTAATGATTGTTGACAAGCTTGATCTTGCACTCACAGCCAGTAATCAGGAAGAGCTTCTAGGGTTCGTAAAGGATGTTAGGAGTGCTTTTGAAGATGGGTTTGATTTTGGCCTTGAGGCAGGTGACACAAAGACTCTAGAAGGCATCAGGGTAGCTTTAGCGAGGCTAGAGGCAAATGAGGATCTCTTTCAGCGTGCAACTGAAGGCATAGTCTTTACTTATAATGGAAAGACCTACAAGCTCACAGGCTTGTTCACACCCATCAACAAGATGCGAGGATTCTTCGGAAGTGCAATGGGCCGTGAGGGATTCGGTAAGGCATCACTTCCCGATAAGGGTGACAAGGAAGCGCTCAAAGAGTCTCTAAAAAAAATCATTATGAAAATGCTTTCAGAAGGCGGGAATGCATTTAAGCAGAAGGATGATTCCGGTAAGAAGGTTGTTGTCACATCAGCAGACAGAATTAAGCGCGACCAGGCTGTTCGGATCATGGATGATCTCAAACAAAACCTGCTCGACCCACTCGGTATTGAGTTTCTACCTGCTGGAAGCACAGGCACAGATAAACAGGAGATTGGAGATATTGATCTAATTGTCAGCGAGCCTAACAAAGAGAAGCTTTATCAAGCTATGCTTAGCGCACCATATCTTAGAGAAGAGCTAGTCAAAGGTGTACCCCGCGTTCTGAAGCTAGGTCAATTAGTTGCAATCATGGTTCAAGACCCACGGTCAGGTCAACTCTTTCAGGTCGACCTCTTTCCTAGTGCTAGTATGAATGATACATCTTGGGAACTATCAGGCGGAGGAGAAGGCAAAGTCAAGGGAGAGTATCACAAGCTGATGCTTTCGCTTCTTGCAAAAATTAGAGGTGAGAGAGCTTCTACTTCTGACAAGTCTATTAAATACACACTTGCTTTCCCTGGCGGGTGGAGAGAGAAGATAGACGGAGAAGAAAATATCGCTGGCCGTGTAGTTGATCCCGATGATTATCTGCCGCTTATCGGAATTGATGTCCAGAAGTCTCAGGTCCAAACATTTGAAGCGCTTGTCTCGTATATGGTTGATACTGACACAGATGAATTCAGAGAGGCGCTAGAGCGTTTCGAAGAGTACATTAGTAATAGGTTTAATGCCAAAGCAGAGAGTACAAGGAAAGCAGCACGGAAAGCAATAGAAGCTATCAATACTATACGCCCACAAGTTATGTCTGAAGAAAAGCTAAGACATGCTATAAGACATATGCTAAATGAGGTAGAGGATGAGGATGAAGATCCGGTTGTAGATGATATAACACAAAAATCGCTACTAGATGATGAGAAATCATTTGCTGCAAAAGCCCGAGTCATACTTAACATTTTGCAGACAGATGCCTTATTAAATGGGGACATAGAAAAGGTGAACACAACTTCACCCAGTTTAAATCTCATGCGATTCGGTCTTAAAGCAGGATCAGGTGATAATCATGACTTCAATGATATTGTCAGTAAACTTTATAAGCAACTGCTTCCTAGCGGTGCAGATAGTGTTGTTGAGCTAGCGCCATACGAGTCACCCAACCCAAGTGGAACATATACAGCATACATGATGCCAAGCCTGAACAACCTTATGGTGATCTTTGGAACTGCTGGAACATCAGGCGGACAGAGAAAAGCAGGTTACATCTATGAAGACGAGATTGGTGAACAGCTCCAGACAGCTGGTATGGGTGTGAGAGCTGAAACTGATAATGCATACTCGGATGTCTACGTCAAGACCAAAGGCAGCGAGTTAGGCATTGAGGTCAAGCTTCCCAATGCTCAAGCAGGCGAACCTACCATGCGATATGATTATGACAAGGGTGAGTTCTACGCATCCAACCCCAAACCGCAAAACCAGGACATTGCAAATCTTGTCAACATGGACCCCAATATGCCTGAGGTTCAAAAGAGAATGCTTGCAATTCGCGATGACATTAATAAGCAAAGAGCAGAGTCTGGCGAAACGAGCCCGATTGAGTCCATCCTTGGCGCAATTACCCGCAACGAATACATCGATGTGGTTCACAAGGTATTGAACGATACACCAACAGGTTTAAGACTAGCAGCATACACAGTCTCAACTGATGCATTACGAGGTTACTACATGTATAAAGGTGCCGGCGTAGTTCAGGTTAAGGGAAAAGGTATGTATCACTTGCACCCTGCTTTTGAGATTGATCTTGGCGCCGGAAAGAAGACAAAGTTATTCGATTTCCCACCAGCCCAGGGTGCTGTTTACTTTAGAAATAACAGAGGGATTAACTACGCAATGAGAACACAGTTTAGTGCAAAACCCCTTACAAAACTTGAAAAGTCAGGTATTAATCTTGACGACCCAAGTGATAGAGAGGCATTTGCACGTGCAGTTAGCGAGATGACATTCCCAGATGCCAAGTCTCTGGTTAAGTCCGATAAGTGATAATTCATGATAGGATACTAGAACAAATTAATTTTGTTGTGTCTTATGTTGACGACTGCGATGACTGGGTTGAAATTAAAAAGCAGATATTGTTAGGTATTCCGTCAGACCTTCGTTCTAGCTTTTCTACTAGAGATCCCAAAACTAAAGAACAACGCTTAAATGAATTTGAAAAGGCTGTAATTCAAATTTGGAAAGAAAAAACTGGGATCGAACTCAAGCTGAGAACACTAGCTGAGCGTAGAGATTTATTTGTATTTTAAAAATAAATGTGAGTGGTCGTTTTTACTAGTAGCGTACACAGTTTATAGTCATAATTGTAATTCTTTTTATTAGGAGTGATTTTATGACTACAGGAAATTGGGTCCCTGAGATAATGTATGAAGAATCAAATGATGGTACGTCATCACAGATTCCTTTTGTTATGGTTCCGCAAGAAGAGGTAATGCCTTCTTTGCTTTATGTTTTTGAGAGTAGAGAAACAGGAGAGACTGAGCCTGGCGATGAAGGTCAAGAAGTACCTGTTGTTCAATGGGATCTGCACCAATATGCAGACATGATTATCTTGAAAGAAAGATTGACGCCTGCTGAATATGATAGTGTCAGATCTGCCCTAGATTTAGAGCCTCTTGCAGTTGCTGCATCAAAAGGCCACGAGATTACAGAAAACATTAGAGGTAACTTAACTGATAGTTAAGAAAATGCCTTTGCAGGTTAATAGTTAATATTGACTGTCTACGGAGACTGACAAATGAAATTTGACGCAAATAGAATGGCAAAACTCGCTGGTCTCGCTGGCCAGGAATCCTCACAAATGATAACTGAGGCTGGTAATAGAAGCATGCATGATGACAACCAAGATGATGTAGATCACAGGGTTGGCAAAGGTCAGCTTGCTGAAGACGCTGACGACGAAGAAGAAGAACCGTCAGACGAAGGTCATCATATGGAAGACGAAGGTCACCATATGGAAGAAGATATGCACGCCGAAACTGTCGACGAAGACATGTACATGGAAGGCGAGCACGAAGAAGATGAAGAGCTTGATCTTGATGAACTTCACCCTGCGCTAGCTGCTGTAGGTCGTGTTGCTGCAAGTCCAGCAGGACGTGAGTTCATGAGGGGCGCAGCATATAGTGCAGGTGGTGCAGCTGCCAATAAAGCATTAAGTGAAACAGCAGATGTTGTTTATAACATTGACGAAGATATGTTGCGTGAAGAACTGCAGCGGATGCGTCAAGAAAGAGCTGATAGTCTTAATGAAACAAAAGTTAGAAATGTAGTTAGAGAAGAAATAATTGACTTACTTAAAGAAATGTCTGAAGAAGACCTAAACAACAGTGCCTCTTGGTTGTATGGTGATAACAAGCCTACAAAAAGCAAGAAAGGCCAAGTTGCTGTAGGTGCTTTTGGCATTGGATTTGAGTGAGATGAAACTACATAATACGACTATAGAAAAACTTATTAAATTATACACAACTTATGGCGGGTATCCAGAAGAGCGGAAGCTAAGACAAGCGCTCCAAGAGATAAACCTTGATTCATACGATCAACAAACAGGCAGAAAGCAGACAGTGCTTGTTTTGTCAGAAGACTTACAAAAATACACACGCTAAATCTATAAAGATCATTTAAATCCTTTATAGATAGAACTTTTTGTGTATCTTTAATAGTAAGGTGATTGCATGTACGAAGTGGGTCAAGTTTTGTATGTTCTTATGACAAAAGAGCATACAGTTATACCTGTCAGGGTTGTAGAAAAAATTTTAAGAAGGACCATAGAGGGCGAATCGATTTCACATATTGTTGAATTGCCCACACCTTCACAGAACCAGGTTGACTTAGACAAACTAGGACCAGGTATATACTCATCTAGTTCTGATGCAATGTCAGCTATGATTGAAAATGCAAGTTCTACAATTGCTGATATCGTTAAGAAGGCTGAGCACATTGCTCAGTCTGTATTTGATGTAAAGCTGCCAACTAATCGGAGCACTGATATCATAGATGAAGTCAGTATGCCCATGCAACATAGTGAATCAGATTATCAAGTACAGACGCCTATTGAAATGGGTGAAAATATTGAGGTTGATTTAGGTCACGGTATCAAAGGAAAAATAAACTTGACAAATATGGAGACACAATGAGACAATTAAGCGAAGAAAACTTAAAGATCTTAAGAGAAAAAGAATTAATAAACACAGCTGAGATTGCTTATAAGAATGGAGATGTGTTAGTTGCAGAACATGTTGTAACTGGCGAAAGAAGAGTAATTGATACATCAGCAATCATGTTGATAAAAGAAGATAAACAACTTTTGAAGGGTTGAGATGAATTCGACTAATAAAATTGTAAAATTTGATATTCAAGCAAGAGAAGACCTATTGAAAGGCGTGAATATTCTAGCAGATGCAGTTAAAGTTACAATGGGCCCTCGGGGTAGAAATGTTGTAATTGAAGTGCCAGGAAATGTACCGATATTGACAAAAGACGGTGTAACAGTTGCAAAAGCTGTTAATTTAAATGATGCATTTTCAAATCTAGGTGTGCAGATGATTAAAGAGGCTGCGTCAAGAACAGCTGATGTAGCAGGAGATGGTACCACTACTGCGACAGTTTTATCACAAGCAATTTTCGCTGAGGGCATCAAAATGATTGCTGCTGGTTTTCAAGCGTCTGATATTAAAAGAGGCATTGACTATGCATCAAGCAAAGTAATAGCCGCTTTACGAGAGGCAGCTGTTCCAGTAACTAGTGATCAAGAAATTCAACAAGTTGGTACAATATCTGCCAATGGAGAATCAGAGATTGGTGAGCTTTTAGTTAAAGCGCTTAACGAAGTGGGGAAAGATGGTGCAGTCACAGTCGAAGAGGCAAAGGGTTTTGCTACTTCATTGAATGTCGTTGAGGGCTTGGAATTTGAGCGCGGTTATTTGTCACCTTATTTTATTACAAACCAGGATAAGATGACAGCTGTTTTAGACAGACCGTACATTTTAATCTGTAATAAAAAACTAACTCAGCTTAAAGAACTCATGCCTTTGTTGGAGTCAGTGCTAAATGAGCAGGGCAGTATTCTTATCATAGCTGATGATATAGACGGCGACGCTATACAAGGGTTGGTTGTTAATAGAATACGTGGATCACTTCAAGTATGTGCCGTCAGGTCCCCAGGTTTTGGCGAAAATCGAGTCAATATGCTGGAGGATCTTGCAGTCTTATCAGGTACGCGTGTGATATCTGGTGTAGCGGGTGAAGATTTAAGTGAATTGTCATTAAGCGATTTAGGTCGTTGTAAAAAGGCAACTATAGCCAAGCACGCAACACTTTTAGTGGGTTGTGAAGGCGACTTAGACGATATAGCATCACGAGCAGATGGGCTCAAATCTCAGATCGATGATAACATTTCAAGTCCTGAAGAGATAGAAATTCTTCGTCAACGTCTTTCTAAGTTAGCAGGTGGCGTCGCAATTTTAAAAGTCGGCGGATCGACAGAAGTTGAACTTAGAGAACGCAAAGATCGTGTTGATGATGCACTTAGCGCAACACTTGCTGCAATTGAAGAGGGTATTCTTCCGGGCGGTGGAGTAGCGCTTGTTAGAGCATCTAATATAATTCCGCTCGATGTTGAAAAAGAAAATGAAGGATTTAAAGCAGGCATGCAAGTTGTCAAAAAAGCATGCTCTATTCCTTTGCGACAAATTGTTAAAAACGCAGGCGGCACAGCTGACGTTGTTCTAGAAAATGTTAGAGCCCTTAGTGAGAATGAAGGTTATAATGCTTTTCTTAATAACTACGGTGACATGTTTGAGATGGGAATAATAGATCCTCTTAAAGTTGTAAGAACTGCGCTTGAAAACGCAGTTGCAGCTGCATCAATGATGCTTACAGTTGGCTGCGCAATGATAGAAGACGATGA
>Ga0209535_1001074_pt1 | contig 18770 bp, 27 predicted proteins | sample LinPmetageLP28_FD_184041 | JGI IMG/M metagenome (GOLD analysis project Ga0209535, IMG submission 184041) | Marine viral communities from the Pacific Ocean - LP-28 (SPAdes) (version 2) | ecosystem: Environmental > Aquatic > Marine > Oceanic | place: Pacific Ocean | collected 2009-08-22
TTAAACGCTGCACTGGAACCATCATAGTTACCTGCTGAGGTACCGAAAGTTGTTGTTGGTAATAATGTTATACTAGTTGTTGCTGGCATTGTTATTCCTGAATAAGTTCTACTACTTTACCTGGGCCGGCTAGTTCGCTAATCACTGCTTCTAGTTGTGCCAGTACTTCTGGATCAAGAGGAGGCCTTGCCTCTTGATTGTCTTTAAGTAATTCACTTACTTTAATAACCAACATTTGTTCGTTTAGTTTAGCCATTAACTAGCACCTGTAAATGCCATTACACCTTCAGTTGACAATGCGCCAAAACTACGGATTGGTAATACATCACTACCGCTAATGTCAATATCGTTAGGACCAATACTTGTTGTGCTTGCGCCACTGTCAACACCAATACGTCTAATACGAGTTTGCAACTCTGTGTGATCATCAATATTTTTGTCCATAATTAGTGCAACTGTGCCTGCACTACTATTAGTAATAAAGTAAGCAAGTGGTGCAATTTCCATAATGATTGCTTCAACTGCTTCATTTACTGCATCATCTTCTGCTCTTAGGTCAATTGCACTGTTAGATGCGTTTTGTACTGTTAACAGATAACAGTGACATCCTGTTTCATGTTGAACACCGACGGTCATATGGCTAGTGCCGGTAACTCTTGTAACTTCTGCCATGGAATTAATCTCCTATATTAATATAGTATATTTATGCATCTACTTGGTTAGTCATAATTAGAATACTAAGTTTAGTTTTAATTCCTCTTGCTAAAAAGTTGTCTGCACAGTGTAGCTGATTAGCATCCCAAATCACTGCACTGCCTGGTTCCCACTTAAAAATACTATCTATTTCTAATCCTTCTAAGTGATTATATGGTATATGAGTCATATATTTCTGCCAGACATCTTCGCTGATTGCATAACCTGGTGTGCATCCTTCTGTGCATGGATGATCTATAGGTCTTTTCCAGTTCTTTTGGTCATTATTGCCAGGTTGACCTTTATTAGTATTAGGTTCATTCCTTAAATAGTTTCTCTGTTTAAATGTAAGACTGTAAGTTTCAGCCCAATCATCAGACTCAGAAACAACATCCAATGGTACCAGGATTACTTTATGTGGTATCTTATCTGCATACCATCTTATATCAGCATGTATCTTCCAAGGTATAATTGCTTCTTGCCAGGCAAAGAAATCTAGCTGATGATCTCCGATATGATTAACAAGTTTCTCGTGAAATATTTTTTTCATTACTGGTCCATATGGAGGATACTCATATGCGCTTCCTGCATATTTGCTAGTAGATCCATGTTCTGGATATTCCACAGTTTCAATTAGTTCTCTGAGAAGGTTTAATTCATCCATGCTTATAAAATCGCCGACTATTTTAGATGGCGAATCCGTCGTTTGCATTTTAGAAATTTGTTCTTCAGTGTAGCTATTATCAATGTATATGTGAGGCATCTTTAGGCTTACGTCCACGCTTTTTATGTTCTTTGTATGTTCCGTCAGGTTTAATGTTGTATGCCTTAGCGAAACGCTCTGGGATCATACCCTCAATGTCGTTAATAGCACCTGCAGGCATGCCAGGATACCAATACACATCCTTTTTTATGTATATATCCTTGCCACCTAGTCCTTTACTTTTTACATTAGCATATACCAGTGTTTCTTCTGTTACGAGATTGCGCTCAACAAGTGTGCTAAGAAGTGATTCATTCATCATTTAATTAATTTCCCTAATTTGATATTCAACAATTTTATTAATGTAAGATCCAAGTTTAAATTGTACAAGTTGTAGCATCTTTTCATCACTGATGTAGCCAATGCTTTCTCCACACCATGTTCCCCATCTACGAATAGTATTGCTATCGTTTACGCGAATAGTGTCTGGATATTGTGCTGCCCATACTGCCCAGTCGTTGTATTGCTCGTAATTCATTCTATTGCCAAGTATTTGAAACTGATACTTACCATATGGCAAACGCTTTTTACGATAGCGTATATTACGTTCTGTAACTGTACCAGGAAAATAACGTATTGCAACTAGATCAAGCATTAGATCAGTAATATCTTCTTCTTTACGCTTTAGTCTATTAACATATTCAGCAAGTTTTTGTATTCTATCTACATTGTCTGTGTAATAGTTAAGTGTTTCAGTTTCGACACGAACACGATCACTCCACTTGTCTGCAAATCGTCTTAGTGTGCTTGTAAAACTTGTGCGGTATTCTGTATCAACTTTCCATCCCCAATTGTCAATAGTAGGAACATGCATTAGTTGCGGATAGTGATAGCGGTACATATGAATACTTAGACGATACAGATACTTACCGTAAAACAGTCTGTCGTTATGCTGTAACGGCAGGTTGTACTGCTTGCTCAGAGCTTCCAGCTTCTGTAATAGTTCCATCTGTGTACCTAAATTTAATAACGAGCTTGTTATCTACATTTCTTATTTTAATTTTACAGCCATTCTTGTTATTGTCAACCGTTATTTGTTTAGCAATTGGCATGCGCAGCATAGAGTCAATAGCACGAGCCATTGGTCTTGCACCCATCTTATCGTCATATCCTTGCGAGAGAATAATATCAATGCTTGATTCATCAATGTGAAGTGCAAAGTTTTTTTCTTTAAGTTGTGTTTGTAGTTCGTTAATAAACTTCATACACACTTTACGCTTTGCAACCTCAGGTAGCGGACCAAACTTGCACACTGCATCAATACGGTTGCGAAACTCTGGTGCAAAGAATTTCTTGTATGCATCATCAACTGCTTCTGTATGATGCTCTTGTTCGTTAAATCCTATTACACGCTTTTCTGATTCTGCTGCACCCAAGTTAGTTGTGAGGATAACATAACTGTTTCTAGCATCTACACGCTTACCGTTTGATCCTGTTACAAAGCCTTCATCCATCAACTGTAGTAACACGTTGCTTACATCTGGGTGTGCTTTTTCAATCTCATCAAATAGTATAACACTGTGCGGGTTACGTTCAATGTCACGAATTAGCAAGCCGCCACTTAGATTACTGTCCTCAAATCCAACATATCCAGGAGGTGCACCAATAAAACGTGCTACAGTATGACGCTCTTGATACTCACTCATATCATAACGTAGTAGTTTCATAGAGTTTGCTTCTGCAAGTTGTTTAGCAAGTTCTGTTTTACCTGTGCCTGTTGGACCAGTAAACACAAACACACCCAGTGTTTTGTCACGCTTGTTAAGTCCTGCTTTAGCAACCCAGACTTTTTCAAGTACACCATCTACTGCACTGTCCTGTCCAAATACCTGTGACTTAATGCTTGTTTCAATGTCCTGAGGTTTGACTGTATCTTCATTGTCCTCTAGTTGTGCAATAGGAATCTTTGCAAACTTACTAATTTCTTCTAAGATGTTTTGACGGTCAATGACTGCGTCCTTTATGCCAAGCCTGCGTTGCTTTGCACTAGCACTGTCAATCATATCGAATGCTTTGTCAGGTAGTCTCTTGTCTGTGAGATAACGCACACTTAAATCAACTGCATCTTCAACTGCTTGCTTAGTAATCTTGCACCCGTGAAACTTCTCATAGTATTTTTTACTGCTCATAAGAATCTTTTTAGCAAGTGCTGGTGTTGGTTCTGTAACAGTAACATGATAGAAGCGACGCATCAGCGCACGATCTTTTTCAAAACTGCTATTATATTCTTCCCAGGTTGTGCTTGCAATTACTTTAAGTTTGCCTCTTCCCAAGTAAGGCTTTAACATGTTAGCAAAGTCTGTGCCGCCATTGCCTCCTGCACCTGCACCTTTAAGTGTGTGCGCTTCGTCAATAAACAGGATACATTTACCCTTCTGTATAAGTGCGCCCAGCACTTCTTTTACACGCTCTTCAAACTGTCCACGATACTGTGTGCCTGCAAGCATATTAGCAACATCTAAGTTATACACAATATGGTCTTGTAAATATCCAGGTACCGCTTTATTAACAATCTTTACAGCAAGTCCCTCTGCAACTGCAGTTTTACCAACACCTGGATCGCCCACCATAAGCACATTACTTTTGTTACGTCTTGCAAATGTTTGTGTTATATCATCAATAATATCATCTCTGCCAATTACAGGATCTAGTGTTTTTTCACTTGCTTGAGTGTTTAAGTTTTCACAAAACTCGTCAATAACACCGTCCAAGTATTGTTCTTGTTGTTTATTCAACTGTTGGTGCCTGCTATTGTGTTTTACAAAACGCATAAACTCTTCTTTGTTTACATTATATTTCATGCAGAAGTAACTACTGTGACTGTTGTTCTCACTCATAATACTAATAAAGATATCTAACAGTGCAACACTTTCTCTGCCACTAAACAGGACACTTGTAAGCGCACGATTAAACACACGCTCTAGTGCTTGTGTTTTGATTTGGCTATTGCCTTGTACTGAAGGGAATGTGTCAGCAATGTGACTTTCCAAATCTAGTTTAAGTTCATTAAGTTGCACTCCAAACTCTATTAACGTATTTGCAAAGTCTTTGTTTTGAAACATAGCCAGCAACATATGCTCTGTACTAATGTATATATGACCATACTTGCCTGCAATTTTGCTTGCTGTTTCTAATGCTTTATCTACTTCTTTAGCGGTTTTCATTCGTCATCCCGTAATTTTTTACATATATTTAATTGTTGTTGTGTTAAGTTTTCAGGTATTTTCACTAATACCTGTACAAGTAAATCTCCTCGTGTACCTTGCTTATTATACATTCCGTGTTTGGGTATTTTAAGAGTAGTACCATATTGTGTGCTAGAAGGTACATTAAGATTAATAGTTTTATTTTCAATAGTATTAATTTGTACAACTGTACCTATTATAGCATCCCAAGCGCCAAGTGTCAAGTGCATTTTTAAGTTATCACCTTCTCTGGCAAACACACTATGTTCTGCTATATTTACTGTAACAGTTAGGTCACCTGGAGGCAAATTGGCATGTGTTTTATCGCCTAGTTCACTGTATTTTATTTTAGTGCTGTTTGTAATTCCTTTGGGTATCTTGAGATTTACAAGGTGTCTACTACCGTCAGTGTGCCTTATACTTACTGTTTTTTCTTGATTTGCTAGTATCTCTTCAAGTGTGCAATCTATGCTTATGGCTAAATTTTTGTTTACTTTTGCACGATGATATTCACGTTTACTAGGATGAAAACCTGCGCCGCCAAACACTGTAAACATATCATCAAATACACTGTCCATGTTAGCAGTGTTTATTTTTATATTTTGTCTGCGACTGTTACGAACGTCAAACGCTGCACGTTTATGTGGATCTTTAAGAACTTCATATGCTTCAGATACCGCATGAAAAGTGTCAACATCACCGCCACTATCAGGATGATGCTGTTTTGCTTTCGTGCGATATGCTGATTGTATATCTTTAGGACTACATGTAGGTTCTAGTCCTAGTACATCATAATAGTTCATACTTGTAATTATACTATACTAGGACTCTATTGTAAATTACTTTTTAGGTTTTGTTTGCATTGCTTGCGCACCAAAGAATGCTGCAACAATAGCAGCAACAGATACAAAGTATACTGCAGCCATGTCACCTAGGATCTTAGCAGCCTGATCAACACCAATTAGCACTGCAATTAATACAATTGCTGGATACAACAACATACCTGACAAACTAAACCAAGCCATCTTACGCTGTGCATCACGCATTGCATCTGCATCTTCTAATTCTTTACGTTTAAATTCCAAGTACATCGCCTCTTCTTCAGGACTAACTTTTCCATCACCATTGCTGTCTGCTGGATGGAATGCTGCTCTTGCTGCAGCAATATCTTCTTTAGTTGGTTCAGCCATCTTCTCTCTCCATCTTGGCTATGCGAGCTTCTAACTCGTCAATTTTATTTGTGATCTTTGGATACTTTACACGCCATGCATTGGGATCATTTTGTAACCAAGTCCATCCCCACTTAGTAGCCAGGCATTCGAGACTTGCATCAAACTTGCGCACTGCCCATATAGCCATGCGTGTATCTTTGAACCAAAACAAGAATGCAGCACCTAATAATGAGCCTGCAATGCTAGTATAAATCCACAGGCGATCGCCCGCCATCTCTTGTATCATTTCCCACATCGAATTCTCTCCTCATTGATGTAGTATTTAACCGTTTTGTGACGTTCTATACACCATACGTTCTACAGTATCATCTCTGTCAACAACGCTTGCCAGTTTCTCACTTAAATCTGAAGTGCTTGCAATCCAGTTTATTACCCCATGATGTATGCCAAACACATCTTCTGTGTTGTTCTTGTGATTGGATTCTGTGTAAGTGCTCACAGGTAGCCAGTAAATGTTATAACCAAAGCCGTTTAAAAAGTCAAATGTGTCTGCATAGGTTGTTGGGTCTTGCATCTCTATAAGCATCTGTGGTTTATAACTTGCTATAGTTTGGCGCATTCCGTTTAATACTTTTAGTTCCATGCCTTCAACATCTATTTTTACAAAGTCAATACGAGGTAATCCCTCTATCATGTCTATAGGTGTTGCAGGTACTTCACCACTTGTTGTTAATCTAGTTTTACCATAGTCAAATTCAGTGCCTACTTTTCCTGGCACATCGCTTGCAGCAATAGGCACTGCGGTTACATTTTTACACAGTGAACTAGCAAAATTTTTTATTAGTAGATCAAAGTTATCACTGTCAGGCTCAAATGCCATAACACGTTTCACATGTGGTGCAATGCCAATGGTATGTGTGCCAATGTTTGCACCAATGTCCAACACAAAACTTTGTGGATTAGTAAGACTTATCATCCATTCTATCTCCGTATGACAATATTCACCATATAGTTCTAAACTGTGTCCAATAGTAGGATCATCTAAAAAGTATAACATGTTGCCATAACGAGTGTTAGTCTGTTTTTGCGGTCTCATCAGGCTTCATTGCCTCTTCGTAATAGATTATAATTTCTTTTTGTTGATTTATAAAGCGGCGTAGTTCTGCAACGTTAAGTGCAAGATTTTCGTAATCTTTGACGCTAAGTGCAACAAAAGCCAAGTCGCCATTTTCTGCCTTAAAGTCCTTAATAAACTTTTGTAGGTTTGCTTGGTTGACTACATATACACGGGTGTCAACTAAATCAATTGGCTTTGGTCGTGTCGCTATCGGTACTGTTGTTTTCACCGTCTGCGTCACTACTTGAATCTCCGGCTCCGGTTTGAACCGACTGCAACCACTTAGGAAGAGGACGGCTACCACCGTTAGTGCTACCGGACTCGCCCATGATTTCACGCCATAGTTTTGCTGTTGCGCCATTCATACGTCCTTCTAGATTTGCTGCATCTCTTAATGCATCTCCAAGCAAGTCCAATTGACGAAGTTTTTTGCGTAGATTATCTCCATATGCTTCTGCTTCCTGTAACTGTGCTTGTAAGTTTTGTTGTAGTTTTGCGTTGTTCTCTGCTTCTGCTCTTAGTGTGTCTATGCTTGCTTCACTGGTTTCAATAGCAACTTCTAATTTTGCATTGTTATCTCTTAGTGTGGCTATTTCTGCTTGCGTTGTGTCATAGTAATACTTGGCACCATATCCAGCGATGCCAAGAACGCCTATAAGCGCAATTAGTGCATAGACTTTAAACATTTACTCGCTCTTGTAAATTGTCCAAGCGCCATAACCAATAGCAATATATGCTGCTAGTTTTGCAAATGGTCCTGCGATTAAAATTACTAGTCCAACAGCAATAAGCATTGCTCCGTCCCAACTAGTTCTTTCTTCTAGTCTACTTGTAATAAATTTTTTAAGCATCTTGATAATTCTCCACTATACAGTTATTGCATCTGCAAAATTTGCAAACTTCTATTAAATTATGCCCGCCTTCGTAATTGCGTTCTTCGCGCCAGTTTGCTGAACCGCAATGACTGTTATCACCGCAGTTCTGGCACTTAATTGGTTTGTACGCTACTTGGCTCATGTCCAACTTTTGTTAATATCAGGTCCACTGATTGTTAAAAAATATTTGTTACCTGCATCATTTACACCATGCTTGATGCTATGTCCTGCAGCAATCCTAGAACTAATATCACGCATAATATATCCATGTGCATCGTCCCATCCATGTTCCACTGTACGATCTTTACTTGCCCACCATGTGTCAATATCACTTTGTGACATTGCTTCACTGTATGGATTTGTTGGTGTATCAAATCCTAGTCCCATCGCTCGTTCTCCCTGATACAACGTTGTACTGTATTTATTAGGCAAGAGCTCTCATACGTTGGACAAGGCGTTCTGCTCTGTTAGTAACCTGACGGTACCAACCACTGTCAACCATTTCATCTGCAGCATCATTCCAATCACGATTGTCTACGCCACGCTTCATGCCTTTGAACTTGCTCAGTCTAGGGCGGCCCATGTTAAACATCATGTTAGCAACAATTAATTGCACTTCTTCTGGCAAGTCATCAAAATCTGGATAGAGGATTTGACAATCCGCTAGTACTATTTCACAGTCTTGTTGGAATAGTTCTGTAACACGCTCTTCTGTTACTGGTGTGCCTACTTCAGCACCATACTCGGGATCACTTTCAAGGATAAGATGTCCAATGCCTACAGTGGGCAGACCCAAATGGTCTAGGTATACTTCGTATACTACACCTTCGTCAGTCGCGAGATCTTCTTGTAAAAGCTCTAAATTCATTGATATCTCCTTTTGTGCGAGGTACTCTCGCTATATTTAAAATACTTTCGATTGCTATACCTGCAGTTTCTGCATCTCTATACTGTTTGGGACTAAGTGGAACACTGCCTGCGATCGTCTCTTGTGATAATGGTTGCACAGCGTTCTTTTTGCTGTTTGGCTTTGCAAAATGAACCATGGTCCAATCTTCTACATCTGTGAGATTGTTTAAATCGCCGATCAAGCTCATAAACTTTTGTGGATATCCACTACGGCGTTCTGCTTCTACAAACACAATGTAACGACCTTCGCTTATTTCTCCAGAACTAGTTTCTGCATCAATAACCCAGTCATAGCCCATTTCAATAAAGTTCTCTAGATCCATTGCAGGCTGCTTGCCAAAAACTTTAAATGTTGCAACAATCACTGCATCATCTTTGCCCATCTTTGGTTTGTACTCGTCAAAGTGTACAGTGCTTTCAATGCGACCTTCTAGGTCTTGTGGATCAAGCGCCATCCTGCTGTTCCTCGTCTGTTTTTGTGTTCATTAATTCGCTTTGGTCTAAGCCTTCTTCATAAGCATTGTCAATCTCTTGTAGATCGACTTCACTGCCTTCAATTTCCATATAACCGTCACGGAATTCTTTAATCAGTTCAATTGGAAGTTTCACTTTCACTAACCAAACTGGATCTTCACGCATCTTTGCTTTTTTAGTGCCAGGACGAAAATCACCATAGTCTTCAACTTTGACTGGTGTACTAAGTTTGCCACTTTCGTATGTTACTACAGCATTGTAGCCCAGTAGTCTCTTTGCTCCATCTGGGTCAGGCATTGCCTTCTTGGGCCACATGAATGTTGCTTCTACCCAATGCTTCTTACGGATAGGGCCTTCTACTAATTCACCCTTTTTCCAATTTTTAAAAGCATATAAATCTAAACTATCCATGACACGTTCAATATCCATCATTGTTTCGAGGCTACTTTCGCTCATGTAGATTGTTTTTGTATTTTTGATTATGTCAACAATATCCATTACACTATCCTATCGTATAACATATTTATCCATTCTATGTGCGCACTCTCTCTAGGATGAGTTGTGTAAAACTGTTGTTCTGTGCGCTTTGCCCAGGTAAACATACCTTCTTGGTCTATAAATTTACTCATGTTGATGTCTGAATACAGTGTTTTTAATGATATATCTGTATCTATATTTGGCTTGAATATAGTATGGTCTACAGTCATAAATGCATAATTTATATTGTGTTTGGCAAGATAATTTTGTAACATAACAATCTCACACAAACTATTATATATTTCCCAATATTCTGATATTGCAATATTTTTTACATAACTATTTGCAAAATCTGTTATACCTCGGGATTCTGCGTTAGCAATATGTTCAGGACTTGTATGCTCTGGCGGTGTAAAAGGATTTAAACTATACCATGGACTTTCACGTTGTCCTGTATCATATGCAAATCTAAATTCATAACGATTAGGAAAGCTCCACATAACTGCTACATAAAGATCCAAGTCTTTATATTGATTTACTGCATCCATAACATTACGTCTAATTGCACTATTACTGTAACCAGGTTGAGCAGTATTACAAATATTCCAACCTTTACGTTGTGCTAGTAGGTTTGCCCAAGTATGCTCTTGGCTAGGTAGCTCGCTACCATATGTAAAACTGTCTCCGCCAGCAATTAATACTGTCATAGATTTTTATCTTCTGCGAAATCTTGTGTAAAAATATGCTCATCATCTTTTATGAATTGATCAAGTGTTCTGCTACCAATGTTAAAATGACATTTAAGATCCCAACTTGTTTCAGGTGTCCAATCCTCTGTGAGATATCTAGCACCCAGTGTTTTCATAAGTGCAAAATCATTTGTATAATTTTTTAATGCGGTGTGGGTCTTTTCATATTTTGCATTGACAATATTTTTAACAGGAAATCCGTTATCTTTCATAGTTTGTGCTACTTGTTCTATTGTATATTGCACGGGTCCTGTTGCACTGTAATTTTTATAAAAATGTTTTTCATTACCCAAACACTGTTCGATTGCAGTTGCTAAACACTGCGGATCTAAATATGGTGCCGTAGCACGACCTCTATAGTTGTCTAATACACCATTGTTGTACTGCTCGGTAAAGAGATTATTCATTAGAGGAGCAATATCAAAACTTGTATAGGGTATTCTTGCTTCACGCATAAATGATTCTAGTTGGCTGTGTATAAGCCTCCATGGACCAAGACTGCCTATTTTAACAATGTGTTTGATATTGCTATTCATCGCACTAAGCATAAAACGCTTTGCGTCATCTAGCACAGTTTCAGTTTTAGGTAGTATTAAAAATACTACGTCACTTTCTAATAAGGGATCCCAGGTACTACTGTCACTTATGTCGTAACTAGTGTACAGATAATCACCTGTAAAGTATTCTCCAATTTGACTGTTACGCCCTGTAAATGTTTTTTTCATACTTTGAATATAGTATCACTGTTGCTGTTTGCTAGTATTTCTCGAGTACGATCTGTTTTAAGTCCAGTCATTTGCAACACTGCACGAGGATGACTGCTTGCATTTGCTGTACAGTGCGGGACATTACTCCAATCAAACACATGCACTTCTCCTGCACGCCATCTATCATACATGCAGTTTCCATACATATAAAAATGTCCAGGCTTCCAATCATCTAACATAATAGTAATACGCACAATACGCTCTGGATCTTCTGGACAACGATCCCACAGTTTATCAATGTGCATGTTAAACATTTGACCAGTCATTTGTATATGTGCTTGCCACTTAACTAAACTAACACCATCACTGGTCAGTTGAAAGTAATCCATCATTTTGTACAGTGTTGGATAGTCTGACCAGTCTGCAAAACTATTTTTATTAGTAAGCATTATGCCTTTTGGATCACCACCTGCTTGTGCAATGTCGTATTCTTCTTGCGATAGCATGTCAGGATCTTTGCGCTTTTGTGCAAAATGTTTGCGAGTTGCCCAGTTAACAGGATGTGTTGCTTGTACAAGTCTATCACGTTCCTCACGCCAGTCGCCTTCAAATCTACCAATTACGTTAAACCAGTCGCCAGGCTTATCTTCTATAGTGTCATCAAAATGATATTCACTGTGTCTAACAGTCCAATCCCAACTGCTTGGATATAAGTCGGGATTGTCTAGATTTGTATTTTTATTCCAATTTCTCATTGTGTGTCTTTTTCAATGTGAGGCTTACTGCCGTCAATCATATGTCCTATATCGTTTCTTCGTCTATCTAACCAACTGTTTTCTACATAGTGTACATACTTTGCATTTGGATCTTTGTTAAGAATGTAATGCAAACGTTCATTGTTGTAATCTACAGGAATATCTAGTACGCTGTCAAGACTTTTAACATACTGGTGTCTAAACATATAAAGCAATTCAACACTTAAAAACGTGTGTCGATACTCCATGATATCTTCGATCTTATTTAAGTAGTTATGCAGGCTTTCTACACCGCGCTTGCGTAATTGGTTTTGTGCAGTAATGTTTTGATCTCTGCCAATAATCCCAACTTGCAAGTTGCCTTTTTCATTGAGCCTACGCAATACTTCTTTGTAGTCAGGATACTTTGTATGTCTTACGCCCATAGCATCTTTATCAACATAAGGACCACTAACACTTAGCACATAGTTTTCATGCTCTGTCCAGTTATAGTTGTCAATATTTTCAGGTGTGTTCCAAATATCCTTGAATGGAGCATTGTCGTGATTAATCCAGTATTCACGCAGTAGTTGATCCCAACCATGCACATTGCTGTGCATGGAGAGAACTTTACTAAACACATGATTACCTGTGCCCTGAGGGCCACTGATAACTAGTATGTTTGCCATTACTTTACTAGCTCTGGCTTGTATACTGATTTTAGACCAAACGCTTGTGTGTTGAATTCCACTAGTGTTTGTAGTGCATCTGCAGTTACAAACTTCATTAGTGTATCAACTTGTGCATTGCCTGCATCACCTAGCATCCACTCATAGTTGCCAACTTTCTTTTGAATCTTCTTAACACTTTCAGGATTCTTTGAAACTTGCTCCAGTGCTGCTACTAGTTTAGCACGATTAGGATTGTTTTTGTTTACCCATAATGCTTTTTGTAATCCATCACGGAAACTTTTTACAAGTTTATATGCATCTGCTAGATCGCCTTTTGGCATGTCTTTATACATAGCACTAAACTGTGATTCCATTTGAATGCCTGGATAGTTTGGATCATCTGCATGTGAACCGTCTGGCTGTAGAATGCCATGATGGAACCATAAACGTGCTTCACCTTTGTCAATTACTGGCTGTACATGCTTTTTAAAACTTGCAGGATTTTCACGAGTACCGTTAAGTTCGCCACGCTTAAATGCAAGACGTCTTTCGTTGCCTTTCATTCCTTTAATCCAGTTTACCTTTTCGTTGAAGCAAGTTACATATGCTTCTGTGCTAGGCAAATTACCACACTTGAGTAGTGTCATTGCAATACCTTCAGGAACTTTACCGCCACCGCCTGAGAAACTTGTTCTGTCAGCATTTGGATTATGATCGCCATGTACCGCTGTAATAATATTTAGGTTCATAAGTCCAACACTATCATAGTCAGCATAGTTGTAATCCACTGCTTCTTGCAAGAAACTTACACCATTACCGCCGTTAGATACCATAATAGTTTTGTCATCAAAACGTAGTTCATTGTGAAACTTGTTAAAGCCAGGAATGTCTCTTGCACCACGGATATGCTTGAGAACAATCTTCTCACCATCCAAGTACTTTTCCATTTCAGTAGCAACAATTTGTGCCCACTGACTTGTACCGCCACCTGGCTTTTGTGGTACAATCATTGTGTAATCAGCAACTGCTGATGTTGTAAAACCTAGCATCAGTGCTAGTGATAGTAAAAGTTTACGCATAGTCTATTCTTCCTTTTCTCATAATACTGTATATGAATATTCCAATAATGCACACAATTAGTGACATGAATATTGGTCTTGTTATTAGTGTTTCCACAGTGTAAAGTCCTGTGATCTGAAGCGTTAGTCCTTCAACTTTTTCTGCTAGTATGTAACCAATTAACATAGCAGGTCTGCTAAACTTGTAGTGTCGCATTGTAAATCCTATTACAGAAAATACTGCTAACATTGCAAGGTCTTCCCATCCGCCTGTGTACTGCATACTAGTGAAAATAATCAATCCTAGTAGCACAGGAAAATAGTATTTGTATGGCACTGCGGCTAATTTACTAATAGGTTTAATTAGAAACATACAAATAAGTGCAACAACTATTGTAGCACCTAAGAAGCCAAATGTCATACTTTTAAATAATTCTGTGTCCTCTGCAATATCTGGAGTGCCTAGTTCTATGTTTAGATACATAAACAAACTCATTAATATAGCAGCAAACTTAGCACCGGGTATTCCAAATATCACTGTGGTAATCATTGATGTTGCTTTTTGTGCATTGTTAGCACCCTCTGGTCCTATAACACCTTTGATATTGCCTTTGCCAAACTGTTCGTTGGGATTACTAGCAACTGCTTGACCATATGCCATCCAGTCTGCCATCTGTCCACCTAGTCCAGGTAGCAAACCAATAAACGCACCAATGAAGCCACCACGCAGCGCAAGCCATCTATTCTCCCAACTTGCTTTCATGCCTGCCCATAATTCACCTTGACGAATCACGCTGTCCGCAGTGCTGTGTTTGAGAAACAATCCTCGTGTAAGTTCTGGCACAGCAAATAGTCCTGCAGCAACTGCCATAATCTGTATACCATCTTCTAAGTAAAACCAATATTGTGCGCCGAATCTTGCTTCGTTATTATCAGGATTGACACCTACCATGCCTACAAAGATTCCAAATGCAATAGCAAGCACAGTGCGGAACCAAAACTGGTTAGTTAAAAAGCCTACAGTAACAAATGCTAGTAGCACAAACGCCCACAGTTCAGGAACACCCAATATGTAGATTAAATTAGTGTACCAGGGTAGTAGTAGAAAAACTAAACAACCCCATAACAGTCCGTTTACTGTGCTTGTTGTAACTGCGGCACTAATAGCATAACCTGCCCTACCCTTTTGTGCTAGTGGGAAACCATCTACCATAGTAGCAGCCGCACTGTTAGCACCTGGTATACCCAGCAATATTGCAGTAAAACTGTCGCCTGTTGTACTTGCTGCAACAACTGCCATAAGGAATATAACTCCCATGTATGGCTCATGTGCAAAATAACCTATGAATCCAAACAGTGCAACCAAACCTGTAGTAGCACCTGCGCTAGGTATAATACCTATAATAAGTCCATAGAATACTCCTGCGAGTAAGTATGCAATCATTTCAATCATGGAGAATCCACGACGGTGCAAACACCGATCGTGCCTTTATTAATTTACGGGAATCTACAATGTTAGTTCTGGGCCTTCCGCCATACAAACATTAATTGTAGTATGTTTTTATTTATGTTTATTGCTTAACTTATCTTTTAATTCTGGCGTGTGTAAACTTAACCAATGCTTGTTAAATTTTTGATTTTGATCTGTTACTTCGCCGCCTATTAGATCAAGTATAGCAGCGCCTTGTGTTTTAACAATTGAACGTAAATCTATAAAATACTTACCATGGTCAACTTTGGCTAATATAGGCAACCAACCTTTCCATATATTCTTATTACCGTACTTCATAGTTTTGCTTAATTTATACTCTGCTTGTGCTTGATCGCTATCATATAGTTCAGAATTATCTCTAAACATGTTAGCACGTTTAAATTTACACAAGTCAAATTGCAAATCAAAATCAGTGTAAACATATATATTTGTGTCATGTTTTTCTATATCAGCATAACCATTTTGATCTGGATTGCAATACAAATAAACTTTATACTCAAAGTCGCTTATATCTGTAAACTCATGCAGTGGATGCATCTCTGTGTTTTTCCAACTGCTAGGTTTATCAATTCGCCATTGCCAGTCTTTGATTCTGCGCAGGTTGTAATCATCAAAATGTCCATGAAAGCTACAGCGATATTTACTACCTAGCAATACATGCCAGAAAGCAAAATAACCGCCACATCCTCCCATGTAGTATATTCCTAAACTTTTTGACACTAGTCTTTTTTACGCCAAGCGAAGTATAACCTATTTTTATGGCTGTCAGTACGAATATCTAATACTTCTACATGTAGTTGTTCAGCACAATTAACAATAAAGTTACTATCCCAAGGGTAAAAGTAAATCCAGTCACTTTCTAATTTGTCATGTGGCATACCTGGATTTGCACGAAAGTACATTACAGCACCTGGATTACACAGACTTACTGCATGTTCTAGTTCAGCATAAATTTTATCTGTACTACCAAAGTTAATGGATCCAAGTGCCAATGTTACATCAAACTTTTCTTCTGGATGATAATCTAACAGTGCGACTTCGTGATCTGCGGCTGTATTGTATGGATCAATGCCAACAATGTTATCTATCTTATCCTTGAATAAGTGATAGCCACAACCAATGTCTAGCACACGCCGCGGCTTTTGATTGTTAATTTCATCAACAAGTGCGTATCCACTGTACTTAAACTTTGCCATGTCGCCTTTCCATACGCTGCCAAAGTATTTGTGTAGTACTTTGTCATCAATACGATCTACAAGTTCACCTATGTTATTATATGATACATCATCTATTTCAATGTTAAACGTGCCTTGTATAGCCTGCTGTAGTGTTACAGGGTTGCGCAACAACTGAGGGCTAATGTGTATCATTTTTTCAAGTTTATGTAGGATTTTGTGATTCATGGTTTGTATATTCCTATAAAAATATCGCTGTGTCTATTATGTTGTGACCATTGTACACTATGCTTTTGTCCAAAGTCAAGTATTAATTTGTTTTGTTCTTGGATACGATAAGTCATAAAATAATCTGTTTCATACCAATCATAGTTTGGATATGTAATTTCAAATCCGCCTGCTTGTTTCCACCATAGAAAACTTACCCAGTCTGGTCTGTATACTAGTTGTATCCAAGCAAGTGGATAAGCATCTTGTATTGCCTCAAAGTAGTAGGGCCACTCATGACTCATTATTAGTTTACAGCCTTGCGATGGATCTGCATCTATATATGGAGCATTTAAGTTTGAACGATCTAAACTTATATTAAACTCCATTCCTGTGCCATAGTATGCTTCTTGGTGACCTGAAAAACCATGGTGAGTGTAATTGCGATGTTCTGCACGATCTGTGCAGTTGTATTGACCTGAGGATTTTATTTCCCTGGCAATGCCACTCCAGCGACTGCCTGGAACACCTGTGAAAAATATATATTCTGGGAGCATAAAATTATTTATCTATTATATGCGCACTTATCTAATATATGATACTTTTACTCTTGTATATACGTCGTAAGTATTATTAGAAAGGGAGGCATACAGTCTTCATGATATCGAGTAACATTCCTATGCTTCTCTACAACCCAAGGAGATAGCATATACAATGGCTAGAAAACAACGCAAAGCAAAGGCTCAGCGGCGTCAAACACACGCTGAATTTGTTGACTCAAACGTACATTACCTACCTCAAGCACAAAAACAAAAACAAGTTCTTATACAAGGACGCAATCCAAACCAAAAAGAGTATATTCAAAAACTCTTAGATCCACAACAAACTATTATTTTCGCAACGGGACCTGCAGGCACTGGTAAAACCATGCTGGCTGTACTAGCGGCTGTGAAAGCACTCAAGGATCAAACGATTGACAGAATTATTGTGACGAGACCAGCAGTAGGAGTTGATGATGAGCGTCATGGTTTTCTACCAGGAAGTTTAGAGGAGAAGATGGAGCCGTGGACCAAGCCTATATTTGATGTTGTTCGCGAGTACTACAATGCAAAGCAAATACAAACCATGATTGCGGAGGGGGTCATTGAAATAAGTCCATTAGCATTCATGCGGGGTCGAACATTTAAAAACGCTTTTGTTATTGCAGACGAAATGCAGAACGCTACGCCTAATCAAATGAAAATGTTACTTACACGCATAGGTGATGAAAGCCGTATGGCTATTACAGGAGATATTGCACAAACAGATCGCAAAGAATATGAAAACGGATTAATGGATTTTCAAAAGTTATATGCACGTTACAGTGAAAGCAAATATATAAGTGTATGTGCCTTTGATCATCTTGATATCGAAAGGCATCCTGCAGTTTCTGAAGTGTTAGACATCTACGGCGATAAATAATAAGTTATAACAATTAAGATAGATTTATCTACAAGGAAAATAAAATGGCTAGAACTTATAAATTCGTAATGCATTGTTGGCAGGACCAGTATGGTGACGAGAATGCAAAAGCGAATATTTTTGTAAATGGGACACAGGTTGCTACTGATGTTGAGATTACTGCTACTAGTGTAGACAGTTTACAGAGAGTCACTTTTGAAGCGACTGGATTGCCTGCACCCAATTGGAATAAAAGTGTAACTGCTGAGGTTAAAGTTGTTCTTACAAATGAAGCATTTGTTGATGCTGATAATGATAGAAATATATGGATTAATGGATTATTTGCTTTTGGTAAATTACCTGACGATTCAGACTATCTATGGGCGTCAGCAGATCCAGCAGATAGCGATTGGGATACTGTAAAACGTACTTTAACAGATGACTCAATAGCAGACGATACTGCAATTAAGACCTCGCTTAGTACCTTGCCAACGGATGTACAAGGTAGTCAAATAGATTCTAGTTGGTGGACAGATGATGCACTTGCATCCAATGGTGGAGCAGGAACATGGTATCATATTCCTGTATGGGGCGATGCCGCTGACACAGGAACTACTATTACAATACCTTTAGCAATGGGTGTTTAACACAAAAGAATACATATGAAAGAAAAAGAGCCTCAGGGCTCTTTTTTATGACTAGAATTTGGCAGAGGATGTAGGAGTCGAACCCACGCTTACAGGGTTGGAGCCTGTCGTGCTACCGTAACACTTATCCCCTATTGGCGATTCCGGAGAGATTCGAACTCCCACTTAACTGCTTAGAAGGCAGTTGCACTATCCATTATGCTACGGAACCTATAACTTTGTACT
>Ga0209535_1001075_pt1 | contig 18769 bp, 37 predicted proteins | sample LinPmetageLP28_FD_184041 | JGI IMG/M metagenome (GOLD analysis project Ga0209535, IMG submission 184041) | Marine viral communities from the Pacific Ocean - LP-28 (SPAdes) (version 2) | ecosystem: Environmental > Aquatic > Marine > Oceanic | place: Pacific Ocean | collected 2009-08-22
AAGAATAAACACGCCCCCTTCCTCTATATCGGCAACTTTATCGTCTTTCCAAACTGTACTTTAGTAGGAGAAAGTTTATTTAAAACATCATTATACTCATTATAAAATACTCTATGCCATTTATTATCACTAATCCAATGGTTTCTAGTATGCATAAACTTTTCAAGTTCATAGTAGCTTCGTTGAAGCTTAATGATAGGTAAAGGATGATCTGGTTTGTAACTTAGTATTCCATTACTTACTTTATTATCCAATACAATTAGGTTATCTTGAACTGTATGTATCATCACATTATACGGAGTACGTGCATTTAATTTAAATTTAATCACCTCTAACACTAATAAATGATTTAATTCTGCTCCATAATGATCTTGTACTCCAATATTCCAATCTTCTACAATCTTTAATAACTTAGGATCAAATGGAGGTCGTATTTCAGGATGAGTTACTACACCTTGAATAGTAATGTGATAATTATCTTGAGACTGATACCTTAATGAGTCTGTAACTAAAAATAGAACTCTATCAGTCCGTTTAATATGTTTAAAATACCTGGTAAGTTGTTTAATTGCATAGTTTGTACTTGAACCTGCAAACGCTTCTATCTGTATATTAGTATCTAAAGTTTGGTGAAGATCTTTTATCCAATTCTCATCATATGCTCCATAACTATCACCAAATACCCACAGTGTATCTTTTCCGTTATCTATCATTTAAAATGCTTCATCCCAACCTAGTTTAGGTAAGGTATTGTAGTTATTCCTCTCATCTAACTCTTCGTCTGTTAGTTCTTGCTTGATTACCTTTGGTATAACTTTTCTTTCAACTAACATCTCTGGACGATTCTCTATCATCCATCTATAGTAACTTGGATCTCTCATCTGAACATCATAATGAGAATGACCAGCATATTTACCTGTTCTTAATCTCATTGCTTTGTTTTCCAGAATGCTTGTACAAATAGTATCGAAATACAAAGAAATAATTGAAAAGCTATCTTCATTGTAAACTTCTCTTGAAAGAATATCTGTATCATTATAGCATAAATTACCATGCCAAAGGCAAACCCTACAAATCTAGCTCCCCATATACTTCCTCCATATCCTTCTACATTATACTTAGTAGCTAAGATAAATACATATGTTAGAGGAACAGATAAAGCATACATACCCCACCATTTCTCATCATACTGTGGATACTTAAATTGAAGGTTATGTTGAAACCAAGCACCTACTTGAGCTATAACAGTTACAAGAGCACCTAATATTATGTAATACCAATTTAAGTCTTTCATAAAGTAAGTTCTTTTAAATGAAGTTTTCTAAGTAACCTATCATATGCTGTTGCATATAGTGAGTCAATAGAGAATAACTGAGTGCCATATCTAACTTCTGCCTCAGCTGCATGAGTATTAAAGAAGTTATTACAATACTTCTTAGCTGATTCAATATGGTATTTATTTTCACATGAATCTATTACCTTTAATGCTTTTTTATATCCTCTTATCATTATTATTATATTAATTGACTGTTACGATCAGCATGTCTAATTAAAGACTCTACCTTATCCATTCTTACTTTAGTAAAAGTATTAGTTGCATCAGTATCAACATATGATTTAGTACTCTCATCCCATCTATTACTCTTTTGAGTGATCTCTAAGTCAGCTGATTTACCTGATAAAGACATTCTTAATACTCTTAAGCTTTTAATTCTGCTAATATTCCAATCCCATCTAACATCAAGTTCTGGTAATCTACCTGATTCACTTTGAATAAACTTAACTCCTTTACCAGTTAACTTTTTATTAAGAGCTTCTTTTTCTAACTTAATAATGTCTGTACGTTGAGAGCTAAGAGCTTGACTTAACTCATTGATCTTATCTCTAAATGTATCGATAAGCATATCATACTTTTTCTCAATAGTATTCCAAGCAGCCATAATATCGTCATTATGATCAACAGCACATTGCATAAACTCAAATCTAGCTTGAGACTGATCTAATATAGATTGATCTACATCTTTATAAGTAGATCCATTATGATATATCTTACTAGTAGTAGCTCTTTCACCATTTTCATCTCTCTGCCAATTGTAATCTAAATTGTAAGTAACTATATCACCATAAGGATCATCAGCATATTTTAACCTAATTGAATCACCACTATTTGTATCACATATAAACTTATCATTAGATACATGAAAGTAAGAAGTAAGCATAAGTTTCTGCTCGTTCTTTCTACGCATTCTTAATCTATGTTGTCTATTTTCTAGACTATCTCTTTCTTCTGAAAGTTGATCTAATCTAACCTCTAAAACCTTTATTCTTGTATTTGACATAACCTTTTATTTATTATTTATACTTAAATATAAGAACTTTCCCTCAGACTACCAACTGTCCTACTGTATTCCTTTGTTCCACAATGGGACATTACCAACTTTTTAAGTAACTATTTTCGTTATTTTTCCAATATAAATTACTAATATAAAAGTAGTTTTGACCAAAGTTTGGCATGTTAAAAGGCATAAGATCATAATCACCATCATCATCTAAATCAAGAAACATAATCTTATAAAAATTAGTAAAACTGCTTTGAGTTTCATCTACTGGTTGATCTATTACCATCATTTCAGTAAATTGATTACTGTTATTTTCAAATGCTAATATGTAATACGAATCATAATAAAGACCGCTTTCGAAGTTAGCACCTGGTTCTTCTCTAGTTGTTGTAATGAATATATCAATATCATTATCATTACCAAAGTCACTAAAACCGAATCCAAGTATGCTTGAATGTCTATCTGTAGAAGATAAAGAAGTTTCTAGTAGTTTATAACTATTGGTTTGTGAATAATATCCAGAACCATTACCTAATAGAACTTCAGCATCTTTTATAGTAGTGTGGTAATGATCACTATATGCTTGCTCTCTTGGTACTCCGATCTCCCAACCTACTATAATATCTAAAAATGAATCGTTATTAATATCAAATAATTCATATGCATGGGCATGCCAAGAGTCATATTGAAGATCTGGTATTAATAATTGAGTATCAAAGTTAAGATTGCCTAAATTTATACTAACAGAAGGTACTGTACTGTAATAATCATACTGACCGTTATACTCTCCAGGTATTGGAAATTGGATAAAATCTATCAAACCATCATTATTTATATCTCCGGAAGTTATAGCATGAGTATCTTGCACCTCTCCAACTCTTTTAAACGAAACTAAACCATTGTTAAATGTAGCAATGGTAGGCCTAGTCATAGGAACATCTTGAAAGCCTCCTGTATCTTCTCCATCATGATAAGTATTCTGTTTAGTATCATGAGAAGATATTAATACATCGTTTTTACCATCGTTGTTAAAGTCGTTAACTGCCATAGTAACACCAAAGTAGTAATCTGAATCATAAACTTGTTTGAGTTTTCTTCCTCTTATATCATCAACAAATATAATCTTACCTTTATAAAATGAATAAGGCTTATCAGGACTAAAAGAAATTGCATGAGCTAAAAGGTCTTCTTTTTCGTCCCCATTAAAGTCTGATACAATAGTACTTTGACCAAATATAGAATAAGTTGCTTCTGATCTAACGGTATCAAAATTTCTTAACTCAGCAGCAGATAAATAACCAGTTACGTACTCTTGATTTTTAAAGTAACTTGTAGTTTCATTTATAGGAGAGTACCTTTCTGAAATAGAACTCCATTCATAAGTTATAGGAGGATTATATTCTACATACTCTTCTAAAACTAGATCTTTAGTACAAGAAGCTAATAAAAACAATAAGGCTATTGTATACCTTTGTTCCATACTGGTACATTTCCGTTAGTTTCCTTGTATTGTCTTAATAATTGTTTTTCTAACTGTTTATAACTAATTCCAGAGTTAACTAACACTCCTGCAAAGCCTACTGTGTAATGAGGGCATTCAATAAACCATATATCATATGTATCATTATCAACCATATTAAACCTAATTGAACTATTAGTACGTCCTGTATGACTCTCATAACATTGAAATCTGTGATAAAGATTCTCAGACTCACCTATCTTAAGTGGTTGATTATCTTTAGCAATGATGTAAACACCTATCTTACCCTTAGGGTCAAAGCCTTCTTTATAAACTACATCTACGTTGTGCTTCTTTTTACTAGCAACAGTATCTTTTTTCATTGTAGCAACCTTACTAAATCCTACCTCTATGTAACTATCTACTGTTCTAGTCATACTACTTGTTGTACTTCTTCTTATACTGGTTATAAAATTTACTACCAACTCCCATTTCTAAGATCTCACAATCTTTAGGTAACAGTTTAGTCCTGACGCTATTAAGCTTATCAGGACATCTTTGATTAGTCCACTGTTCTACGTATACCTTTTTACCGTACTTACCTTTTGTATAAGCAACTGCTATTGGAGTATATTTAGTTTTATTTACGTATGCCATATATTACTTAATTGTCATTTCGTATATAGAAGTAAAAGCATTCTGTTGTTTGTCTTTCCATACAATAGTACCTGCTGGAAGTTTCTTAGATAACTTCTTCTGTATTACTAATTGGTTAAGTAATGATCCTCCCCATGCTCTTGCATAAGGTCCTGCTTCTGATGATATCTCAGCACAAGGCTCAATACCAGTTAATTTTCCTTCTACATAATTTCCAGATCTAGATAGCACCTTGGCTATCATGTCTGTAGAGTATGCACCTCTATCCTCGAAATAACTAATTGAATTTATCATATTATTAATATAAGAACTTTATTTTAATTCACCAACTAAACCCTCAACTTCTTTTATATGCCTACACCTACCATGACCTATATATCCCATACAGTCACAACTAAGCTTTCCGGAAGCATTATACCTTACAGTGTAAGTTTTATTTGAGCTACTTGATTCAAACTTCCAAGTTTGTTTATTTTCCTTTTCAACAAATAACTCTTCGAAAGGTTTCTTTTCCACAACTATATCATCTGATGTTGTCTGAGGATGAACTTCAGTCCAAGACGGAGTATGAAACCTCTTACCATCTCTGTCAATAAAGCCTCCTTTACCTACATTAGTATAAGGGACTTTATAAGTATGCCTTCTAACGAAGATACCATTCATTCTATCTGGATTCATATTTAATGAACCGTCTGAATATACTATTTCACCATCTACATCCCAGAGTGCCATTACTTACCGTATTTTTCTTTCATTCTCATCTCCCATAGAGCATATTGATCTACACTGAAATGATACAATGCTATAAGAGTAGCAAATACTCCAATAACTGCAAATATATTTATTAATGTTTCCATAACCTTTTTTTAACCTTTATATAAATTACTACCCCAACCCGTTCGTTGGTCCATCTTTCTAATCGTATCAGCAGAGTCACTATCTTTGATAATTTCAGTCTCTGCATACTCAGTCTTACCTGCTATAACATTTCTAACATACCATGCCTTGGTAGTAGAGCAGTTAACACATACCTTAGTATCAGGTAAAGCTTTTACCCTTAAAGGATTAATCTCTTCGCAACATTTTATACAATTACGCATGAGATAAATTCTGATCTAAGTTCCAAGTTATAATTTCTTCAAGATCAGTATAAGGATCACCAATCTCGTTCCAATCGAATAAAATAGAATCTACTATCGCTTCAATTCTATCTGCCGCTACAGTCAAATTATTAGCTTTCGCTATTGACTCTACTTCGGACTTTATCATACTTTTAAAATTCCACATAACCTTTATTTATTTTAACTACTATATAATGAATTTGCTTCCCACTCTTCTACGTCTTCTACGTCTTCTACGTCTTCGTATGCTTTAGGTGATGCCATACCTGAATAATGACACCAATCAGATTCCTTAATCGTAATGCCTTCCATAAAAATAATATCGGTCATCTCATTACATTCTTTATCTGTAATTAGTCCATTTGCATACCCATCTAATAACTCTAGTACTTGATCTTCTCTAGTCATAACCTTTATTTAAATATTATACCTTAATATATGAACTTTTCCTCGTAACTCCAACTATTTCGTAAGTTATTTTCTCTTACCTCTTTTAGTTCTAATAACATCTTGAAGGTTTTGAGTACCTGTAAGACGTCTAACCAATCTAGCTCTTTCTTCTCTCATCTCTTTAGCTACCTGTAAATATGTTTGACTAGAATGTTCGCAACCTAGATATCCTTTTTTCATAGTGATTCTAATATATTAAGAGAAGTTGAGAAATCTACTCCGGCGATAGTATTATCAGTCGGAGATTTAGGATGTAATAAAGACCAAATATCTTCAACGAAATATTCGTCGACGTGACCGGCTTCTAAAAGAGTTTGAAGTTTTAATTTGATTTCCTTGATAGGAGTTACTAATGGTGAATTTGACATAACCTTTATTTTAATTAATTATTATACCTTAATATAGGCATAATTACTCAGGCTACCAACTAAGTTACTAAGTATTTTTAACCAAATATCTCTACTCGAATATCTTTAGTCATTAAAAACCCTCTCTTAGCTAGATGAGATCTACCTTCAGCAACCATTCTATCCCATCCACAATAGTAAACTAATGGTTTTACTTTCATTGTATCTATAAGTTCTAAGTAATGCTCATGTACATATCCTGTTTTACCTTTCCAATCTTCCTGTGATAAAGTAGGTACAAACTCAAAGTTAGGAACTAAAGATTCTATTAGCTTCATTTCCTCATAGTAACATATATCTTTCTTAGTTCTGGTACCGAAGAATAGTTTAACGTTCTGGGTAGGAACTCCGTTTAAAGCTATGTAGTTTATCATAGACCTAAATGGACTAATACCTGAACCAGTTGAAACAAAGAATATATCTCTGTCAATAGTTTCCGGAAGAGTAAATACTCCCATTGGACCTCTATATACAAATTCATCTCCTATCTTAGCATCTTTAAATAAGTACTCACTCATTGCTCCTCCTTCTAGGTAGGTAATAATTAATTCTAAACAATTAGTACCATCAGGCCATGAAGCTATTGAATAGTTTCTGATGACAGTGTCTGGTTCTCCTGGTTTAGCACATAGTTGAATTAATTGACCTGATATGTAATTTAACTCGTCATATAAAGGATCTTCAAATATAAACCTCCAGTTGGCTTTGGTCTCTTTAATTATTTCTTTTAGTACAAGTACATTCATGAGCTCATTGCACCTTTTATAGCTGGGTGAGGCTTATAGTCTAATAGTTCAACATCAAATTCACCGTTAAGTATATCTGATGAATTAATTTTAAGTTTAGGTAAATCTAATATTGATCTGCCTATTTGTTCTTTCATTTGATCGAAATGATTACTATAAATATGGGTATCACCAAAAGATGCAGACAATACTCCTGGTTGTAGTTCTAACTCATAAGCAAGTAAACTAAGTAGTATACCGTATGATGCAAAGTTAAAAGGAACTCCTAAGAACCAGTCAGCACTTCTTTGATGCCACATTAGGTCTAACTTACCTTCATTTACATAACATTGAAAAGCATAATGACAAGGTGGTAAAACCATTTTATCAAGCTCCATAACGTCCCAGCTACTAACAAGATGCCTACGGCTATCAGGATTGCTCCTAAGGCCTTCCATAAGAAGTTTAATTTGATCTTTCTGTATTCCATATTGTGATTTATTTCTCCATTGATGACCATAAATAGGTCCTAGGTAAGTATCATCTCTACCATTTCTAGCAGCATCTGCATCCCATATCTTTACTCCTTTATCTTGTAAAGTTTTAGCATACACATCTCCTTTTAAAAACCATTTTAACTCTTCTACAATACCTTTCCAATATACCTTCTTAGTAGTTAGCATTGGAAAACCTTGAACTAATGGAAAAGATATAAAATTACCAAATAGTGACTTAGTACCTGTACCAGTTCTATCATCTTTTTTTATTCCGTTAAGAAGTATAGCTCTTGCTACAGATATGTAATCTCTGTCTAATGAATTCATTTACCCGTAAATAACAATTCTTTGTTGAAGTTTCTCGCTAAGTAAAGCTCTTAGAGGACGTCTATTATTAGGTCGTCTAGAGATTCTTTCATAGATTTTTCTTTCAATCTTAATTTGTTCTCCATCTAAGATGTCTTCCATGTTTGCTGTTGGGATTCTTGATTTCTCGCAGTAGATTAACTTTTCCATATAACATTTTTTTAATTAATTATTATATCTTAATATAGGCATAATTACTCAGTCTACCAACTAAAATAAGGTGGGTTTTGTAGAAACATTTGTTACTGGTTTGTAATCAAAATCTTCTATACCGTACTTAGAATACATATCTTCTGTCACTCCTATAAGGTCGGCTACTTCAAGGTAATTTACCGTTACCTCATCATTGTAATCTATTACGTTATTACTAACTAAGTAAATGTTATCACCATCGAGAGATACATTGCTATTAGGTGTGCGGCTATGGTTAACGTACCTTCCAATAGGTAAAGATTCAATCCAACCGTCATATAAGACTCTTCCTTCTACTATAGGTACTAAATCTTTACTGAGATATAAACCTATAACTGTACCGGGAAAGATAGTGTCCTGAGTTACTAATCCTTTACCTCTTGTTTTAAACTCTACTACTTTAAATAAGTGATTTGCTGTTTTCAAAATGTTCTTCTTCAAAAAATATTACTAATGCATACCTACTACCAGATGTAATTTCAGTTACTTCGTGTTCAAGAGTTGGAGGAAACATAATAGCGTTTCCTAATTCTTTACTCCCATCACCTTTACCTGTTGTACGTAAAATACCTCCATCATAATCATCTACTCCAGATAACTGTGCTGAAAATGATCTATATATGATCTGGCTACCGTATTTTGAGAAGTCTAAATGTTTAGTCAGTTTGTGACCTACATTATACTTCATAACCTTAATTGTTGGACAAGATGCAATACCCCATGGAGAAAGTTTTTCGACTATAAAATCTTTTAACTCTTGATCTTCTGATTGTATCCATGTAGCATTACTGTCCTTACGCCACCTAACGATAAGAGTACCATCCGCATTAGCTTCCTCTTCTCCTATCTCTTTGTTATACTTTGCTTGACCAATCGTATCAATTAAAGTAAGTGTATCGTGTCCTTCTACTTCAGTAGACTCATCAAAGAAGCTACGAATATAAGAACAGTCCTTTGGACTAAATAAAACCTTTTGTTGTAACATGTTTTTACTATGTATGCTTAGCTTTAAAGTAAGTAATAAAGTTAGTTAGAATAGTACTAGTAGTTGATTTTTTAGCTACACTAGAAGCTGTTATACCTCTATCTTGTACGTCTGTTTTCCAATTAAATGTTTTGTATACGTTTGGCATGATTATTTTTATTAAGCTGTTTGTAAATTCTGTCTGTTATATACTGTGTTAAGTACGTCGTTATCTCCTAAACCTGATACAATGTTACCATCTACTATAAAGTTATGATCGCTTCCTTCTACGTCTTGACCATCTACTTCTAAGTTATACCAGTTAGTAATATACATTTGCTCTACTTCAGCAATCTTATCAAACGTTGTCCATTCACCATCTACTAGTACTGGGTGTTGAGGTTCTGCAATCATATTAGGTGTTCTTACAACATCTACTACTGCTTCAGTTGGGTGAACTAATGCTTCGGTAACTAATCCTTTTACGTATTGACCATCTTTAAATGACATTACTTCATCACCTACTTTTACTTCACCTATTGGTTTAACTGTACCATCAAACATATCCACTTTAGAATCATATGTAAAACATTTCCAGTTATGTACTAAGTGTCCGTTAGCATAATAAGTAGCTGTATCTTTTACATCAACCAGTTGATAAACCGCTACATTTGGATCAACATGACCTATTGTGTATACCTGAGTAACTGTAGCATGATATTCACCTTCTGATGATAATAAATCATGACCAGAATCTAAAGTGTTAATTAATACATCACCTACTTCAATATACTGAGCTTCAATAAATCCTTTATCTTTAACGAAAAATCTATGTAGCTCTGTGGTTGCTACGTCCATATTTGTTGTTACTAAATGAAGTAATTTATTACTTAATGATTTTCTAACTTGTCCAACTATAGCTGGTACATTCTCTTCTGAGTTACCATCCCATCCCATTACTTCATCACCTGGCTTAATATCTTCTATCATTTTAACAGATCCATCTGCCATTGTAATTTCAGTACCTGCTGGGAAGCAGTTATGAGAAATAATCTTTAAGTGAGTATTTTCGTCTGCTAAGAAGAATGTATCTGTTTCTTCCATATCAATTACATGTACGCTATATGAACCACTAAATACTTCTGCTTCATTAGATGCAATAGGAACTAAACTACCTGTAGCGTTAACTAATGAATGTATGGTTGGATCAACATCTACTAACGTTTCATATTTTAATTTATCTACTGTATTATCATGTACTAGTATAGCTGATGCTCCTGAGATTCTAATAGGACCACTTCCTGATGGTGTAAGATTAAACATAATACCGTATGGTAAAGGTTGCTTAACATTATTAATCATAGTAGAACTAGTAATATAAGAACCACTAGGTAAATTTTGACCATCATGTGACCATTCTAAATATTCTATTGCTGCATCTGTGTCTGGTGAACCTGATATAAAATAAGATTTAAATATACCTCCTACTGATGCACTAGCAATTGATACTATTTCTCCACTTGCACTTACTATTTCTTCTTCATCTAGTATACCACCATAATCTGTTCCTACTCCAAATACTGGAGTGTTAGTTGCAAACTCAAAATAGTGATGGTTACCTAAATGGTAAGCTAAGTCACTATCTGTTGCTTCAATAGAGGAAGGTTTTTCTAATACTGCTTCTATATCAGTAAATGCTAAATTATCAACTGTTAAATTGTCTCCGTAAACAACACTATATACTCTAGTAGAGACTGCTTTATTATCCGAAACATTTTCGTAGTAATTTTGTATTAAAGTATCACCCGATTTAATCTCATTAATAAAATTAGTATATCTATCTGCTGATCCAGATGTTGAATGACCAATCTTATAAAACTTAAGAGGAGTATACATCGTAGTGGATACATCTTTAACTACTATATCTGGCATAGTAGCACTATTAAATGTTCTGTCTAGATTATCAACTACTCCTTCTGAACCTGAGAAGTAATACTGTGCTACTGATGCAGTGTTATCGTTATCTGTAAATAGATCTAATATGTTAAGGTTATTTTTAGCGTAAGTACTATCTAAAATAGCAGCTTCGTCATAAGCTAGCCTTAATATAAATCTATCACCTCTATCTCCTACAGATGAAGGGTAAATTGTATTGCTTTCTTCTATATGCCTAACAAACTCTATAGCAGGTGAACCTGTATATTCATTTGCAACACTCTCTGATAGAAAGTCTACAAAGTCAGTTTGGTGGTCTTTATATATTACGTGTAGGTCTTGCATAGACCCTGAATCCCATACACTGTATAGAGAATCGAAGTTAAAATGCTGAAATGATGCTGAAGCTATACCGGTATCGGTATTTATCTCAAGCAATCTCAGGTTATCAGAACTATCTGGAGCAAAGTCAGCTGAAAAAAAGGTACCTTTCATAGTAGTTAGTATTGTTGTTTATCTAGATTTAATAATAAATATCACGTTTAATTAATAAAGTGTCTGAACCACGCAATAAGTCCGTTAACATTTAAAGCAACGAGGTTCCATTGTTTTCTCGATGATGTTTGCACTATGATACATAGGAAGCCTATAATGTACAGTAATGGCTCTATTGTCCATTGAGCTGCAATTAAAAAACCTGCACCCATATACCCCATCCTAGATGCAAACTTTTCATAAGATGAAAGCTTTCTTCTATAAGCTAAAAACCTTAATAGAGATGTATACCAGCGAAACTCACACTTTTTACAGGTGAGCTTCTTCTTATTAGCGTAGTACCAATCTGATTGATTTTTGTCACATTTGTTGCATCTACGTTTTGTCATATACTCCAATATAGCAACTTTCGCACAATTGACCGGAGCCTTCTACGTAAAAGTTTCGGAAAAATATACTATCACTAAATTTGTAAGGAGTTATATCGTTACAACTCACGCACTTTTCAATTGTTTCCGGAATCATTTTTACAGTCTTTGTTATGTTTATTAAACCACCCGCCACACTTACACTTGATCCAGTATGAAGTAGTTGCTATTATAGGTGAAGCAGCAAAAGCAGTCCAAATGTTTGGATGCCAATGCTCTCCACAAAAACCTAAAGTATGTCTTATAAGTTCTATCATGCTTCTGGTCCAGGCATTACAGGTACTCCTCCATCAGCCCATCCTTTAGATGTGGTGATTCTTTCTCCTGGAGTAATTATATACTTAACTCCTTGAAGTTTGCATGTACCTCCTTGTTTAGCTAGTTTTTTGAATAGAGTGATATCTCGCTCTGTCCAATTATGAGATAGAGTAACAATACGCTCTCTATCTACTATCCCTTCTCCGTCTACTATGTATTGAGAGGTTTTTGTAACTGATACTTTTTTAATTGCCATATTTATTTTGTAAATTTATTTCCAAGGTAACATTGTCATGCCAACTTTATTTAGTAAGAATTCCATAATAATTACGAATGTTAATCCACCTACTATCTGCCAAGCCCAAAATTTCCATCCTACCAATCCTTCTTGCCATTTACGGAATCTACTCTTCTTAGTCCATTCGTATATACCTAACTTGGTATTTATCTTATCTGCCCACCAACCTATGTCGAATAGGTTACCAAATGCTATTAGTACTTTTCTAATCTTATCCATAGGTTGGTGTGTTTAATAATCTACTAAACTAATGAAGTTGCTAATTTAAACAACTGTTGGTTAACTTTCATATCTTTTTCGAAAGATTTAATTTTTCTAACCTTTCTAACCTTAGCTCCATTTAATGCAGCTGAAAACTCTCCTTGAGTAATCTTTTCTTGAACTACATTAAATACTCTCCAAAGGTCATTACCTTTATCTTCTTTACGTTTAGGATCAAGAATATCTTCTATAGTTTCAGCATCATAGTTAAATTTAGCAGCTTTATCACTATTAGGTTTAATATTAGCTCTAATTAACATAGCATCTAAAGCTAGTTTATTCTTTTCTTCCTGAGTAAGAATTCTATCCTTCATTTTATTAAGCACTTCAACTCTTGCAGGTAAGTCTTCAACAGCTTGCTTGACCACGTTACGTAACTCTTTAAAAGTATATCCTTTATGTTTAATTTTAAAGTCACTAAATTTCTCATCAGCAACAACTAAACCATTTGAACAAACCATTCTAAATATACCCACACTAAATTTAAATGCTTGCATACCATCATGACTATTTGTCATAATAATTCTTGGATATGCATCATCTCCATCTTTAGAAGTAATTTTAATATCTGGGTTTTGAAAAGCAATCATGTGCTTACTAAATACAGTATCGCCTCCTCTACTTTTTCTTTGAGCAGCTTCAACTGGTTTCCAATTTAATTTATCTAAATCGTCAATAATCGTCTCAGTATTTACAAATAAGTAATTTTTACTAAGGTTCGGGTTTGTAGGTGATTGCTCAAATGCTAGAGGAGCAACTTCTCTAATTTTATCTTTAGTAATATAATCCGTCTTACTATCGAAACTCATCATAATGTCTTGCATAATATAACCTTTTTTTAAACTATTAATATACCTTAATATAAGAACTTTTCCTCGTAACTACAACTAATTCTATAGTTTTTTTCCAATTAAATTTAACATTGTATCAGCCAAGAACTTTTGATAAGGCCAACCAAAATGTTTTTGATCTGCTGCTATAGTACTTTTTAAAGTTTTATCTTTCTTTAACTCTTGTAAGAATATATTTCTTACGGTACCGCCTCTAGAGTAAAAAGGGTTTTCAAAATATATTAGCATTTTATCATAGTCCCTACAAAGGTATTTAATAGCATCTATATTTTTACTAGTTTGACAAGTAACATAATGAGGGTTAGCAAGTAACTTAAAATAAACTTCTCTGAGTTTATCTACATCTATAATGTCTAACAATTGTTCTTCTACAACACCATTAGTAAGAGACGGTGCTTGGACCATTACTGATTTCCAACCAGAAAATAACTCCCTTCTAAATATTTCCGGAATAGATAAAAAAACATATTTACCTTTTATATCACTAATGTGGTACTTAAGGTACTTATAAGCTTGATCTAAACCTCCTCCTGGTACACCTAAATTGTAATTTTTTACTCCTAATCTATTAGAAACAATATAGGCAGCAGTCTTTTCGTAATAGTTACCAACACCAAATATATCACTACAACCTAAAAATATAGCACCTTCTTCTCCTGTTGTCCAATCATCAGACCTGAATCTAAAGTCATTTAAATTGTACGTTGGCCATACTACTTCCTCAGTACCATGTTTAATATAACCACCGTTATACAACTCACCTAGAACGTTATCAGTTAAATCTAAATCGTGCCTGTACCAACCTGTTTTACCTTCGTAAAAACTAAAAGATTGACCATGAGAAAAAGCCTCTGGGTTTAGATCATCAGGTGTCAATATTGGATCTGAATAGAAACCTTTTTTCTTTATTTCTAAACTCATACTATTTTTTTACTGCTTCTAATAACTTCCAAGTATCTATTTGCTCATCAGTTAAACTAAGTGAATGATAGTGATTTATACAACTATCTAAAGCTACCTCCCATTGGGCTTTGGGTAGTGATATTTCGTACGCAATCTCAATATCGTCAAAACTACATTCGAATAGTAATGCAGACTTCCTTCTATTCATAACTGCTTCTTGAACTCCTGATACAATAGCATCAGTTACCTCTTTGTTCTTACGTTTAAATAAACCTTCGAACTCTTCTGTGTTTTGAAAGTGTAATTTTACCATTTAGTTTCTAATAAAGCTTCCTGATTGAAATTTGTTATATTGTTTTGCAAAGTACTCTGAAGTATCAGACTCAATAATAGTACCAGTACCTTTATAAGGGTAGTCGTTATTAGTACCCCACATAAAAACAGGCCCTTCATAATCTCTAGTAATCATAGGCATACTATATATCTCTCCTCTACCTTGAGGACGTTCTGGTGTAGTTATTCTACGTTTACCGTCAAACGATCTAAACTCTCTAGAAGTAACTCTATACCAAGTCTTATTATGTAAAAATATTTCCATAACTCCAGCAGTATCAAAATCGTAATACAACTTAACTAAATGCCCTTTTTTCTCGCTCATAACCTTTATTTAAATATTATACCTTAATATAAGAACTTTTCTTCGTAACTCCAACTATTTTAACTGATTTTATATAAGCGACCAGCTTCCTTTACCTTGATATTTTTTACGATCAAGCTTCATTCCTGTGATATCTCTCTCACTTTTTGACATTTCTTCTATGAAATCTAAAGATTCTTTGTAAAGAGTGACCTTGTCTTTTTTTCTATACTGAGTTTTTGCTTTAGAGTTATAAAATAAGTCAGCTAGATTTTCTGGAAGGTTAAGTTTTTCAGATATTCGAGTACAATCTTCATACATTTTAGATCCCGGTCCTGAGTATTTACTGTAGGTAATATAGTCGTCGGTAATAAGTTTGTTATTTAATGAATATATACGCCAGTTTTCTTCACTTACATTATTCTTACCGGAAGATCTACCTTCTTTTAGTATTCTAATCCAGTCGTTAATATTGTCTGGAACTGGGTTTCTAAGGCTGGTTTCTTTTTGAAAGAAGTATCTACTGACAAAGAGGTCTACTGGTTCTCTAATAATCGTAAATTTAAAATAAGAGTCAAATATGTCTTTATCTCTGTATTGAGGTGCTTCTAAAAACTTTAACAAATCTGCAGCAGAACTATGGTTTACTAATCCATCAGCATTTTTATTGTTTAGCCCTAAGTTATCTCTAAGTGCTTCTTCTTCGTCTTTCATTATTCTAGTAACGATGTCACTATCAGTTGTAAATTTAGAAAGAGCTATTTCCATGCTAGTTCCGCCAACTTTTTTACTTTTGAAGAAAATAAATTTATACTTATGATTAATAATCATTTTTAATTAGCTAAGTAGTTTTTTTCTTGCATCATTTTTACTATCTCAGTTGACTTTTTATCAGGTGGACCTGCTACAGACTTTAAATAAGCAGCTTGAGCGTCTAGGTACTCTAAAAACTTATCAAAATCTTCTTTACCTAATGCTTCGATTTCTACATCTGTTAAAGGTTTTTTAGGATCGTATATCATAGTTTTTATATAAATATTATACCTTAATATAAGTACTTTTACTCAGAATTCCAACTTATAGTTACTAAACTTTACCATGTATGATGTCATTTTAGTTCCGTTTCCATCTTTGAATTCATATCCTTTTCTAAGAAACTTTCTAACGTTACCTGGTCCAGCTAAATGAGCTGCTGCTAACAGACCTGACTCTGTAATGTATACACCTGCTACTGTTTTTCCTACGTATTTGCTTATCTGTCTTCTAAGAATCTTTCTATTATGAGTAAGTAGAGCATACATAGCTTCTTCCTGTAGAGATTCGTTTTCTAAAAACTCTCTATTGGTTACATTATCATAGCCTAAAGCATCTAGAGTCCTTCTACCAAACTGATACTTACCTAAGTACCCGAATTGATTGACTGCATGATAGTTTCCAGAAGACTCTCTCATTCCTAAAGCTTCTAAAAATCTAGTATGATTTTTTATTATGAGCTCCACTCTTGGAGCTTCTATTTTTACTGGGGTTTCAAATAATAAGGCCAAGGGCCTCGACGGAGGTTCTTCAATTGATTCTACTTCTTCTCGACTATAAATTGTAAAAGCCATCACAAAAGTGGAAGCTAATGACACAACTATGGTTAATAATAAGTTTTTCATAAAATTGTTTTGGTTAAAATAAGTCTAGGAAACCTTTACCTATATCCTTTTGCCTGAGTTTATCGTTTTTCTCAGACTGCCTGACTAGATCGTCAGCAACCTTTCTTTCTAAAGGTTTTCTTTTTTTCCAAGTTGAAAATTTACTTCTTTCCTTTTTGGCCATGTGTATAAATAGTTTTTATTGCCTGGAGATATATTCATCTCCTGGTTTACTATCATCTTCTTTGTACAGATTAAGAGTTTTTAGATGTTCAATATGATGTTCATCCATCTCCCAATCATGAGTATCTCTACGTTCAGTAAAGTCTTCCTGTGCTTCTACTTGTTCCTCTGATATTGCTGATGAAGCATATAAAAATGAACAATTATAGCAAAGAAATTCTAAATTATCCAGATGGTAGTTAATTTTATTACCATCCTTATGGTTAAGTATAACAGGAACCTTAGTGTCGTGAACTCTTCTCTCATTAAATCCACAATGAGAACACTTTTCTTCTAAGTAAGCTTCAAATATTAATCTTCGTTTAATTTCTTTAACATCTAAATACTCTGTTGGTACTCTTCCTTCTACTATATCTTCTAAAGGTATTTCATTTATCTTTCTGTTAGCGTACTTTGGTATACCTTTACCTTCTTGATTTTTGTGAGCTTCTAACAGTACAATACCATCCTCATTTTTGTATAGTTTAGCATACTTTTTATAAGTGTTATAGGTAACGTGAAGATATCTAGCTGCTGCTCGATTAGATCGAGTAACATTCATTGCTCTTTGAATATCTTCTTTTGTTAGTAACTTAGAAGGCATTAGTAATCGATTCCTTTAATTCCTTCTTTGACTTGATCTGGGTTAAACATATCGTATTCAACCTCATCATCGTTTACTATATTGTGAACTGTCTCCTTAACTGATTGAGTTATTTCACTCTCATCCTTATCAAAGTCTAACATCTCTAAATGAGATTTCTTACCTGCAATTTCATCTGCAGCTATTTGAATACTCTGAGCTCTTGCTTGATCCATAATAATAATGTCGTTATAGGTATGGTCACCAGAACCTTCTACAGTTGTAATACCTACGACTGGTTTAGCAGTAGAACAATTAACACACACGTGGTAACCTAACATCTTTCTTTTTTCAGGAAAGTCTTCACCACACTTAGGACAGGAAATCATTTTTAATGTTTGCATATTATATAACCGTTTTTAAATTAGATATAAATATAGGCATAAAATACCAGAAAAACAACTAATCTAACTAAAATCTTTGAATTACTTCCCATACTTCTTCTGCAGTCTTAAATGGAACAGTTTCTTCTTTTTTACCTTTTTCTAAAGTGATAGTGCCATCCCAGTCTGCATCTGGAACTAATTGGTAAAGATATGTTTGTATCAAACCTAATTGATGTTTATTAAAGTAAAGTTTCATTAGATTTTCTATTACATTAAAGAAAGAATCTTCATATGCAGTTACATCCATGCCTATCTCTTCTTGCATAAAATCTCTACGCTCTTCAATCTTTTTAAGTTCTGTAATAATTTTCTTAAATAAAACTTTTTCCATAGTTGGCTTATCTAAAGTAACTTTTCTTATACGGTACGATAAAGGGTGAATAGCAAAGAGGGTTTGCCTCAATGCTTTGATTGGTGCTTTTTTCATATGTTAGAGTTCGTTGTTAGAATCCCCATCGTTGGTAGGGTTCTGACCAGATAAAGCTTTACGAATTATCCTATCGAAGTACTCAATATAAATGAAAAAGCCTATGATGGTCTTATCTTTTAAGTTTCTATCTCTTTCTACTTTCATATCGTAGCTAGATAAACCATCTTCTAGTCTAGTCTCTAATTCTATTGCAATATCATTCTGTTCT
>Ga0209535_1001076_pt1 | contig 18765 bp, 20 predicted proteins | sample LinPmetageLP28_FD_184041 | JGI IMG/M metagenome (GOLD analysis project Ga0209535, IMG submission 184041) | Marine viral communities from the Pacific Ocean - LP-28 (SPAdes) (version 2) | ecosystem: Environmental > Aquatic > Marine > Oceanic | place: Pacific Ocean | collected 2009-08-22
CATTTAGATCCGTTGATCCATCAAAGAATACAAAGGGTACTGTAAAGGCTGTTTGTGTTGCACCTGCGTTTACAGTATAACTTATTCGTGGTGTGTTTGCACTTAAAGCTATTGTCATAATTTTTCTTTTACCTCTTTTTTAAATAAAAGTCTATTAATATCTAAATTTCTCTTGTTTTCCTAATGCTCTTAGATCGTCATCTAATCCTATTAAACTTAATACTGGAACATTATATGAGATCTTTTTCAATCCTTCTTCTGTACGATCATTAGCTAAATCGTTAGCACCCATTACCCATTCCCTTACCATATTAGGTGATGCACCTGCAAATCCAAATGCTGTATCCCAACCAGTTGCTTTATATCTGCCTTTAAGCCAACTCTGATCAGGATCATGTAATCCTGAAGCTGTTGCTACATTTAAAGCATGATAAAATAAATCAGAATAAAGACCTGTAACACCACTATGATCCACAACTCTCATTAACAATTCAGGATAATCTTTGTTTTCAAACCACCAGTCAGGTTTCTTTAAAGACAACGTAACATAACTCATACCTAGTAATGCCATCATACCTGATAGTCTATGTTGTTTTGCAGGATCAATTAAAGCACCTAAAACTCTTCTATGTGCAGCAAATGCAAAATTATAAAACTGAAATGGCCATGCCATAGTGCCTGATTCTAATCTTGCGACTGGATATGAAAATGAACCATCAGATCTTTTGCCTACTGATGCACGAGGATCAGGTTCAATCCCCATCTTTCTCATATAAGGCAGCCATTTCTTATAAATAAATCCGTCCATAACTGTAGGTCTATCAAATGCAGTTGCATGAATGATTGTATTACGAGCAGCAGTATTAAAATATGTACTAACACTTTGCTTTAGTTCTCTATCCAACTTTGTTTTTGTAGACCAACCTTGTATATTTAACAAAGGCATACCTGAATCTGTTTCCTGCCAAGCACCATTATTAAACATTCTCTTAGCTAACTTTTCATCAATACCATATCTTGCCAATTCTATTATATCTAATTTCTTTATAGTCCCATCATTATAAGATTTTAATTGTTTATAAAACTTTGGTATTCTTATTGCTGAATCAATTAACTTACCAACACTTGTAATAGGTGCTAGACCATTAGCTTTATAAAACCAATTCTCTGCTGTTTCCAATGTCTTTTCTACTCTACCAACTTGCAAAGGTCTAAGATTATCATGTAACATTCTGTGATGTGCAGTAGGTCTTATCATTTCAAGACCTTCACCCATATGCATTAGATCTGTAGCATTAGCTTTCATCTTAGAAAAGTTACCATCTAAACCTGATACTATTCCTTTAAAGACTCTACCAAAACCATGCTCAAATATAGGCATAGCTAAAGTTTCAGTTAAAGAACTTATACCTGCACCATACAAATAACTCATACCTGCAACACGCTTAAGGTTTCTAGCAAACTTTGTATCTGCTCTCTGTGGATCTCTGACCATCTGACCTGCAACTCTTTCAAAATCTGCTACAAAGTCTGACTTAATTTCTGCTATTTGTTTATTAGTATATCCTTCACCTTTCATGCGTACTTCAAAGCCATCTAGTAATTCATCAATGTCTACATCACCGAATCTTTTAGCAAACTCAATTCTAAATCCCATCTTCTTTGCATACTCAGTCATAACTTTAGGATCTTTAACAATAAAATTAATCACCTTCCACTCAGGTATATTGGTAACACGCATCATTAAATGCTTACCTTTACCTATACCTGTACCATAATCATAGGCATCATCACCTCGTTCCATAATAGAATCAACTACTTCTTCAGCGTACTTTCTAGCATTCTCTTTACCAACAGCGTTATCAAAGATTCTTACATCATCATATCTATTAGTAACATCATTCCATCTAGTAACTTTGCTTTGATCTAAAAAATGTTTTGTAAATATTTGAGTTAATTCTTCTTGTGCTTCAACATCATTAACCAATAATTCTTTATTATAATACAACGGAAACTTATAGTTCTTTCTTGTAGGTGTGTATTCTTCATAAAATGTAGTTTTCTTTTTAGTTGCTTCAAGATTCATCTTAAGTATATTCTTAAATACAGGATCTTTTTCTACCTTAATACGTCTTTCATAATCATTTATCTTAGCTTGTAGTTCTTTAATGTTAGCTTTTATCTGTGTTCTATCATGGAATAGTTTAGAATCTTGTCCTCGTTGATCTATATCTCTTACAAAATCATCTAGTCTTTGTATGCCTAGTTTTTTAAACTCAGGTAAATCATTGTAATATTTTTTATACCAAGAAGGATTGCCTGATAATATACTCAGTTCAATAATTTCTTCAGCAAATTCTCCAAAGGTAGGTGTCTTTGTTTCACCAGTATATGCATTAGGAGAAACTGTTTCAGGATCTTTACCCATATATCGCTGATACTTAACAACATTACTTCGATAATCTAAGCCACCAATAGTTCCTGTTCCCTCCATATTTGTAAGTTCTTTGTTCCATAACTTACGCCAGTATTGTTCTACCTGTAACCCAAATGCACCATACTCAGTTTGTGCCATATCAATAGATTGAACTCCCTCACCTTGAAAGTTCTTTTTAAGTGGAGTAACACCATTATGTGCTATTTTTATATGGGCCTCTCTTACATAACTAGGTGCTTCTTTTACATTATTACCATCTTTGTAAGTAAGTCTTTGTAGTTTCTCAGCAGGTATAAATCTGCTAATTAAAGTAAACTTATCTAAAGGAAGTTTAGCTAATCCCTCATTAGAAACACCTTCTTCTCTTAGCTTTCTTATTTCCTCTATGTCATTAGATGCACCTAAAGGATCTTTTCTCGATCTAATCTTAGTTGCTATACCACTAAAACTATTTGCTACACCTCTAGCACCACCACCAAGTAAGCCTGAGAAAGCTGTATTAGCTGCGACATTAGCTGTAACTTCTTGTGCAGTACTGAATGGATCAAAAGGGGCCCTTAATAATTCACCTGTAATACCAAAGACACTACCTACTTTAGCAGTTTCATATCCTACACCCAACGCACTTCTTGCTGACCATGCTGCTTTAATTCCAGTATTAAAAACTGGCATCATAAAAGCAATGTTTAATGGATCAACAACACCTGCAACTAAAGCACCACCGAATCCTGATCTATCATAGACAGCCCTGTTTTGTTCTATTGCTCTTACGCTATTAAGTATATAATCATAGTGTTCATTATTCTTAGCTCTTGATAATTCTTCTGCATATATATATGTGTTGTCTGATTCCATACGTTGTTTAAAATCAAATGCTCCATCTTCTTCTACGTCCATAAAACTAAATAATTCTGTTGTTCTGTTTGTAATAGGAAGCCATTGATACTTCAGCCCTGACATAAAACTTTGTCCGAATGTAGGGTCTGTTGTCCCTATATTATCTCGCAATGATAAATGAATTGGATTAAAATCAGTAAAGTTATCTGACTGAAATCCCTTCTTAAAATCAACTGGTCTGAATAATATTTCTGACATTATCTCATTTCTTTTTTAATTTTATTAATAGTTTGTTTACCTTTATTAATAACTTTCTTACCTATGACCATACCTCTGTCGAATATATCTGGTCTGTTCTCTGAATAATACCCTAGAAGTTCTGCTCTATCATATATTCTAAAGTTACCACCTGAACCCAAGTTTTGAAATTGAGTATTTAATATGGTTTCTCCTGTAACAAATAAGTTACTCATGCCTTCTTGTGCCTCAGTATTAAAGTTATATAAAAGATGAGAGCCTGCCATCATAAAATGATAGTCACGCTTCTTAGCATTAGTTGTTCTTAGTCCTGCACTAACTTCTTTCCAATATTTTTTAAACTCACCTGCACCATATCCCATTTGATACGCATGATCCATCAATGCCTTTTGTCTGTCTTCATGTAAGGTTGTAAAGTTAGGGAATTGTGTTGTAAACTTATCATATAAGCCTAACATTTTATTTCTAAATATAAGTTGTGACTCTTCTTTAGTTATTGTTACACCTTGATTCTTAGAATAATCTTGGATTTCATCTAAAGATATTTGTCCTGAATCGTATTTTTTTAAAAGTGTTTGCAGTTCTTTTATCTTAGCTTGACCAGTTGTACTTATAATTGACATATCTTCTGCTGTAAGAAATCTAATATTAAATCCTGCACCTATTGATATTGTTGCATTTTTACCAACTCCATCTCTATAACCATATGGATTAAATCCCTCTTCTTTACTTACATAGCTTAATACTTCAATGGAATCATTTACTATATCAATAGCAACTTCTTCATTAAAATGTTTTTCAATAGCTTTTCTTGTTTCAGGAGAAACTTTATTATCATTTATTACTTCATTATAAACATACTTCCATGCAGGATTTTGTGTACCTTTACTGCCTAATTCAGGAAAGTTGTTTGTTATATTTTCTGATGTAACATCAAAGTTTTGTTGATCAAAGAAACCTAATATCTTTTTTAAACCAAATGTAAACATATTCTCTTCAGGTACATTTACTGTTTGGTCAACATCTTCTTCTTGTAAAGGAGTGTTTGCTTTATATCCCTTAGCTATTAGAGCATCATCAAGTACAGGATTAATACCATAGTATTGTTCAGCTATGCCTCTGATCTCCATAATATTAGAAGAGGCATTTACTGTATTTGTTAGTTGATTTATATTATCTTTTGTTAATGCAGTACTTCTATAATTCTTTGCAAGTATTTGTTTTTCCTGTTCTTTTAGATTTACTTCTATTGCCTTATCTACTGTCCGTGTATTTATCTTTATATTCATACCATCAAATCCCTTAATAGGAATCCTATCTTCATCAACCAATGTCCAAGTCATGCTACTGCCACCTGCATTTCGATAGTCAGGCATGAACTTTACATTACCACCATCACCTGCTCTCATCTGTTCCATTTCTACTGAACCAGTATTCATTTCAACAACAGGTGTAAATGTACGTCTTGTTTCAAGTAAATCATTCACATGATCAATAAAGAAATTTCTTGAAGTTTGATCTTTGTAATGACTTTTATAAGAAACATTTGTTCTTCCACCCAACCTATTACCAAATAGCTGAAAGGTGTCTTCGCTTTCCTCGTGCAAATTTACAAATGTATCATTTAAAACTTCAATTATATTGTCTTTAGAAAAGTCAACTGACTTCCCAGATACATCTTTAATCTTACCTGCAAATAGTAAAGACTTAACAAATGGAAAAAACTCTTGATGAAACTGTTTATCTATATCTGTTTCTTGTAATAAAGCATTAATAACATCTGCAGGTTTAGTTGCATTTAAACTAAATTGCTCATTATATTGCATAATCATTTTGTTTGCATTTTCAGAAGTTTCAGGTGACATAGATGCAATTTCAAATGCAGGTAAAATGTAATCAGACCCACCTATATCTGTTATCTTTTTAATAATAGCAAACTTTTTTTCTATGTCATTGTACTTGTTTGGGTATCTGCTAGATACAAAACCATTAACATCTTGTCGTTTAGATATTACGTTCCATGTATTTAATAGTTTAGCAGCTATTGTTTGCCTTGATCTCTCAGGCATTCCTTCAAACATTGCCATTACATTTGAATTGTTAAAAGCCTCAAACAAAGATGTAGGTAAAATTGTAGATGTTTTTAAATCAGAAATAAACTTTTCATATTTATTTTGATCCATATTGACTACACTTGCTATATCTATTGAGCCATGTGTAAGCTCTAAACCTGCTTGAAAGTCTGACCTACCTGATTTGCTGTTAGTGTGAAAACCCCCTGATTCTATTTTATTAGCACTATTAATAGCTTTAATAGACTTGGATAGCTTTTCATTATTAGCTGATGCATCACCTGCAAGGTTACTTAATCTGCCTGAAATAGTAGCTGTATCTGAATATGTATAATCAAATCGTTTTTTTAAACCTTGTGCCTCTAATATATCTGCTTCTGTTATTGTATTATTAGATAATAATAGATAGGCTTTTTGATCAGAAGTTATAGTGTTTCCTTGAAATGCCATCTCTAGTATTTTAATTGCTTTATCATCAGTAGGATTTTTATCTACAATAGATTGCAAAACACCTAAAGAAGAATTAATCCTCATCTTTCTTTTTAATTCTTTTATAGCAGGTGCAGCTAATCCATTAGGTTTACCCTTTAAAGATTCAATCCTAGCATTAATTTCTTTTTCTGTTTCAAGTATATCTTCTTGTAGATCAGTTCTTGTTTCTTCTGCATCAACACCTGATGTAGAAATACTTGATGAATTATAATATAAGCCTTCTAGTTCTTGTATTTGATTATCAATAACTATCTTTTCATTTTCAGAAGCTACTCTATTTTCTTGATTTATCTTATCATTAAGTATTTTATTTGAATGCAAGACTGCTTGATTTTGTACCTTAGAAAGAAACGCAGGAATAAACTCTCCCATATCATTTTCTCTAAAAGAATTAGCGTGTCCTTTTATATATTCATTGGCTGCTAAATCAAAACCATCTTTATCAAAATTACCATTAGTTGTATATTCAGCATGAAGTTCTGATAACCTAGCCTTTGATTTAATTAAAATATCATTACCATATCTTTCACGAAGAATTGCATTACCTTTAGCCTCACCTACAGCAGTAAAGTTAGGCTTTTCAAATGTAAGTTTACCTTCTTTATCTCGCAATGCTAATGTATTTGCTTTGTCTATATCACCACTAACAGCATCTTTTCTAGCTTCTTCCCAAAAGATTTTTTGCATGGAGTTACCAAACTCAGCCACAGACAGACCTAGTTGCCTTGCACCAGTATCAGCAGCAACTACACCTACAGGTTTATTCATAAATGATGTACGTTTTGATTTTATAAATTCTACCATATTATGATACCTGACTTGCTTGAAATCCACCTGAAACTAATGAACCAAATGCTTTAAGTCTATATGCTTTACTTAAATTACTAGCTTTAACTTGAGCCATTTGTGCTTGTTGTGCATACTTTGATCCTTCAGCTAAGGCTTGATAGTTTGCTCTTTGTATTGTTTGCATATTATCTTTATCTGCTTTTTTCATTAAAGCATTAAGACTTCTATCTGAACCTGCATCTCTTCCTGATACACCTGCAATACTTCTGTTTGTACTTTTAAAAGATTCTAGCTGTTGCATGATTGCATTGTGTTCTTGCAATGCTTGTAACTGCCTAATCTTTCCTTGAGTTTTAATATTACGAGCAGTTAATGCACCTTCCATCTTAGCTGCTTTAGCTGCTTGTTGATAACCCATAAAAGATACTGCTGTTGATGCTACTGCTAATGCTATTGGTAATCCCATTAAAATGCTACCTCTACTATCATTCCGTTAATTTGAAGATCCAAAGGAAACGATTGCGATACTGTTACTCTTGGATCACGACTATACCCTAACATTCTAAACTCTTCTTTGCCTGTTACTGCAACTCTATCATTGCTCATATCATCTGTCACATTCCTTATGACAAGATCTCTAGTTGTAGATGTATCATTAGGTCCAGTAACACTTACTGCTGTAGTTTCAAATAAATCTAAAACAACTTTAGGAATCTGTCTAGGCTCTCCTGTTAATGGCCCACCTTGAATTGATGCATCTATAGGTAAAGTCTTTAGTGTAGGTGTAAATGCATAGCCAATAAATGCCTGAGTTATGCCAGTCTTAATGGTAGATGCATCTATTGCTGCACCTGCCACAGTAAAGCTACCAAGAAAGTCATTACCATTTGTAGCTTTAACGACTGCATCATTGGCAAAGTGTGATCCTAAACTACCAAAAGCACTACTACTTCCACTAAAACTATCACAAAAATCCATAGGCATATCGTCTTGAAACTCTTCTAAAAAGTATTTATTTGTTCCTGATCCATCATCTCTACCTGCTACTACAAACAATCTTTCATGTACTGAACAAATGCTATGCCATGTTCCTTGTGTATTCCACAAAGCCCAACCTGCTTTTTGATCTCCACGAACCGAATAGAATACAGCCAATGTACCATCATTATTAACTAAGAAAGCATACGACTCACTTCGATTCAATGCACCTTTAATTGATGTCATCTGTACTGGGTCTAATATTAAATGAGGAGCAAGGCCTGATACTGCCACAGATGTATAAGCTGCTTCTGAATCTGTAAATAAAAACTCTCTTAATGCACTACCAGTTTTCTGTATAAACAAAGTCGCACCATCAAATACACTAGGCTTAACAAAAGAACTTCCATACGGAGTTTGTCTTCTGATCTGTGCGTTAGCAGGTGTAACTGGTTTATCAGTTGGAGCCTGAACAAACAACTCTGCACCTGTAGTAAAGACCTGTAAATCTCTGTTTGAAACTAAATGTCTTATTGTAAATATCTCACCTACGTTTGCAGTTAAATCTAATGCATCATCATCTTCAGCATCACCTATATCAAAGTTAAAGAACTGCCCTGACTTACTCCCCCATATACCATCAGGTTGAGATAATGTACCACCAAACCATAATCTATTTTGATGAAATGTAACTGCTGCAGGATAACCTCTGACTGCTGAATAGCTTTGTTCTTGCCACTCAGTAGTTGCTGCACTTGTTACAACTCTAGGACTTCCACCACCAATAGCACTTGATGTGGCTGTAGCACTACTGCCTGCAGTAAACTCGTATGTGTTTTCATCTATAACAGTAATAGATCTAGCACCATTTATATTACTATTTGCAACTCCACCAACTGCACCTGATCTTTCAAATGTTACTGATGCTCCAGTAGCCAATCCATGTAAGGCTTGTGTTACCTGAACTACGCCACTACCTTCAAATGTTTTCAAAGAATCTATTGGTAACTGTTGTCGTAATGTACCATTAATAGTAGCTGTTACTGTTGTTGCATTTGTAAATCCAGTTATCCTGCATCTCGTTTCACCAATTAATATGTCTGTACCTACATGACCTGACACAAAATAATCGGCTGATGATGTTAAGGTTTTACCACTTCCTGTTGTTGCATTAGCAGATAGCGTTACACCTAATGGTTGAAAAGGAAAGTATGGTTGGAATATTTCATTACCATCTCTTGATTGATCAAATGCAAATGTACTTACTGCAAATGTAGTAAGAGAGGTTCTAGTCAACATTCTTATCATAAAAGTTTGATGTGCAATAAACATTACGTCACCTTGTTGAGCAAACGTAATCTCTTCAAGATAAGGTGCAGATGTTGTGTTTGCCAACCATGACTGACTTGTAATAGCTTGTATTGAAGATACTGCACCAGTACTAGGATTTATCTGAAAGATTTCTATTCTAGTATTACTAAAGGCTATTATATATTTCTCATCATCTGAAAATATAAAAGGTTCTATTCTAACTGACTGTCTTATGTTGGTTGCATGAGCAGGATTACTTCCGAAGTTCGCCCATCTTTTTGTACCTGTTCTCTTTTTCAATCCTCCTTCGGATCGTATAAAGAAGTTTCGTACTTCTTCTGCTGCGTTTGTGTAAACCTTTGTGTCTGTTCTTGATGTAAGTGATGGACTTACCTCCCCAAACTGAAAGTTATTTAATGGCACTCGCACTCTAGCCATTTAACTTCTCCTATTTGTAACGAACCTTGATGTGGATAATCTTCTTGTAGTCTGTTGTTGTGCATCAATGTTTCTAGCTTTTGCCATAAGTTGACTACCTTTTGCTTCCATTACATTCATTAATCCATCATCTCTAGCTATTGATGTAGAAAATATAGATGCCAATGCATACTGAACTGCTAAGGAAAAGTAACTAGGCCATGTGTCTTCAGTTGCTCTAAATGTATAATCAGCAATCAAAGAATCATTTGTTGATGAATCAGAGAATACTTTGTCACCATATACTGTATATTCAATTAGTCTGTCGTTAATTGTAACACCATGTAATACAAGTAAGTCACTTGGTAGTTGATGTGCAATATCAAATCTTCCAGTCGGTGCATCTGTTAATTGATTTAATGTTGCCTGCTCTGTTGCAAATCTCCATCTAGCAGAAGATAATGTAGCCCTAACTGTATCTTCATACATATTAGATGCAACTAAAGCCTCTGTACTAGCTGTATCAAATGAAGTTATAGGCTCAGAACCAATTAACACCAATGCTCTTGATGCTATATCTATTGCCGAATTTGCTGCAGTACTTGTCATATAATAAGATAAGGGGGATTGCTCCCCCTCCCTTTAGTCTGAGTCTGTTTCTGCTACAGCAGTTCCGTCTGAAACGTCAACTACTGATCCAGTATTAGATAAAACTGAAACAAAACTTGTTGTTGGTGTATTAGTGTCCATCACTATAATAAGATCTCTAATATTCAACATACCTGCAGCACTATTAAAATAGCCTGCACTATTTACTGCTGCAATCGCATCTGCTGTTTGATATATAAAGAGTTGAACACCACTAGCACCTGCCATTTTATGAAGTCCACTTGCTGCGTAAGCCATATTAATATCTCCCTATGTTACGAGTTGTTATCAAGGACTTCATAGATTCCGTTGTCATCTATAACAACAGCACCCATTGACATCATTGAGGTTGCTAAGTGAGAAACTTTCTCAGGAACATAATTTAACTCAGTAGTTACATCAGCACCAATACCAAGACCTACTGATGTAGTATGGTAGGCAATATTTTTACCTGCTGTAATTGCATTAGTTGAGAAAATTTTGAATCCTAAAAACTCTTTCATGGACATTCCACCTGCGAATGGTAGATTCTGTTCACCAACAAAGTCTGAACTTGCAAACTCTGTGATAAGGAATAAGTCAGCATATCCTTTAGGATTCATTGCTAAATATCTTCCACCATCTTCAGGTATGTTTGCAGCACCCATAGTTTCAAACAATGATAGTAAGTCTGCTTTTTCCAAAGCTGAACTTGTATCATGTATCTGAGTTGAGTTTGCACCTGCGTCCATTGCTGTGTAAAGCAACTCATCTGTCTTTCGACCTAGAGCAGCAGCAGCAGATTGAGCAACAGCTTGTCTTTCATCTATGTTAGTCTTTAACTCATCTAACTTATCAATGAACTCTGCAGCATAGAAGTCTTGCATAGTTACATCTACAGTTGTATGTGTTAATTCCATTGGTGTTACTTGTCCATTTCTGGATTTAGTTGTAGCAATTCCAGTACCAATCTTTTGGAAACGTACTGAGCTTCCATTCACATTGCTTACAGTACGGACAGTATTTCTTAATTTACTTCCCATTCTTTGATAAGCTAGATGAACTTCAGTTTCGAACTGCCTAATAAAGGCTGTGTCTATTGTATTAGCCATAATTAGATCTCCTGTTAAAAATTAAAATTACTTTTTCCAGTTATCCGTCTTCTGCATCATCTGGTTATCCATAAGGGCCATCAGCTTATAACAGGCTGTTCTATATCCTTTATCAAAAATTTCTTATCTTTGCAACGAATAAATCGCAATACTTGAAATCCATTTAACATTACTGGCTCTTCAAGGATAGTAAATCCTAAGAAATTCAACCAATCTATAGTCCTTGTATGGTCTGCAGGCACTACATTTTCTAGCTGATAGTATTGATTTTGGAAGTATTCAACTACTTTCTTACTCCAAAAAAGAAACTTAATTGAATGTTCATCTATCTTATATGTGCCTAACGCCCATATTTTTGCTATCATCTGTTCATAGACAGGTGTGACACCAAACATCATTGCAGGTTTACCATCAAGAATAGCAGTATATGTTTCAGCTTTATCTTCTCTAAATGCCGACATCAAAGCACGAAAAGGAGTAGCACCATGTATCATGCACTCCCTTACGTCAGAATCTCTTAGGTTATCTTGTAGATATTTAATATGTGATATGTCTGCTTTTACAATGGATTGTCCACTATAACTGCCACTACCCATAAAGTTTCTTGAAGTCATTATTCACCTGATCTACAAAACCTCTATCTCTTCTAGCAGGATCATAGTATCTAGGATCTCTCATTCTTGCTTCAACATCTTCCTGAGTTAAACCTGAAGGTATGATTGCTTGATTAGATATAGTAGTGCTTTGCATTTGTTTCTGTATATACTCTACAGCTTTAATACCTTCTGCTGAAGAACCCAATGATGCTATTGCATCTTGCATTTCTGTTGGAAAAAACTTCTGCATAAATAACTGAGCAGACTCCACTCTTTGATTTGCATTGTCACCTAACGTTTTTTTCACTTGATCTAAGTCAGGCTGTTGTGAGTCTTGAAACTCTGCAAACCTATTAACCCAATGAGAAAACTCGTCTTGAGAGTAACCATTCTCCCATGCATATTCAGCCCATTCTTTTAGTAATGGATTTGTTGCAGCCTCTTCCTCACTTAATATTTCAGGTATTTGATAGTCACCTGCACTAGCAGGACGTTGTGAAAAGGCTTCTGTTTCTAACTCTTCGGTTAATGTCTTTCTTATATCCTCTTCCTTTTGACCAATCTTTGTAGACAGTTCACCATATGACTTAGCCATATCTTCAGGTGTCTGAAACTTCTCAGGCAACCATTCAGGTCTTGCAGATGGTTCTGCTACAGAGTTAGTAGATTGGTTGAGAATCTCAGGAGTACCTTCTACTGGTTGTTCTGTAGCAGATTCTTGTGGAGCATCATTCATTTCTTTATCCTTTGTGCGTGGTTAATTCTTTTAGTAATAAGGGCAATAACATATCTCTGCCCTTCCATATGTCTTAGTTCTGAGTCAGTTATAGCAGGTCCTGCTATAGCTTCTACAGTTATAGATTTCAAATACTGCATTACACTTATACCAACTGGGGTATTGAATAATGCTAATACATCTTGAGATATTCTTTCGTCTTGTTCACGAGGTCGTTGGTATCCATCAACCCCCAAGTATTTGGGTTGGGTCACTTGGCATCTCTCCTTGCTGTTGTGATTGTTGCACTTGCTGTGCCATTTGTATTAACTGCTGTCGTTCATCTGCGTCCCTTATCAGATTATCAGGAACACCAAACTTCTTGGCTAAATACAATGCTGTTTCCTCAGATGATATAAGTATATTTAAAATCTCAGGGCCGAATGATCCTGAAACTGTTTGCAGGAATCTGTTAAGAGAAACTATGTCTTGATTAGATTGAGCCTGAGCAAGGGGAGAAACACTCCTAATCTTGACTTCTCTTCCATTGACAGTAGGCATTTCCACTCGACCCTGTTGCCTCAATATGTAGATGACTCTCTGTAAAACAGGTTGAACCATCTCAGCTTGAAGCCTGCCAAAAGCTGAACCAATCTTTCGTGATAGGTCTGCCATACGTTCAGCAACCTCTGTAGCAGAGGCAGGAGTCTTATTTGGATCGCCTAACATATCATTATATAAGGCTCTCTTTATATTATTTCTCATATCACCTAAGATAAGATTAGCAACATCAAATGATCCTGCTGCTCTAATTGGCTGTAGGCCTTGTGAATTAGGTGCTTTAGGAATGACAGTTCCAGGAACTAGGTTGATTGTATCCACATTAATTACACCATCATCATCAATCTGATAGATGCCTGAGATAGCCATCTGTGCATTTTCTAATATTAATTCTACTGTAAGGTTAGTGGTTTTGATTGCACTAAGTGCATTGACTGCAGGGCCTCTTCCATAAATTTCACCTGACGCTTTACTCCATCTAAATGCTATAAATGGATTTGAACCAACACCTTTATATATTTCCTGCATAATCATTTCTTTATCAGCCATATCAATGACCATGTAAGAATACTTCTCTTCATTAATATCATCATATAGCTTACAAGATACTTCTAGTATCTTACAATGTGCATCAGGGTATCTGTTAATTCTTTCTAATATGTTTGGAGATAACGCTGCTTTAGGATAAGCAATCATTATATCTTCATTCTTAATCATTCGTTCTCTATAAACATGATCAACCCTACCATCAGGTCCAGTATCTAAAACAACATGAGGTAATGGTATTGATTGAAAACGTATTGGGTTTACTGCATCTCCTTCAGTCACAAGCAATACGGCTGTACCTAAAGCAAGATCTATAAAGCATTCATGTATCTCTTGAGCAAAGTTAGATGTCTGTAATACTTCAAATACATAATCAGTTACTTTATCTAATGCATTATTAACATCATCTCTTTCTTCTTCAGGAACTTCCGAACCTGTAATGAAGTCGGCCCATCTTGCAAAGTTAGGAGTCAACCCTGCCTGAAGTCTTGATGCAAACTCTTGTATTCCAACAACTGCAGTTTCATCAAAGATCTTATCATCTCTTCTTTGTCCTGCAGAATAGTTTTTGAATCCCTGCCTTTGTGGTAAACAATACTCAAAGATTTCATCATAGAGTTCTTCAAACTCTCGCCTTACAGCAAGAGCCTTCTCATATCTTTGTATCATTACGTCTGCAGTTTTTTCATGCATTACTTGTCATACTCATTGTAAAAGCCAATGCCACCACCTGAACCTTTTAATAAAGATCTTCTTCCTGATCCTTTACGTTTTCTAGTAATGTTTTCTTCAAGAACATCTTGTCTTGCTTCTGTTTTCTTTACTGTTTCTTCTTCTTTAATGGCTTCTCTTTCCATTTCTTCTTCCTTCTCCTCAACTGTTGGAGGAGGAGTTCTTGGGCTTCTACTAGGTAAACACATTTAAATCTCCTTACATTCTTGACCAAAGTCCTCGTCTAGCTTGTTTAGGTCTACGATTAAAAACATCATAATCAACTTTAGCATTGAATGCTTCTATTGGTTTATTCATTCCTAACACTTGCCTTCCTTCACCTGCACCCAACATAAGATACTGCATAGCATCATGGATATGTGAGTACCTATCCTTTAAAGGTTTGTCTTCATATCGTTCACCTGACACTTGCATTCTACGATATTGATAACCACCCTCAAACCCTTTTACCAATTCTTTACACCTAAAGTCAATCAAAATTCCTGATAGACCATCAACCATTCTATTTAATACAGATGCAACTGACTCAATCCTTAGAGAAACATCATTACTATTAGTAGGTCTAGCTGTTAATCCTGCACCTCTAAGTATCTGAAATGGAGTGGTTTCATCTGTCTGTGATCTAAAGTCACCTGCAGGATCACCAAATATATTTACTTCTAAGTTACTATATCTTGTTGCAATCTCTGCCCTTAGTAATTCTGCAAACCTAACAATACCCATGTCAAAGGCTACAATCTCTTGCAGTATAATCCATCTACCCCTAACCTTTTGACCAAAGACTGCAGCAGGAGTAAGACCAAAGTCTAAACCTATATATAGTGGAACACCATCAGCTATAGGTATTTCTTCTTTAGCTACATGAGTATCATGCACAAACATATTATATACTGGCTTACCATCTTGGATACTACCAAGTCTGTTCATTACATAGACATCTATCCATGATTTAGTTTTACCTTGTACTAAGTTAGGGTAATAGCCTCCCAATATATTCTTCATATTCTCTGCTTCATTGTTTGGCTTGTATCCTGTGATAGCACCTTCTTCATCTTTTATTTCTAACATACCACTAGGCTGACTAAAGAACTGCCAGTTATCAGGCTTAACTAACATACGACTTTCTTCCTTACCAATGTGATCAGGTACAGGAACTTCGCCTGACATGATAGGCCACCAATGATCTTCTTCAGGACTATTTGTATCACAGATAACACCTGACCATGTAGCACCTCCCTCTCTCATAGATGGGAATCTTCCAACTCTCATAGTGGTTGCATCAATAATTGACTTAGGTATCTCTCTTGCCTCGTTCACCCACACGCCAGTTAACTCTAGGGAGAGCAGTTTCTTAACATCTTCAGGACGATCTAAAGCAAGAAAGATAACTTCCAAATCTAAATCAGCTTGTTTGATATGATGAGTATAAGGCACAGACCATTGAAATCTTCCCCAGTCTTCTTCAGGAAACCAGTCAAGCCAAGTCTTAATTGTTGTTGTTCTTAGTTGTGGGTTTGTGTTTCTAATGATAGCCCAACGACTTCTACGTTTACCATTATCAGATTTCTTCTGTAACAAGGCTCGTCTAAAGACTTCTATGCAACAAGCAACAGACTTGCCACTACCTACTGGACCCCTTATCCCACGAAAGAATGTTTCATTTTTCATAAACTTCTTGAGAACTTCACCATCAGGTTTGTACTTAAACGTTATCAATGTTTGTATTAACTCCGACTCGTAATAACTTATCCACAGTTTCAGGACCAATAACAGATATAAGTTTATCAGCTTCTCTGTCTGTAACAAATTCTCTAGGGTGGTGTTTTAGGTGTACTCGCTTAACAACTTCACGCAGTATGCGTCTTTCTTCTATCTTTAATGTATGTAGAAAACTCATTCTTTTATCCTATGAATAAGATCTATAGCTTCTCGTTTTGCTTGCAATCTTTTTGGGCTGTTTAGATACTTGTCTATTTCGTGCAACTGCTTTTCGTTTAGCAGCAGTAGTGGCTTTGTATTCAGAGTCCGATAGAGCTTTAATTGCTTTCTCAGGAAGATAACGTTCGCCTGTTGCCTTACTCCCTTGTGTACTAGGTTTACCACTTTTGGTTCGCCATTTTTGTTTAGTCCAAGCACGGAGTGACCTTTGTGATTTCTTTAACGCCATTTGTTATTAATCCATTTAACAGTTGCATAAATACCTAAACCCAAAAAAATATAAATGATTCCATCAAACCAAGACATCTCATGCAAGACTGTAACTAGGTCTGCAGTTATCCAATCCATCACTTACCAACTTTTTTCAAAGCCTTCTTATGAGAAGACGTAAACGACATACCTGCCATCATATCCTTTTTCATACTGGTCATATGCTTGGAAGTATGATGAACACTATGTTTCTTTAATGTTGCTTTTTGTTTTGGAGTTAATGGCTTCTTCATCTATAGCCTCCACCCTTAGCTTTATATTGTTTGGCTAACATCTGTGCTTTCCGTGCCGACCATTGTCCTGCACCACCACCTTTGCTACCTGCTTTGATCCTACGAAAAATAGCTTTCCTCATAGTCGGTTTGGTATAGTTACCTGCAGCATTAACAGCCATTACTTTTTCTTCTTAGCCATTATCTTTTTCTGTAAAGCAGCAGGCAATGTCTTTTGCTTTGCTGTCATCTTCTTCTTTGCAGGTGGTCTGCCCTTAGTTGTTCCGTATGTTCCTTTTCCCATTGGCATGGTATCGTCCTTTCCTAAGTTAATGTATTCGTAGTTACGCCTTTGCCTTATTTCTTTTACTAATTGCTCTAGCTTTTGCACGAGCATCTGCTTTACTTGAAGCACCCCATGCACGAAGCGATAATAATAATCTCGTAGGTTTTCCTTTAGCATCTTTCTCTGGCCCTCTCATGCCTGCCATTCTTGCTAGGAATGAAGCTCGTCTAGGATTGTCACCACTCTTAACTGGTGCTTTCAATGTGCCTTTCTTATATGAAGCACGACCCTTTGCGTTCAACCCTCCTTTAGGATTCTTGCCTGCTTTCCTTGTCCATGCAGGTGTCTTAGCCATTACTTACTTCTCTTTCCATGTAGTCCTCTACAGTATTTCCCATAGAAGTAATTACCAATCTTATTGAACAGTCTAAACAATTTAAAATGTATTTCAATCATAACGTACCTTTTTAAAGAATAATGTTTGTTGAGGAGGTGTTGTAGAGTAGACCTCTCACTTTTTTAACCCCTACCCCTTATCATAGTAAGTAGTAGCCCTAATCTGACGTTTCTATGTACTACACCAACTATCATGTCAGATCTATACTTACATTAATATTACCACTAACTAAATGCATTGCCTTATCTACTGGCTTGTATCCTGCTCGATCCAGTATGTCCTTGCTTGCCTCTAGCTGAACGTACTCACTCTTAGCACTACTTGCTAGGTCTAATACCTTACGAGAGGCTATCGTAGCATTCATACCTATACTTTCTCTAATCCTCATTTGCATATACTCTTGTACATGAGGTAATCGCAATGTCTTACTGGCTGTCACTCTTCCTGATTCACCTTCAGCATATCCTGCTTGTCTTGATGCCTCAATTACACTACAACCACTTGCTACAATCGTATCAACTAATACTGTTTGTTTCTTTGTTAGTTTTCTTTGTGTCAGCATAAACACCCCCTTACCCCCTCTTTATGGAACACCTTATAATACCTTGTCAAGGGCTTTTCTAAGTACTTGATATTGTTAGGCTAATGCGTTGAGCATAAACTTTTCAATATGTCAAAAAGGATAAATTGATGTTTGCTTTGAAATGCTAAGGGGCATTTCGAGCAAGCCATTCATTTTGACATAATGCTAAGTCCATGCTCTTTATGTCTGCAATTCGGTAGGATATAAGCCATGACAACATCAAATAAACATTATACATATTATACAAAGAGTGATTTGTTCTATGCTTTTATACTCCGTAACGTTGTTCTAGTAACGCAATATAAGCTACGCAGTATATTACGAAACTAGGTACAACGTTGAATCATCTTCCAGTCCGTTTCCTTTTTCTTAGGCTACAAGAACTACGTTACACTATTCCTCTTCAAGGCATAGTTACACTTCGTTATCGTAGCTTACCCCTCATAGTAAATTGAATAGATGAAGAATTCAATTGACTACTTACTACACAAAAAAGGGACGTTGCTTCAGATGATAAACTTGTGTCGCACAAGTTAACAAAACAATTAGTAGCTTTGGTATCTATACTAATGTTGCTGATTCCGAGAGGACACACTCAG
>Ga0209535_1001078_pt1 | contig 18756 bp, 3 predicted proteins | sample LinPmetageLP28_FD_184041 | JGI IMG/M metagenome (GOLD analysis project Ga0209535, IMG submission 184041) | Marine viral communities from the Pacific Ocean - LP-28 (SPAdes) (version 2) | ecosystem: Environmental > Aquatic > Marine > Oceanic | place: Pacific Ocean | collected 2009-08-22
TCGGTTGCGTGAAAGGTAAGGGCAGTTGCGTTAAGCAGTTTCACAGAATTAGGATTTAATAAGGCTCCTTTTGTTACCTCAACTAAATCAGTTCCGGCGGAAGTCATGATTATTTTATCATCATCCGTTGATGTTTCTACATCTATCTTAGTATCGGAGTCGGCGTCGGATATGCTTGAGCCACCGCCACCGCCACCGCTTACTGCTGCCCACTTAACACCGGATGCTTGCGCGCTATCTGCGGTTAAGACATGGTTGTTCGTTCCAACTGCTAAACGCGTGAGAGTGTTGTTTGCGGTTGCTACAAAAACATCTCCCTTTGCATCAACATCGCTTTCCATGACTGCACCCGCGGCGTTGACAGTCGTTGCGTCTGTCACATCTGCGCTTACATCAATACCGTTCAACTTGGTGTGGTCAGCATCGGTGAACACATTGGAATCAGTTGCCGCCTCAACTGCGGCTCTTATCTCCGCGTTTGTTTGGTCTGCTGTCGCGTTTGTTTCAACAGTATCGAGTTTGGTTTTGTCAGCACCCGACATAGAACCTGCTGCACCTGTTGTAGCCGCTGCGATGCTGATTGCCGGAGTCGCACCACCCGTTGAACTGATAGGTAGTGTGCCGGTTACTCCTGTCACGGTTCCCGCGTTGGCTGTTGCGTTTGCGGCGATGCCGTCTAACTTAGTTTTGTCACCATTAGCGAATGGACCTTCGGACGGTTTAACTTGAAGTGTAGATATTGTTACACCCTTGACTCCTGCGAGGTCAGTTAATTCACTGTCCATCAATGCACCCGCGGCTGTTACATTAGCCTCATCTGTTACATCTGCACCATCTTCAATGTTGAGAAGTGTTTGGACTTCGGTTTTGGTGATACCTGCGGCGAATGCAGGGGTTCCGCTGTTGTCAACAATAGCCGGAGTTGCTCCTAAGATTGCTGATTGATAATCGCACCGAAGCCACACTGTTCCTTCGTAAATAAATGTAGCGCGGTGTCCCGCTAAAAGTGTAGCGTTCAACCCGCTTGGAGTTGTTTGATTGTCGAAAACAATAGAACCCGCACCGTCGTTGCATACCTCAATAATGTGACCTTCGGGGAACTTGTAGTTCGCGTTTGCATCTCGTTCGGGGTTGAGCGTGATGGTCACGCCTCCGTTTGGCATTAGCATCAAGAATGAATCACCATCCGCTGTCAACACCCATGTGCCGTTTGTAGTCAGCGCGGTGCTTGTAGCATCAACGCCCATGCCTTGCAGACGCACTGAGTAGTGTCCTGTCTGCTCGTTGTTGCGACCTGCAAAGTAAAACGAATCAGCCGCATGACTACCGCCACGGTCTGCTCCGCGTGATGGACCCTGCCCGTACCCTACATCAGTTGACCCCGGAGGGGTTTGAGCAAATGCACCGTAGCGCGGATGACTTACCCAATGCACATTGATAGATTCATCTTTGGTGATGTCACCTCCGTGCGTGAATAAACTATTCAAATGAGTAATTGTGTTGACACCTGTGCTGCCCGCGTCCGATACTTCGTTATTACTTATACTACCTGTGGACAAAGGTATTCTATAATCAGCAGAAGCGTTGACAAATACGCGCTTATCATTAATGGATATTATGTCTATGTTCTTGGCACCGCCACCTGCGGCAACTGTGTGTCTAACCCTAACATGCGCAAGCACGACTGCCTTATGGTTGTCTGCGCTTGCTAACGACGCGTAGGTAGTCAAGTAGTTTGATGATGCTGATGGGTATAGACCTGCTGTGGTAACTATCGGGCTACCACCTTCATAATGCACCTTAGCGTTACCGGCATTTGCTGATACAAAGATAGTGTAGATGGCTTCTTCGTTAGCGTTTAACTGCAAAGCCCCTGTCCCATGTGAGTTGTTATTCAAATCTAATTGTATAGTGTTACCGTGACCGTTACCAAACTCATAGACGACTCCATCGAGAACGACAAAACCTCCGCTTACATCTAGTATGCTTAGACTGCCGGAGTTTTTGATAATAGAACCCGGTTGATTACCGCTGTTAGGTTCGTTTCTCGTAGAGCCGTAAGCACCATCTTGTAGTCTTAATATGCCATTACCTTGAATGCCTTGTAACAAGTTTGTCAATGTCGAGGGTGATAGTGAATCCCCATCTCTTAAACCATCTTGACCCGATGAGTTCTGCGCGCTTGTGTGTCCCGATAAATTATCTTTAGCCATTCTTCAACAACCTCCATGTTACTGTCATAGAGTTACCTCTTTGGAAAAGAGGCGTTCCTCCCCTGCTTGGGTCCCCTGTTATGTTAAGCCCTGCGTTACTTGGATTTTCATCTCTTTCGCGCATATAGACAGAAGGTAATCTGTGTCTTAAATCGGGGTGTGTGTTGTCCACTGTTCCTTGTGGCGCTATAACTTGCCTTGTTTGTTTCATGTTACCATCACGACTAAACGCCTGTCTTTTAGGGTCAATAACTTGCCCTGTTGTTGTGATTTTAGGCATAGAACCTTCCAACGGCATAGCGTTTTCAACATCGTATTGTTCAACATGCGTTGGTTCGCGAATATCAACCGCCGTCATTGAAACAGCCCCTTTATTATCCGCGCCGGGGTGATGAGTTGGTTCAATAGAGCCAGTACCTTTACAATCAAAGCAAGTGATTTCATCTCCGTCGTCGTCAAAAGAACCCGCGCCACTACATTTAGGACATGCGTATTCATCCTTTAACAACCTCCATGCTATCTTCATTGGATTACCCCTACGGAAAATGTTAGCCGCCGGATTTTTCATTTGTCTTTCATCGGTTGCGAATGGTATACCTGCGAATGTCGGGCGCGTGCGCGGCGGCGCACCTGTTTCTTCATTTGGATAGTCAAACGCTCCTTGTGCATACACACGATTGCCTTCGTTAGTTATACCCACAGACGCTACCCTTCTATGTTTACCTGCATCTTGGGGGTGTAAGTTTTGTTCATGGGCGCGCTGATAAGCCCTTGAAGTTTGCCCGTCTTTGTTGTTCATGTGTCGGAACATTTGTTCTTTAGTCGGCCTTTCATTGAAATTAATAACTTTTTGCGCTATTAATTCGTGTCTACATTTCATACAATCTTCATTGTATTTTTCACATCTGTCACAACTAACATCTACCATCACGATACCTCCAATATGAATGAGAAGCGCACTTCATTATCTGCGCCTTTTACGAATGAATGTATGTCTGTCCTGTATACAGGAACGAACTCTCCTGTTGTTGCGTCTTTGTATTGTATGTAGACTTCTTGAATAGGAGTTGAAAAAATGTAAGACGCGTTAAACACGCCCTCTACTAAGATGCTAGTGTCATCTATAATTTGCACGCGCGGCACTACCCTTGCCAATGTTCGCGCACCACCATCTTCGGAGGTTGCCACTGAACCATCACTACCTATGTGTAACTCATTGACAAGTGTAGCAAGGTGTTCAACTAAGCGTCGTTTGACAGTGTTTAGCATTGGCATCAAATCTTCCTCCTTTTAGTTACACCTTTCACATATCTCATTTCATGAGCGCGTGTTCTTGCTAAGCGAATCTCCCCGATACTTGAAGGTATAGCCGCTCCGCTAATAAGAGTTACATTCGTGAACCTAGGGCTTGGTGAAGATGTTACTCCTGTATATTGTACCACGCTTTGATTGTCTAAAATTAATTTCCCTGTATCTGTTGGAAAACCTGTAATGTCTGCTATGATTTGATTACTACTTAGTGTGCCGGGAACTCTCCTAGACCAACCTACCCCTAAAGCAGAACGAGTCGCGCCAAAGCCATTAGATGCTATGTTACGATGACCAAGCAACATACCCGCGTGTATATTTGGTGCGATGTAATCTAGTTCACCCATCGTTGTCCTTGACCTAATAATTTTACTAGATACTCGGCGCGTATTCATAATGCCTGTTATAGTTAGATTAGATTGACCAACGCCGGTTTTGTTTATGACTTGAACTTGGAATGTTTTATCTCTCTCAAATTCTTCATCTTCAAGGTCAGCATCATCACCAAAAGCAGTTAGCACACTTTCAAGTCCTGCTTCGTAAGAAACCATTTGAAAACTAGAAGACCCTGTTTCATCGTGCGATACTTCTATCAACGCTTGCCTCCCTTTAGATATTGCGTGATTAAAATCTACCACATCACCCGGTTCCATATCCCATGACCTAGAATGGTTTTCACTCTTCAAAGCACCTTGTGCTTTTTTATTCAAACGCAATGCTTGGCCTGCCGCTTTTCTTGCTTTGGAATCGCTGTTAGCAGTCGGGTCTTTGATTGTCATTTGCTTTATAGCACCGTGTCTTTTCTGCATTTCTGCATCATCTATTTCTGCTGATAGATTATCATTGACTGCTATTCCTTTACCTTTTACTACTATTCTATTAGCAACTTCTACAATAGGGTCTATCTTAGTTTTACCTACACCTCTTTGGAATCCTATCTCTCGGTCTTTTATTGAGAATACTTTAGGCGCGTACTTGAAATTACCAAACCTATCGTAGTACATTATGTAATGGTCGTGTCTTGCCACGAATCTAACAGCACTAGGTATGGATAATGAGTTAAAGTTTTGAGCAACGAATAGCGTAGATGAACCTTCTGTACTGACGCTGTTCAACCCGTGTAAAGAATTATCAAAAAGTCTTTTGACTAAGTCTGTACTTTTCAAACCAACTGATAATATTTGACCTGCGTATACATTCGTTGTATCACCCATTTCGACATCAGTAAGTTTGCGCCCTTTCATATTGTTTAGTTCTATTCTAATACCTTTATCTGCGCTAGATACTTTTTTAGTTCTTATCTTTAGAGAAGGGTCATCTGCGTCTATCAAAAGCATAGGTCGTCTTGATGTTTCACTCAGTTGCACACCATCAAAAAAAGGAGCATCTTCATGTGATTGATGGGCTAAACGCACACTGTCTTGCTCTTCTGTAACTCTATACTTACCCGCGCTAGTCACTTGAAAGTCATTCTCATTAGGAGATTTTAACACCATTGTTTTACTATTGTTTTGCGACACTTCATATCTAGCATGATGTACGGCGTTATCTACGAATTTAGGTTCTTCAACAACAGCCCCTACTTCGGAATGAACATTATCTAATCTACCATTGCTAGGCGCGGCATAAGTTGTATTGACAGGAGAAGGTATAGTGTACGATGTCATGCTCCCATCCCATTGTCACTTCTACTGTCTTCATTTGAATGTTGTGTAGTATTCAAATTGTTACCCGCGTTTATACTTTGAGTGTATCTAGGTTGAACTGTGTAATCTAATCTTACAAATTCGTCACTCCCTTTACTCACGCTTGTTCTTCTGCTCGCGTCACCTCTCAAATGTTGTAGTGTGTTATTACTAACTATCATTCTAGCAACAGGTGATGTTCGTTTAGATGTGAAAGATGTTGATTCAGCACCGGGTATTCTTGGCCCTGTGCTTGAAGGCGTGCTTGTTGAAGACCCTACTCCCGATATTTTGAAAAGATAAACAGGCGCGTAAGGTGGGTTGCTTGGAGCAGGGTTTGTATTTCTTAGATATGAAGATGCTGCTAAAGTAGCGCGTGCGTTAGGAGTGTCGTATGTGAACATGCCATACCTGCCACCTGCTGTTGCTGAAAGAATATGACCTTCATCTTCTCGGAATAATGCTATGTGTTTATTATCAAGAACTCTAACCGGTCTTACTAAGAATTTAATTTTATTATCTAGGATGTTTGTGTTTACAGACTTAGGGTGATTAGAAGTTTGATACGGATTAGTAGTTAGACCGCTATTACTACCCCATCCTAAATTACTAATTGCTTCCCCATTAGACTCAACTTCTAATATAAATGTCCCTCCTAACGGGGGTATACCGTGCGTTGTTCCAAACTTCATAACTTGTTTAGCACTTGATAAATTTAAAGTATCTAATCTTAAATCACTCAAAGCCCTGTCGCTTGTAGATACACCGCCGGAGAATATGAATCGCTGACCTATTTGTCTGTCTGTGTGTAAACTGTTTGCTTCTGTTGAAACTATAACATAACTAGGTGCTATCTCACCGTCATTTTCGCCAACGGTCATACCGTCTAATCCTATGCGCGGCTCATTTGCTGCTAAAGGTTCTCGCGCTATTTCATACCCCGCGTCGGCTCTTTCTATATTACTACCTGCGTGAGCCTCTTTCTTGAGAAGACCGTCATCACCGGCCACTTGAAGTACCGAACTTATACCTCTAGGGACTTCAAAGTCTTGCAGGCTATTGTTCAACGCTCTTATGTAGCCTGCTGTAAACGGCGGTTCGCTAGTATGGTGTGATAGAGTTAGTCCAAGAGGTTTGATATTATCCGCGACTGATTGTAATAAATCTTGATTAAAGTATGTCGGGTATCTTACCCCTCGACCGTCACCTCTATCACCTACTCGTTTTGCGGTTGTAGGGCTAAAGAATTGTTGAGATGCTTGAGATATTCTTAGACTCGCATCGGTGAACATAGTTTCAGCAGACGCGTTTTCACTGTATGAGTCTTGAGGGTCCCAAGATGGACGAATACCAAATCCGCGCACAGGGAACCTTCGCACATCTTCACCTGTCGTATTGCCCCACCAATCTATAACATAATGAGATTGCGCTAATGCTAAATCTATTCTTTTAGTTTGGACATCAGTATTTGCTTTGTAACCCGCAGGCATGTCAGCGTGGAACCTACGAATTGCAGTTGTTGGATTTCTTATGTTCCTCACGGCACAACCGAAACTTTTGGTCATACGACGACCATCGCTATATCTTACTTGATGACCTGCTAAATCACTACCAATCAACGCAGACGCGTTTGTTTGTCTTTCTATGATGCCGACATACGAAGGCGTTACTGATGTGGTTGTTGTCGTATTCACACCTGCGTTTTGATTATTAGTTGATTGTGTTACACTATCAAAACTAACAAACGGACCTTCGGCTTGATAGTGGTAATTTGAATAAGGGTCGCGTAATGCTTGATTACTCTTTATAGCCCAACGCGGTCTGTTGTATGGTTGTCTTACGGATATTCTATACCCCCATCCTGCATTTCTCATAGTGCTTTGAGAGTTTATGGTTTCTGTCATAGTTTCAACATTGGCTGTACTGACGACTAATCCTTTCGCGTCGGACACTTGTTTGATAGTAGGGTCGTCCCATTTGTTTCTCCAACCCGGTGCGGCAGTACCGTATAGCGTAAGTGAACTCATTTGCGCGCCAAACCTGTGACCTCCCGGCCAAAACGCTCCTAAGTTGTAATTTTTATTAGGAGAGTCCTCAATCACAATAGTGGTTGCTTGATTAGGATAATCGCTGTTAGAGAAAGTGTTTGCTACATCTAATGCAGTACCGGGTCCACTCCATGCAGGCATACCAAACTGAAATGGACCATCACTCATAGTGTATGTAAACTCATGATAATGTATACTTTCAAAGTGTTCGGGTGCGTGATTGTATGCTTTCAAATCTGCTGCCGCGTCGCCTCGATTTGTTCTACTATCGGAATACCATGTCATCGGTCTACCTAAGTTGTAGTGCCATAAACATAAATACGCGTCCGGTAGATGAGATGAATTGCTATCTCTTGTCCCTGCGTATAATTGAGGTAAGTTTCTAGTTGCTACGCTCTTTTTAGAATCAGTAAATGTTTCGGAACCTAGGAAGTTACCATTTGGTGAAGATAGTCTTAACTCTCTACCTTGTGTGGCAGCAGTCCAAAATCCGCTAGTAATTGCTGTAACGCCGTCAAACACTACCGCTCCTTCAACTGCGCCAAGACCACTTACATATCCTCTATTGTTGTAACTCGCTCTTTGCTCTATGCCGCTATTGTCAGTAATAATTAGAAGATGATTGTAATAGTATTGACCGACTAGAGGGAATAATAAATTGTTACGAACATATAATTTAGACGCTCCTTGGTTTGCATTTTCTATTGTAGTCACGGGCGTTATAGATGTTAGATATTCTGTATACACATCAAGGTAGTGGGACGGATAACCTAGCATAGTTGTTTGAGTACCCACGCCTCCTAAAGTAGAACGACAGAATAAATAATAATCATCCGGTTGATAATGTTCTATCCTCTTCCATTTGTTAGTTCCAAATATTGTAGATGATTTCAAAGCAACGCTCCACCATGGTATAGTAACAGTCTTACCCGGAGTGGCTCTATGAAACATGTTAGGATGGTAAGGTAGACTTCTTCTAGTCAAAGCACCCGACGATGTAGCGTTCACTCCGAATGGGTTGTTTAACCCAAGAGTGGGTATATTAGCAAACTGCTCTCTAGTAGACGCGTCTATATCTAACATTATTTCATTTAGATACACTTCACAACCTCTAGTGTCTGCCATTGTTGCTTCGGACAGTATTAAATTAAAACCAGTACCCGACCATTTTACCGCGACAACAGTAACAACGAGTTGGTCTGTTAAAGTTTGGAAAGTCGTGTTGACACCACTTGGGTTCTCCGGTGCGCTTGCATTTCCAAACGCGGTGTTTTCATTGTTACCCATCAATTGTTTACTAAACAAGTTAGGTTGAATCACTATTTGATATGCACCTACCTCAGCAGGGTCGGGGAAGTTCCAAGCGGTGTTATAGTTAGTCCCGCTCGCTAATTTAAGTGTATGTCCCCCCGAAGCGTTACAACTAGCAGTTTCGTCTAATATCCCATATCCGTCGAATCTCAACTTTGTTTCAGTAAGAAGCGTGAAACCATCGCCGTGAATATCGCTTGGTGGGTTGGGCGCTGTAACACCCGAAAACCAAGCAAGACTGTTTGGAGTTATCAAAGATTGAGAGTCGGGCGCTCCTTCGCAAGCGCGATGTTTTGTATACAATTTTTGGTACAATGGGTGAGCAAGATGACCGGGTAGCATAGCCATTGTAGGCATAACATAGTGATGACCCATACGCGGTAACGGCATAGGTGTGAGTTTATTAGCCGCCCGTACAACAGTAGCAGGGCTAGTTCCGGCTGAAACAGACCAATTAGTGAGAGGTTTATCCGGGCTGTTGCCGCTTACTTCTGCATGGTCGCGCAATCGTCGTGCGGCAAAGTGTCTAGTTGAACCCGCGGGAACATAGAACGATGGCTTAATGCTGTTTCCGGCGGAAGCGATAAAGTCGGGCGCGTACTCTACATTAACAAATCGTTGCCCTAAAGGAGAATTTGTTGCTACATCTTTGAAAGATGCGATAGTGCCGTTAATTGAAAGGAAGTATCGACCATCTCTTGTAGCGTCTTGTTTCCAAATATCTGCATTAATCGTTTCATTAACAGTAATGTAATGGACTCCCGAATCATCTACCCCTTTCGCTTTAAATGTCAAAGGGTTATGCGTCATCGTGTTGCTAATAATTCGCAACGGCTCGCGTTCGGTGTAAGTATAACCCATCTTGGTTACATGAAAATACAACGCGCGGTCGTGTGGTTCGTACGATGTTTCCAATATATTAGTTGAACTTAGACTGTTTTTACTATCGGGGAATTTGTTAGGATTTTGATTAATATGCTCGTAACCTTCTTGCTCCCAATAAGGCGCGGTTTTAGGTCTATCGGCATTAGATGTGAAAGAGTTAGTCACTCCCGACACCGGTTGAGAAGGGTGTTGTAATCCACCGCTGCCTATTGTTTCATGTTGATAGGCTTGAAGTCTATCAAATCCTGCGCGTACAAGTATGTTACCCGGTATGTCATCATGGTTAGGTATACTTATCTTCATATTAGGCGTGTCACCGGAGTTAGCAAGCGCAGGTGACAAACCACCTTCACCGTCACCTCTTTCTTGTACTAACTCATAGTCGCGTATAATTACACCAAGCGGAGAACCCCCTGTTAATTTGTGTTCTTGACCAGTATCATCTGTTACTGTCATTTCATCAAATTGTTTTTCTTCGTTTGGTATCATCAAAGCATCTTGTATTGTAATATTATATTGTTCGGCAAGAGCAGGATGCGCTAATTCCTGTGCTTGTATAACCGGGTACATAGCATGATTAGTTGTTTCAAATGAGAATCGAACATTGCCGTATATAGTTTCACCAAACTTGACATATTGACCACCAACTTTGTGAATTTGCCAAGGTATAGAACCAAGACCACGCGCGTTTTGAGCAGGTAGAGTTAAATTACCTCCACCCATTCTTTTCCAAACAGCGTGTTCAACAAAGAAATTTCTAACAGCAGAACCTTTCATGCTGTAATAATCGTATATTTTATTTCTATGGTCTGTGTAAGTATCACTACCGTAAGTGTCTGCTCCAAAAGAAGGTTCGTTGTCAAAAAGTTTTGACCATAGACCCGCTGTTGGATGTCTATTTTGTTGTGAAAGTGTGTCGTAAAACAAATCTCCTGTCGGGTATAAACAAGATTCTGCTTGCGCTAATGTCGATGAAGCGGATGATGTCCATAACGACGCGACCTCAATTTGACTTGCACTTGCCCCTACATCCTGCACATTAGGCCGTGTCATAGTAGGGTCGGTCATGGCTTCTACATGTGGCCCTGCGTTTGATTCAGCATTGTAACGGTCATTGTTGAATCGTTCATTGTGATAGGCTGTAACTGTCCCTCCTTGTGTACTTGAAGACCATTTTAATTGTAACATATCACCGCATGTTTGTTGACCGTTGCGTGATGCTTTTGCTACGATAGGTAAGTCACCTTCGTAAGATACTACAATAAAATGCCTTTGATGCATACCTGTCGCATCGTGTTGCGAGTTTATAGGAACCCAAACATGCTCACCATTTTCTTCAACCCCACTTCCTGTGGCGGGTCTAACAATCCATTTAGTAGAACCTGCTTGATGACAAGATGTAGCCGCACCGTATGGAGTGAAACCTAACATCGGATGCCAAGGACCTAACCCAGTAGCAACGCGCGTGTTACCGTTGTCATTAATTGATAGGCTGTTTAGCATAGAATAACGCTCGCCATGCCATCCAACAGCACCTACTGCGCGAGTTCTATCTATTGCATCAACAACCCCGCTAAAGTGTACTTGAGTTGAAGCGTAATGGTCGAATGGGCTTTTTGACATATCACCTGCTAGTGTGTCAGTTGGTGTGCTAGGTTGAGTAGCGGCGGAGGTTACTCTTGAAGCGTCACCGTCGAGAGCGTTTTGTAATCCGTTATCCCATCTTAAATTACCTGCTTTCGACCATACATATATTTTCAAATTAGATTCGGGCATTGAAGTTACACCCCCCGTCCCTGCTAGTGTTGGGTCTTCCATGCGTTCAAAACCGGAACGATGATTTTTTCCTAAATGAAACGCGTTATTTATTATGTCTACATTAGAGTAATGACCATAATATGCTTTGGTACCGTTAGACACTCTCAACCAACCGTTTTCCGGTAATGTAAGGGGTAATTGATTCGATGTTCTAACCAACGCACCGCCATCGCCATCTAAAGGAATGTAACCACTTAGTGCGCCAATTTCTATCCAACCGTATCTATCTTGTCTTTGAGCGTCTTGGAACGAAGGTAAGAATGTACCACCAAGAGCCTTTAGATTAGCGCGTCCCGGCCATGTGTTAATTGCTGATGCAACAACGGCTCCTAATTCTTCACTGTTTTGACAGCGAGTAGCATCAATTAAAAATACATCATCGGGAACTGCTGCGTTTAAATCATGGTCATAGTCTGTTAAAACTTGTGAACCTACTCTAAACATAGTAGCGTTCAAACCAATCCTATCAATAAATTGCACAGCCGCGTTTGCTGAATTTACCAATGTTGCACTTACAGGGTGTGGTGGGTTTTTTCTAACGCTATTGTCAAACCATGAACCGCCTGCTGTGTAACCACCTTCTAAATGAAATATTAATTTGCTTAAATCCCAATTAGTAATTGACCCCGCATATCTTTCAACGGATGTATAATTAGAAAATGGGTGGTTGTAAAAGTGAGTGGTGGCAGCACCACCCGCTCCTGCGGTTGTAGGTTGATATGCGTGGCTAGAAACATACCTTGCTTGTTGAGGTAGTGAGTTGTTAAAGTTAGTATTAGGAGAACCATAAGAAGGTTCCCAATGTCTAAACGCTCTATATGGGTGAAGATTTTTCTTACCGTACTCGTCTGTCATAGGTAAAAATTGATTTGCCCCTCCGTCTAAAGCGGTGTTGCTTAATTCATTAGGGAATAAATGCCCTGCTTCTGTTCCCATATTGTATGTAGTAGCCATAGTACCATTAACAGAACAATACTTTTTCATAGCAACAGTCCATTTAGCAGAAGGTTCAACTGATGCATCTATCGCTCCACCTTCACCACTCCAATGCTTAGGTACCGCTTGACCCGGACCAAATATCATATACGCTACGCTGTTGTTTGCGTCAGTGTATCTTGCGTAAGGATGAGCAAAACGGAGAACGACTGGTACAGGTTTTGCTATTTTGACATTAGTATATGTCGTGTTAGGTATAGTGTGCGTATTTGTGTTACCGTCTATGTCTGTATTTAGTAAAGCGTCTATATTGGCAAACGGTGGGCTAGGTTGACCCCTGTGTTGATTTGAAAGAATAGTTCCGGGGAACATAGCGTAGAGCGCAGTTGTGTCAAGAAGCGCGTATGCACCCATCTTTTCACCAATGTCCTGCATACCCGCGCTACCTGTTGGCCCCTTAGCGTACGGGTGCTTGTTATGCGTAGAATAATCAACGCGAGAACCGTCGTTAATATCCATTACTACTCCACTAAATCCTCCACCAAAATACAACGGAACTCTATTATCTATGCTGTCTTGCGCGCCTCTAAAGTATAATACCGGATTGCCTTTTCTATTACCTCTTAATCTAATACCTTGCACTTCGTTTACAAACATTAGATACGATACATCAATGCCGGATTGTATTTTAGTTTCTATTTGACCAACTGAATCTGTATGATGAAATGCTAACAATTGTTGATTTTCATCTATTTCATTATCTAATCCTAAATTGTGAGGTATAGGACTCAAAGCCGCTGCTAAAATTGATGTACTTTCGTCTATGTCTATCTTTTTGTACGGTGACCAAGAACCGTCTATCGCCCCTCCAAATTCGTTTGAAGGAAGTCCGCCCACTAACGGCGGTACATTCAAGTTAGTTCCACCGCTTATGTTCTGCAATTGCCAAGCGTATTGTCTTCCTGTGACATTGTACGCATTGTGAGAATGCGTTTGTATTTGATAAGTCGTATACTTAGTCCCTGCCGGTAAAGCATGATTGGCTGTTCCCGCAAATATTCTCAGCGGATGTGTATCAATAGCAGGTGTTATATGGTCACCTTCGTATCTAGTAAAGTAACCGCCCCTCAAATGCTTTTTCCAATCACTAACATCTACCGCATTGTTAGTTTGGTCAATAAGTAAAGGTGTGGCAGTATTGGCGTTACTACCTCTATATCGCGTTGTTATGTTTAACAATGTAATAGGTATGTAACCTGCGTCGTACATCATAGTCGTTATGTCTTGATTAGCACCTGCCGGGTCTACATCTACACCTCCGTAGTTATTTGCACCCACAGCAGGCGCGTTCATAGTAGAACTCAATAAACCATAATCGGGAGATAGTTTAACGGTAAACAAGTTTTTCAAAGGTATTATATTTTTTTCATTATTTATTTTAGTGATTCTAATTGCTGTCTTAGCATTGTCGCTCATAATTTCACCGTATGTTCTACCATCCGGTGCGCGCAAATGACTGCAATCAAAGAATTGGTCTGCTTCGTTAGGGTCTACTTCAAAAGCAAAGGCGGTGGCGGCGGCTATCAATTCGTCTGTTACTATTGTAGTTTGATTTAAGTGAGGACTAATTATTACAGGAGTTTTATTATCAGTGATAGATTGTGGTCCTCTTAAAGCGGCTGAACCTATGTAATCAGCAGGAGTTCCTGCTTCTAAACCTTGCAGGCCATAAAATACATGCGCTCCTGCACCGCGAGCATGTTTACTTCTACTTGAATAATAAAACACTCTACCAGTTTCACCGTATTGTGATGCAGAAGAAGGAATTGCTAACCATATCAACCCGCTATCGGGGAACCCCATCCATCCTAAAACATCATCTACATTAGGAAGTTGATGCCATATACCTTTGTCATAGTAACCACAGCCGCTTACACCTGCTTCTATTTTTAATTGATTGGCTACTAATGTATCATCAAGAGTTACTGCATAACCCGCGTTAGGTATATTCACACCTTTCCATTCATTACCTCTCCATGTTTTTGTCGCTGTTGGTGTGTAAAAGAACGGAGTACCGCTGTTGCCTTTACCCCACATATTTGCTCCTATGGTAAACCCGCCTTGACCAATATCACGGTCGTCAAAATAAATTATTGTTTCTTCTTCTATCGTAGACGGCATTACTGAATTTTTATGTGAAAAACTCTCACCTTCTTTTCTGTAAATGTATCTTAAAATGTGTGAATTTCCAAGATGGTCTACCATTTTCAATCCATACAACGGGTTGTTACCTATTGCTGTATCATTGACTTGAGTGTTAGGTATGTAACTAGAATAGTTTTTGTAGTTAGCGTCGTTTAAATCTACATGCTTTCCGTAAATTTTAGTAAACCGCGCATCGCCATTTCCTTCTTCACCAAAGCCCCATTTACCTGCATCCGGTGCAAAACCGGGAACTCCTGCTGCTACTATGCCACCAAAGTTTAGTCTAGCCTTAGCGCGAGAGCCTACTGATAATCCTTCTCTTACGCTAAATTTTTGACCGGAATTTTCAAAACTCTCCATAGCGCCTGTGTTACTACTTCTACCGGTTACTGTTTCCGTATTAGCAGTTTCACCTGTGCTACCTGTATTGTAATTAGCGTCATAACCAAGATGTAGATTAGTAACAAAATCATCCGCGGTTTCATCTAAAGACATATATTCTTTTAAAGTGGTAATAGGCGCAAACGGTTTACCGTTTTTATCTATTGGCATAGGAGCAGGGTGCATATTCTCTCCTGCCATTTCGGGGGGAGAACAATAAAAATTTCTAAATCTACCACCATGACCAATAAGATATTGCGGTTTGTATTCTGCTTGACCTTTACTATTATCTAACCAAACGCAAAAGTTTCTACCTGTCGCGCCGGGAACTGTGCTGTGTATAACTATTGACATACCTTCAACACCGTTACTATCAGTCACTACTCTACCTATATGAGCGCGTAAATATCCCATGTGACTACCGCGATTAAAAGATGTAAAAGCACCATCACTCCAAAACGGCGCAGGGTCGTGTGTAGAACCTGTTACTGAAAAGTCAGCGTGGTGATGAGAAGCAGTAGCGTCAGTTGGCTCTTCGGTATCTTCTGCTGTAACGGACAACGACCTTCTATTGACATCGAATCTTTCGCCTTCTCCCGGATATTGGTCGGATGGTCTTCGTTGACTGCTTCTTCCGTTTGGCGCACCTGCTTGATTGATTAATCTAACAACTTCATTAGCAGCGGCTTCTATTTCTGTATTACCTATATTTATCCCAACTGAACCGAAATCAACACTTAGTCGTCTAACAAACTCCATATTTTTCCAATGAGGTAAATGCTGTAATCTATCTTCATAATGATTTGTCAAATCGTGAGGGGTGTTTAGTTTGCCTTTCAAACAAAGGAAGGCTGAGATAGTACGAGTGCCTTCCGGTGTGTCAAAAAATGTTGTACCGAACTGATACGCGTCTGTTGTACCGTCTAATATTTTAGAAGATTGACTGTAATTAATTGTTTCGGCGTGTCTTAGTTGAGCCGCGGTTAATGACACAGTAGACTGTGATACTCTACCTTGACCGTATCTAGCAGTTTCTTCTCCAAACTTTACTATGTGTTTGTTCTTTCTACCTCTTCTTGAGAACCTAGTAGCAGCGGCTCCCGATGTAGTTAGATAAGCCTCATCCATCAAAAACCACATACCATGAGCGTATGCTGATTCTACAAATCGAGATTTAGCAAGACCGTCTAAAGCAGTCCATGATATACCGGAATAGTTTTGCACAACTCTTGTGGTAGTCCTTTCTAAACTTTCTTTTCTTTGACTTCTAAAACCCGCGGCTACATCTAACCCATCAATAGTTGGAGTTGCAGAACTTGTTTGAACCTGCATGTGAAGGTCATGAAATGAGATAAATTCACGGTCATGCGCTACATCATAAAGCAATACACGCGCATGTGTTTCGGTGCTAAGGTAAGGGTCTAGGTATGCTATGACAGGTGGCGCACTGTAATTAGCATCTGCCGGGTCTGTTTCATGACCAAGTTCAATCCAATTTAACTCAATAGTTTTGTTTACATGTTGAACAAAGTTACGAGCGGTTTCAAGACAACTGTTACCAATAAGAAAGTTTTCGAGAGGTATAGAACTTTTTGCATCAGTACCTAACGCAGTCTTACCACCGTTAAATCCTCGCCATACTTCATGTTCATCTAAAACCCCTCTTGATTTACAGAACAGTCCTTCTATTGCATGAGGGTTAGTGTAGTGCATGTTCATCCAAACTGTGTCACCATAGCGCAAACCGCCCGGACAGAAAGGATTATTCCATGTACCGTTTATTGTCCCGTCTTGTATTTTTTGAGGGAATGTAGTAGCGTTTGTAGCGTAAATTCCTATGATAGTATATATGTTATCATTACCTATTGGAATAGTCGCGGAGGCAGTTGGGTCTAAGACAGGATGAGGGATTATATCAATAACTCTACCCACATTAGTTACATTCCCAAGAGTAGGATGAGTAACTATTCCTGTTGCTGAATTGTATGTTATTTGATATATCCTACCTGTGTCTTCTAATTTTGCGGCAAAAGCGTAACCGCTTGGTAAACGACCCTTTGGCAATTCGCCGTGAACATTTTCAAAAATATACTGATTAGAGAAGGGTTGAAGTGCAGTCTTTTGTATCATAACTTTTATTTTACATGCTTTAGATACAATTCTAGGTAGATGAGGGTTTGACATAGGACCGGCTTTAAACTCTACCGCGCTTGCGTATTGTCTTAAACCGTAATCAAGGTTACCGCCTTGAGTCATTACACTACCGCGGTCGTAGTAAAATGGGCGGCGGTATTCTTGCGCTGAGGAATTAAATTCTAGGTCGCCTGTTAAAGCAAAGTTGGTTCCGTCCGGCACTTGACCGACAGTTAATTGACTACCTACTTGTAAAGAAGTAAAGAAATTTTCACTGTGGTGAGTTCCGCCACCTGTTGCTAAAGGAATGCCTGTGGTGGCAGTTCCGCCTGTCCAAACATAATTACACCACTCACCGTTACCAAGAATAAACCTTCTTTTTCTTTTTACATTTGTTCCGCGCGTTTGACCTAAAGCATCGGATGAGTAAGGTATTCTTAGATGTCCGTCGTCTTGTAAGAATAAAGTAGTGACTCCTACACCTGCTTTAGATATTTTACCTGCTACAACCTTTACTGGCTCATTCTTACCAAAAGCGTATTGATAATAACCAAACGCTTCATAGTCGTTGGCGTTGCTATTCACTTCCCTTCTACCAACAGGTGATGGATTCCAAGCATGGGCTGTCATGGTCGGGTCTAAATGCAACTTCATACTGTTATCGGGTCCGGGTATTACTCCTTCTTTGATATTTTCAAAAAATTGATTTGGGAATAATGGTATTTCAACAAGCGCGCGTGTGCTTGCATATTGAGTACCTAGTTGATAATCATGATTAACTGAACCTATTGATTGAAACAGTCTGTCATTTACTGTGGTTCCGTCGTGGCATATACTTGCTGATGAGAATAAAGGGTCTAAGGTAATCTTTTGACCTTCAACTAAAAACGAACCTGTCACCCAATTAGCAAAACTGTCCACCTCATCATTGTTACCTAAGATATAAGTCCCGTTGCCAATAGCAGAAGTTGGGAAAACAAATGATGTTCCGGTTCTTGAAGTGTAAGCAGCGTTAGCACCGTTCGGTAGATATATTCTACCTGTTTCGGGAAAACACCATGTACCCCATGACGCAGTTTGTAACGAATTATTGTTCAAAGGTTGAACAACTATTGTTCTTGTTGCGGTAGTTTGACTGACAATCTCTACTTGACAATCATGTCTAGTGTTCCAACCTATTCGCGACAAAGATGCGGGGTCCCAAGTTGGCTTAGTGTTAATCGCTCCTTGCCCCGGCCCGCCAAGAGTGACCGATACAACTGGTGCGCCGGGTTGTATTTCTTTGACAATGTGTGAATCACGGCTACCATCACCGGAATATGATACAGTTTGGTCTGCTACATCACCCATTATGCCTCTACATTCCATGTGCAAAAATCTACCTGCGGGTGTATCTTCTACTTGAAAAGATGAAATGCGAGCGGTTGATTGAACAAACTCTATGCTGAAATGTGTTGGGTCTTTTGAGTTGGAAGTGCTTGTAGTCACTCTTGACAGTTGCATTGTTCTTTCGCGCTTAGAAGGTTGAACAATAATTATGTAATCGTTACCGTCTATGTCGTTGTCTATAATGTCAAATAGTTCAAAAGCACCACCTTTTTGTGACGCAAATTGCTTAACCTCTTGATAGTGAGTTGGAACTGTTTCAGTCGGAGGGTTGCTAGATTCGCGCTGTCTTGGTTGTAAGTGTAGCAAATGATATGCTGATTCGTGTTTTGCTGTCCCTACACCTAATGGTGGTTGTTGGGGGCTATCACCGGCAAATTGAGGTGTGTAGTTCGCAGGTATTTTAGACTCGTCTAGGTCTACTTCATAATCTATACCACCAGTGTT
>Ga0209535_1001079_pt1 | contig 18741 bp, 18 predicted proteins | sample LinPmetageLP28_FD_184041 | JGI IMG/M metagenome (GOLD analysis project Ga0209535, IMG submission 184041) | Marine viral communities from the Pacific Ocean - LP-28 (SPAdes) (version 2) | ecosystem: Environmental > Aquatic > Marine > Oceanic | place: Pacific Ocean | collected 2009-08-22
TACAGTATCATCGGCCCACGAGCGCATTGACCAGCTACAATTACAAGTGGTTGAGATTAAGACTGAGATGAAGATCCAGTTTAAGGATCTGTATAACAGGATGAAGCGCCTGGAAGCTCTTATGATTGGCATTGGTGGTGCAAGCTTGATCTTGCTTCTACGCATGACGTTTATGGGGTAGGGCTATGGATAAACTGAAACTACCAGTAGCCTTGGTTATAGCCATATGCGCTCAAGGTGCTGCGGCTGTGTGGTGGATTTCTGACCAAGCAAACACAATAAACTCACTGGAAGAAACTGTAAGCCAGCTAGGTAGCCGCATGGCTATCGAAGACACAATCAATACAAAGCGTGATGTTGAAGCTAATGGTAAATCCATTGATGATATTTGGGAGGAAACAGAAGACCTTTATAACGAAATAAACTCGCTTTTAATGTCGATAAATGCGATCAACGATATCAAGCAGCGCCTTGCAACTATCGAGACTGAATTAAAGTATCTTAATAGAGATCCCAGATTAGGTAGTCCTCATGGTTGACCCCATCACAATTTTGAGCGGCATAAAGTTAGGTCTAAGTACAGGCCGAAGCGTAGCTGCATTAAGCAAAGATATAGGAAAATTCTTTGACGCAACTGACCAAGCTAAGAAAACGCTACAGAAAAAAGGTATATCAAGCAAAAGTGCAAATGCTACGGCGTTGGATCGCTGGGCGAGTGTTAGAGCGGCAGCAGAAGCAGAAGCTGAACTCCAAGAATGGATCACTCAAACCTACGGAAGATCAAAATGGTTAGAGCTTTTAAAAATACGCAAGGAAGTTTTATTAGAAAAGCGTGAAGCAGAGGCGCAAGCAAGGCGTGACGCTATAGAACGTCAAGAGTGGGCTGTTACCCTAGCAGGAATATTTTTCTTACTCACAGCGTCTGCTATCGGGGCGACTGCTTATCTCCATCACATGAAGTGGATAAATTTTTGGAGTTATTTTAAATGATATACGTTTTGGTTTGGTTTCATTTTGTTCGCACGGATCACCTTCAATATTACGAATTTGAATCGTTCAAAACAATGGAAGAATGCATCGAAGAAAAAGCTCACGCCGCCAAGCTAATAACTTCGAACGATATGTTGCTGGAATGCGTTGAGTTGGATGCGGTTAGTTGAAGTGAAGAGAAACAGATGGGTCATATACAAAGATGGGAAAGTTGTTCTTCAAACTTCAGACAAAGGTATAGCAATGAGGTTTATGCAAAATGAATGAGTTAGTACCCGATAAGGCAGCTTACCAAATTAATAAGCGCAGAATGTCTTATGTAGCATTGTTTATGATGTGCGCTACGACCATAGCGACCATATACGACCCCGCCAGAATGAATGAGGCTTCTGGGGTACTCCAAGTCCAATATTTAGCATTATCGGGCTTAGTGGGCGCGTATTTCGCTCTATCAGCCAAAACAATGGGGAGTAAGTCGGAATGATACAGTTTTTGACACCAATAGCTAATCTTGCGGGTAGCTGGTTAGACGCTAAAACCACAAAACAAGCAGCCGAAGCGAAACTAAAGTTAACAGAGGCAGAAGCGCGTAGTAAAATTTTACTCTCAAAAGAGACATCGGTTGCCGATTGGGAGCGCATCATGGCGCAAGGAACTCAAAATTCTTGGAAAGACGAATATTTGGTTGGTTTGTTCAGTATTCCATTAATTTTAGTGTTTACAGGTGAGAAAGGCCGTCAGATCGTTGCAGAGGGCTTTGTAGCGTTGGAAAGTATGCCAGAGTGGTATCAATACACGTTAGGAGTAATCGTAGCTAGTAGCTTTGCCGTAAGGTCGGCAACTAAGTTTTTTGGGAAAAAGTAATGGAAATGTGGCAGTGGATAATGCTTTTTAGCGCGGTTTCGCTGAACACAATCGTTAATATTTGGAGACTTTATTTGGAGATGAAACGATGAAAGAGAACTTTGATAAATGCTTGGAAATGTTATTGGCTGCGGAAGGTGGCTATGTTTGGCATCCAGAAGATCCAGGCGGTGAGACAAACCTTGGCGTAACTCGTGCCGTTTATGAACAGTGGCTTGGAAGACAAGTTATGGACGGTGAAATGAAAAATCTAACAGTCGAGGATGTAGCTCCTATTTATAAAAAGAACTACTGGGATCGAGCTTCTTTGGACAACGCAAAAAGCGGAACTGATTGGGCAATTCTGGATTGGGGTGTGAACTCTGGAATGGGAAGACCCGCAAAAGCAGTACAGCGTTTTGTTGGTGCAAAACAGGATGGGGCTATAGGTCCAATTACATTAAAGATGATGGCTGAAAAAGATCAAAAAGAAATTATTCATTACATACACGATATAAGACAAAAGTTTTACGAAAAACTTTCTACGTTTGAAACGTTTGGGCGTGGGTGGACGAGCAGAAATAAACATACACTAAAAACTGCTTTGGAAATGGCGGATGAATAAAGAAAAACATTTAACAGACCTGGCTAAAAAGATTGAGGCTGCAAAGCGTCAGAAACTAGCTATTGAGTGCAGAACTAACTTTCTGGACTTCGTTAAGTATTCTATGCCAGATCCAGACGATCCAGATGACATCGAGCAAAGTATGTTCAAGGACGCAAAGCACCACAGAGCGTTAGCCAAGGTGCTGGAAAAGGTAGAAAAGGGGCATATACCGCGTCTTATTGTGTCAATGCCGCCTCGTCATGGTAAATCAGAGCTTATTTCACGGAGGTTCGTGCCTTGGATACAAGGTAAAGATCCATATCGAAACGTGATATTTGCTACATACAACGAAGACTTTGCGAAAGACTTTGGTGCAGACGTTCGAAACATAATGATGCTGCCGCAATATAAACACGTTTTTCCTACGTTTGGTTTACGCAAGGGTGGGGCAAGTAAATCCAGAATACAGTCTACGTCTGGCGGTATGTCAGTTTTTGTGGGTCGAGGTGGATCGATTACGGGTCGAGGTGGTGACTTTGTTATTCTCGATGACCCGATTAAAGATAGTATCGAAGCCAACAGTCCGACATTACGCGAACAGCTATGGCAATGGTTTACGCAAGTGTTAATGACACGTTTAATGACTGCATCTGCCAGTATCGTTATTGTTCAAACAAGATGGCATGAAGATGATTTGGTAGGTCGGCTAACAGATCCAACTAATCCTCATTTTAGCGAGGAAGAGGCTTCGAAGTGGAAAATCATTAATCTTCCCGCTCTTGCGGAAGATGATGATCCACTAGGTCGAAAGAATGGCGAGTTACTTTGGCCTGATCGATTTGATATGGAGTTTATGGAAGCCCAGCGAAGACTAGATCCGCGCGGGTTTAGTGCGTTGTATCAGGGTAGACCAACGCCAGAAGACGGTGATTTGTTTCAACGCGAAAACCTTAAATATTATAACAAGCGTGATTTGCCTAGCGATCTAAGAATTTATGCTGCATCAGATCATGCTGTTGGTGTTGATAAAACGCGCAACGATGCAACGTGTTTATTAGTTGTGGGCGTTGATACAAACGATGACATCTATTTGATTGATTGCTGGTGGCAAAAGCAAGCTACCGACAAAGTAGTAAACGGTATGCTGGAGCTTATGCGAAAGTATAAACCTCTAATTTGGTGGGCAGAGAAGGGGCATATCAGTAAAGCGATTGGTCCGTTTTTGCGTAAGCGTATGGCAGAGGAAAGAGTTTATTGTCGCATTGAAGAAGTTACACCTGTTCATAATAAGGTGCAGAGAGCGCAATCAATACTAGGTCGGATGGCTATGCAAAAGGTATTGTTGCCACGCCAAAGCCACTGGACACAGAAGGCTACAGACGAACTATTGAAGTTTCCAAATAGCCGACATGATGACTTTGTAGATACGATTGCATGGATTGGCATGGGGTTGTCGCGCTTGGCCTCTCCGAGTGGTACAATAAGACAACAGACCAAGTTGCCAGAGGTAGGCACTTTGGCGTGGGTAAAGTGGGATGCAGCGGCTAGGGCAAAAGAAAATCTTGTCCAGAATAAAACTGGAGGCTGGTAATGGAAGAAATGGAAATGACAATAATTTCAGAGGAAGTTGAAAAGCCCGAACCTACGGAAAGGCGTAAAAAGCTTGTAAACTCTTGGATTAGCAAGGTCCGAAAAGCTAAAAGTTTTCACGAAAAAGCATATAAAACTATGCGAAGGGATATGGATGCTGCGTTAAATGGTTTTGACGATACTCAATGGAGTAGTGACCAGTATGTTGCAAACATTCTGCAACGTCACGTTCAACAGCGAACAGCCCAGTTATATGCAAAGAACCCAAAAGCCGTGGCAACGCGCCGTGATCGTATGGAATACCAGTTTTGGGATGGATCTCCTGATACACTAGCAGCCGCTTATTCTGCATCTGCCCAAGCAGCCGAAAACGGATTTCCAGTGCCGCAATCCGCTGCAATGATTATGCAAGATCACGAGATGGGTAAGCAGCGTAAGAAGATGCTGGATAACGTGGCAAGTACACTAGAATATTTGTTTGATTATTACATGAAAGAACAACAGCCTAATTTTAAGGCTCAGATGAAAGCACTGGTCAGAAGAGTGGTAACTACTGGTGTGGGTTTTGTTAAAGTTGGGTTTCAACGTGAATTAGATCGTGCGCCAGAAGTATCTGCAAAGCTAATAGATATACAAGGCCGCCTTGATTTTATAAGGCGGATTGCAACAGAAGCTTCTGATGGCGACATTAAGCCAGAAGATCCAGAAGTCGAAGAGTTAATGCTATCGATGAAATCATTGATGGAAGAACCTATGATAACGGTTCGTGAAGGACTTGTATTTGATTTTCCAGAGGCCAACAGCATTATAGTTGATCCAATGTGTCGGCAGTTGCGGGGATTTGTTGGCGCAAGCTGGATAGCCCATGAGCTTTATTTAACTCCAGAAGAAGTCCAAGAGATTTATGGCGTTGATGTGAAAGACAGCTATCGATCCTATGACATGAAGGGTCGTTTAAGCTCAGATAGTGATGACTACAAAAATAATCTGTCATTAGATGAAGTTAGCCAAGAAGGTGCGCCGCACGGATTAGTACAAGTTTACGAATGCTATGATCGTAAAACTGGATTAATGTATTCTATTGCTGATGGGTACAAAGATTTCTTACGAGAGCCAACATCACCAGACGTAAAGGTTGAAACGTTTTGGCCTATCTTTGCATTAGTGTTTAACGAAGTTGAGCATAAGGATCATTTATATCCACCTTCAGACGTATCGTTGCTGCTACCTATGCAGCATGAATACAATCGAGCAAGACAAGGGTTGCGCGAACATCGAAGGGCTAATCGTCCTAAGTATGCAGCACCCGCTGGTGTACTTGAAGAAGAGGATAAGGCAAAGCTTGCAACACACCCAGCCAATGCGGTGATCGAACTGCAAGCACTGGCTGCTGGTCAGAAGGTAAACGATGTTATTCAACCAGTAGGGCAAATTGGTATTGATCCAAACCTATACGAAGTAAGGACTATTTTTGATGACATACAGCTTGTCGTTGGAGCGCAAGAGGCACAATTCGGTGGTTTGTCTAAGGCTACAGCAACAGAAACATCTATAGCTGAGTCTGCAAGAATGTCTTCACTGGGTGCAAACGTTGATGAACTCGATAGTTTTATGAGTGAGATTACACGTTCCGCTGGGCAAGTTTTGCTAACAGAACTAAGCAAAGAGGAAGTTATAAAGATTGTTGGTCCTGGTGCTGCATGGCCCGAAATGACCCGCGATCAAATCATGGAAGAGGTATTTCTGGAGATTGAAGCTGGATCGACAGGTAAACCAAACCGTGCAGCCGAATTAGCCAACATCGAGCGGATCATGCCGTTCTTACTGCAAATTCCTGGAATGGAACCTCGATGGCTGGCTAAAGAATTACTGAAACGTCTGGATGATAAACTCGAATTAGATTCAGCGTTTGCAGACCAAGTTCCGTCTATAGTTGCAATGAATATGCAGCGCCAAGGCGGTACTGGTGACCCTGCATTGCAGGGAGCGCCAGGAGGAGGTGCGGATAACGCGCCACGTTCACTGCCTAGTGGTGGAGGTGTACCAATAGGCGACCAGTAACTTTTTGCACGGTTTGTTGAAACTTACGACAGATCGAGGTAGAATATAATCAACAGGTAAGACTGTTAGGAAAGGACGATAAGATGATCGATCAGGTCACAGAGGCAGAACCGTCCACTGCATCTGAAGAAGAACAGGACGTAAATGAGCAATCGTCTAGCTCGGAAAGCGAAACGGAAGAGAGTCTTCTTAGTGTTTTACAAGATGCTATGGAGCAACCCTCTGAAGAAGCGGGTTCGCAACCCGAAGAGGAAGTAGAACAGGAAGGTGAAGAAGTTCTTGAAGCTGATGCTGAGTCCATAGGCGAAGAGTCTGAAATTACAAAGGATGAAGACAGTTACGAGGATGTACCATTTAATAAGCACCCAAGGTTTCAAGAATTAGTTAGGGATAAGAACGCATACAAGATAGACGCTGAACGATATCAGAACATTACAAATTTCTTAGATGAAAATAAAGTAAGTGCTGATGAAGCGGCTTCTGGTTTGCAAATCATGGCTTTAATGAAGAAAGATCCAGTTGAAGCACTGAATGCTCTTAAACCATACGTTGAAACACTTAGCCAAGCTGCGGGTTACGTCTTACCAGACGATATCCAAAACAAGGTTAATGATGGTTACTTAGACGAAGATGTTGGTCGAGAACTAGCGCAAACACGAGCGGCTGCTCAAAATGAGCGAACGCAACGCGAGGCACTATTGCAAGACCAGCAACAGGCGACACAAGCAGCGCAACTTAACGATGTAGCAATGTCTGTGACGGAATGGGAAAACCGAACTAGAAGCACCGACCCAGATTATGACCTCAAACAACCCGAAATAGATGACCGCGTTAGGGTTTTGGTAGCAACGCAAGGAAGGCCAAATACAACTCAGGATGCTCTGGCTATGGCTAAACAGGCATATACAGAAGTGAATGAGCGGCACAAAAAGCGATACGCTAACAAACCCCAAATGAGAACGGCATCTGGAGGCAATCTTGCTGGAACGCCACAAGCTGATCCGAAGAACCTAATGGAAGCGGTTCAAGCAGCTATGGCACAAAATTCTGGCTAATTTTTAGGAGACTACAATGGCTTTTAGTTCAGCCGAACTCGCTAACATAGCGAACGCCGCCCTTGATTATTATATAAACAAAGGTGACGCAATCTCCCAAAGCCTTGCAGATAAGCCATTGCTTAAAGCAGTTGACGCTAAAGCAAAGACTTTTCCTGGAGGTAAAGGGGAATTATCCGTAGCAGTTAAAGGTGATTATACCACGCAAGTTGCGGGTTATACTCACAATGATACTGTTGCGTATGCCAACCCAGCTAACTTGAAACGCGCTAACTACGCGTGGAAAGAGCATCACGCTGGTATTTCCTTAACTCTAACTGAACTTAAAAAGGACGGTATTAGTGTTACGGATAGCACAACTAGCTCAAGTGTAAGTAATCACTCAGGTCGTGATCAGACTGTTCTTGTAAACCTTTTTCAAGACAAGCTGGACGATATGATGGAAGGCTACAGCCGTGGTATGAATGGATTTTTGTACGGTGACGGTACAGCCGACGCAAACGCTATCGCTGGTATCCAGACTTTGATTGTCGATGACCCATCAGCTTCTGGCACAACTGTTGGCGGTTTATCTACTGTGACAAATACATGGTGGAGAAATCGTGCAAACGTTGCCATTTCAAACACTGCAACTGGTCAAGAACTGATTGAAACACTGCACACAGAAATGCGTCAGTTAAAGCGTTTCGGTGGTAGACCAGATATTGCTGTTTGTGGTTCAGCATTCTTGGATCGTCTTGCAGACGAACTAAGACGCAATGGTAACTACAGCCAAACTGGTTTTGCGCGCGGTCAGAACATTGCAATGGGAGAGATCAACTATAACGGTCTTAACTTTGTATATGATCCAGCTTTAGATGATTTAACAATTTCTGGCAAAAACCCAGACAAGCGTTGCTATATCATCGATAGCTCAAAACTATGTATGTACTACATGGATGCTGAAAAGATGAAGCGTCACGCTCCAGCTAGACCAGCTACGCAGTACGTCATGTATCGCGCGATCACCACAACAGCGGCACTTACAGCAACTCAGCTGAACTGCCACGGCGTTTACGAAATATCGTAAAATCAATGGGTGGCGGGTAACTGCCACCCTTAACTTTTAGGAGGAAAATATGGAACAACTATCATGTTCAGTTGCGATAAATGGGGATTCTCGCGCTGTAATTTCAAAACCTTATGTAACAGTAGCAGAAATTGTATTGCTGCAAGCAATGCACGGATCTGATGCGGTCACTAATATTAAGATCATTGGTGAATTAGACAGCACTTCAGAGCAAGAGCGAGATCGTTTAGGCAACTTTTACAAAGACGCTAAAGTTATGGAAGTTTTCGGTCAATATGGTGAATTGCCAAAAACACTGGCTGAAAGTCGTATTGAAGACACATTGCTCGATCCTGTCTGGCTTAGTGAGAAGAAAAAGAAGCCAGCACCCAAAAAAAAGGCTGCAAAGACTACAAAGAAAAGAGCGCGTGACGCCAAGGGACACTATATTGCTGATGATCCAGCGACAGAAGTAAACGAAGCATTTGTAGAGGAATAGCTTATGGCTAGAGGTACATCACTTGGCGTTTTACTGGACGATTTAAGAGCGGAAGTCGGGCATTCTTTACAACCCAACCTTGGTAAATCGACTAGAGATGTGCTGATTAATATGTTGCAGAGAACACAAAGAAGGCTTTGGGATGATTACTCTTGGCCTTTTTTACGCATCACAAGAGACATTACTATTGGCGCTGGGCAGAGATACTATGACATACCAAGTGATTTAGTGTTTGAGCGTATCGAGCGCGTAGAAACAAAACACGGTGATGTTTGGACAAAACTACATTTTGGCATTGGAAACGATGAATATAATCAACATGACAGTGATCGAGGTGTAAGATCATCACCAGTACGCCGTTTTGATAATTACGAAAATAACCAAATCGAGTTATGGCCTATCCCAGCTAATAATACAGATGCTGCAACTGGTATGAACTCTGTCCGTGTCACTGGCATAAAAAATCTTTCATCTTTTGTATCGGACAGCGACTTAGCTGATCTCGATGACCAATTAATTGTTCTTTATGCAGCGGCGGAAGTTTTAACTCGCCAAAAGCAAAATGATGCAAACAACAAACTTGGACAAGCTCAAGCCCATTACGCTCGGCTAAAGGCTCGTATGGCTAAGACTGAAACTTTCGTCATAAGTGGCGGAGAGCCAGAAGGAATGTATCGACCTAAAGGACCACCATTGATAGCCAGCACTGGAAGCTAAATGCCGTATATACTTGTTGAGGATTTTCGAGGCGGTTTAGACGCGAGGCGAACAAACGTAACAGCACCACCTGGTTCTTTGGTTACATTAACCAACGCTCATATTACTCGTGGTGGCGAAATAGAGAAAAGGCCAGCGTTTGTAGAGCTTGCAACACTTCCTACAAACACAATAGGTCTAGCGGCTTCTGGTGGGCAAATTTATGTTTTTGGATCAGCGGTAGCAAGTTCTATTACTTTTGCAACAGGTACTCCATCAAACATTAACTATATTAGATTGCAGCATCCAAGTGGTGAAGCACTTACAGACGTTCCATCCGTAGATTTCTATAACGGTCAAGTGTATGCGGTTGGACGTTTTGCTGATGGTCGTATATACCATTATTTTAATGGTGTGCGAATTACTGATTGGTTTGATGGTCGTGCAAGAGCAAGAATAGAAGTTACAGCGGGATCTTTAGGCGGTACGAACGCAACAGCTTCTATTGATATTACTGGCGGTACGCTTAATCCAGGTGATAATTTACGTTTGTTGCGGGTTAATAATGTTGATTTGTTTAATAGTCCTGTCGCTCACACTGGTAATAACGCCAGTACAGCACAAAACGTTGTAAACGCTATTAATGGCGGAGATAGCACTTTTACAGCAACATTAACTGGCACTAGCACAGTAACCATTACTGCCCCGACCTTTGGTATCAGCTTTAATAATTTTTTGGTAAATGCAAATGTTGAAGGTGCGTTTACGGTTGGCAACATAAACCATATGTCTGGTGGTATAGACAATGCAGTAACCGATATTAAGGTTGATGGCGTATCGATAATCGGAAGTCAGGTAACTTGGCAAACATCACATAGCTATACGGCTTCCAAAATAGCTGATGCAATAAATGATTTTACATCATCTCCAGAATATGAAGCGACTGCAATCAATCAGTTTGTAAACATTATTAGTAAAACTAGCGGATCATCTTTTAACAATAAAGCTGTATTAGTAAGTGTTGCTGGTAACGTTACAACTGCTTTTGACCCGTCCTCGCAGACGTTTCTTGATGGGGGTGCTGATGCTTCAAGCATAAACGGATACACACCTGGATCGTTTGTTCGACCAGTAAAAACAAAGATGTATGCGCTATCTGATAGCTTACTACACTTTTCTGCAATCGATGATCCAAATGAATGGAACAACACCACACAAGGTGCTGGGTTTATTAACCTTGCTAACAATGCGCGGGGATCTGAAGACCTAAAGGCGATTGCAAACTATTTTGACAATATTGCTATACTTGCAGAACAGGCAGTACAGATTTGGTTTGTTGACCCAGACGAAACCAAAAACCAGCAAATACAAGTGTTGCAAAATACTGGAACTATAGCACCAGACAGTGTTGTTGAGTTTGGCGATAATGACGTATTTTATCTGTCATTATCTGGCATTCGTAGCCTTCGATCACGCGACAGCAGTAATGCGGCTTTTGTTGGTGATATCGGTAATCCGATTGATGAACTGATTGTTAAAGAAATACGCGACAACAGAAGTTTGGCAGAAAAAGCCAAGGCTGTACTCGAACCTAGAGATGGCAGATACTTTATAGCTATTGGCACTAAAGTTTATGTGTTTAGCTATTTCCCAAGTTCTAAAGTAAGCGCATGGAGCGTTTACGAGCCAGGTTTTGTTGTTGATCGATGGGCGTATGATGGTCGCCAGACATTGTGTCGATCTGGCAATAAGCTGTATTCATTGGGCGGAGAAAACGCAAACATATACGACAGCAGCACTGTCACGATACAAATGCCTTTCCTTGATGCGTCTGCACCCGCAACGTTTAAAGATTTTACATCACTGGATGTGACTTGCGAAAATCAATGGACTGTATCAGCGGCAACAGATCCGCAAGATATAACTGCAATACAAGAACTGGCAACCGTTCATCAAACGACATACGGATTGGGTAGGGCATCGATTAGCGGCTACTCAACTCACATTGCACCAAAAATTACTTGTACGGCAAATGGTCCAGCAAAACTCGGCAACATAGCAATCCATTATAACAGTAGCGAGGCTGGCTAATGTATTTCAAAGAGGCAACAAATGACGAAGTAAGTTATGTCGCGCTGAATATGCGAAGTCGTGATTACGATGAAATAGTATGCCTCGGTTGGTGCGAAAACAGGGAAGAGTTAGCTGAAAGCTTGGTGCTGGGATACAGTCAAGAGGATAACGTTTATTGCGTTGGCACTGATGAAGACGGACCAATAGCAATCATTTGTTATTTACCTCAGCGCAAAGGTGTTTGGAGTCTGGGGCTTTTTGCTACTGAAGACTTTGGAAAAGTTGGTACGTTTCTGACAAAACGCATTATTCGCGATATAATACCAGCATTAGATGGTGCTAACGCTCATCGAGTAGAGGCACATTCTATAGACGGTTACGAAGAGGTTCACGATTGGTTGCGGTTTCTCGGATTATACGAAGAAACGACCATTCACGGTATGGGAAGAAACGGTGAAGATTTCAAAGTATTTTCATATGTACGAAATATGGATGACATCGATGAAAATGTTTACTGGCGCGGAAACGGAAGGGTGCATTAAATGTGTTTAGGTGATGGCGGTAGAAAAGCACAGCAACTAGAAGCTGAAAAGCAACGCGCAGACGAAGAAGCGCGTCAAGGTCGAGTACGCGAAGGCGCTGATAAAATAAATCAAACCTTTGCTGGGTATGACGATGATTTTTACAAAGGCATAACGCAAAACTATTTAGACTATGCGACCCCTCAAGTTGAGGATCAATTTCAAGATGCAGCAAGGCAGTTACGAATAAATCTAGCTCGTAACTCTATGCTAAACTCGTCTGTAAACGTAGATCGTAAAGCAAAGTTACAAGAAGACTTTGATAAGGCAATGCGCGATCAAAGTATGAAGGGCAAGCAGTTTGCTAATTCTACGCAGCAAAACCTCGAAGCCGCGAAAACAGATCTGCTTTCACAAAATCAAAACATAGCAGATCCAGTCCTTATTGCACAAAGTGCGGCAAACAGAGCGAATGCGGCGGCTGAACTTCCGCCGTATTCACCTCTCGGAGATTTGTTTGCTGGTGCAGCGGAAGGTTTTGCAACGCAGCTTGAATTAGAGCAGCGAAAAAAGAACAGGTACACAAGGCCAGAACTATTTACTTTTGGCGGCTCAAGTAAGGTTGTAGGCTCATGAACAGAAACAAAGTCGCTCCAGAAGTAACCATGATTAACGGTGTGCCGCATATGCTGGCATACGTAAATCGCGCTGAAAAAGATATGCTTAGAAAAGCGGGTGGCACTGGTTTAGCTGGTCCAGATGGCATACCCGCTTATGGTTTTTTGGATGATTTTTTTAACAATGTAAAAAGTACAGCTTCAAACTTTGCTAGAGATATTTCGTCTGCACCATCAAATATCGCTCGTGATCTAGGCAATATGGCTAAACAGGTTAATAACGATTTTGGGTTAGTTAATAATATTGCTAAAAATTTAACATCTAGCAGCAACAATAGTTCATCAAACAATTCATCAAATTTAAAGAATGCAAATGCGGCCGCAGCCGCAAGTATGTTAGACGCTGGTGTTCTTAACGTAGGCGGAAAACAAGTACCAGACGAACCAGCAAATGCTGGCAACCCACCTATATTAAAGTACGATGGCGGTTCTGGCAATTATTCTGTTGTTGGTGCATTAGATCCTAACAAGCCAGCGTCAACCTCTACAAATGAAGATGGATCTCAATACAACCCAAATAATAACCCAGCCCAAGCTGAATATACGGATAATGTAGCCGATCTTATTAAGAAGCAACAAGAAGAGGAAGCTGCTGCGGCACAAGCAGCGGCACAAGCAGCGGCACAAGCGGCTGCTCAAGAGGCGGCAAATCAGGCAGCAGCAGCAGAAGCTAAAAGACAGGCAGAACTAGCGGCTGCGCTAGGGGATCGTGATGCTGCATTAGCTTCGCAAATGTCATCACTATCAGATGCTTTTGGCTTTGGCACAGATGATTATTATAGCGGATTAAGCGATAGTTATACCGCCGACAACAACCAAGCATTCCAAACAGCTTACGATGATGCAATGCGTGGCATATATGATGGATTTAAATCGGCTGGAATATTAACACAAAGTGGAGTCGATCAAGACAAGTCTAAGTTAGGATCAGCTAACCTATCTGAAACAAACAAATTAGGAACTGCGGCAGAAGAATATGCAAAAGCTAACAGAAGCTTTGTGGATGAGGGCAAAACGGGCATAGAAGGCCAGTTACAAGGTCTGGCTGTTAATGCAGATACCGCTGATGCCTATCGCGCACAAACAGAAGCTATTAGCGGCTTTGATGTGGCTGGTGCATCTAAACCATTTCAGACAGCAACAGAACGAAACGTTGCAGATTTCTTTAGTGACTTTGCTAAACGTTCTTATGATCCAAGTTATAATGTAGCGCCTACTGCCGTTGCTTCGGCTGGTCCAAGTCGCGTTACGCAATCTGTCAATCAGTTTGGTCCGAATACTCAGGCTTCTTCGCAAGTAGGTATTCGATCACCATACAAAGGTAAATCAACAAGGGTGGTGTCTTAAATGTGTAATCCATTATTAGCTGGCATAGCAGCGCAAGGTGCTGGCGCAGTCATGCAAAACTCAGCAACACGAAAATCTGAAAGCGAAAAGGCAAGGTTACGCCAGTTACAATCTGATAGAAACATGGCGCGAGAGACAGAAGCGCGTGATGCAACAAACGCAAGCACGACAATGATGGGTAGGGGCAGCTTCGATCAAGGTACAGCAAATTCAGCAAACGAACTAGCAAACTTATTTCGAGCAAACACTGGTGCAGCACCTGGAATGAATATGTCACCGAATGCGCCTCAAATTGTGCAAGACTTAATGGCTGAAGCATTTAAGGCTGCTGAAGCTAAAAACGAGGAAATGAACGTTAAACTGGCAAATCTTGAAGGCGTAAGCGACTACCTTAAAACAACAATAAACCCACAACTAAATTCTTCTGGGCAAGTCGGAACAATGATGGGCAGCTTCATTAGAGGCAATACAGCACCTTACGAACAAGAGTTAGAGGCGGCAAACAGGTTAGCTTACAGTCCGATGGCTCAAGTCCTATCGGGCGCTGGTCGAGCGGGAATGAACTACGGCCTTTACAAAGCATAGGTGAGAAATGGCAAGATTTAATCCATACGGAAATCAGCAATTACAAGACAGCATATCGGGCATAGCCAAAGCCTTAATCGGTAACGCAGATACGGATGCTGCACTTGCTAGAGGCAGAGCTAGTGATGCGACAGCGGGTTTAAGGAACGCGCAAGCTGAAAATGAACGAATAATGAGCGGTATGCGTAGCGACCTTTTTACTAAAGGCAGCGCATTAACTAATGACCCAGATTTTCAAAGCTCTGTTGCTAAAATGATGAACTTGGACACCTTTCCAGCAAACGAGTTTGGTCCACCAGCACAAGGGCAAGTCCAGTTAGGCGGTGACACTATGAGTAACCTAGCAAGAGTATTGTTAGGTGAATACGGAAACGCTGAAACCATGTCTAATGCGTTAGGAAATATGGTTACGACAGGACAGGAAGTCGGTGCGCGTAACGTTATAATGGACCCTAATACTGATTTACAAGGTTTATCAAGAGCGATGAATTTACTTAATCATACAACGGGTAAGTACCTTGATCCAACTTTTGCTGGTAAAGAGCTTACTGACACTTTAACAAACAATCTTCAAAAACAACAATTAATTGAACAAGGTGATCTTGCCGAACGAAAACTGGAGGAAGCTGGTGAGATAAAACAAACAAACTTACAAAATACCAGCACAGAAAATATAGCTACAGCCGACAGAGAAGCCGAAAATGGTTGGAAAGCAGAAATAGAAGAAACTAAGATCGAAATAGCAAATATCGAAGACGATAGAAAAAGACAAATAGAACTCGATAAATTAAAGCAATCACAATCTGAACAAATAGATAAACAATACATTGTTGCGGATGGCGTTATCACAATGAGTCCAGCACTAGCCAAAAGAATGGGCGTGGAAACGACAACAGATACTAATGATGGTAGTAAGGTTTTTGCTATCGATGTTCGTCCAGGTGAAGGTAAAACACCAGTATTACTTGATGGTGGCGGCGATGACGCAATAACTATTTACGTTGATGATGCTAATCTTGATAAGTTAAACGTACAAAACATAGATGGAAAACCTGTTATACCAGAAGGTGCTTTGGCAAACCCAGCTAAGAAAAGCGGATCTGTATCTCAAAATGCGAATACAATATTAGTCGGTGAAAACCTTACGCAAACTCAAGAAAAAGATTTACGTTCAGAACTTGAAAATAAAATCCCTGTTTCATTACCAGATTTAGAAGAGAGTAAAATGGCTGCACTTGAAAGTTATTTAATCAGACAAATTGACAAAAAAGTTGGAAAGCCAGTTTTAGATCAGGACGGCAATCCTACTGGCAGAAATTTTACTCTACAAGAAGTAAAAACGTCTTTTTTAAATAACGTACTAGGTGGCGGAACACACATTTATAGGAAAGGTACAAACATTACAGTGCCAGGTTATTTTGCCCAGCGCTTTGATATTGAGTACAGCAAGTACAAAGCAGAACCTACTCCCGCTAAGTTAAAAGCATTAAGAAATAGCGTAAAAAATGTATACGGAGGAATGGGATATTCGGCTGACGAGGTAACACGAATTTTACGAAATTTTGAATAGAGGTTCGTATGGAAGACGATTTTGGAATTATCGATCTAAGTAAACCTCTGAAAGAAGACGAAGATCAAACTGATGATTTTGGCATAAGTGTATTACCAGAACCCATTCAGACTGATGATTTTGGTATTCCAGATCTATCGGTGGTATCGGACGCGCCTCCTGCGTCCGTGTCGGATCAACCCTCCCTAAAGTCTGACGCGCTGCCGATAGACCCTGCATTTAACCCTTTTAAGTTTAACCAAGACGCTCAAGCCGCATACGATGCTGCGGTCAACAGAGATTATTATACTCCAGAACAGCAAGCTATTGAGCTGGCAAAACAAGCTGAAAAAGAGGCGCAAAAGAAAGCATACCTAGCGGAGCGTGACGAGTTAAAAACACAAATACTTCAAGAGCAGATGCTTAACCCAGCACCTAATGTAGACATTCCTGTTATTGGTGGTGAGTTTGATGGTGGCCCACGAGATTTTAGCACTGCATTTAAGTATGGAGATCTTAGAACGCAAGGAAACATACAAAATCTTTTTGCCGACACTGAGGTTGAGCTGGGCGGCACTAGCTTTATGCAGTTCAACCAAAATATGCAAAACAAGTTATTGCCAGTAATTAATTCAGTTAGATCCTTTGTTGGTGCAGAGCCATTACCAGAGGATGCAAGCTTACGCGCCAGCATAATGAAAGAAATCGAGTTAGAGCGCAGCGCAAAGTCTTACTTAAAAGCGGCTGAAGGGCTGGGCTTTAAACCGCAACGCTTCGGAGAAATCGAAGGTTTTACAGACTTTTTAAGCTGGGCAAAAACAACGGCTGGAGCAAGCGGAGCGCCAATGCTGGTAAGTATGGCCTCCGCTGGTTTATTATCACCAGTTGTATTAGGGGCGGAGCTGGATGCTAACCTAAGAGAGATCGAAGGGCTATCGAGAGAGGATCGTATTAAGCTTTCGTACAGAGGTGGCTTAATAGCTGGTTTACTCGAAAACCTTGGTATTGGCATTTTAATTAAAGGCATTCCAGATGCAGTAGTCGCGAAGCTGGGTATTGAGACAATACAAAAATACGCACAAAAAACATACGGAACAAGAGTTGCCAACCAGATTGTCCAAGTAGCAATCGCAGAAGGATTGATTGAGGTAGGGCAAGAAGGAACGTTTATCGCAATCGAGTCTGGTGCTGGTAGAGAATTTAAACCAGGTGAAAAAGTAGAACGATTAACAGAATCTCTTGTTGGTGGTGCTGTTATCGGTGGGCCGTTAGGTGGGGCAAGGGCTGCTGTCACAGAGACAAGCAGTAAAGCTGATAAGGAAGCGAAAGCGTTTATTGACTCGATAGATAAAGCTGAGTTCGATCAAACGCCAGAGCAAGCTGCATTAGCTGCATTGTCAGATCCTACAAACGAAATACTAATAGATGTTCCAAAAGTACAAACAGACTTACAGCAACCGATTGTGCCTTCCGCTGATGCGAGTACAGTGGATGTAACGGAGCAATCAGATCCAACAGTAAAAAGTGATGATCCAACGGATCTGGTTGCTCCAACTAAAGCAGAACCGCCAAAGGTTGATGCGACACCAATTACAAAACCAGAAATCAAAACAGAACCGCCTGTTCAACCAGTTACGCCAGAGCAAAAAGACGAAACGCCCGAAATAAATCCCCAAGAAGCTGCACCGATTGGCACGGACACTGACAAAAAAGTAACAAAAGTACAAACGCCTGATGGTCAAAAGAATTACAATGTCACTGGCAAAGTAGTCGAGCTTGCAGATCTTAAGCAAGCAGAAGGGCCGCTTCAGCCACGCGACAGATCCAAAAAGGAAAGCGCAGTTTTAGCAACACAACGTGCTGGTACGATGTTTAACCCCCAGCGGCTGCTGAACGACCCGACTTCTGGATCTGGTGCGCCGATTATTGCGCGTGACGGTACAATAATGTCTGGAAACGGACGAGTGCTTACGATGCAAGAGGTGTATGCCAACCAGCCTAAGAGCCTCAAAGCTTACCAAACGGCATTGAAAGAAGCGGGTATTAACACTGAAGGATTTAGCCAGCCAGTATTTGTTCGCCAGCTAAACGATAATATGACAGTCGATCAGCTTAAAGAGTTTGCTGATTTATCAAATACTGAAGCGCAAGCGCAGATGACCAGCACCGAAACTGCACAGCGTGACGCAAAGCGTATGCCTCAAAACTTGATAAACCTTTTTACTGGTGGGGATGTTACAAGCATTGAGAACAAATCGTTTGTTACTGGCTTTGCTGTTCAAGTTCTATCACCAACAGAGCAAGGCCAGTTTAGTGTAGACGGCAAGCCCACAAAGAATGCCATAGATAGAATGCGGGCGGCTATATTAGCTACTGCATACGATGATACAGATACCCTATCGATTATGCTGGATAGCACAGACGATAACATTAAGGCGATTAGCAGCGCTATGATGTCATCCGCTCCGCAACTCAGCCAGCTAAAAGCAGATATAAAAGAAGGTAACATTAAACCAGACTTCGATATATCTAAACAGATATCAGAAGCTGCCAAAACAATAAGCAATTTGCGCGAACAAAAAGTAAAGCCGCGTGATTAT
>Ga0209535_1001080_pt1 | contig 18738 bp, 10 predicted proteins | sample LinPmetageLP28_FD_184041 | JGI IMG/M metagenome (GOLD analysis project Ga0209535, IMG submission 184041) | Marine viral communities from the Pacific Ocean - LP-28 (SPAdes) (version 2) | ecosystem: Environmental > Aquatic > Marine > Oceanic | place: Pacific Ocean | collected 2009-08-22
AACCATAGCAGGAGCCAGTATACAGAATAATAGCTCTTCAAGTCAACGTAATAACGTAGCGTTCCCAGACCACATTAAGAGAGTCTTGGATCTGTATAAGAACTTTTAATGGCAGCCGGAAATTTACACGCTTTTTTAATAAAATTAGAGGCAGAACTTTCTAAGAAAAGTAAAGTTTATAGAAAATACACTTCTGACGTAAAACCTCATACGTTTTATTTGAGTAGGGCAGGTTTAGAAAGTCAAATAAAATTCCAGATGAATAGAGATGGAGTATCTTCTGGCAGTCAAGAAGTAAAGGATATAATTTCTACATATTTTAAAGATTTAAAAAGTGCATTTACAGGTAAGTTATATGGAGTAACAGTATATAGGAAAAAAATAACAAATGTATCTTTTAGTATAACTATAAGTCCTGCAGAAAATCATAAAGATTATTTTACACATAAAAATTCTTTTGTACTTTTAAAGTCTATAATGTTTAATTCAAAACAGAAGTTTAATAAATCTATGACAGATTTGTATAAAAAAGTAGGAGTAGAATTCAAACAAAATGCTTTTTTAGATATAGGACACGCAGATGAGAGTAGTGTTTGGGACAATAGAGTCAGTGATAATCTTTTAACATTTGGAGAAGTACCTACTTCTTTGATGAATATAGAAGAAGTAGCCGCTATATGGAGCCTCGTAAAAGTAGATAGTAAAGGAGAAATTTCAGCAAGCCTAGAATCTTCTAGTAGAAATAGATCAAAAGGTGCTAAATTTGCAAAAGCAGATAAAGTACATTTACAAGGTTTGATAGCAGATGCACTTTTACGTTTAGAAGCAGAAGATTTAACAGGCTCTGATAGTTTGGTAGGTAGAAAAAAGAAAGAAGCTAGAAAAAGTGTGTTAAAACCTTTTGAGAAATTAAAAAATGTTACAGTTACTACTAAAGAATCTTTAGAGTTTGAAAATAGCTCGTCAAGCCCGACAAAATTACATGTAAAAAGAAAAATTACATCTGCAAGAGGTAAAAGAGAAAAAGCTAAAAAAGCAAGAAGAAAAGCAAAAGCTTCTCCTACCTCAAATATATTACAAATGATTGCATTGATAAATAAAGAGTTACCTGATACTGTGAGAAAAAATATGCAACCTCCCGCATTAGAAAATAGATCAGGAAGGTTTGCAGAAAGTGTTAAAGTAACTGAAGTAGCACAAACACCAAGAGGTTTTCCTAGTGTGGGCTATACTTATCAAAGAAGGCCTTATGAAGTTTTTGAAATGGGAAGCCCAGGACCGTGGTCTTCTCCAGAAAGAGATCCACGAAAATTAATTGATAAATCTATACGAGAAATTGCAGCCCGAATGGCTATCGGTAGATTCTATACTAGGAGAGTATAATGGCCTCAAGAGAATACACAACACGAAGACTTGGTATTGTTGAAGGCCTTGTTAATAAGTTAAAAGATATTGATGGAACAGGACAGTTTTTAACTAATTTAGAAGAAAACGTTTCACCACGTTTAAAGTTTTGGGATGAAGTGGAGGAATTTCCTGCTGTTCATCTTAATGCCGGCTCTGAGACAAGAGAGTATCAGGGCGGAGGATATAAGGATAGATTTCTATCTATTACACTAAGATGCTACGTTCAAGCAGAAGATGCAGTCGCCGCACTCGATGAGCTGCTAGAAGATGTTGAAACTGTAGTAGAAGAAAACTCTCGATTAAAGTATAAGGATCGCAATAATGTAGATCAATATACACAACAGATCACAGTCGTTAGTATTGATACTGACGAAGGTGTACTTGAACCTTTAGGCGTTGGAGAAATGCTTATAGAGGTTCGATACTAGAAAATGCAGGCACGAATAAAAATTCACGTCCTAGCCTTTTCAAGATGATATTTTCATAGGAGAAAATAACTATGTCTACTTTACATTTAAGTCGCGAGGTAAAAGTCTACGTACAATGGGACGGTCAATATTGGCAAATACCTGTATTGGATGGCTTTAGCTTTTCGCAATCAACAAACACTTCAGAAGTAACTTTAAGTGAAATGGCAACGGGGGCTAACGTTAGTCGACGAGGTCGTGCAATGTTTAATGACTCTCTTTCACCTGCTGAATGGAGTTTTTCTACATATGCTCGTCCTTATGTCGACACAGCAAAAACTCATGCAGTAGAAGAAATTCTTTGGGCAATGATGGTAGCGGCACCTTTAACTGCTTATAACGGAGATCCAGACTGGGCGGCTCCTTTAACCACAGGCAATGAAGCAGCAGGGCTAAATATTGACTTCAGTACTTCGAATGTTCTAACAGCTCCTGACGCAACTATTTGGTTTAGATTCCCGAGTAATGATAATGGGGGTTCAGCCGATGATATTTGGTATAAATTAAGTAAAGCCGCTGTAAATGAGTGCACCATGGATTTTGATATCGATGGAATTACAACTATAAACTGGTCAGGTATGGCAAGTAAGTTAGAAGAAATTGCATTTAGCGCCTCACCGGCAGCAAGCGCAGAGCCTACTTTAGAGATTGCAACAGCAAAAATAAATGCAACCGATAACTTTATTCGTAATCGTTTAACTCAACTAACTCTTACTTCTTCTGGCCAAACAGGTATCTTATCTACATACAATATTGTACTGACAAGTGGAAGTATTAGCATTACAAACAATGTTGAACATGTAACACCTTCTAGTTTAGGAATTGTTAATGTACCACTTGACCATACTTTAGGTACTAGAACTGTATCTGGATCGTTCACTTGTTATTTAGATAACTCTGGAAGTGCTAGTGCTGATCTTTTCCAAGATCTACAAGGAGCCTCTAGTAATGTTCAAAATAGTTTCGCTCTTACTTTCAAAGTTGGAGGAGATACGGCAGATACACCTAGATTACATGTAGCCTGTCCAAAAGCAATGCTAGAAATACCTACGCATAGTATTGAAGACGTGATTAGTATGGAAGTTAATTTCCACGGTTTAGGCACAGATATTGCTGATACTGACGAAGTGACTATCAAATATTTAGGTGCGTAAAAATATTTCTTGACATAGGAGGTCTTTTGGACTATACTATGAAATAGAAAAAGTTAGAAGGGGCTCTTTTTCGAGCCCCTTTTATTATGCGGAGAAACATGGCTAATTTTAATATCAAAAAAGAAGCGGAGGTCTATCTTTATGACACAGCAAATAACTCATATCATAGGCTTGACGTTACCGAAGATTTAAGTTTTAGTCAAACTTTTACAGACAAAACATATCCGCAAAAAACACTGCATGAGCAACATAAGTTACATGACGCGTCAAATATAAAGAAAGCAAACCCTGCTAACTTTGAAATGACCATACCCATGATAACTCAAAGTACTTTAAATGTAGTTTTTAATTTACTTGTTAATTTTAAGTCGGGAGAGTACACATTAAATACTTTTGATTTGTACATAAAACTTCCAAATGATATTTATAAACTGGAAAAATGCGTTATAACTAATGGGACATTCATAATTGAGAAATTAGAGAATCTCAAGTTGACCATAGCCGGTGAAGCATCTAAATTAACAAGAGGAGCAACACTTTCTAGTACACCTTCAAGAGGTACTAGAGACTATCAGATGCTAAAAGCACTTACAGTAAAAATTAACAATGTTGATTTTTCTACTTGTATGTATAAAGTTTCAGTGGAACTACAAAATGATATAAAGTGGAACCCTTACGAAACTGTCAACAAAGCATTAAGTATAGACAATACTCATGATGTCAATACTACAATGTACCCCTCTAATTTCACGCTTGAAAAACGAATACTTGCAGGCTCTCTAGGACGTTATGTTACTGATACTAGTAATGCTGATGTTCAGACTTGGAAAATAGGCGTACCCATAGAAATTACCGCTGGCAACGGTTTAACAAGTACTAATTTTAGAGGGTTTTTCTTCAATTTAACAAACTGTAGTTTTACCAACAGAAATATTGCGGAAGATATATTCACTCAAAATTACGAATGGAAAATGAACGATAACACTGTCGATCTCGGCACAATGTTAAAACTTAACACACTAACATAAGGATAAAATAATGGATTTAAAAAAATTAATGGTTGATACCAAAGCAGTTTGGATCGACTTCCCCGGCTTAAAAGGGTTTGAAGTAGAAGTAGTTAATCTTTCACGAAAAGAATTAACGGGTTTACGTAAAAAATGCACTACTACAAAATTTGATAGAAAAACAAGACAAGCAGTAGAAGATTTAGACGAAGAAAAGTTTGTTACGGAGTTTTCAAAATCTGTAATTAAAAGTTGGAAAGGTCTTAAGCTACAGCATCTTGAAACACTACTTCTTGTAGATATTGAAGGAGAAGATCCTGAAAAAGAATTAGAATATAACGAAGAGAATGCTGAAACTCTTGTAAGCTCTTCCACAGAATTTGATACATGGCTCAATGAGGTAGTCTTTGATTTAGATAATTTTCGTACAGGATCAAAAGGACCAACTATTCCAAAGACTGAAAAAGTACTTCAAAAATAGTGATGCAAAAATGACGAGAGATCGTTATTTAAAAATGTGTGAACAACTAAACAAAGAACCAGATTTAAATGAAATACCTCCGGATATAGAAGATTTTCCGGATATAGCAGTGCAAGCAATGAGTATTTTTGGTTCTTTAGGAGATCGAATCTACCCAGACATAGGGTATATAGGAAAAGATTTTACAAATTTAAATCAATATATACAAATTTATGGTATTGAAGATAAAGAACTACTTTTAGAGATTCTAACTTATTTAGAATCAAGAGCTATTAAAAACTCTCAAGAACAGTTAAAAAGAGAGAGGGATAAGCTAAAGAGAAAAACCTAGTGGCAGATACAATAACAGTAACGTATAAGGTTAACGAAGATGGCTCTCTAAAAGCTATTGGTAAAGATGCTGAAAAAGCAGCTAAGTCGACCAAGAAAGCCAGTGATGCCGCCGCTCAGCACAATAAGCAACAAAAAGGTGTAGCGGGTGCTACATCGAATACCACCAAAGGTTTTTCAAAAATGACAACAGGTATGCAGGGAGGATTAGTTCCTGCATACGCCGAAGTAGCCGCAAGGGTTTTTGCCTTGACTGCGGCTTTTGGCGTTTTATCCAGAAATGATGCAATTTCTAAATTACAAGAAGGTATAGAATTTACAGGTAGAGCTGCAGGTAGAAATCTTACTTTTGTAGCAGATAAACTGCAAGAAATTACTGATAATGCTATTTCTGCAGAAGCTGCAATGAGAGCTACTGCTGTAGGAGTTTCAGCAGGATTTAGTGAAACTCAAATGGCGGGCCTTGCAGAAGTAGCAAAAGGAGCTTCTCTAGCATTAGGCAGAGATATGGCAGATGCTATGGATAGACTTATAAGAGGTGCTGCAAAACTAGAGCCTGAAATACTTGACGAATTAGGCATTATGGTTAGGCTGGATGAAGCTTCCGAAAACTATGCTCGTACTTTAAATAAGAATGTAACCGAACTTACACAATTTGAAAAACGCATGGCATTTACAAATGCTATTATTGAGCAAGGAAGACAAAAATTTGATGGTATCTCCGAGTCCCTCGAAGCTAGTCCTTTTTCCAAACTATCTGCCTCTTTACAAGACGTAGCAAAAGCAGGTATTGGAGCGCTTAACAAAGTTCTTGGCCCAATGGCACAATTTTTAGCAGAAAATACAGTAGCTTTAGGGGCTTTAGTTGCTCTATATGCAGGTTCCGTTGCCGGTACTATTTTAGGTGGTATAACTTCTATGGCGGCAGCCTCTGCATTAGGTGCTGAACGTACTACAGCTCAATCAAAAGCAGCTTTAAAAGGTATAAAACCCGTAAAAGGCTTAGGAAATGCCTACAATGTATTAGCCCATAAAACAGATAGAAGTGCAAAGTCTATGGCAGGTATGAATAAGTCTTTAACTACTACTATTAATCACCATAATAGTTCAGCAAAAAAAGTAAGACTTGCTACAAAATTAAGAAACCAACTAACAACAGAAATTCATAGAGCAGACCTGGCTCAGGCTAAACATAACTTTACAAATGCTCTAGGAGTTTTACAGGAAGTAGGAATTGCTGCAGGTGTTCGTGTTCATATTCAAGCACTCAGAGACCTTGCAACAGCTACCGGAGCAGCAATGGCTCAGCAAACTGCATTTTATGCAGTACTAACTTTCGGAAGAGGTATTATGTTAGCTGTTGGAGCTACTTTAAAGTTTCTAGGAGCTTCCTTCTTGGTCGTAATGCCTTATATAGGGATATTTCTTGCAGCAGTAGCAATACTTGGGCCAATGGTCACGAGTTTACTAGGAATGGAAGATACTAGACTTGAAAAAGCTATAAAGAAAAATGCAGAGCGAACAGAAGAATTTAATAAGGTACTGGAACAGTACAATAAAACAGTAGGAAAAGCTAAAGGAGCTACTCAACTTTGGGCAGCAACATTAAAGCCTTTATCAGGACTACTCTCAGAAACTTCAGCAGCAGTAAGTAGTACTATAGCAGCGGCCAGAACTCAACAAATACTAGCTGAAGTTGCGGCAACAACAAAACTAACCGACGCCATAAAAGCAAAAAAAGCACAAGAATTAGCCGCAGCCAATAATGAAGGTTCTAATGATTTAAATACGGCAGGATTAGCTGAGTATGGTAACGTAGAAAAAGCAAAACAAGACTTAAAAAATGCACAATCAATGTCGCAAGGTGTAAAAGAGCTAGTAAAAAAAGACGTTTTAAACTCAATGGCAGAATTTCAAGCAACAACAGAAGGAATGGCTGTAAGACTAAATCAGTTAGCCGCAGAAGGAGAGCCCGTACAAGATGCATTAAACGCAGTTGCAGCAGGTCAAGCAGGTGTACAGAAAATAATGGCTGAGTTTGATGCAGATCTAATAAGTGCCGAGGAAGCCAGCAGGCAACTTATAGTTTTAGATACTAGCACTCAAGCAGTTGTTCAATCTTTCGAAAGTTTTACGGATATAATTAATAAAGCAAAAGATTTAACAGGTGATGTAACTTCCACTTGGGGCACATACGGAAAAGAAATTGATAATGTAGCCCAAGGGTTAATAAATGTAAATAAAATATTAAAAGACGGCAAGGGTATAACAGCAGCCAACGAAAAAGCCACAGATCTATTAAAAGCATATGGCATAGACCCTACTGATAATCCAGTAAAAAAATTAGATGACTTTGAAAAGGGACTACGATCAATAAATTCTGCCTACAAAGAATTAGAATTAAAAGAAGCAAACAACGCGCTTTCAAACACATCTGCTATTGCTTCAGGAATTACACTATTGCAAAATCTAGAAACAAGACTAAGTCTGACACAACAGGAATTAATTACTAGAGAATTAATAGGAACAAACAGTGAAGCAGAACATACTTTACTACTACAGAAGCTGAGTATTCAAAAACAGATTACAGATGAGTTAAATAAACAAGCTCAAAAAGTTGCAGAGAGGGCTACTCGTTTAGGAGGAGAAATGTTTGGTCAATCCTTTGCAGCGGCAGAAGGTTATGCAGATTATAGTGCTGAAAACCCTGATGCTAAACAAAGTGAAAAAATGGGTAAGTTAAACGAACTAGCTCAGCCACAACTAAAGGCTTTGTCTGCTCTTAGCCCTGAAGGTGCTCTTATGAGCTCTGCTATTGAAGGAGCTTTAATACTACAGGAAGCATTCAGCATGGCATTTGAAGATATTGGGAAAAACGGAGATAAAATGCAGATTGGCTTAGAAGTAGCAGCTGCAGGTTTAAATGTTATATCAGGTATGATGGCCGCTCAGTCGAAAGCACAAGTAGCTTCTATAGATAAGCAAATTGAAGCAGAAAAGAAGAGAGACGGAAATTCAAAAGCTTCTGTAGACAAAATCAAAGCTTTGGAAAAAAAGAAAGATGATATAAAACGTAAAGCTTTTGAAAAAGATAAAAAATTAAAAATGGCTCAGGTTATGATTGCTACCGCCTCTGCTGTTATGAAGTCTGTTGAGGAAAGCCCTGCAACTTTTGGGCTTCCCTTTTCTGCATTTGCAGTTGCAATGGGAGCGGCTCAACTTGCCGCAATAGCAGGGACTTCTTATCAAGGAGGCGGAGGAGCAGCAAGTGCTGGAGGCCCTTCAAAAGTAGCAGTTGGCTCACGTAACAATTCTGTGGATTTAGCCCGAGCTAGAAGCCCTTCTGGAGAGTTAGGGTATGCTAGAGGGCAGAGCGGTACAGGACAAGGAATGACAAACTTCAGACCTACAGGTGCATTCGCAGGATATAAACATAGAGCAGGTGGCGGATATATTGTTGGAGAGCAAGGACCAGAAGTATTTATGCCAGAAACACCGGGCGAAATTATACCTTCAGGACAAGGTACTGGAGGAACTACAAATGTAAACTTCTCCATCAATGCAGTAGATGCCGCAGGTATCGAAGACTTACTAATGAATCAAAGAGGAAATATAATCGGAATGATAAGAGAATCCGCAAACGCACATGGAGAAACATTTCTAGAAGGTATAAATACTATGTCTGGAAATGAGGGAGAACTTTACTAATGCCTATTCAAAACACATTACCAGATCCGAGTAATCAAATAACGGATGCAGGGCAGAGCGGTTCAGGATCTTTTGGTCCTGGTTTTCAATCTGTAAAGCTAACTTCTGTTCAACCGATTATGAGAGACAGAACAAACTCAGGAAGAATTATATCTCGTTCTCACGCCTATCATAAATGGGAAGTACAGATTAGTTATAACCCTCTTACAAAGGACGAGTTTGATCCTATTTATACTTTTTTAATGGATAAAAGAGGTTCTCTACAACCTTTCTTTGTATCCTTACCTCAATATAAAACTTCTGGTATTTCAGCAAGAACAATATCGGTTACGGCAGACGCAGGAAAAACTACAGTGTCTGTGAATAGCTCAGCAAGTATGAAACCTGGAATGCTTTTTACTGTAACAGATTCTCAGGATAGTTCTCATACAAAAGCTTATATGGTTACTCAAGTACTGTCTTCAACTTCTCTTAAAATTAGCCCTGCTCTTGCTAAAAAGGTAACAGGAGGGGCTACTATTAACTTTACAGACCCTCAATTAAAGGTAATACAAACCTCCGATACTCGAGAGTATACACTTAACACAAATAACTTATACAGCTTTTCACTAAAACTTGAGGAGGTTAGTAACTAATCATGGCAGAAAGAAATTTACCTCCAGCATTAAAAACATCATTAGTCAAAAATGATTCTTATACGTACTTTCATTTAATAAAGTTTGAAAGACCAAATGGAGTAGCATCTTCTAACTTTGTTGCCGGAAAAGCAACAGACTATGCTTATATTACTGATTCTTCTATTAATATTGAGTTTAATGATGATTCAAAAAGTTCAAAAGGTGTTGCGAATGGTCCACAAACCTATGTTGCAAACAAAGTTTTAAAAGTAGGAACTGTAAACGAAACAACAGAAGCAAAAGCTTCAAACATGAATCTAGTTCTTTCAGGAACTGCTCTAGGAACTATAGTTACAACTAGTGCTGGTTTTGCTTCTTCGAGTATGACAACAACTATTGATTTACTCGAAGCAGGTTTTCAAGAAGGAGATATTCTACTACTTGAAAGTGCAGGAAATACAAATAATAATAAGTATGCGAGAATTGATAAGTTTACAAATGCTAATAAAACTGTTGCTCTTACAGGTATTGACTGTACTATAGATAATGCTGTTTCTCAAACTTATAACCTATCTTATGCATCTGAAGAAATAAGCGCTTTACTTAATAACAAAGAAGCTACTAACTATACTAATTATGTAAATAGAGAAGTTTTTATATATAGAGGACACTTTGCTGCAGATACACTATATGAGAGTGATGGAACAACTGTACGTCACAATGCGGGTGATATTATAGGAAAACCTTTCGTAATATTTAAAGGAATTATTTCAAAGGGTTCTGTACAAGAAGATGTTTTAAAAGATTCAAAAGTTTCTTGGAACTTAACTTCTCACTGGGGTGATTTTGTAAGAGTACAAGGAAGATTAACATCAGACTACTCTCATAGAGCCCTAAGTATAACAGGAGGTTCAGATGTAGGAGCTTTAATTCGCCCTGAGTATCAATATGACTTAGGTTTTGCACATGCAGAAAGAGCTGTAAATCTTATAGCAACGTATCAAACTCAAGAAACTCGTTATAAAATGAAAAAACGAGGAGGTTTTGCAGGTTTTATTGGTTTAAAGAAAACAGTAGAATATCAAGTAGAAGTTGACAGAGAGGTTGACTTACAATTTAACTTAACTGCTCGTTCTTTACCTGTAGTTTATGGTGTTCAAAAAGTAGACAGTATTCCTGTTTTTGCCGATATTCTTGAAGGCAACGCCAAAGAAGTATATGTAGCACATGCTTTTGCAGAAGGTGAGATAGGTGGAATCTTTGATGTGCATATTGAAGATACAAGCAGTGTATGTTTAGATCAAAATGATAAAAATAATAGAACGGCTTCAGACGGAGTTAATATAGCATGTTATGGTAGAGCAGATCAAGGATTTGTACTCGCAGGTCAGACTGGAAGAACAAATACACAAGTGCCTTTTTCTTTGGCAAATGAAGACTTAAGTTTAAAAAGACAAGACACTAATCAAGGAGGCTATGAATCTGTATATAGAGATCCCAGATCAGGACCAACTTTAAATATTGATAACAGCCGTACCGGGTTACAGCATGAAACTACTTTTAGTCTTCATCATGCTCCTACACCTACTACTATATTTGTTCATACAGGTAAAGCAGATCAAGACGCAGACGATACTTTAGTAAAAAAAGCTTCAAACTCAGACTTTAAATTACAAAATCAATTGTCAGATATTGATCCAAATAACTATTGGAGCCCTAATCACAAGCTACTTGACACTGCTTATGTAGTTGCAAAGTATGTTATTGGAGAGGGTGAAACAACAATTAGCAAGCTTGAGTTTGTAGTAAGCGGAAAAAAAGTTAGAAGCTATAACTATGACCACAGCTATGATCAAGATAGCGCTGGAGCAAGTGCCGGACAGGAGTTCTTTAATATAGGAGATGAAGTAACTATACATAGAACAAATGCAGAAGGAAGTAATGCTGCTAATAGTCAAATTGGTTCAACTGTTACAATTATTGATAAATGGTCTTTCTATAGAGATAGTACTACATTACTTTACAGATTCAGACTATCTGCAAATCCACAGGCAGATACAAACAGTACTGCATTTTATATCAAAAGAACTGTTGATGGTGCTGAGAAAAAATGGCATATGGTTTCTCACGATCATAAAGTAGAGGCTACTACACTAACTGTAAGTAGTCCCATGACAGCAACTGTAACAAATATACCTGCTTACAGTTCTTCAGGAGGTAATCATGCTAAAAGAGTAATTACTCTTTCTAATCTAACAAACTTGTTGTTTTATGGATTATGTCAGCCAGGTCATTTTGTATCCTTTAACTTTTCTGGAGAAACTCCTACTGCTGCATTTAGAATATTATCAGTAGACACTACCAATAAAAAAATAACTGTTGTAGACAACGATACCCCTAGTATGCGACAAGTACGAAATGCCTTTAATAATTTATCAGGTTCCGAAACTTGTACATTAAGAAATCATAATCTTGTAAACCTAAGTAGTAGTGGAAGTACTACAAACGATGCTTATAATAACAGATCCATAACTTTTACTAGGTTTGATTCCGAAGGTAATATAACTCACGAAGAAGAAAGAGAGATTGTAGACTATGCTGTAAATACTCCTACCAATACTTATATAGCCACAGTTAGTAATCCTGGGTTACCTTTCGACTTTAGTCCCGGAACAGTATCGGATGATAGTTATACTATACAAGCAGGTCGAGCGGAACAAGATATACGAGTATCTATAAACCCCGCAATACAACTACTAGACTACTTAAAAAATAAAAGATACGGCAAAGGTTTAGATGATAAAGATATAAATCTTCCTACTTTTTTACAAGCAGCTCGTGATTGTGATACTCGCTCAGATGTTACTCTTCAGATACCTACAAATCTAGCATCAAGTATTGTAGTAGGAGATGTTTATAAATATCCTGTAGGGGCTCACGCTACTAATCCTACTAAATGGCAAGGAACTGTAAAGAGCGCTACTCATCGTATAGTAAATATTGTTGGTTCTGATGGTACTACTATAACACCTACCGATTTTACAGAAATAGTTTTTACAAATATAATCGGAAAGTTTGGACGTAAATGGAATAACTGGGAAACATTTGAAGCTAATGAACTATTTTGGCATCTCGGAAAAGTTTATTATAAATCTAGTTCGGGAGTACAAACTGCTGTTCCTACCACTGCTTCGGTATCTTTTTATAATTCTAATCTTAGTATTGGTAGAGTTAGCGGCACAGGACCCTCTACTCTAGCTATATCAATTACCGATGGATTTACTTCTTCGGGAAATCCTATCGTTAAAAGCTTTACGAGTGCCGCTGAAGGCTTTAACTCTCCTGGATACTCTCTTTATGATTCTGATGATGTTAAATATTGGAAATATTTAGGTTGGGATGATCAATCACAAAGATTTGTAACAAGGCATCAAACTAATCAAATAATTGATACTTCAGTTCCTTTATTTGATAATATTAATAGTATGCTTAAACAGTTTAATGGAATTCTACGTTATTCCGGAGGTAAGTACGAACTCGCAATAAAAAGTGCTTCTCCTAGCTCTTTTGAGACTTTTCAAACAATTAATGATACCGATATTATTGGCAAAATAAAATTACAAGATAAAGGACAAAAAGGAATATTTAATAGTATGTCCGCAAATGTTGTTGATCCTCAAAATAATTATAATGCAAGATCAATAACTTACTTTAACTCAGACTACTTGAAAGAAGATAAAGGAATTCGTAGATCAGGGCAGTTTGCTATGCCAGGAATCTCTAACTACTTTAACTCAAGAATTAATATAAAACAATTTTTGGATGAGTCTCGTTATGGTTTAGATATTGCTTTTACTTTGGATTCTAAAGCATATCTTCTTTTAACAGGAGAAATAATACGAATAACTAACGAAAGATTTGGTTGGTCTAATAAGCTTTTTCGTATTGATAACTTAAACTTCCAAGCTAATGGTTTGGTACAAGTAACGGCAACAGAGCACAATGATGCAGCTTATTTAATAGGCGCTATAAAAACTCCTTTCAGTATGAAAGATTCAGAAGATGCCGCAGCAGGTTCTGTCGCTCAGACTCCTATTTCTACTCCTGCAGGTCTTACAGGTTTAACAGCTACTTCAGGCGCTAAAGGAGCTATTGACCTAGCATGGACTAATTCAACTTCATTTAACACTGCTACGCATACAACAGAGGTTTGGGCTTCTTCGACAAATGATCGAACAAATGCAACTTTAATATATACTACTCAATCTGCAAAAATGTCAGACATAGTTGCAGAACAAACTCTTGTAACTAAATTCTATTGGGTACGACATACAGTTGTTACAGAAAACGGACTTGTAGTTCCTTCTGCATATTTCCCTACTAGTAGCACTGCCGGTGTTCAAGGAACCGCAACAGGAGCTATAGATGGTAGTGATGGAAGTGATGGAGCACGAGGTGCAGGAAGATGGCACATTCAAGTATCTTCTCTACCTACTACTTCTGCTCTTGCAAATACTCGTTGGGGAGACGGTTCAGGAAATCAACCAAGTGCCGCAGTTGTGGGAGATCAAGCATTCTTTTATACAGGTACACTTAGCAGTCCAACAGCACAGAAAGTTTGGATTTATGCAGGCTCAAGTAATTGGACAGAGCAAGTAGAAGTTATAGACGGTGATTTACTTGTACAAGGAACTGTTACTGCGGATAGAATGAATGTAACAACTTTATCTTCAATAACAGCAGATATAGGAAGTATTACAGCAGGTACAGTAAAAGGTGGAAGTATTCCAGATGCAAATACAGCTCCTTCAGGTACCGAAGCGGGTGCTTTTATGGATCTTACAAATGGAAAGATGGTCTTTGGAAAAGCAGATAAACATATTCTTTTTGATGGAACAAATTTACAACTCTCTGGAGTTATTATTGATGAAACTTCTGTTGTAAACTCAACAGCAGGTGTTATTTTGCAGGAAGATGGTACTCAAGAAGCTACTACAGCAACAACACTCAATTTTACAACTGGATTAAATGTTGCAGTTACAGGCTCCGCACCTACTCAAACAGCAACAATTAGTTTAGATTCTGGATTTGCAACTTTAAATGGCTCAACTTTTACAGGAAGCGTACTTTTACCCGATCAAACCAGTATTTTACCAACTGTTTCAAGTGAAAACTATGTAGCAGGCACAGGAAATAATGATCTTGCAGCAACAACAAGATATGTAGAAGCTGCAATTTCAAGTTTAATAAACGGTGCTCCTGGTACCTTAAATACTTTAAATGAACTTGCAGAAGGATTAAATGACGATGATGATGCTGTTGTAACAATCAATACCGCACTTACAAATAGATTAAGAGTAGACACTAGTTCACAAAATTTAAGTTCTACACAAAAAGCAAATGCTCTTACAAATTTAGGAATTTCTGCGGGTTCAGGAGTAACAAGCGTGTCTGGCACTTTACCTATATCTGTAACAAGCGGTGCAACTCCAACAGTATCAATTAGTGCGGCAACTACAAGTGCGGCAGGAAGCTTGAGTGCTAGTGATAAAACACAACTTAATAATTTAAGTACTAACTTAGGAGCAAAAGCAAGTTTATCAGGAGCAACTTTTAGTGGTGCTATTGCAATGGGTACTAATAAAATTACTGGTCTTGGTACTCCAACATCGACTACTGATGCAGCTACAAAAGCTTATGTAGACTCTACATCTTCAAGTGCCGCAGGCGGAGCCTCAGGAACTACATATACAGTAAGTATACCTTCGAGTACTACAAAACTAAGATTATCAGGAAGTGATAGTACAACTGATGATATTGAATTTGTAGGAAGTGGAGCAACAACTGTTACTCGAACAAATGATGGTAAATTTACTATATCTTCTACGGATACAAATACAGATACGAATACAAATACGCAAAATCAATATGCAATATCATGTGTTAATGGAGATAATTCTGCCGAAGAAAAGATAAGACTCTCAGGCTCTGGTCATAATGGTAGTACTACAGATGATATCGTACTCGAAGCAGGTACAGGCTTAACTATTGCTCGAACTGGCGACAAAATTACGTTTACAAACAGTAATCCTACGGATAGTGGTAACAGTGGAGGTACAGTAACAAGCGTAGGAATTTCTCATGGAGGAAATGCATTTAATACAGGAAGTGCAGTTACAACTTCTGGAACTCTTGCAATTACAATGGCAGGTTCAAGTTCTCAGTATGTAAACGGATCAGGTAACTTAGTTACTTTCCCAACTATACCGAGTGCGGCAAATAATGCAACTATTACAATCTCTGCGGGTACTGATTTAACAACAGGCGGAGACTTTACTACAGATCAAAGCAGTCCTGAAACAATTACAATAGATCACGCAAATATTTCTCGTTCTAATACAACTTCTACTGCTACTCCTGCTTATAGTGGCACGTTTACAGCGGTCGATAGTATTACTACAAACGCTAGAGGGCACATTACAGCAGTAAACACTAAAACTGTTACAATTCCTGCATCTGATAATACTCAAGGTGTTACAAGTTTATCTAGTACTACTACGAATCAACTTACAGTAACAGATGGTTCTACCGCTACGCCTGAGTTAAATATTGTAACAGGTGCAGTAGCAAACAGCGGAACTGCTTTAGCTACTGGTGACCAAATACATACTTTTGTTACTGGACAAGGTTTTGTTACTTCTTCCGGCGTTACAAGCGTAGCAACTAATAATGGAATAACTGGAGGTACAATTACGGGTACAGGTACAATAGGTCTCAGTACTAATAATGTTACAAATGCTTCTGTAAGCGGTTCTACACTAACTCTTAGTAGACAAGGTGCTTCAAATGTTACATTTACTGACAATAATGATAATACTACTTATGATTTAAGTGTTGCACAAAATACTGACAATACAAATAATAATCCACGCCTTCTTTTGGCAGGAACTAACTCTACAAATGATCATATTACAATGATAGGTGGGGGAGCAATAACTACAACACGAGATAGTAATACTCAATTTACGATTTCTCACAGCGATACAAATTCAACAACGAGTCCCGCAGGATTTTCAAACGCAGATTCTTTAGCAACAAGTGGAAAGGTAAAACTTTTAGCGGGTATTTCTCATGACACTTATGGGCATATTACAGGAAGTAATGGATTACAGCTAGATTTTACTGGACCAGTTGTTGAAAGTAGTTCAGGCGTGGTTGATATTGTTGCAAGTACCATTACAGCAACTAATATTAATTCACGATTTGCAAACTTTGGATCGATGGCGGCAGATGTTGCAAGTATAACAAACTTAACAACAGATTTTCTTGATGCAGATCAAATTATTTCAAAAGATATACGAGTAGGAGCTTCGGATGAAGTAACAGTTGCAAATTTTGTTGTAGGAAGAACGTATAAAGTTGTTAATACAGGAAGCTTAAGTCAGGCTCAATGGAATACAATTGGTGGAACAACAGAAAAAATCTATGGACCTGGAAAGATATTTACAGCAGCAAATGTAAGTTTTCCAACTGATGCAAATGCAAAAGCAGATGACTTTAATGCTATTGCACTAATAAATGGATCTACTCTTACAGGTTCAGGGGCTCATCTAAACTCTGATGGAGACTTTTTTGTAGGTGTTCATGATGGTGCAAGAATATTCTTTGATCAATCTACAGGAACTATGACTGTAAGAGGGACTCTTAATGCTTCTGATATAAATACAGGCACACTAAACGCTTCAAATATTACTGTTACAAATCTTGATGCCAACAGTATTAATGGAATGAGTCTTGACACAGGAAGTAACGGACAGTTAAGTATTGGTTCTAGTATTTCTGCAGGAAATCATTCAGTTATACTAGGCGCTGGAGCAGGTGGAACAGGTCTTGGAAATACTTCAATCGGTAAGTTTGCAGGAGGCTCTACTACAGGTACTGACAATGTAGCAATTGGTCAAGATGCCGGAATGTCAGTAACCACTGGCGATGAAAACATTATGATAGGTTCTCATACAGGAAGAGCTCCTGGAGGAACAACTGCGAATAAAACAGGTAATAATAATATAGGTATAGGAGCTGTTTCAAATCAAAACACTGCTAATGGTACTTTAAGTGCCTTAACTTCTGGTTCGAATAATATAGTATTTGGCAAAGGAGCAGGTCGTAATATTACAACAGGTAGCGGTAATGTAATTATCGGAGGATATGCGGGTGTAACTAATGATGAAAGTACTATTACTATTGCAACCGGAACAGGTGGGCGCAGACTTTACTTTGATACTTCTGGAAATGCTACTTTTACAGGCACTGTTACAGGTAACAGTACTTTTACAGGTACGAGATTTTTTAGTACAGATGGCACAAATACTCTTAGTACTTATGTAAGCGGAAGTTATAATCAAATAACCTCGATAGGAAGTACATCAGGAGGTGCTAGAGATCTTCGCTTTAACTTTGGTCAGTCTGGCACGGTCATGACCCTTAAATCTACCCAAGTACATATGGCTAAAACTATGTTACTTGACGGAGCAACTACCAACAGTACAAGTACTTCAAATATAATATCTACTGCTAACGCTGACACTAGCAGCGTAACAGGATATCATATTTCTTTTACAAAATCAAATGGAACTACTTCATTAGGAAGAATTACAACAAATAATACTTCAACTACATATACTACAACTTCTGACTATAGGTTAAAAGAAGATTTAGTAGAAATAACAGGAGCAACGGCCAAAGTACTTAGCATACCAACTAGAAACTTTAAATGGATAGGCAGCGATACTAGGACAGACGGTTTCTTAGCCCATGAACTAGCTCCTATAGTTCCTGACGCAGTAGTCGGAGAAAAGGATGCCATGACTACCCCCACGCTATATTTAGAGGGAGAAGAACTGCCGGAAGGAGTAAGTGTTGGAGACATTAAAGTAGCCTCTGTACCAGAGTATCAAAGTGTTGATCAATCAAAGTTAGTACCACTATTAGTAAAAACTATTCAGGAACTAGAAGCCAGAATAACAGCTTTGGAAAATCCGTAACCATGGAAAAAATATATCTTGACATAACACCCCAACTTAGCTATAATTCTGTAATGGAGGAAATCAAATGACAGCAGCCCGTTACGACCTAGTCATCGACCAAGGATCCGACTTTGCGATAGAGTTTACAGTAGCCGAATCAGGAGTAGCTAAAAATCTGAGTGGTTACACAGCTCGTGCACAGCTTCGTCCGTCAAAGAGTTCCTCGACTTTATCGGCTACGTTTACGTGCGGTATTCCTGTACCTGCGAACGGAAAAATAAATATGACATTGCCAAATGCAACATCTTCTGCCTTAACTGCCGGAAGATTTTTTTATGATTTGGAAATATTTACTTCAAATAATACAGTAGTTCAAAGACTGCTCTTTGGGGAGGTAACACTCACACAAGAGGTTACACGATAATGGCAGATGCAACAACTCTTTCAGTATCTGAGACTGTAACTACGGTAACAGTCGCCGAAGATAGCACCACAATAAATATAGCTCCTACAGTCACAACTGTAGAAGCAAAAGGCTTAG
>Ga0209535_1001083_pt1 | contig 18721 bp, 12 predicted proteins | sample LinPmetageLP28_FD_184041 | JGI IMG/M metagenome (GOLD analysis project Ga0209535, IMG submission 184041) | Marine viral communities from the Pacific Ocean - LP-28 (SPAdes) (version 2) | ecosystem: Environmental > Aquatic > Marine > Oceanic | place: Pacific Ocean | collected 2009-08-22
TTCTTTGCTTTTTCTGCATTGGCTATTCCAACTCCTGTTGAAAGGGCTGCTAAACCTAAGCTTATTCCTGTTACTAGTCCCATGTTATAAATGTTTTATTAATTCTTGATTATAGTTATCTGCTTTTATATAACCTAATCCCTCGTATGTTTTTATTAGTCCTTTATGATTTATTAATGCGTAACAATATTTATAATCTAATTGTTTGCATATTTCAGTTAAAGCTTGAATAAGATATGTTATTCCTTCTTTTCTTGATTCTTTGTCTTTGTAGTTTTTATCGGATATAATCCAATCAACCCAAGCGACGTTAGAATTAGTTTTATATATAAAGCCAGCGCATAGTGGTATATCATCGTTGTATACCATAAATCCACCCGTGCCATCGTCAGGTAAAAAATCTTTAGGAGGCGCTTCCCAACCCCAATCTTTCCACCAATTAACCAAAAGTTTTTCGTAATCATTATCTTTTAGCTTTTGTATATTTAATTTCATTTAATTTGTTAATAGCTCGTATTCGCTTGATACTGCAAACAATTCTTTTGCTGAAGTGTCTGAAACACTAAGCTGTACTTTGTTAAAAAATCCTTTTACACCTGATATATCTGCACCAAACAATATTTCATTTCTTTTAGGTAAAGTTTCATTTACAATATACGAGTAATATTTGTTATCTTTTCTTTTAAATCCAGAAACCATTAAGTCTTGCCAAGTGTTTTCTACAGACGCATTAGTTGACACATACCCTGTGATTGGAGAGCCTGTGTCGCTATCAGTTGCTATAGAGGTTACTGACCAACCTGTGTCTCCTTCATAATTTAATGTTCTAAAGTATTTTACAGTTGATGGGGGCTTATTAAATATTAAGTCAACAGTTGAAGCAGATGTAGCTGCACCGTAAAAGGAACCTCTATTTGCGTCTAAATCATAATGTTTATATAAATCATTTACACCGTATGTATAAAAATCCGCATCTATACTGCCTCCAAATGATGGCTTGTAATTATAAAAAGAAGACCAGCCATTAATATCTTCGTCAAATGTAACTGTTTGAAATCCTCCTGTAAAGTCTCTTAAATGAACAGTTATTACGTCTCCTGCTGCAGGCGCTTGAGCTAATGTTACAACCCCTGTACTCGCATTATAAGTATATTCAGTTCCTACTGTTAAAGGTGTTGTTGCACTAAAGTTTTGTTGAAATACCTCTATCTGAGATACGTCTGTAGGGTCTGGTAAATTTATTGTTGTAAAATCTTTATCTACAATACTAAACGCTAAAGAAAAGGCGGCTGTACTTCCATTACAAGCAAAAGTATTTGTTATATTATCTTCTTGCAATGATAACACATATTTTTTTCTGTTGTTATCCCATGTGCCAATAACTGTGTCTATAGATTTTAAACTTGTTTTAAAATAATCTCTCATACCAAAGTTTGATATTTCTGTAATACCATCTCTTGATAATCTTAAAACAACCCCGTTATTTTTATCTGTAAAATATTTTCTTCCTGCATGGAAAGCAAAACTTTCAGGGTTTTTACTTATACCATAATTACCTGTATACGCAACTACTTGACCTAATACTTGATTAGATGCTGTTACTTGAGGGTCTCCTTCTGCTGTAAATATAATATCTTTATCTATAAGTATATTATGTACTTTATTTTCTTGAAAAACATTTAAATTATTATCTTCTGCAAATAATTTTTGTATTGATCCAAATGAGGAATCAATTGATTTTGTATTAGGTATTGAAGGGTTGAACTGATTAATTTCATTTGTTCTTGTTCTGCCATTATATATACCTGAATATATTAAAGAAGCTTCTCTTGTTTCAGGTGTATACTCGCTATCTGTAATTGCAGCTCTTACTCCAAAGTCAACTGTTTTGCCGTTAAATGATCCTCGTATTCTAGACTCTTCAACATGCCAGCTTTTTACTACAACTAATATTGATTTGCCATTACCAGGTGCAGATGTAAAAGTAATCACTCTTGTTTTATTTGCGTAAATATATGTAGAAGCTGCTTGAAGCACATCATCAAGATATACTTGAAAATCAGATTCAGAATTTGGAACCGCATATATAGTACTTCCGCTGCTCTCTGCAATAGTAAATGTTGTATCACTACCATCTCCCGTGCCTACTATTTGATGAGTAACCTCAGAACTCTTTATAACAAAGGTGTTGTAGTATTTAATTTCTAGTGTTACACTCATACTTTTATTATTACATTAATTATCAAAATATTAACTTGATGCATTTGTAAAACTAATAATGCCAAATACAACGTTTCCTTGAGAATTAGGGTTGGCTGTTAAATTAATTTCTGTAGTGCCTATAGTTGTTGAATATGAATTACCGCTTACAGTACGTGTTCCTTTACCTGTAAACCTTATTGTAAACGTTTCATTACCTGTTCCCGTAAGAGGAGAGCTCGTTACAGCAGCTACATCATTGTTTCTTACATTGCTGCTATTTAAAGCTACAGATACTTCTGTGCTTGTTGTATTGTCCTTTTGAATTGTAATTGCCACGTCTGTTGTTTCGTTAAGTCTTCCGTCTATTGATAATCCTGTAGACACATAAGATTGATCAGACGATATTGTAACTCCGTTTACTGAAATAGCTGTTACTCTTGGAGTTCCTCCAGTGTTGGTCTCAGTGCTTAAGTACATATTAACATACGATCTAAGTCCATCTGGAGCGTTTGCTTGTATTGTTGATGTTGGCAGTAAAGTTAAAACTGTATCTCCTGAAGATAAAGCAGGCGTTGGAATATCAAATGTAGCCTGTGAATGTCCTCCTGTAATATATATGTTACCTACAGAACTACCGTTTCCACGGTTTATAGTTGGCACACCACTAAATTTATATCCTGATACTGATGTTATTGTTATTGTATTACCCCCGCTTGAAAATGCACTTGTATTACCACTTCCAAACGTTGCTCCTGTGGAACCAAACCCTGTATTTATATATGTAGGGCTTATTGTGTATCCTGAATTTTGCGCTACAAAATACGCATCATTTGCAGATTGATAAGCTGTGGTTACATTTACGGCAAACGAATAGTTTATATTTCCTCCTACTGCTTGATTTGGGTAAACACCACTAAAACTAGCTGTTATTGCATTACCAGACCCCTCTGCTACAGTAAGAGTAAAAGGACTTGTATTGCCTATATTAGTTATATTTACTGAAGCACTTAAATTAACCGAAGCGTGAGTGTATGTAAACACCATTTGACCGGTAAAAGAATTACCAATATCTGAAGTAGCATATGTTAAAGTTCTAGAGCTTACATCTACTGAAACTCCGGAAGCTAAATCATTTCCAGTATTAACCATTGTAAGAGTTGCATTTTGTGCACAAGCGGTTACGTTTAGGGCTACTGTTGCTGATACAAACGCACTTCCTTTTTCTACTACTGATGTTGAAGCTGTACTTCCTGATACGCTTCCATCTACTGTTGCTTTTTCATTGAATGCTGCAACTACTATACTTCCAGCAGAAGTTGTACCAGTTATATCGTTACATGATCCTTGCCCTGTTAATCTCAATATATATCCACTTACAATTGTAGCACTTATTTTTGAAGATGTAGCTGAATTACTTGTAATTTCAAAAAACTTACCATTTGTAAAGTAATTTCTTAAATCAATATCTGTTGATCCTGTAATTACAGTTGATTGTGTAGGTATACTACCTGTTGTTAATGTAGGAAGAACACTTGGCTGAACTATATTATATGTAAAGTTCCCTGCACTTGAATTTGTAAAATTACCTCCAGGAGTTATATTTAAAGTTAATGCTCTTAACGTAGCATTTGTAACTGTTGCTAAATTAGTTGATTGACCGTTTGTTAAAGCGTTACTTCCTAATTTAACATTATTCAATGTTCCTTGTGATATTGTTCCTTGCGCAAACACGGCCGTTGAAGCTATAGAGAATCCAGAAGGTGCCGCGTGAAGTGCTACCGTGTACGCTACTGAAGCTGCTGCTGCAGGTTGCGTAACTGTCCTTACCGCTGTATATAAATATGCTGTTGATGCAGAATTGCTAAATCCAGTTGTTGGAATTTGTATTCTTATTGTATTGCTATTAGCCCCATAAGTAGTTGCTGTTCCGTCTGTTCTACCAAGCGTCACTGATACAGTTGCTGAGGTACTTGAATTAGCTGCTACTCCCCCTGAAGGAGCATACAATACTTGAGGCGAGTTTCCTGCAACTGCCGTAACTCCCCCTGCTGCATTTACACTTATACTACCAGTCCAATCTGAAACTTGGAATAGCCCAAGTGCGGGTGTTGTAACTTGTATTGGCCCTTGTATATTTGTTCCTTGTGAATTTGTTGCAAAAGCCCATACATAAAACAAAGTGTTTATTGCCGCATCGTTTTTAGTTGTTGTATATGTTGACGCTCCACTTCCTACTGATACTGCTACAGATGTAGCATCTGCAAAAACAGCAGTGGTTCCTATTTTAAATCCTGCTGCTGACACTGAAGCTCCCCCATTAGCACTTATAGTCGCTGATACTGTAAATGTAGCTGCTGAGCTGGATGTTGAAGCTGTTGATGTTAATGATAAATCTGAAAATAACGGGACCGTTGTACCTAATCCTGAGGTGTCTTCTTGAATTGCTGTTGTAGATATTATAATATTTTGACCCGTGTTAGTAAATCCATTTGGCGCTGTTATAGTTAATCGCGCTGTTCTTGTTGTGTCTGTACTAACTGGAAAATAATCAAACCCTACTGTTTGCCCCGCATCCGTAGTAGAGTTTACATAATCAACCGCTTGTAATGAACCTACATTAATTGTAGGAGCCGTAATAGTTCCGTTAGCTGCTACAGCAAAATTTGATACAGTTACATCAGATGAGCTAAACGCGCCTGTTTCTAAAGCGTTAAGTTCATTTATTAATCCTGTTGTAGAAGTTTCATAGTATATGTCTATTTCACTTTCAATAGGTTTAGTTTCAAATACAGATAAATCAATGTACTTACCTCTTCTTATATAAGATGTAACGCTTAATGCTGGTTTAGCAGTATTATCAGAAGCGGTATCGTCTGTAAAAAGCATTCTTACTCCATGTAAATCTGCTTTACTTGATGTTTCTCCAAAAGGAGGTAACTGAGCAATTAAATGGTTATTTTCTCTTTGATAAAAGGGTCCCCCAGAGTCTTCTGTAACTGAAGAAGATCTTGCGTATTCTTGTACCGTGTTTATTGTAATCGAACTAAAGTCTGAAAGTTTACCTATACCTGTTATTGGAAGCTCATCATCATTAGATAAGGTTTGAATACGTTTTTCAGAATCAAAAGCTATTGTTTTTGCTATTTGCCCTGAAGATGAATCTGTAATTTCTGAATCTCCAAATTTTGTTAATGTATTAGAGTCTCCTACTTTATTAAAAGTTAATTGTGTTACTTCTAAAAATCCTACATCTGCATTTGCATTTAATTCAGGAAATGTTAATGACCATATATACTGTTTTTTACCTGCTGCTAAAGCAACAGATGTTAATGCGTTTGTTAAAACAGTGCCGCTAGTAATATTGCTTGTACACGGAGTATATTTAAAAGTTCGCGCAGCAGCGGTATCTCTATTAAACACCATATATTGATTACATGAAAATCTCATCCCCGTGTCTGCAACAATACCTCCTGTTGAAGCACTTCTTGTTCCAGTAGTAGTTGTGGTTGTTGTATAAAAAGCTGTATTAATTACTTTTGGAAATAAAACAGTATCAGATCTTGCTATAGAATTATCCGCAGATATAGTTTCCATTAATCTTGGAATCTTATTTATGTTATCCCCAAACAATGTTATATAAGAGTTATTGTCTACAACTGTTGCTCCTGGCGTATACACATTATAATACTCTTGTTCTAATTGTTTTACAACTACTCTATAAGAATACCAGCCATACGGATTATATGTGCTATACACGCCACTATCTAATTCATTAGAATATACATCTGTGTCTGGTATTAATTTACCACTTTGTGCATTAAAAGTTATTTTTAAATTATCCCCAACCCAACTATTAAACTCAGCGGCTGATGTTCTTGCTGGTACTGCAATTATAGAATTTGAAGCTGTTGAAGGTAATATAACAGGAGATTGTCTTCCGAATATATCTGCAAGCACAACTCCTATTTGATATGTTCTTCTTTGTTTTAAAGAGCTATCAGGATATTCATGATTTGCAAGAGTTACTGTTATAGCTGCCCCATTAGCAGGTGCTGTATTAAATGTAATAACTCCTGTCGTACCATCGTACGCATAATTTGTTGAAGCTAATAGTACGTCATTTACATATACTATAAACTGATTTGTGTTTGCTGGCGGTATGCTAGTTGAACCTCTTGTGGGAGATTTTAAAGTTAATGTAAAAGTTTTATCGCTGCCGTCTCCTGTAAATGTTTGCGTTGCTTTTGCTCCAAATGAAACTGCATAATCTAAAACAGGAGGGGTTATGTTTTGAGAATAATTAGCAAACACTAATCTATTACCTACAATATCTAAAGCTTTTGCTTTTGTAGGAACATTATCAAAAACTCTTGTGATTTGATCTTCAGGTAAAGCTTCTTGTGGGCTATCAGATTTATAAGTACAGGTATAAAAAGTTGAAGTAATACTTGCATCTGTAAGTGTTTTTGTTTCAACTATTCTTGCAACTGTACTATCTGATTCTTTAATTATAATTTCAACTTCTTTTATTTCAAAATCAGCGTTAGGGTTTATACTTGGCAATTCAATACCCAATACAGCAGTATTAACATGGTTTATCATACCATCTAATTCTGTAGATTGATAAGCTCTAGCTTCTGCTGCCTCATTAAATGTCCCGTAGCTTGACCCTGTTTTATATGAGTGTTGAAATGCTATTTGAGTAAAAGGTGCTAATACTGAATATTCGTTATCATTAAACTTATATCTATAAGAAAATCTTACAAACTCCTCCTCTATATAGTCATTGTTTAAAGTAGCATCATTACTCATTGTAGAAGTTCCAGCAATATCGTTTTCTGTCATAAAAACAACTGGAGTATATGGAGCGTATTTAGCTAAACTTATTTTTAATTCGTTATTATAAAAGCTAGTGTTGCCTATTGCTTTTACAACATTTATTCTTCTAGGCTGATTTTTATTATCTGTCCAAAATAATAAATCATCAATCATTGCAACTCCTGTAATTTTATATTTTTTACTAAACTTTAAAAATCTTCCTATTACAATTGCTTTTGCTGTTTTAAATGTTGCACTAGCAGGATCGGCGTCATAGTAATAAATAGCATGAAACCTAGGTTGTGTAACCGCTTCGTTTATATACCAATCATTTACATATAAATCATTATTGTCCGTTACAAACCAGTAAATACGTTTATTTTTTTCATCAAAATACGTTCCTATTACTTCTATATCTGAAGATAATCCTAGTGTTGTATGCGCTATTGTATTACCAGCAGCGTTTTGTATAACACCAACATTTGAACCATCAGGTTTTAATACTTCAATATTTTGTGCATCTCTGTATTCGCCCTCTGGCAGAAGTCTATCGTCCAGGTCTTTATTCATTTTCCCGCCAAGGAAAGTATTTTTGATTTCTGGCATTTATCTAGTGTTTAATCTGTTTAGATTTGTTCCTCATTATAGCTGTAATTTCAGCAAGCTTAATATTTGAAAGTCTTAGCTTAGCATTTCTCATAGCTGCTCTACGCTCTCGTCTAAATCTATTTATTATAAATTCAGGAACATTTTGTTTAGAAGATAAAATAGCGTAAGCAACATGTTTATACAGTGCTTCTTCTGCCATTTTGTGTATTTGCATTTCAGCATCAGTTCCTAACCCGTCTGAAATATAATGAATAGTTAATATTTTTTCTGATAAATTACTACTAAAACCAAATTGCCCATTGGCTTCGTCGTTTACAAACACACCATTAACTTGTAAATGTTCTGGATGACTTCCATATCTTCTACCATAGCCTATTACACTATCGCTATAATCTGAATTAGCTGTAAAATAATCATTTGAACTACTACTACCTAACGCCGCGTTAGTTTCAATACCGTTAAATTTTTTAGTTATTTCATCTTCTGTTAACAATAAAGAGTTGTCATTGTCATATAAGTAGTCGCTATCTGTATCTTGTAATACAGCTTGAGAAGGCCTTGAAGTGTTGTTTGTAGGGTATATACGTCTTTCTAATCCATTATCATCTACCCAAGAAAGTTTAACATAATTAACATAATCTTGAGGCATAGGTACGATTAATGTTGTAGGAATTGATACTTCAAATATTTTTTCAACTCTTGAAACATCATAACTAAATTCCTGTATTGCTCTTTTTGAATGAAACAATATATCTTGTTTTGTGACATGATCTATTATTTTTCCATCTCCTACATATGCAACTAAAAAGTTGTTTACTATGTCTGCCAGCGAAATATATCTATAATTACCAGTATTTTGATTTTCAAGTAAAACTTTTATTGCAGCACCATTTGCAGGAGCGGTTGTAAAAGTAATTACTCCTGTGCTATTATTATAACTATGTAAATCATCATCAACTTCTAACCCTGCTATAAAAATTCTAAAAACAGATTCAGCCGTTGGTAAAGGTGTAAATGTTAATGTAAACGTTGTAGTACTTCCGTTTCCTGTAAATAACTGTGATCCCTCATAGTATTCTCTTGCTGATTGTGTAATTAGTCCCATTTATTATGTATTTTCTTGATTAATTTTTTGCACTTCTTCTTGTTTAGCTATTTGCACTACGTTAGGGTCTTTAATAGTTACACCTGCTAAAGACAATATTTTAATTATTAAAGGTACTTCCTCGGAATCATGTAGCTGAAAGTTTATTGATGACCCGCTTGCATAAGCCATATCCCCATAAGTACTACCAGATGTAAATGCCCAAGTTGGGTCTGCTGGTTTAAAAAGATAATCTAAAGTAGCTGATGATATAGTAGTAGGAAGCACGTACACATTAGATCCTTGTTTATAATATACTGGAAATGAAGCGCTTGGTGCTGTTAATTTTGAAGATGTAACTTGTGGTAAATCTGATTTTTGTATTTCTTGTATTTCTGTAGCTCTTGAATCTGTGCTAATCATTATACATCTATATAAATTTGAGGGAGTAGAAGCTATACCGCTTGAAAAGCTTAATGTTGATGATGTAGAAAATACATCAATTTTTTCTTTTGTGCTTTTAGCAAGATTTGCGTATTCATCATTTATTGTGCCTGTTTCTTTTCTTGTTAAGTATCTGTTGTAGTCAGAAAAAGATTTTTCAAATAAATCAAGTTGTGCCATTCGGGCAAACCTATTATATTGATCAGGTGTCATGAATCCTCGTTGTTCTCTATTAAGAAGAGATAGCACGGTTCTATATACTGTATTTACATTTATGGCCATATTATTATTTATTATAGCCTAGGCCCAATTAAGGGCCATGACTATTAGTGACTACTTTAATCTTTTTTCAACAGCAGTGTAAACTTCAACTCCTTCATCGGTTTTAAAGAATGCTGTTAAAGCTGAATATGGATTTTCTTCATATGGTACTGTAAGTAGCTTTTTATTATTTGAGCCCCACATAAAGGTTCTTTGATCAGCTGATAGCTTAATAATTCCTGCTTCAACTGCTCTAATACCCATATTTCTAATTTGAATGTTTTCATCAGACGCAAGTTCTAAGAACAACCTAGGGTCTTTCTTAGCTAGATTAATTAAATCACGTTTAAGTTCCTTAGAAGTCATCTGAGATGCTTTATTTCCAATTTCTGTACGCACTACAGCTTCAACTTGGTCAATATCCATGTTCATTGCCACATTTAACGCGTCAACCTCTACTTCAATCATATCTAATTCATCTTCTGCTTGTGCTGCTGGATCAAATTCAAAAAACAAACTGTTTCTTTGTGGGTGATATAAAGATAAAAGTTTTTGCAGTGTTTGTTTTGATTTCGGTACGTTTAACATTCCGTCTTCAAAAGTTATATGAGCTAACTTAGAATCTCCATTAAATTCATCTACAAAAGATGTTTTTTGATTTGTTGTATATTTTAATTCTCTTTCATACCCTTTTTCTTCATCGAAATAGTATATGTTAGAGCTTTTAATTGTATAAGTAAGAGGGGACAACCCGTCTTTTAAGACATACATTCTGTCTTTTATTGGCCAAGTAGGCTTTTTAGCTACTGGCTCTTGCTTGATTATTTCTTTAACAGGTGCTTCTGCAACGACTGTATCTGTGCTCTTTAGAGCTTTTGTTTTTTTATTCATGATATAATATAATATAAGTTAGTAAAAAGTAAAGTCAGGGTGCTATTACAACACCCTGCTCTACAGAGAAAAATTTAAGAAGTTAATAACATAAAGTTATTAGCACCTTGAGTAATTAAACATCTTTCTGATAGGTAGTGAACCTCCATTGCATCTAAATCTGAAGTGAAGTTTCCACCTACTGATCCAGTTGTCCAAGATTTCATTTTTCTATCATCTGATTGAGAAGATCTATATCTAACGTGTAGGAAAGGTCTTTTAATGTTTTTACCAAGAATTTGGTCATAAACAGTAGATGTACCAGCTGGCACAATTATACCTCTTACGTCGTTTTCAATTATACCTCTTGTTGACCCGTCGTTTAAGTATTTCCAGTCAGTTTTGTAGAAGTCATAAGAACCTCTTCTAAATCCTGAAAAACCTAAGTTAAGTGCCATATCCTCACTGTTAGAGAATACACCGTAAGATGTACCACCTGCTCCGTAAGAATTTTGAGTAGCTAACATATCATCAATTGCTAGAGATACTTCTCTATTAATGAATAACATGTTTTCTTCAATTGCTCCTTGAGAATCAAATTTCTTAAGAATATTATCAAAAGAACCTAAATCATCTGTTGGAGAAGTACCTGCGATACCAGTAGTAACATGACCTCTTGAAGTTACTGCCGCGAAAAGACCTTCAGTACCTGCAGTTGCTTCCGCTCCAGCTGTACCTAATTGAGAGTCTACACCACCAGCTGCTGCTGCTAGTTCACCTTCAATCATTGCCATTTCTAGGTTATCTTCAAATCTTTGTCTTGTGTCACCTTCAGCTTTTAAATACCATAGGTAACCTGACTGTCCTTGTTCTCCTGTTACTTCAACCCATCCAATTTGAGAAGAGTCAGATCCTGAAACTTCATACTTATCTTTAATGATAATTGGTTTGTTAGTTAAAGACGCAAAAGATGGTTGTACTGCGTTTGTCATTCCTGCTGTTCCTTTTTTAAATTCAGAACCATACACGAATAAGTCACAAGTCGCTGTACCAGAATCATCTGTTGTTACGAAACCTGACACAGCTCCAACTGTTGCACCACCTGTATAAGGTATTGCTGTTAAAGTTGTGTTGTCCGATGCTACTGCAGAAATATACGCTTTAATTACTGTAGGAGAAGCCGTGTTATCGCTTAATACGATAGTTTGACCTACTCTTACTGCGTGAGTTCCTGAAGAAGCTATTGTAATTACACCAGTGTTAGCTACTGCTGCACCTTTATAGTGTAAATGTAATCTACCTTGCTCAGACCAAACTACTTGGTCAGAAGTCATAGGCATTTCAGCGCTTACCATTCTTAAGAAAGAAGCTATTGATCTGTTTCCAAATACTTCTGCTTCCTGCTCATATAAGTCCGGTAGATACTGCTGAGACCAATCGTTTGAACCACCTGTAAATGATAGGTAGTTAGACGATAATGTCTGTTTAGCTGGTGCTGGCGTTGAGTTCAACGAGCCTCCAGCTGATGGAGTTATTGCTGCCATTTTATTTTAATTTTAATTATTATCTATTTTTTTAACTTAATACGTAGCTTTGAACTATCGTCTCCTGATATTGCTCTTACTTTTATTCCTCCTGCTTCAACTACACCGGAATTAGTTTGTCTCGGGTCCATGTTTATATTTTTGGACTCTGCTGAGATTTCCTTTACGGCTTCTGTTTTACCAAGTTGATAAAAATGATTCGCTATACTATCAGCGTTTTTTGCGGCAAATAATGCTTTATGATAACCATAACCATCTTTAAGAGTTTTGTTTTCGTCTAGGTAACTACCAATAACGTTCATAACATCCATTTGATTATTTTTAACATTTTCAACATCTTTCAATTTATATCGAAATTTTTTATTATCAATGTCGAAATCAAAACCTTTGAATTCTTGATTGAATACTTCGTTTGTTTTTAGTTTAAATTGATCTGTCGCTTTTTCCTGTTGGTGAGCAATTTCTTGTTGCTCAGTATTGTATCTATTAAAAAAGTTTACAGCTTTTTGTTGATCAGTACTTAAATTAGCTGTATTTCTTACTTCTTTATAGTATTTATTTTTTTGTCCTTCTAAATATTGTTTTGCATTAGCTAATTCTTCTTTATATGCTAATTCTTTTCTTTTAATATCTGTAGGATCATCTAATTCTTTATCAAATGAATATTTATCTTCTACTAAAAAATTTATTTCTTCTGAATTTAAATGAGGCTTAGTTGTTTGATAATATTCTTTAATTAATTCGCTATTATCTAATCCTTCATAATTTTTGTTTAACTTTATATAATCCTCCATTGAACCTCCCGTATCATTCATAAAGTTTACAAGCTCTAAAACTCCATCAGGAACATTTACTTCTTGTTCTTGAGGTATAGAAGGCTCAGTTAATTTTTTTTCTTGAACTGGCTCTTCTGTTTTAACTTCAACGGTTGGCTCATCAGCTTTAACTTCTTCAATTACCGTTTCTTCTTTTTCTTGACTTTTTTCGGTAGACTCTTTAGGCTGCGTTTCGTTTTTTTCTTGAACTTCTTCGCTAGCGCTGGATTCGTCGCGTACAGGAACCTCATCTGTGCTTTGCTCTTGAATGGCATTTTTTTCTTCTTTAGGTTTTCTTAAATCTACTTTGGTAACTGTTTCAGTCCCAGTATCAAGTCCCATTTTTTTAAGGACTTTGGTTTCTTTTTCAGCTATAGATGGATTTTCATCTTCTATAACTTTTGCTTTAATTTCTTCTGACATAATATAATATAATTGTATTTATTCTTTTAATAAAGGTAAGAATAATTAACCTTATAAGCCTTGATACGCAACAATAGTTCCTGAAGCTACATCAATTTCAGTCCAACGACCGTAAATTGTTACTCCTTTTGGAAATGTTACGCTGTCAACTACTAAGCCTGCAGCTCCCGCTCCAATGCCTTCTGTATTAACATATGTTGTTGCACTTTCTGCAACTAAACCACTACCACTGTCAAAAACACTATCGGATAGCATTGTTATTGCAACCCATACATGGCCCGCTGTTGGCGTTATTGCAGCTGAACTTGCTGTTGAATATGCTGAACCGTTTATACTACCAGTCCAATCGTTTTTTACTACTTTACCCATTTTTTATTATTTAATTATTATTTAGGATCAAATTGTTCTAATCCAAAGCCTCCTAAAGTATCAAATCCTGCGGATTCAAAGTTTTGTGGCGGTTTATTGTTTTTTCTTTGGTCTATTAATTCAGACTGCTGAGAAGCTTGTATTTTTGTTCTATCATCTTTTCTATCTTCACGATACTTGTCTTTATCATTAATCACTCGTAAATCCATTTCTTTAAGCTTTACATTTAATTGAAACTCATGAAGCATAAGCTCTTTCTTAATAGCAGCTTCTCTTTCAAGTTTCTTTATATCAAACTCTATTTGAGCTTGATTTAATTTAACTTTGTTTTCAGTCATTACTTGATTTTTTTGAATATCAACAGAAGCGGCTGCTTGAGCTGCTTTTGCGTTTGATTCTGACTGTAATTCTATGTTTCGTCTTGCAACAGCTTGATCTCTTTCTTGCTTTTTTCTTTTTCTTAATTTTAATAACTCATTAGCTAATTTTAAGTTTTTAATATTTCTAACATCTATTGCGTCTTCTAAATTAACTTGCTCTTTTTGTAATGAAACCTGTATGTTATTTTCTAATAATTGTTTTTCTTCTTCATCGGGTGTTAATTCTAAAAAGATTCCGAAATCATGTAAATGCAGCTCTTTAACTTCTTCTAAATTTGCAACATTAAATCTTCCTAAGGAATTTATAAATGAGTTTTTAGTATTAGCAAATTCTAAAACATCTGAAATACGTAAGCTAATAGCTTCTGAAGTTTTTAATGAAATATATAAACCTGATTGTAGCACGTGACGCGTTGCTGTATTTGAGTTTGCAGCGGCTAATTTTTGTAAACCTACTAAAGCATTTTTGTCTGGTAATGATCCATCTCTGGCTTCATTTAAACCTGTAACATCTCTTAAGTTTTGCAAATAATAATTATAAGCTGTAATTAAAGATTGTATTTTACTGCCTCCACTTCCAGTTTGTAATTCTTGTATAGGAACTCTTCCATTATTAAATTCACCATCTTGTGTCATTGACCTTCCTATAACTGACCCCGTTTGAAAAAACATATTTAACGCTTCTTGCGGATTATAATTTGTTCCATTGCCTAAATCAACTTCTGCAATTCCGTCTGCATCTAAAAAAACACCATCGGGGACCATTCTAGCTAATACTTGTTGCAGTTTAAGATGTGTTAACTGTATCATATCTGCAAATGTTGTCATTCTACTAACTAAAGATTCTAATCTTCCTTTATACATTCTAGGGGCCACTATGTTATATGACATCTGTACTTTTGTTGTATCTGATTTTGGCCTTGTCATATTTTCAGCTAAGCTCCAAGACAGGACGTCTTCGCTCCCAATAATTTTTGCGCCACAATATAAAACCTCAATAGCTCTATCTACTTTTTCAAAACGTGATCGCTGATCTGCTGGCGGATTAAATGTGTCATCTTTTTTAATGGCTTTTTGCCCTCCTGATATTGTTTCTTTAATTTTATAAGTTTGATTTTGATAAGTTTTATATTCAAAATATAATACATAAACAAAGCCATCGTCGTCTCCATCTACAGCACCATATGATTTATTATATAATAAACTTCCTGATCCGTAGCCATTATCTTCTATAGCTTTTATTTCTTCATCTGTTATATCTGGAAATTGTTTTTTTAATTCAACTATACTTAATTTTTTTATTTCTCCAACATAATATAAATCATCAAAATAAGGTGATTCTGTAAATGAATACACAATATCAGAAGGATCAACATAATTTATTGTTATGCCTTCAGATTTATTAAAACCGTTTTTTACACAACCCATGCCAATAACAGTAATATCATAATCAAGTCTTTTTTTGATTAATTCATATTTGTTTTTAGCCATAACATTATTTATAGCTTCTTCTTGTGCTATTTCAATACCTTGTTTGTATTCTAACTGCATATGAACACTTAATTCGTTTTCATCGTAAGGTAGTTTTGTAGGATCTGTTTTATAAACACTAACTCCTAATTTGCTTTGAACTGCTTCAATATATTCTTTAGACTTCATGTCTCTTAAAATATTTGACATATAACTATTTCTTTTTTCAATAGAGCTAGGATCTTGTGAATAAGCTTTTACATCATATGTTCTTTCAGCAATACCGTTAACAACAATATCTACAAACTTAGGAATAATTGGCACTGGCTTCCAATCTAAATTTAAATAAGATAAGTCACCATTAATTGATAACTCATCTTTATACTTTTGTATTGATTGCTCTCCTCTTGCGTATAATCTTAATCTATGAAAATTTTCACGATTAGACTGATACCTTGAAGTACCAGAATCTTTTTTAAACCATTCTGATTCAATAGCTCTTCCTATCTTTTGTCCATATTCTAAACTCGACTTCTCTGCATTAGATACTGATTGACTTGGGAATAATCCTGTTGGGTGTGACTTTGCCATTTATTTTAATATTTTTGAAAAATTTCCTTGATTATTATATTTTTTAAATTCAAATTCTAATTTTTTTGTTGTTTTAAATACAGCAGGTGTATACTTGTTTTTATTACAAGCCATTATTGCTAACCCTGAACTTATTGCTGCATCAAATTTTGTTCTTTTATTTATATCAAACAAAGCCCAATCATTTAATGTACGGTCAAAATAAAGATCTCCATAATTGTTATCTTCTTTTAATCCTACATGTCTATCTATATATGATTCAATAGCTGCTGCGTGTGCTTGTCTAATATCTTCAGAAGAGTTTGGAATTCCACCTACTTCTTTTTCTGTTACAGATAGTTTATTGTAACTTTTATCTGGTCTGTTCATAGAATATCCTCTATATCCTCTTCTTTTTAAATAATATAAAAGTCTTGGTTTATTATTTTCCGCTAATAATGGCATACCATAAAACACTAAAGCCATTAATACATCTTCAAAGAACATTTCCGCTGTTGGCGGTCTTGATACATATTCAAGGAAAAAACTATTAGAAGGGGCTTCATCTAAGCTAAACTTAGTTAAACCATGCAATGCTCCTTTAGATCCTTGACCATCTGTCGTTCCGGATATATCGTAACTATCACATCCAAAAGCCCCTAAGTGTTCATTACCTGGAGATTTTCTTCCTCGTTCATTAATTACAATGTTTTGCATCTGTACAGGTGGAATCCAAGAGATATTAAATCTTCCTTTTAATTCCGGCATAAATATAACCTTGCTATCTTTTATACCATTTTCCCATTGAAAATTACCTTTAGATACAAATCCTGAACTTTTTAAATCGTTATTGTAATCTATTTGTTCGTATATCTTCTGTAAATTAAATATACTATTTTTTGTTTCGTCTCTAAACGCGTGTTCTTCTGTACGCGGGAATTGACGATAAAATTCGTTTAGCGCGTCTTGATCGCTTTTAAGACCGTCTGCTTCGTTTTGCCAGTGCTCAATAACTCCTGTTCCAATTGTTTCTCCATAATTGTCGCAACGGCTAATATCTCCAGATTCAAAGACAGGCATTCCGCGATCGTCAATAAATCCTTCGTAGTTCCATTCCATAGGTATGAATAAGCTATATAATCCAGAGCTTGTTTGTCCATTCCTATTTCGTTTTGTAACGTCTGAAGCATTGTATAATTTTTTAAAGTTATCACCACCTTTAGCTAAGGAATTTGATGTAGATCCCATCATGCATTTTCCTATTATCCTACTACCTAACCTAAGGGTTGTTTTTGTTACTCTCCAATTGTTTAATATATTATCTGGTCTTTCCCATTTACCAGATTCATCGTGAACTAATAATTTTAACTTTTCACCATCATATGAGTTGTCACCTGTGTTCTTCCAGTCTATTGTTGTATCGAGCCCTTCGAGCGCTTCGGGCTTGGAGCTGGCTGCACTGGTGATGGACTTTCTTGTGAGCTTTGATGCTGGTACCCTGAAGGCGAGCTCTGTCTTGGGGCGGTCCATTCCATCCTGGATTGGTTTGAAAAAGAAGGGGTAGTGGGTTGAAATTGGTACGACCTTGTCGGTAAACATCTTCTTTGCATCGCTACCAGTCTTCGATAAGATTCCGAATCGAGCATCTGAAGAGATTGTAGCTTGATTAACTGTCTCGCTGCTTGACATGAAGCTAAATCCAGACCGTCTATTCTTAAGGTAGCAAATCCCATAGCATCGCTTATCTGCCTTGCATGCCTCCCAGAATAAAAAGAATAATCTGTTTGCTTCTCGAAAGTCTGGCTTCCCAACATCAATTTTGGACCATTGCAAGTACATATAATGAGTGCCAGTGATATAAGTGCTAACACCTTTATTGGTAAACCAATAGCCTTCTTCGCGACGAGTAAACTCTCTATCAATGTACGCATACCATTTTTCTTTTAATTCTTCTGGATAATCTTTCCAATCAAATATTGTTTTTAATCTTTTTAATTCTTTAGGATAGTCATGAGGAACCCACATATCATCTTTGCTATACACATCTTTTTCTGCAGGTAAAGCTATTCGTAGGTTTTGTATTTCATATACCATACCTATCTTACCTGTTTTGCTTATAACAATAACATCGTGTTCTTCATTATATCCGTACTCCCATTTTTTGCCTTTGTTTAATCTACTAATAGTAGTTTTTTTAATAGGCTCAATAATCTTATATAATGTTTGTTGATATGACATTATTTAGATTTTTTTTCTGCAAACCCCGAAAATGTATTGTCCTTTATTTGCGTAGGCTTGTTTTCAAGTAAGTTTTTTTCAACTTCTATTCTATTTAATATTTCGAACGCATCGAATATTGCAAGCTTCTTTGTAGCTGCTGCATTCTTTAATCTATCAGCAGAAACGTCGTCATCAGTTTCAACTATAGCTTCTTTTGCTACTTTAACTAATTCATCAACCGCTTTATAGCCAGCTTGGATTATACTCTCTTTCTGTTTTTTTAAATCCATAACGTATAGATATTTCTTTATTTATTACCCTGTATAGTCTTTCACCTTCAATTACAAATTCATATTCACTAAAAGGGGTAAACCCTATTTTTTCATTTACTTTAAAGCTGTTCGTGTTATCTACGTACTTGATAACGCCAGTTAAAGATTTTTCATTTTCTATTGAAAATTTATCTTCATTAACTAATGGCTTTACAAAACTAAATCCTTCAGTCGCTTTCCATAGACCATCGCGCTTGTATAAAAATATTTGTTCAAGTTCACAAAAGTATAAATCATCTTTAAAATAACTTTTACTATTGCGTTCAATACCTCTAACATCATGCCAACGACGAAATATGTTATGATGAAC
>Ga0209535_1001084_pt1 | contig 18683 bp, 13 predicted proteins | sample LinPmetageLP28_FD_184041 | JGI IMG/M metagenome (GOLD analysis project Ga0209535, IMG submission 184041) | Marine viral communities from the Pacific Ocean - LP-28 (SPAdes) (version 2) | ecosystem: Environmental > Aquatic > Marine > Oceanic | place: Pacific Ocean | collected 2009-08-22
GTACACAAACAATAAGCACAAGTGATCTTAGTGGGTTTACACCTTTTGCTGATCTTACAAACGCTGATGCAGTAGCTTGGACTAAATCAGCTATGGGTGCAGAACAGGTTACAGCTTTAGAAGCAAGCCTTGATAGTCAAATAGCTTCAGAGATTACACCTGTTTCAGTAACACTTACTATTGGTGAGCCCGTACCTGCTGAATAGTTTGTTATAAAATAAATAGGTTGTATCTTTACTTTATAATTATTTAATTTCAAAAAAAATGTCACAGGTATCAAAAGAACTTTTAACTGAATTGCAAGAAGCAAAGCAGACAATGCAAGCAATTCAAAATGAATTAGGTCTAATGGCTATTGCTGAAAGCTCTAAGCCAGAACTATTAGCTAGGTACAAAGAGATGCAAGCTCAAATCAGAACAGCTTCTGAGAAGATACAAGAAGAGCACGGTGCTGGTAATCTAGATATAGATACTGGTGAGTTCACTCCTTCTGAGGAAGTGCCTTTGTCAGATGCTGTAGCAGAGTAATAAAAATAAAGCTATTATGGCCGCCTAAATTGGCGGTCTTTTTTTTTACTATCTTTGTGATAATAACTTAAAAATATTATCAAATGTCATCATTCATAACCGTTAAAGTAACTGACACTATAGATACAGGTACTACAACTTATATATCTACAGGATCAGCAACAGCTTGGGCCACCACTCAATTGGTAGACAGTGGAGCAACTTTTGAAACAGACGGTGTTGCTGCTGGTGATATAGTAAAAAACACAGTTACGGGAAATAGTGCAGCTGTTGTTGCTATAGTTAGTCAAACTGAACTAACATTAATAGCGAACATAGCGGGAACAACTAATGGTTATCAAATATTCCCTCCCTCTGGTAACATCTTAGTAGACCAGGGTCAAAACTTCTCAAGTACAGTTAAGGTTGGAGATATAGTTCTTGTCAAAGGAGCTAGTGGTCAGTCAGCGAAAGTATCAGTTGTTTTATCAAATAACTTCCTTACGTTAGATACATCTATATTTTCTGATCAAAGCACTCAAGGGGTTCAATTTGTTATTCTATCGGGGTACGGATTTGACAATAATCAGTTAATAGGAATGAGTGAGTCATTAGTAACAGTAGATCAGGTTGGGACTACTCAAACAAAACTTTATTACACACACGGATCTAGTCACGTTATGACAGTTTCTCATACTTCTGCTGGAACAAACCTAATGCAAGACGCATTCAATAATGTTCTTTTAAGCGGAAACTTGAATCAAGGTTATGGACCCTCTAGTAGTTTAGCTATGCCCGCAGGTGTTCTTATAGAGGGTATAACTCTAGCTAGCAGCTAGAACAGTGTCCGATAAAGACTTCTTAAAAAAATATAGTTTAGCGGCTTTTAGCAAGCCTAAGAAAACTCCTAGTCACCCTTCTAAGAAAGGAATAGTAGCTGTAAAGATTGATGGCAAGCCTAGAATAATAAGGTTTGGAGATCAGAAAATGGGACACAATTACAGCCCTGCTGCTAGGAAATCTTTTAAAGCAAGGCACGCAAAGAACATTAGCAAGGGGCCATCAAGCGCAGCGTATTGGGCAGACAAGTTTTTTTGGGCTGGTTCTAAAGGCTCTAAGAAAAGACCACCCGCATCACAGAAAGTGAAGAAATATTTAGAAGGTGGATCAGTTGGTCCAGGAGATGCTGATTTACTTGACGAAGAAATATTTGTAAGACAAGCATATAAAGAGTCTGCATTTAATCCTAATGCTATTTCTCCTAGTGGAGCTCGTGGTTTAGCTCAAATAATGCCTGAGACAGAAAAAGAAATAGTAAGAATAAATTCTTTTGAAAAAGGAAAGTTTGACCCATTAGATCCAATTCAAGCTGTTAAAGCTCAAAAAGATTATATGTCTTATTTAATAGAAAGACCTTGGATCAAAGGCACTAATGAAGTTAAAGTTGCAAAAGCTTTAATGGCTTACAATTTTGGTGAGGGAAATACTTTAAAACTTTTAAATAAATTAAAAGCTGAAGGGGTTAATATATATGATTCAGTTGAAGATTTTTCACAATACTTCCCTGTTGAGTCTAGAGAATATGTTGAGGATATTACGGATGAATTCCGTATGAGAGAAAAAAATGGTGAAATGGTTGGTAAAACAGAAGAAGGATTCTTAAGAGATTTACCAAAGTATTATATATTAACCACACCAAATTCTTAACGTAAACTTTCTTAAATTTGATATTATGAAAAACAAACAAGGATACAATTCTCGCCTAGACGAATCTATAGGGATGCGTGATGGAAAGAAGTCTCAGTCTATGAAAGACCGAAGAGACGAAAGCAAAGGAATGAAGAAGGCATCTGGTAAAAGAGCCTACAGCGCAGACAAATCTATGGATATGATGATGGGCGGTGGCAAAATGAAAGAGATGTACGAAAAAGGTGGAATGATTAGAGCTATGCTCAAAGATCCTAAGCAAAGAGAAATGGCTAGAAAAGCTATGCAAGGATATAATGATCGTTTAGACGAATCTCTTGGAGCTCGTGACGGTAAAGAGTCTAGTAAAAAACAATCTATGAAGTCTCGCAGAGATGAAAGTTCCGCAATGGAGCCTCGTAAGTATGGTGCTGTAAGCACTATGAAATACAGAAAATAAGATATGGCTTCTCTTAAACTAAATATAAACACTGTTAGTTCCAATGCTGTTATAACTAGCGATACTGTTGATATTGTTAATTGGAAAGCTGGGCAAATAACTGGTACATCTGCTGACGTAGTTTCCAGCACAGCAACAGGAGACGGCGTTGGGGCTCAACTTATTGATGATAGTGTGAATTTTAATTCACCTACCGCTCAAGTTTTAGTAGGTGATAAAGTCATTAACACTTCCGCTTCTACTAATGCTACGGTTACAGGGATAGTAAACAACACCACCCTTAGTTTAACTGGGGACATAATGCAAGCGGGAGCGGAATACACTATTGGAGTACCTTCAACATCGGGTCAAGTATACAGTGCTACTCCCACAGATTTTGGTGTAAATAGTTACTTCACTCCTGATATGGCAGGGTCTATTATAGTTAACACTAGTGATAATACTAAAACTACAATCCTAGAGGTCATTAACAGCAATAGAATACAAACAGCTGATACAGGAGAAGAGTACGGTTTAGCAAAGGCCTTCACAATACATACACCATCAAGTAACTATCCTGGATACGCATTATACGTAAGTACTTCTGCTTCAATTAGCACTCTCCCAGCTACATACGTATCTTTTAAGGTGCTTACAGTTGATGGGGACACAACAACATTTACTAACTTTCCTATAGGTACAGTGTTACCCGTACAAGTAAAAAGAGTTTTTACTACAGGTTTAGTTGGTTCTCCTGTTTTTGTAGCGATAGTATAGTCTTTCACCTAGACAATTATTAAGCCCTCACTATACGTGGGGGTTTTTTATTCACTAACATATTGATCAGTATCTTATTATAATTTTGTACTTATAAATAAATACAACTTTATGAATTCAATTGAAGCAAATATGGAACAAGCTATTCAAGACGCTGGTTTCGAAATAATGGATGGTCCACCTCCAGGAATGGAAGGGAACCCTAATGTTGAACAACCTCAACTTAGTGAAGCACCACCTCAAGTAGAAGAGCCTGCTCAAGAAGCAGAACAACAAGAAGCTGCTCCTCAAGAGCAAGCTACAGAAAACATTCAGGAAACTCCTCAACCTGATACTCCAGATAATGTCGAAACGACTACTGAAGTGCCACAAGCGGATGATTCTTTGTATACCCAAGAAGACTCAGGAAACTTTAATTCTTTTGCAGACGAAGTATTTGGTGAAACGCCATACTCAGAAGCGCAAGAAAGTGAAGAGACTGAAGAATCTTTTTATCTTGATCCAAGAATTCAAGTGATTGCTGATTTCGTAGAAAAAACAGGAAGAGCACCAGAAGATTGGTTTCGCTATCAAGCTTTAGATCCCGAACAAATGGATGATCAACAAGCAGTGAGACTATCTATTTCTAGTGAACATCCTAACTTATCTAACGAAGAGATTGACCTATTGGTTAGCTCTAAGTATAAAGTAGATGAGGATATTTATTCGGAAGAAGAAGTTCGCCTGTCTAATCTACAGCTCAAGATAGACGCAGATAAAGCAAGGGGAAGTATGTCAACTCTAAGAGAGGGATATATGGCACCTGAACTAGCTGCACAGTCTGACGAGACGTTTGAAAATCCGTTTGATAATGAATGGCAAAATGATATGTCACGTTCTGTATCTGAACTTAGTCAAATAGCATTTGACTTGCCTAATGGTAAAGAGTTTAGTTATGGCGTGCCAGAAACTTACCGCTCAGAGTTGACTAATGACAACACTCGTATGACAGAGTATTTTGACAAATACGTAGATGCTCAAGGAGATTGGGACCACGATTTATGGAATATGCATAGGACAGTTACAGATAACCTTCCTGGTATTATAAAAAACATATATCAACAGGGCCTTAGCGATGGACAACGTGCTGTAGTCGAAACGGCTGCTAACGTTAAAACCGATGCTCCAAGAGGATCAGACCAACCTCAAGATAACTCTCTGGCACAACAAGTGATTGAAGCACTTGGTACCAGGCAACAAATTCGAATCAAATAATCATTTCTTAAAATAATATAAAGAATGGCACTTAAACCAAATCAACCCCCCGTCTTTAATGACGGAAAACCAGCGGTCTTTAGACAACTGGATCCAGCGAAATATTCTTCGCTTGGAGATTATATAAATGAAATCAACAAGCCCGACAATAGGGATCAGTTGGTTAAAACCTACGGATATCAGCAGATCTCTGGAGGTATCACAGGATTCTTAAATCTTACTGGAGCTATCCGTGCAAGCGGAACAGCAGATTCAGTACAGTTTTGGGAAGAGACTAGATTACATAGCTACGCTACTGTAAATCCAGCCGTTACAGCTTCAACTGCTACTAGCTTTGTAGTAACTAAGCCTGCGGGCGTTGCTTCAGTATTACGTTTAAATGACGTTGTACTTGTTAATGGAGAGGATCGTTGCATCGTTACTGCTATAGCAGCAGGTGAGATTGCTTCAGGAACTGTCGCAACCGCTAATTTAGAGCTTCTATCTGGAACTTTAAGTGCTGCTCTTGCTACTACTGCTGTTAATTTGCCAGTAATTGGAAACTTGTTCAAGCAAGGATCTGATCAAAATTCTGGATTTCTAGAGAGTAACGTTATCAAGCGCACAAACGCTTATAACATCGTAAAGGAAGTATTCAAGGTTACTGGTTCTCAAGCAACTAACATTGGTTGGGTTAACGTTGGTAACGGAGACTACAGATGGTACGTAAAAGGAGAGATGGACACTCGTGCTCGTTTCTTAGACAAGCGTGAAATGATGATGCTTTTAGGCGAAACCCTTGGCAACACTCTAACAGGTGCTGCAGCAGGAGTCACAGCTGGTGAAGGTTACTTTGCGTCTCTTGAGACTAGAGGTATCGTAAACACTGGTGGTGCTATTGCTAGTTTTGCTGACATTGACAATATCATTGCTGAATTGGACAAGCAAGGAGCTACTCCTGAGTACGCTATGTATGTTAATACTGCACAAGGCTTAGAGATTGACGATATGGTCGCTAGTCTAAATGGAGCTGCAGGTTTTGCTCAAACAACTACTGGTGTTAACGCATTCGGTGGCCGTGATGGCGGTGGAGCTGACTTAGGATTCCAATCATTCACTCGTGGAGGGTATACTTTCCATAAGCACGATTGGAAACTTCTTAACGATCCTACATTGTTATCTGGTTCTAAGTATATAGGAGCTATGATTCCTATGACTACAGTTGTTGATCCTAAGACTGGCATTCGTGCTAACGCTTTGGAGATGAACTACAAGGATACCAATGGTTATAGCCGTGAGTTAGAGCACTGGATGACAGGTTCTATCTTAGGTGTTCATAACACTAATGTTGATGATCTTCAGTTCAACTATCGTTCTGAGGCTTGTCTTGTGACACGCGCTGCTAACCAGCACGTTTTACTAAAAGCTTAATTGTTTTTTAATTTGGGAGGGGGATTTTCCCCTTCCCTTTTTTTTAATTTAATACTATTCAATAATGACTAATCAAGTCAAAAAACCCAAAGCAGCTCCTGTGGCTAAAAAGACAGGATACAAAGTCGTAAAGAAAGAAGCACCTGTTGTGTTATCTAAAATTTACGAAATCCCTAAAGGAGGAGGCATAGTCTGTAAGGTTGTTAGTGAGGCTACTTACTATGACTCTGAAAAAAAGCAAGTAAGAGGCATTCGATACTGCCCTTCAGAGCCTAGCATTTATAAAGATGAACAAAGCAATCAGTCTAGAAGAGAACATATAATTTTTAGAGATGGGTTGTTAATAGTTCCTGAGAATAAACCAAACCTTCAAGCATTTCTTGATCGGCATCCTGACAATAGGTCTAATGGTGGATCCCTTTTCTTAGTTGTTGACAGAACAAAAGATACAGAAAAAGAAGTAGCTGATGAATTTTTGGCTCACGATGCAATTGCTATGGTGAGAAATAAAGATATGGATGAGCTGTTATCAGTCGCTGTTTCTTTAGGTATAAACATTTCTCAAAAGAATTTAGAAATAAGAAGAGAACTTTTAAAAGAAGCAAAGTCTAAGCCCGAAGCTTTTATGGGGATGTTTGATGATCCTCGTGTTAAATGTCGGTCTGCCGTTATTCAAGCTACAGATTTTCAAATAATTGATTGTAAGCCAGATGGTGCTTATTGGTTTGATTCAGGAAGACTAATTGTTAGCTGTCCCGCAGGTCAAGACTCTAAAGATATATTAGTACGTTTCTGCTTAACAGATAAGGGTGCGTTAGTATATGATGAGATCCTTGCTAGGCTAGATAAACTTTCGTAAGTTTGTAGTCTATCTGTTTTTGTTACGAGTTAGTTTATGATTGAGCTAACTCAGGAGGAGGCCCCCTGGGGCCTTCTTTCTTTTCCGTATATTTGCTAAAAGGATAATTGCTATGGCAAGTGTAGAAAGAGTATTTAAATCATTAAAAGATTTGGTCAATAAAGATCAACGAGGCTTCATTACTCCGTCTGTATTTAATCAGTTTGCTGGGGTAGCACAGATGAATGTTTACAATCGTTTGTTTGATAGAATGACCAGATCATCAAGGATGGGCCAAAGGCCCGCTAGTTCAAAAGAAAGCTTAGAGGATTTATCTACGTTTACAAAGCAAGCCACACTAACGCTTAGTAGCGGAACTGTTGCTAAACCTGCAGACTTTGCTAGAGCTGTAACAATCAACACCGTAACTAAAGTTATTCTAGGGGTTTCAGAATCTAATCTAGTTCAAATAGTTTATAACACAGATCACATTGATAGAATTATTAATAGTGATATTATGGCACCGTCTGACAATGCTCCTGTGGCTTTAATCTCTGACACAATAGAAGTATTTCCTAACGTAAACACAAATATTGAAAGTATTATATTAAGGTACTATAAGTTACCTCAAGGTATTAACCCTACTACTCAAGCAAAAACAACAGCACAGCCTACATTTGGATACACATCTGCTGTAACTGGAGTAGAACTATATTCAGCAGCGAATAGTGTTGACTTTGAATTACCAGAGATGTACTTCACAGATTTAATTGTTGAGATAGCAGAGCTTGTAGGAGTAAGCTTAAGGGATAAGGATGTATTCAGTTATGCTTCTTCTGAGAATGAAAAAACATCTATTAGCTAATGGCACAAAATTATATAACAGTAGACCAAGTAATAAATAACTATATGATTAGTCAAACAGAAGATGACTACGGTTACACTTCTGCAGACTATCAGTTAAGACAGCACGCTTTATTAGGAATAAGAGAATTTAATTTTGATATAGCACATAACATTAAAAGCACTATGCTTACTTATGACTCTGCATTAGGCACTGTTCCATTACCTTCAGACTATGTGGATATGGTAAAGATTGGTGTTTTAGGAACTGATGGTTTAGTTTATGTTTTTGGAGAGAATCCTAATATCAACATACTCCCTAATGAACCAGCCTCCAACATCCCCGATAATCTTCTTGGTTTTGATTCTTACTTGTTTAGAAACTTTGAGTATCAGTCACAGATGGGTAGGATGTATGGATTAGGAGGGGGACAGTTAAGTGGGCAGTATAGAATAAACACTGATCAAAATAGAATAGAGCTTTCAGTTAATATAGATACCTCTAGAATTGTAATGGAGTATATTTCTGATGCTGCAAAGTGTAGTAACCCTTGTGTCCCTATTTATGCTGAGGAAGCATTAAGAGCTTACGTTTATTACAAGGTTATATCTAGAAGATCTAGTGTTCCTTTTAATGAGAAAGCTAGAGCAAGGAGAGAATACTATAATGAAAGAAGACTAGCTAATTCTAGATTGAAATCATTCAATAAGATGGATGCTATATCTACTATACAAAAGAGTTTCAAACTATCTCCTAAAGCTTAATATATGGCTATTGATAAGCTATTGCCCCGATATCTAAATACAGATGATGACGAAAGGATTATAACTAGCGTTCAGATGAGTGACGCTCAGAACCTTCGTGTGTCTGTTGATGATGATGGTGATGCTTTACTTATTAAAAACGCTTATGGCAATCAAGATATTTCTGGAACTATAGAAAACGGCACAATGCCAACAGGGGCCAATGTTACAATTGGATCTATTGGAGACGAGACAAAAGGGCAACTGTATTATTTTGTATACAACAGTAACGCTAATCATACTATTTTTAGATATGATCAAAACGGTAAAAAGCTGTACATTGTGTATCAAGATTCTGTATTACAGTTTAGCTTAAATGATCACGTACAAGCCTCTTTACTTACAAACACAAATGAAGATATACTTATATACTTCAATAGTTCAGATTCTGCTCCTAAAAAAATAAACGCTACACTGTCTGAAGCTTCCTATACAGGCGCTGGAGGTTATCCAGGAAATTTCTTTTTAAGTGGAACTGATGAGCAAAAATTGCTTTATATAACTACAGCTAAACAGCCCCCTTTGGAGCCACCTGTAATGTTATTTGACAATAATCCTAACCTTCCTATAAATAATATATTTGAAGAAAATTTTCAGTTTGCTTACTTATATGAATATATAGACGGTGAAGAATCTGCTTTGAGTCCTTATACTCAAATGTCCACTACAGCATCTCAATTAAAAGATGGCTTTATAAACAATGAACAAAGAAACTTTTTTAATCAAATAAATATTACAGTAAATCATAGTGTTGCTGACGTAAGAAGAATTAAAATTGTAGCACGTAGAGGAGGAACTAAAGCTTTTGATGTTATAGCTGACATTGCTAATAATGTAAACGGAACAACAAGCGCTATCAATTTTAGTGATGATCAAGGGTATATTCCTTTGCCCGCTCAACAAGCTGACAAAATATATGACAACGTTCCTCAAGTTGCTGATAGTCAAGCTATTGCGGGTGGTAGGCTTTTTTACGGGGGCTATACAGAAGGTTTTCCTAATGACACAATAGAACCAACTGTATTGGCTAACTACAATGAAAAGCCCAATGTTTTTAACATACCAGTTACTCAAAACTCTAGTGATGATTCTTTAATAGATATAGATCTAAGTCTTACTGGTTTGACATTTCCTTTAGATAGGGATTTTGAAATTTTTCTTGATTTTTCTTGCAATGATGGAGATGTTGTTTTAGCTAATGATTTAGTTCCAAACATTATTGCGCCTATTTTAAACGCTTTTAGATCTTTAACATTTAATGTACTTAATACTTCAACAGTAGGAGGAAATAACGATGAGGTTAATGACCAAGCTGGCGCAAGTGCTGGTCTTAAATTTGATTTTCAAAATAAAACTGTAGGGCCTAACGTAGATGGGGTAATTATATCTCCTCCAACGTTAAATTATATAACGCAAATAGACACGTCTGATACAAAAGAAGAATCTTGTTCTATTGTGATAATTAAAAGTGGAGGTGTTAAAATAAATACTAGTGGAATTCAAGTAAGAAAACAAATTTTACTTCCACAAGGAACAGCTAATCGTCAAGAAGTTCACAACATTATTGTTAACGCAATCCAAAAAGACTATCCTATTCAAGCAACACCACAAGGTGGATCTTCAGGATTTAGTGATGTACAAGTTTCAACTGGAAGTGATAACATAGTTACTAAAAATAGTGCGGCATTTAGCGGTTATGGATACGCCTCTTTAACCAATAGTGGCTTTGAACCTAAGGGAAGAACAAATATTTCTGTATTTAAAAAGTCTATTGAAAGATTAAGATTAAAAGTAGATAAATACACTACGGGTAAAAATCAAACTTCTGTAATTGATCCTTCTAATCAAAATTCTGTTTTTGATTTTATTGAGGGTGTTAACTCAAAAGGAGAGGAAATGACTCCGTTTCAATATACTAATGTAGACAACGGAAGAGGTACTATTATTAAACGAACATCAGACGGTAACTCAGATAAAACGAATGGTCAAGTAAACAGAGTTGGAGCAACTGTCCAACAAGGGGGGTCTTTTATAATAGACAAAACAAAACTTAATGGGACTAAATCTTTTAAAGGAGGATCGTCTCATCAACTAGGACTAGTTTATTTTGACAATAGAGGAAGAGCTTCGGGTGTTCAAAAGTTTCCTAGCGTATATATTGAACCTGTAGGAAATAGAACACTAGAAAATAATTTAGTAGGATTTTCTGATATAACAATTAGATTAAACCAAATTGGCGCACCTAATTACGCTGAAAGATATTCTCCTGTTTATATAGGTAAAGGTACTAATCAAAACAAAATACAGTACGGTATTGGTGGAGCTTATCTATCATTTAACGATCAAAGTAATCAAGGAGGTTTTTCATCTACTAAAAATATTTACCTATCACTTAATACTCTTCAAGGGAAACAAAACTCTTACGTAAATCAAATGGGTGCATTAACCAATTACGGTTTTGCAGAGGGAGATCGTTTAAGGATAGTAAGGTATGATAATGATTTAAAATCTAATGTGGAATTTAGAGTTGTTAATTTTGTTACACTAACAGCAGACCCTTTAAAAAATCCTTTATTAGACAGAAGCAGCCCTGAAGCTATATTAAATACTACAGGAGATTTTATAGTAATTGAAGAAATAAAATCAGCATTGGGTTTTGATGTTAGTTCTATAGCTGATGGTGACTCTAATTGGAACAAAAAATGTTTGATAGAAATATACAGACCTAATCTAATGACAGATACAGAAGTTTACTATGAAATAGGAACTTCATTCCCTGTTACAAACGGAGTTTTAGGGACACAAAGACCATCAACAACGGCAGATATTAAAATAATAAGTTACGATGCAGTAACAAACAATGTTGTTGCATTCTCTACTCAAAAACTATATAAAGGAGACAGAATTGTAGAAGACGCTTCTCCTAATAGAGCTATAGCTGTTGGTAACGTTATGGAAAATAACGATGAAACAGGATATAGTTATAAGTTTTACGGAGTTTCAGTTTCAACGTGGAATGCTGCAGAAGTAAAAGCTGTAACGGTAGATAATGCATCTGGAACTGCTGTTATGACTTTGAATGAGGGGGACTCTTATTTTAGACTAAGAACAAATTTTATAGGAGCTTCTCCTGATTATGGTGACGAAAAGAAAAATCAATTATTAGCCACTACTCAAAACGCATTGGTGGACTTTATAGAAGACTTTAGGGTAAGTGATTTTTACCCATCAGACTATACTTCTAAAGGAAGAATATTTCCTTACTTACCAGACGCTATAAGAATTAAAAGATATGGATCAATAACTTATTCTGATCAGTTTATAACTGGTAGTGAATATTTAGGACTATCATCTTTTAACTTACAGCTAGTTAATTATGAGGATATGTCATACGAATACGGATCAATAAGAGGATTAGTCTCTTATAGTGAGAGTATGTATGTAATACAAGAAAGAAGAGCAGGAGTTATTCCTGTTGGTAGAAACATAATACAAAGTGGTTCTAGTAATGATTTAGTTACAGCTACTGAAAAAGTATTAGGCCCTATTAGATATTATGTTGGAGATTACGGATGTAATAATAATCCTGAATCTATAGCTTCATACAGGGGAGATGCTTATTTTGTAGATAACAGAGCAGGTAAAGTATTAAGAATACAACCACAATCAGGACTTTCTGTTATAAGTGAGCAATTGGTAAATTCATTTTTTACAAGCAGAATGTTTTCAAACCTAGCCACAGCTATAAACAGAAGATATATTGGCGGTATTGATAGAGAAAATTATGAATATATAATAAGTTCGCCAGCTCTTACTACATCTACATTAACTATTGAAGACAATCTTACAGGAGCTACATCTACAGCTAAAGTGAAAACTGATGACAATCCAGTAGGTTTTGTGGAGAGCGAGGTTATATATGATGATGCTTTAACTTATGATTGGGACACCGATCCACATACTTTTAATTTAGATCAAGAAAAATTTAACGAGTCAGGATCAGGGCTTTTAATTGCAGACACTCAAACAAGTAATCCAATATTAGGAATTGCAGAAAGTTTATCTCCAACTAATCAACTTACTCAATTAAGTGCGATTCAAGTTACTTTAACTACCCAAGCAACTACCGCTTTTGGACAAGGCACTTTAAGTCAAGGTACAAATCAGTTAACACTAGTTAATGATGATACTACTTTAACATTAACAAACGGTTCTGTAACATTAGATGCATTTACCATAGCCTATGACCTTAAAAAACCTCAGTGGAATTCTAGGTATTCTTATATAGCCGAAGACATATGTTCTTTATCTAACAAGCTATATACATTTAAAGCAGGTAAGCTATACGAGCATAATTCAACTACAGCAAGAAATACATTTTACGGTGTAACGGGGCCCAGTATTATTGAAGCTGTTGCTAATGCAGACCCATCTATGGTTAAAGTTTATGAAGCAATAAGTGTAGAAGGCGATAGTGGATCTTGGTCTTGCACTTTAAATAACACCACTCAGACATCTACTATAGCTTCCTCAGTTTTCAAAGAACGGGAAGGGTTTTATTATGCCCCTATACATCAAGACTCAACATTAGCCACAACAGCTATATCTACAACATCTACAGCTAGTATTACCTCTGTAAGTGGAACGTCAGAAATATTTGGTCTAGGTGTTGTCGCAACGACAAGCACTGGAGACGTTACTAAAATTACGTTTAAGAATGCTATTAACAATATGTCATTCCCTCTTGGTACTTTAGGAGAAAGTGGATCTATAAGTGGTACAGCGTTGTATAAAATAAATGGAAATGCCCTGTCCCCTTTGGGTCTTTCAGCTGTTAGTGTAAGTGGAGAAAAAGAATTAACTTGTAATGTTAGTGTGATTGGTAAAGTTTCAGTAAATGATGATATAGTTTTAATATCTTCTTCCCCTATTGAGGGAGATCCTATGAGGGATTATTATATAAAAACTAAACTCACCTCTAATTTAACAACACCACTAGAAGTGTATGCTGTGAACTTAATTTTTGCTAAGTCTAACCTAGCTAATAATCTACGTCAATAAGTGTTAATTTTGTAATATGAAAAAAAAGGTAAAAAAATATAATATAGGAGGAGCACTATTAAGTGCTATTCCTGGTGTTATCCAAACAGGAGTAGGCATAGGCCAACTTAGAAGAGGAGCAAGAGACTTAGCTCAAATAGATTCATTAGAAGCTGGTATGATTCGTTCTGAAGCTTCTAGAAAAAGAATAGCTCAACAACAAACTGATATTACTAAAGGTATTGAAAACATTTCTAGAAATCTTGCCACAGGCACTGAAGCTTTAGCAAGGAGTGGTAACAGAGCTTTAATTGGAGGTGTTCAAGGGCTTCAAGCTGCTGCTGACAAAGCAACTCAATCTTACTTAGACAAGTACGGTGCGTCATCTGCTGCAAGAGACCAACAGTTAGGTCGTGCTGATTTTGGGGAATCTGCAAGAAGAATAGAAAGACAAAGAGGAATAGCTCAACAACAAAAAGACGCTGGTTTTCAAAATATAGGAATGGGTTTTGATTTAGCAGGTAAAGGATTGGCCAAGGGTATAGCCAAGCCTAAAGACACTCAAAATGTGAAAGATCAATTAAAATATAATACATTAGTTAATGATGATTTTATAGAAACAGATCTTGAAGAAGATGAATTAGAATTACTAGAAGAAGGTGTTGGTTCTGCATCTTCTTATAATGATTTAACTGGTTATCAGAAACGATTGAAAAGACTTACTAGATCTAGATCTGCTGAAGAAGGAGCAAAGGTAAAAAAAACTCCAGGTAAATTTTCACATAAAAAGAATCCTATTGACATAGTTCAAGAGGGAGATAAGATTGGAGAGATGACAGGAGGGGAATACATATTTAATCCTGATCAAGCAAAACAGTTACAGTCCTTATCTAAGAAAGGAAACACTCCCCTACATAAGTTTGTAAATAAAATGCTTAATAAATCACAATTCAAGTAATGGCAAAGTTCAATCCCTACGTATTAAATTTTTCTGATCTTGGTGAAGTATACCAAAAAGAACAAGACAGAATATTAAAAAGAGAAGAAGAAGCTATGGCTTGGTATGATCAAATCGTAGAGGAAAGAGGTCCATTTACTGAGGGAACTAGAGAACAGTTAAATAATTTATTTGGACAAATAGATGAGGAGCTTACGCTAGGTAATGCTACTCCACAAGGTAGAGCTAAAATAAAAAAACTTTATAATGAATACAGAGATGTAGCAGCTAATGCTTTAAATTATAGTCAAGACATAGATAAAGCGTTAATAGAAGTAAGAACTAATCCTGGGAGCTATTCAGATCCAGAAATAAGAGTTCAAGAGTTAGAAGAAATGAGATTCGCTCCAGTAGATTTAAGAACTCTTGCATCTAAAAAAGTAGACTTAAGTCCATATAGATTATATGATGCCCCTCCCATTATGGCTCCTATAGATCAGGCAAAATATCTTATAGATACTATAGGTGGTCAATTTTATGAGAAAGGAATGAAGTTAGGTGATACAGATATTAAAAATTTAATAACTGATGAATTGCTTTTAAGTGCAAACAATCCAGAGAATATAGCTAAGATGATAGCTTACAAATATGGTGAAGATTCATTAAGAACTTTAGGTGGGAAACAACGTCTAGAAAGATTAGTTCGTCAAGAAGACGAATCTTCTAAAAAAGAATTTGTAAGTTTATTAACAGACTATGCTATTGAGGTTGGGGACTCTCTTAATTTAATTTTAACAGAACAAGATAAAATCTTAACAGAAAGAGAAGCTTCAAATCAAGCATACAGAGATAAATTATACATTAAACAAGCAGTTGAAGGTGACATTAAAGATGTAAGTTATGAGTTTAGTCCATTTAAGGTAGTAAATGAAAAAGGGAATATTATAAGTTTACCTATTTCAATGTCATTAAATCCTTTTGAAACTTACTTTGCGGAAGGACAGGAAAACGTAAGAGTCATAAGAAAAGCTGTTAATGAGTATGGGGAAGAAGGGTTTATTGGAACTAAAGATATCGAAACGGGTGAGTTTGATAGTGAAGCTAAGCCAATAACTAAAACTGTTGATAGTTTTTATACTATTGACCAACTACCAGCAGCATCATCTGATATGGAAAAGGCCAACAAAGGAAGTGAGAATGCATTTATTTTAGAAAAGGATAGATATTCAAAAGGTAAAGGCTTTAACACGAGACCTGATCCTAGTAATTCATTAGATAATGTTTTCAAAAAAATATCGGAGGAGGATATGGAATTAGTTGAAAGCTATATAAGAAGAAAAAATATACCAGAAAATAACAGAACTAAAAAATTCTATTTAGATCAGAAAGAATTTGATAGTAAATCTAACAAAGAAGAGCTAATAGAAATTGCTGATAATTTAGTTATTGAAAGAAATAAAGAAGAGGAGGATAAAATATACAAATCTGTTGAAAAGAAATTAGATTTAAAATTAAAAGGCAATGACGCTCAACGTGATGAATCTAGAGAGTTAATATCTGATTTTATTCAAAAGAAAAAAGAAGATATATTTAAAGATGAAGAAGGAGTTTCTCAAGAAGCTAAGATCAGAAAGTTCAATTTATTTCTACAAGAACTTAATAAAAAGAAATTTAAAGGGAGGTCTCAAAGTTTAGAACAGGTTAAGGAAATAATCAAAGAGCTAAACGAAATGAGTTATGAAAAGGGTGGTAGAGTTTCTAATGAAACTACTCTTGGTAAAATATTTAATAGGGTTAAGAAAGCATTAATACCATCATAATATGGAAGATGAAGAGTTCATTGCTAATCTTGAACAAGCCTCTCAATCCAACAGCTCTGAAGAAATATTAGAGTATCTTAGGAATGATGGTAATTATAGTGAGGAAGAAATTATTTTTGCACAAGATTACCTTTCTAAAGGGGGAAATTCACAGTCTTCATCTCAATCAGATATAGGAACCGTAGTAGGTCAAGTAAAAAGCAGAACTCAAACTACAGATACTAATGATGAGGAGTTTGAATCAATGTGGATTGTTGATGACAATCCTAACGAGATTCAAAAGGTTATGAATATGGGTGTTGCTTCTGGAATACTTGGCAAGCTAATAGATTCAGGATCTACAGATTTTGAAAAGATTTCTTATTATAATAAAGTTCTTCAAGACAATCAACCAAAAGAAGGAGACGTTCTTTACAGTGATAGTCTTGTTGGTGGGTTTGCTTTAGACGTTCTAAGAACAGTACCTCAGTCTTTTATAAGTATGGCTGTAGCTGCACCTTCGGCTATAGGAGAAATTGGAGCAGGAGCATTAGCGGGTAGTGCTATCCCTATTCCTGGTGTTGGGTCATTAGCGGGGGCTTTTGCGGGTTTTGCTGGTGGTACATCTTATGCTATTGAATACGCTAATTCAATGATGTCAGCTCTTCAAGAAGCTGGAGTCGACACGTCTAATGCTGAAGCTTTAGAAAGTGCTTTTTCTAATCCCACAATAATGGATGAGGCTCGTTCTTATGCAAACAAGAGAGGAATACCTGTAGCTTTATTTGATGCTGTATCTGGTGGAGCTGGTGGTAAAATAGCTGGAGCAGTTGCTAAAAGTTCTAGAAAATCATTAGGTCTAAAAATAGGTGAGGCATTACCTTCAGCTGTCAAAAGAAAAGCAGCTCTAGCAGAAGTTGGAGCTCAAGCAATACTTGGTGGATCAGGAGAACTATCTGGTCAGGTTGTGGCTGGTGATGAGATAAACGTAAGAGATATTTTATTAGAAGGATTTGCCGAATTGGCTCCTGCTTCTCCAGGAATTATAGCTGAATATGTTAAGTCTAGAAAAACAGTGGGTGAAACTCCTGGTGGTGAGGCTGAAGTATTGGGGGTAAAAGAAAAAGTAGAGGAACAAAACCAAGATCAACCTGAAGGTGAACGTTTATCTACAGATGAAGTAGAGCTGGTAGCGGATAGGTTAGTGGATTCTGGAGATAATTTAGCCGCATCAATTTTATCTAACGATAAAAAATATCAAGGGTTAAACAAACAAATAAAAGAGGCGAATCAAGCTTTAGTTTCACAAGAAAACTTAACTGAAGAAGAAATAAAAACAGCAAATGATCTAATAAGAGAAGCTAACAATAAAATAATTGACATAAAAGGTCAAGTTAAAAGGTCTATTTTATCTCTAAGTTTAGAAGATCAGTCAAGACTTCAAGAGCTTTCTCAATCTTATAATCAGTTGCAAAAATTTCCTGAAGCAGAACTATTTCAAGAACGGTCTGATGCTTTGATGACGGAAATGAAGGATGTTATTGCTGGTCCAATTAAAGCTAAAGAAAACACAACTGCTGTAGAAACTCCAGCTGTTGATACAGATACTGTTGAGAATGTTGTCGTAGACGATAAAAACAAAATATATCATACAACAAATCTAATAAAACCTTTAGATGAAGGAGTGCTAAAAAAGTCCACTTCCAAATCGGATGAAATAACTATGGATGATGGCAAAAAAAGTACAGCATCTGATGAAGTTTACTTTACAGAATCACCTGATTGGGATGGTAAATTTTCTGGTAATTATAGATTGGTTTTTGATAGAAATAAAGTGTCTGAAAAATTAGAAAAAGGCACAAGATATAAAGAAGAAAAAGAATTAGTTTCAAAAGAGGATGTTCCTTTAAATAAAGATAACGGATTAATATCTATTGAATTCCTCGTTACTAGCTCATTCGATTATGTTAGTGTATCTGGTATGTTACAAGATGATCCTAGATGGATAGATGCAGACGGTAGTGATGCGATTGAGTTAGAACTTGCTAAAGAATTGCTTACAGATCAATACAAAAATACTATTGAGACAAGAAAAACAGAAGCACAACAACAGGCTAACAAGTATGGAGTTCCAGTTATATTAAAGGCTGACCCAGTGACAGAGATAGCAGACGTAACAATAAGTCCAGAAGAAACTGTAGTTGAAGAGAGTGTTATTGAAGAGCCAATTGTTGAAGAGGTTACTGAAACTTCAGTTTCAGAGGATGAAAAAGTAACAGCTCCTCCTATTGATCCCGATCCAATTAAAATTGAAGAAAAAGGGTCTGTAAAAAGATACTTAACCAACCT
>Ga0209535_1001086_pt1 | contig 18646 bp, 20 predicted proteins | sample LinPmetageLP28_FD_184041 | JGI IMG/M metagenome (GOLD analysis project Ga0209535, IMG submission 184041) | Marine viral communities from the Pacific Ocean - LP-28 (SPAdes) (version 2) | ecosystem: Environmental > Aquatic > Marine > Oceanic | place: Pacific Ocean | collected 2009-08-22
CAGTAGACGATTTAGAAATAACACGTTTACAAAATAGATTAAGAAAACTAAGAGCGGCTGGTGAAAGTGCTAAAGAAGAAATAGCCCTAACACTAAGTCAACTTAAAAAGCGATTTAGTGGCGTCAATGTATCAAGCAGTTTAAGTAAAAAGATGAGTGCAGATATGCACGACACAGTAATGGACTTTGATGGTGTGTTTGTTAAACATCGTGCCAGACAAGCAGGTCTATCTAAGTTTAGATATGGCGGAACACTCGTTGCTGAGTCAAGAGATTTTTGTATTCGTAATCAAGGTAAAACATTTACAGAAGCAGAAGCTAATAGTCTATGGTCAAGTGAGAGTTGGTCAGGTAAACGCAGTGGTGATCCATTCGTTGTGAGAGGCGGACATCGTTGCAGACACTTCTGGATACCAGTGGAGGACTAAGATGGCTCATGAAATAACACCTAAAACAAGACCTAATTTATACGCAACAACAACTGAGGAGAAAACTATGCCATATCATACAGGTAAAGCAAAGACTAAAAAGAAGAAAACTACTAAGAAGAAAAAGAAAACAACAATGAGTAAAAAAAAGAGCTACTAGGTAGCTCTTTTTAGTTGCATTCACATGCGACTCATCGATGACATAGCTTGGCTAGATATCAACTGGTCAGATGACCCATGTGATGATTGTTCGCATTGGTTTGCTTAGTTATAAACACCATGCCAGTTATTGATTATCTGCATAGTTGCTGGCGAAGTTAGAACGTCTACCATACAGATTGACAATTCAAGCATCTGTTCATCACACCAATTCACGATATTTACAAGAGTTTCTTCTGTTACTGTTTCATAAGTCATTGTGTATCTCCTTTGTTTAACACATCTTTTGTATAACTGTGATTCGTTAGGAAGTCAATACTTTGTCCCAATTTATCTTCCAAACAAAAAGCATAAATACATTCATACACTACTCACAAGAGTAGGTTTCACTCAATGGAGGCAAAATGACTGAAGAAAATCAGGTAGAAAATGTAGTAACGGAGACTACAGAACCAACGAATTCTCTGGATAGTAATGAAAATAAAGGCTTTTCACAAGACGAAGTTAATCGTATTGTAGCAGATAGAGTTGCAAGAGAACGTAAGAAGTTCGATGGCATCGATGTTGAACAATACAAGAATTGGCAAACTCAAGAGGAAAACCAAAAAGTAGAGCAACAAAAACAACGTGGTGAGTTCGAGAAAGTTTTAAAAGACCAAGCTGAAAAGTTTAGTTCAAAAATTTCTGAATTAGAAGGCACGTTAAAACGTGAAAAAGTAGATGGAGCATTGTTAAACAACGCGGCATCACTTAAAGCGATTGCTCCAAGTCAAGTCGCAGACTTGCTAAAGAATCGAGTTCGTTTGAACGAACAAGGAGAAGCAGAAGTTCTTGATGAAAGTGGAACACCAGCTTACTCAGATAACGGTTCACAGATGCAAGTAAAAGATTTGGTTAGAGATTTTCTTACTAAGAACCCGCACTTTGCGGCTCCAAGTGCACCAGGCACAGGGTCACAATCAAAAGTCGGAGGCGATGTTGCACCAGAATTGGATGTAACAAAATTAGATATGAGCAGTCCTGCTGATAGAGCCAAATATAAAGAATGGCGAAAAAAGCAAGGAATGTAATTTTAATAACGCCAACAGTATAGGAGAATTACAATGGCTAATGAATCAACAACAACAACCCTGAACGACCTTCTGCCACAAATCGTAGCAGAAGCAATGTTCCAAGCAAACGAAAAATCAATTATGCGTGGGCTTGTAAAAAACTTTAATATGCCACTAAACAGTGGTAAATCAATCGTAGTTCCTACATATCCAAAAATCACAGCGGCAGCCGTTGCTGAAGGAACTGACTTAGCAAACACAGAAGTAGCTACAGGTGGTGCAACACTAACTGTATCAGAAGTAGGTGTAATGACTACTGTTACTGACCTTGCTCTAAGAACATCAGCATCAAACGTTATTGCAGATGTAGGACGTTTATTCGGTGAAGCAATCGCTACACGTATGGATAAAGACCTTACTGCACTATTCGGCTCGTTCTCAGTAGGCGTAGGTGGAGCAACAACTACAATCACAGTGAACAAAGTATTTGAAGCAGTTGCAAAACTACGTCAAAACGGTGTTCCAGCAACAGACCTAGCATGTGTTCTACACCCAATGGTAGCTTTTGATTTAAAAGCGGCTATCGGCACAAACGCATTTGCAGGTGGTGACTTACAAACAGAAGCACTACGTTCTGGTTATGTAGGCACTCTAGCTGGTGTTCCAATCTTTGAATCATCAAACATGACAGACTCATCTGACAATGATCCTGGATCAACTGGTGACTACAAAGGTGGACTATTCCACAAAGATGCACTAGGCTTAGCAATGATGCAAGATATCCAAATCGAGCAACAACGTGATGCTTCATTACGTGCAACTGAGTTAGTAGCAACAGCAGTTTACGGTAAAGGTGAAATCTTTGATTCTTATGGAATCGAGATGGAATTTGACTCAACAATTCAATAATCTGAATTGATTAACTGATTGAGAGGGGAGCAATCCCCTCTCTTAAACGCTACTAGGAGAACGCACAATGGCAATGTCAACTGACGCTGATTTGATTAAATATCAGCCAGATATCTTAACATTCGGTATCGATGAATTTACTGACGAACATGCAAAAGCACGTGATGATATATTACGTAAATTGCGTGATGAGTGGTGGGTTCGTTCACGTAATGTTACTAACTTTGATATATCTCGTTCACTCCCTAGTTTAGAAATGATTGATGCTCGTTTAACTGAATCACAATTTACTCGTTGTGCTGTGTATCGTGTTCTAAGTGAATACGCTCTACCCATGCTTACAAAGTGGAATAATGAAGGCAGTGAAGACAGGTTTCAAGTAATGATGATGCACTATCGTAAAAAGTTTGATGAAGAATTTAACTCTATTTTGAGAGACGGAGTTGATTACGATTTTGACAATGATGGTGTAGTCGAAGATACTGAGAAGCAACCTTTTCATACTAGACGGATCATTCGTTAATGGCAAAGATTACTATCAATGCTAGTAAATTTAAACGAGACATGGAGCGATTTGCGGATAACCTACAACGGTCTATTCCAATTGCTCTAAATAGAAGTGGAGAGAAAACACGTGAAGCTATTTTAAATAGAACAGCACGTGGAGTGGGGTTGAGAGGAGCATTTAAACAATATTCTCCCGGTTATCGGGAGTTTAGAAATAGTCAAGGTAGAGGCACTAAACCAGACCTTAACTTTTCAGGCAGAATGCTATCAAACCTAGATGTTGAACGTAAAGGTCGCAACAGACTTGTTGTGGGCTTTAAGAGAAGGGAAGAAAAATTGAAAGCTGAACATAACAATAAAACAAGACCCTTTATTGGTGTGACCAGCACAGAAGAAAAATCAATTATTCAGACTTTCGCTAGACAGTTAGAAAAGGACTTAAGATGAGCATAAGCAAAACTAGTTATAGAGAAAACATTGCAAAGAACATCGTTTCAGAGTTAAGGGAACTTAAATCTGTTAGATTTGTTACACGTGAAGTTTTCGATCCATCAGAGTTAAGTGATGCTCAAGTTCCAGCAGTCTTAGTGTTAAGTGGTAATGAAAGAAAATCTGACATTAGTAGAGCATCAAGACAAGGAACAGTAGAGTTCATTCTAACAGGGTTTGTTAAAGGAAAGTTTTTAGATACTGCCCGAAACAAACTGTTAGATGACATTGAAACGAAATTGTATGAAGATACAAAAAGAAATGGATTTGCATCCGACACTGTGATAACAGAAGTTAATACAGACGAAGGTGTAAGTTTTCCATTAGGTGCGGTTCAAATAATCGTGCAAGTAGAATATATTCACCCCAAAGGTGATTTAGACAAATAACAGTAATAGGAGCAAACAATGGCAGTTCTAAAAGGTAAAGACGGTTCAATATCAGCAGGTTTGAACAATCTTGCAAACATCACTTCTTTCACTATCAATGAAGAAGCAGATACACTAGAAACTACAGCGATGGGTAACGCAGGTTACAAAACGTTTGTAGGTTCACTAAAATCATGGAGCGGAACAGTTGAAGCAGTATTTGACGATACTGATACAGCTATTCAAGTCGGAGGAGCAATCACACTAACAGTTTTAGTTGATGATGGTTCATCTGCACAAGTTCAATACTCAGGTGATTGTATCGTAACTTCAAGGTCAGTAGAAGTTGGTGTAGCAGATTTAGTCGGTGTTACTTTCGAAGTAACAGGAACAGGTGCTTTGACTGAAACTATATCATAATAATATAATTTCACAAGAGGTATAAAATGACTACAAGCGTAATCAATAATGCGAAAACGCATTTTAAAACTAGACTTACAGATAAACTTGAATGGGTAGAATGCCCAGAATGGGATTGTAAAATCTACTTTAAGTCTAGTGCAACACTTAAGCAAACCGAAGAGGTTGTTGCTTTGCACCGTGAAAATAAAATCGCGGAAGCATTAGCAACTGTCCTTATTCAACGTGCGTTAACAGAAGATGGGAAAAAAATGTTTGTCGGTGCAGACAAATTTGACATGATGAATTCAATCGACCCAGATGTTGTTACACGTATGGCTACACACATTCTTAATGTAGAACCTACAGCGGAGAATGTAGCAAAAAACTAAGTGCCGATGTTGACACATATTTCCTGTATCAACTAGCAGAACTACTGCACAAGTCTGTTAACGAGATTATGGAGATGTCAGCATCGGAATTTATTGGATGGGCTGAGTATTTTAAGTTGAAAGAAAAACGGAGTAAGCGAAATGGCAAACACAAGTATTGAAATTGAAATTAAAGCCCTCGACAAAGCAACCAGTAAATTAAACTCAATATCTAATTCAATGACTCCACTGAATAAAAAGGTGGGGAAACTAGATAAACAGTTTGACAAGGTTGACAAGTCAATCAAAAAAACAAGTGGGTCTTTTAGAGGATTGAAAGGTCTACTAGCAGGAGCCATCACAATAGGTGGTCTTACTGCATTTACGAAATCAGTTGTTGAAGCAAGTTCTCGTGCAGAGGATTTGAAAACAACACTTGATACCGTTACTGGTTCAGCAAAAGCAGGCGATGATGCATTTAAGTTTATTAATGACTTTGCAACAAGAACTCCTTTTGATATCGAAACACTAACAGAGACATTCATCAAACTAAAGTCATCGGGTATTGAACCAACCGAAGAACTTTTAACATCGTTTGGTGATATGGCGTCTGTTACTACTGACCGAATAGGGTCATTGAATGCTGTTACAGATTTGTTCTCAAGAACTACATCGGGCGGTTTAGGACTAGAAGAACTAAACCGTCTCGCTGATAGAGGTATTCCAGTCTTTAAAATCTTAGGAGATGAACTAGGATTAGCAAGATTAGAAATCTCTGAGTTTGGTAAATCAGCAGAAGGTGCCGCTAAGATTAAAGATGCACTACTTAAAGGACTCGATGAGAACTTTGGTGGTGGTATGGAAAAAGCATCTAAGAACTTATCAGTATCTCTTTCTAACTTAGGTATCGCAGGTAACAATGCCTTAATCGCCGTTGGTGAAGGTGGTCTTTCAGATGCACTTAACTCAGCCGCACAACGTATGACAGACTTTATTACGAACAATGAAGACTTAGCAATGGCACTTGGTGAGAAACTAGGACAAGCTGTTACATTTGTTGTAGATGGTATCGCATCACTATCAAGTGGTATGGAAAAAGCATCTCCAATATTTGAACTACTAGGAACTATCTTTAATGATATTCTTGTCCCAGCATTTAAGATGGCATTTGATATATTAATCAAAGTTGCAGAAGCATTATCCCCACTAGCAGAAACAATCGCACCATTGGCACAATCAGCATTTGAAGGCATAGCAAACGTTATGACTGATGTTGTTATACCAACGTTTGAATTAGTTATTGGAACAATCGGGAAAGTTATTGACAAGATACAAAGCATGATTGATTTCATCGGTAGTGGTATCGGTAAAGTCAAAGAGTTTGGTGGTGCAGTAAGTGATAAAGTTACAGGTGGCTTCACAAAAGCCGGAGACGCAATCGGTGGTTGGGTTGATGGTGGTAAAGCTAAGTTAAATGATTTCTATGACTTTGCAGTAGGTAATTCTATTATCCCAGACTTAGTTGCAGATATCGGTAAAGTAATGGATCAACTACCAAAGAAGATGGTTAATCCAATATCAAAAGCAGTCGAAAACTCAAAGATGGAGTTCAATGAATTGCCAGTAGGACTTAATCCAAACAAACTAGTAGACCCAGTTACAGGTGCTGGTGCAGGCGTAGGTGCGTTAGCCTCAAATGCTCTAACATCAAATTCAGCGGTGAACTTCAACATAAGTGGAGTAAACGCAGGTTCGTCAACTGGTCAGTTTCAATCATCACAAATGAGACAATACATTGAAGGTATTGCTCTACAAACAGCACATACAGTTCTTAGACAGAACACACGCTTTGGAGGGTTAGTATAATGTCAGCGTTACCGTTTCAAGATGGCTTATCAGTTTCAACAAATTATTCAGCACAACCGTTTCACAGACTAGTAGAGTTTGGTGACGGTTACATACAAAGAACACCATTAGGTATTAATCATCAGCGTAGAACAATAAGTGTTCAGCATGACAATCTATCACAATCAAATGCAAACACACTAGTTTTATTTTATGAAGCAAGATTACAAGATGCTGGTCACATAGATATATCAGCAAACGAATTATTAAGAACAGCAGGCAAATTCTACTTAGAAAGTTTTGATGTTCAAATGGCAGACCATGATAAAAGAACAGTTACAGCAAGTATGATAGAGGTATTTGATTTATGAGTTCTACTCCACAAATACAAGCACAGAAACTTGCCACAGAAGCTATTGGACAACTCATGGAGTTTGACTTTCGTGCAATCGGTGGATCTAATAGAGTATACGTTGCAAACACACAAGAGAACGAAGGTTCAGGCAATGCTAACTTAGATATTACATGGGATGGTGCAGAAAGAACGTTTCAACACATAGATTTCTCTCTAAGCAATCTACGTTCAGACTTAACAGGTCAAGTTGCAGAACCAACACTAAAGATAGCGGCTCATGATTTATTTGCAATAAGTGATTGGGCAACGGCAACAGCAAACTTTACAATGATGGACTATCGTGGCTTAAAAGTAAAACGTATGAGATTGTTTTTTAACACACCAACACTTATTGATCCGCAAACATACTTTGTAAAATCAGTAGATGAACTATCAGCCGAACAAATGGTTTTTACACTTACTGCTTCACTGGGAACAGAGAACGGTAATAAACCAAGTGCAAGAAAGTTGGAGATATAATATGAAGATGTTTAATTTTAACTTAGACAATTTTGTAAAAACTAAGTTACTACAACAGATACAACAATCTCAAATAGGCAACTTCGTAAAACAAAAAGGCGCACCAGCAATAATCTCTACTATCATTAAGATGATAATAGGAGAAAAAACAAAAGTTAACGAAGGCATAGACATGGGTCAACAAGTCGATGCAGGTGTTATTCCGATTGTTTATGGTCATGTAGGAATGTCAAATACACAGTTTGACAAAGGACAAAAGCCAAGCGATATAGATGCAGAAAAAGTTACACAAGAAGTTAGAATACCTATATCAGAAGGTTCTATCATAGGTGTAGCAAAAAGAACAAATGATAATAACGTAACATTCTTTACAGGTGATACTACAGAACATCTAAAACAAGTTGTTATCAATGATTCATTTGTTATCGATCCAAATACAAGTGTAGCAAACTTCAAAGACATTAAATTCGAAATATCAAAAGGTGATGGAACAAGTAGCAAACAGACTGCAACAATAACAGATTTCAATCCATTACTTGTAGAAGAAGCAGATGGTGTAAAGATTGAAGCAGTAGATGATCCAACTAATCAAAAACTATTAAATGACTTGGGTGATGTTACAGCCGCTAAAGGCGAGAACTATGTTCTTTTCTGGAACAATGATACAGGTCAATGGGAAGCTAAATCATTTAACTCACTACTTAATGAAACAGGTGCTACTTATGATGGTGGCGCAGGTGGAACAGGCGGAACAGGTGGGACAGCAGGTGACGGTGGAACAGGCGGAACAGGTGGCGTAGGCCCATCAGATGGTCTAATCAAATATACACAACACAATCCCCCACCAGTGCATTTCGAAAGTCGTGGCACAACAAAGACAACTACTACTGTTACAGCACCCCCAACATTAGCGGCTTCAGTTGTTAGTGGTAAAGGTGCTCCTCTACGTAGAGAAGATGAAACAACACCTTACTTTTCTACAGCAATCGATTTTGCAGAAGTAGATGAAAGTGTAGATGAAATAAATGTTACAACGTTTTTCCCTGATGGTATCTACAAAGAAATAGAAACTGTATCTACAGCGATAGATGGCAACATAACTCTTTGTGGCACTACAAGACCAATCGCAAGTTCTGGTAATTTAGATTGTTTAACACCAGCTGTTACTGTAGCACCAAACGGCAAAACAGCAACACAACAAACAAGAGACAATGGCGAAGTAAGAGTTTATGTTGTTTTAACAACTACACTTTGTTCACGTGAATTTGTCTTACATGAATTTGCTTACACTGTTAACAACCGTAAGATAGGCGGACATAAACATACAAAATCATTTAAACTAACAGAAATGAATGCAGGTTCTGGTGCAATAGTTACAGGGCCAAATAGTGGCTCACAACAGATAGGTGCATTAGACGGTTCTGAAGGTGATTGTAATTCTACAGATTTACAAAAATTTAAGTTTGATAACTTTACATTAAGAGATTATTTAGATACGTATCCAGACCAGATTGTCAAAGCGGCAAACGAAGTAAAAGTATATGCTTGGATAGATAACAAATTTGATGGCGAAGACGAAGATGAGTTTTCAATATCTACAAATACATTTTTACATGCAGTAGATGTATGCAAACCAATGAATGATTTCGAAAAGAAATATTCAGTAGGCGGAAATACACAGACTCCTTTTCAATTATTCGAACCAGACCATGGCTTTCAAAATTATATTGCAGAGCCAGAAACTGATCCATATGAACTAGAACTAGCACGTTGTTACAAAGAAGTTATTTCAGGTGCTTTCTCAACAGTTGCACCCCCAACCCCACTATTAGTAACAGATGGCACAACTACAGGTAGTGCAGGAACTACAGGCACAGGTGGAGGTGATGGTTCTGCAGGCACTGCCGGAACAAGTGGAACGCAAGGCTCAGTTACAGTCCCTGCAGTCCCAGATGTCCCATTTGCAGAAATGTCAGTAGACTCATCTTACTCAGGTGATGGTGTTGCAGACACAGTTACACTACCAAAAGTAACAGTTACAAATGCAGATGCATCAGCTAACAATACACTTGTTATTACAGTAACAGACGGCACTGTAGACGTTACTACAGTTCTAGGCACAGTTAGTGCATCAAACAGAAATACTGCCGCAATGACACTTATAGGCACTAAAGCTAACTTACAGACTACTTTAGACTCAGGTCTTAAATTTAGTAGCTCTACGGCGACCACAGGTGACGTTACAATAGGTTTTGCGATAAGTTCTAGTGCAGGTGCTTCGGAATCAAGTAGGGTGATTAGAAGTCAATCTATAACAGATTATGCGGCTCCTTCATTCACAATCACAGTTACAGGGAGTTCAGGCAAGTTTAAAGCATTAGTTCGTGGTAAACTTATTATGAACACAATTACAGCTAGTGGATCAACATCAGATATAGCAGAACAAATCAAAGTAGCTATAAACAGTTACACTGTTGGCACACCAAACTTTACGGCAACACGTTCAAGTAATGTAGTTACAGTCACAGGCCCACAAGGTCTTGGTAACACTTACAATGGTTTACAGCCAACTAACGGTGCTCTGTCTCCGCTCTTAGCAACAACGATTACACCATTTGCAGGAGGAGTATCACCAAGTCGTATCACACAACCAACACAAAATACAAAGACTCTAAAAGCAAAGTTCATACCAGCACTTAGATTTACAAATAGTTTAACAGCAAGTAATGTTTCTTTTGCTCAAGTAAAATACAGACCAGCACAAGGTGATGGCGAAACTGAATTAAGCGAACTAGGCTTTTTTGTAGGTGGTAGAGATTTACTAGAAGAACCAGGTTCAGGTAACTCAACATCATTTGCTACATGGAAAGCCGCAGGCTATAGTTCAACAAAAGGTTGGACAAACAATCCAGCATGGGTGTTCTTTGATTATCTTACAAATACTACATTTGGCTTAGGTAATGATATCGTATTAGATGATGAACAAAAAGAACAATTATTTGCAGACATATACAATGCCGCACTATGGTGTGACCAGAACCCAACTGGTTCAGCATTACAAACAGCGGCTAGATTTAATGGTATATTCTATGGTTCAGAATCAAAGTTCGAAGCACTACAAAAGATTGCAGACTCATTCTTTGCTAAGTTCGTTTACTTAAATGGTAATCCAAGATTGATTTATGATGGTCATGCTTATGCATTTGGTTCTTATACACCAACAATCAAGAAATTAGTTAATCAAGCAAACGCTGGAGAAATGATTTATCAAGGAGGTTCAATAGATAATATCTTTAACGTAATCAACGTTAAGTGGAACAACCCTGACAACTTCTTTAGAACAGAAGACGTTCAATACAAGAATTCAGCAAGTGTTACTAAGTTCGGTGAACGTGAAACAACAATAGAACTTACAGGTTGCACAAGTAAACAACAAGCGTTATGGCACGGTGCATGGATGTTTGAAACAGAAGCAACTAACTCAGAAGTCGTAACATACATTGCAGGCTTTGACCATTTCGATGTATTACCAGGAGACTTAATATTAGTCAATGATACACTACGAGTAGACTCACAAACAATAGGTGGTAGAGTTTCAGCAGTATCAGGTGATACACTTACATTAGATAGAACTAGTGGTAGTGGATCAATCGCAGTTATGGATCAAACTGGTGTTATCCGAACAGGCACAGTAAGTGGAACAACAGCAACAATGTCGGGTTCACATGGTTATGTAACAGGCGCAGTATTCAATACGTATACTGGCACACTGTATGGAAACTATCGTGTTATCGCAATAGAAGAGTCAGAAGATGGCATTTATGCGGTTACGGCACAGAAACATGACCCGGATAAATATACTAGAATATGGGCAAACACCGTATAACGGAGAAAAATAAATGGCTTTAGGTAAAACAATACAATACACTCCCTTTCAGGAGACAAGTTTCGGATACGGCGCAACAGAAATTGCATCTAATTATTCATCACTAATCCCAAATGCAACAGATGTAATTACACTTACAATTACATATAGTTCAGGAAACTGGGATTCAACAGGTCATATCTCCACTCCTAGTGTCGGGACTGCCGTCTCTGTATACAACCCAACAACACAAGAATTCGTAGTAAAAGGTCAACGTCAAGATGTAGATGCTGTTCTGGCACTACTAAAGTTTTATCCAGCAGATAAGCCAGTAAGTAGACCAAAATCAGCAAGTAATCTTAATGGGTTTACAACACTATTATATAAAGCAAATCAAACAACAGGAAACTTTGCTGATGAGAACCCTACAGCAATCGGTAATACTGAATTTTCTGCAAGAATTAATAATGCAAGTGGTGTTCAAAAAGTTACAGGAACAATTATATGGGATCCAGTAGAGCCAACTACAGGAAATCAAAGACCATTTTTCTCTACAACACCAGCACATAATAATTATTCAACAAACACATACGATGCAACAACAGGTGATACACTAGACTTTGGTGTTATTTCACATGGTTCTGATACAGAAAATGTTACAGTCAAAGGCTTCTTTGCACCATTTAATAATGCTCATTATACATCACCAATCGTAGACAACACAGGTGCACTAAGCACTTCATTCATAACAGATAACTCTCTTGGAAACTTTGTTGATGTTCAAGATTTATATGTTGGTGATAAAGTTGCTACAAATGAAACAACTGATGATGGAGAAAGATTTAACTTTACAGGCTCAGTTGCAGAAGCACAAGCATTTGTTGACAATCTAAGATTTAAAACATCTGCATCTTCACAAACAAAAACATTCAATATGCATCTAACTGTTGACGATGGTATTACAGGATCAGTCGCAGTTAAAACAATGTATCACGATAAAGCATTGTCAGTATCGACTCTACCAACAACACAAACATTTAAAGAAGACAACACAGCAACTTTTGATTTAGGTGCTGTTGTATTTGGTAACGTTGATGAAATACCAGAAGTCAATTCATTCAAAGCAGTTATTACACTAGACTCTACAGGAACAAGTGGTGCAACATCATTTGGAACTACAACAACTGTAGACACAGAAACATTTTCTGCAGGTGTATTAACAATCATTGATGATAACTTAACAACATTTAAACAAGCAATTAGAAATTTAGAATTTGTCCCAGTAACAGACTTTAATTCAAGTTTTACATTTACAGTAGTAATCACATTTGCAAATGCAACTATTGGTTCATCTTATGCAAGTGCATCACAAACAATAAATGTTACAGGACAAGAAGCAAGTGAAGTAGAAAATATTTCAGTTAACCACAATTACACAGAAGACCAAACTTATTATTTCAAAGAAAATACACCATTACAGATTATTCACCCAATCAATCAAGCATTCAAAGTAGAGTTTCAATATGCAATTAATTCTCAAACGATTAGTGAAGTAGGTGATTTAAATACAACAAACACAGATGTAACTAAAACGACAAACGTAAACACTATTACGTTTACAGGAACACGTGACCAACTTAATGATGCACTAGAAAATTTATTCTTTACACCAGCTACTGATGTTAATCAGAACATTCGAATAAATGTAACTGTAACAAGAACAGGTGGTGATTTAACATTTGAATCAAAATCAACTGGTGTATTCGGAATGATTGGTAATCCACAAACAGAGTTTACATTTGACTCACCAACAAAGATTACATGGGCAGAAGACACTACTGTTAGATTTCTTAGCGGGTTAGTAATAACAGATACATCATTAGAAGACCCACTACTCCCTGCATTTGGAGGATCATACAAACTTACAGCAAGAGCAAAGTATACTGATGGCAGTGCAGTTGCAAGTTCAGATATTGCATTTACATGTGATGATGCACTAGGGGCAACTATAGCTGGAACAGGAACTGTTGCAGACCCACTAATTATTACTGGTAGCAGAGTTCAAATAAATCATGCTGTTAACAATTTTGTTATGACACCAAAAGCAGATTTCACTGCGGCACAAGAATTTAGTTTTGAGTATCAATTAGAACGTGGGACAATAACAGATAGTTATTATGCACTATATTTAAACTTTAATCAATCTACTAGTTTTACAGCCGGAACAGCAAGTGATGAATTGCAAATCGTTAATGCAGATACAAAATACGGCACAGATACGATTGCTGATTTAAAAGACGTATATAGAATAGTTGATGCGGCAGTAGACAAAGAATATACTGTAACGTTTACAATGGACTCAAATGCACCAGGTGTTTTAAGAGCAACAGCAAGTGGTTCAGCTACAGTAGAATATCGTTCAGCAGATAAAAGATTAGTTCTTAAAGGAACAAAAATAGATTTAAACAATACGTTTAGAACATTAGCATATGTTCCTACACTTAGTTCAACAAATACAATAACAGTTGCATACTTTCAAAGACAAGATACAGATACTATTACACAGGCGGCTGGCGCAGATACATTTACTATTACACACGACTCTACTATTGCTAAGTTTCAGTTAGATGCATCAAATACTAATTTATTCTACGCAGAAGATTTACAAAACCAAGAAGATATTCTAGCATTTACTAGTTTACAAATTACAGATGCGGCAGAAGAAATTCTTGCAGGAACAGGCAGAACAATTCATTATGTCATAGAAATGACACTAAATCCTATAACAGAGATTTTCTTTGAAACACCATATTCAGAGTCAGGTGTTCTTGCAGATGGCGTAGTAGAAGTAAACGCAAGTTCAATTACATTTACAGGTAGTAAAACATTCTGTAATCAATTTATAAGAAGTCTAAAATTCAGTGGTATTGCTGACCAAGTAGATAACGTTGCTATTGTTTATTCTCAGTCAAGATATGTCGATGGTATATTTAACGAAGCACAAGCAACTGACCAAACAGCATTAACACTACGGGCACAAGGTGGGGGAACTGCGGAAGCATTATTCTCTCCAGATCCACAATTCTTTACAGTAGACTCAGCGATTGCAGAAAACAACGAAGCAATCAATCCTAAGTTCTTAGCTAATAACTTTCAAACAGATGGTTACTTGATACCAGTAGTAATCGTAGACTCGGCAGTAGCGGCTGGTGGGACAACACTATACAAATTAAGTGTTGTATCATCAAACTTACCAACAGGTATTACGATTGCAGATATCCCATACTTAACAAAAGCAGATTTCAAAGACGCAATATCAAGTGGTATCAAACCAGGAAGTGTTGCAGATACATTTATAGAATCATTAAACTATGGACGTGAATACGAAGTTCATTTTAAAGTAACTAGAAGATTAGGTAATGGAACAGAAGCAGACATAGAGTTTGGTAAACTTACTTACAAGTTTATTACTCCTCCGCAAGTATTTGAGTTTAAAGCAACTAATCCAAATGTTAGACTTTCAACAAATACAATAACATATGACCATTCTACACAGAATAAGATTACTGCAAATGTTCCCTCTACATTTACTCTGTTAGCAGAAGATACTCTAACAAGATACTTCTTTGGTTATGTTAAAAAAGAATTAGGAACAGATGAATTTTATGGAGAAGATATAGGAACAAGTCAAAAGTCTTTGACATTCCAAGAAATATCACAAGATACGTTTACAGTAAATCAAGTATCTGAAACAGCATCAATTACATACAATCCATTCAATGATCCACAATCAGTAGCATCTACTGGAACATATTCAACGTTTGCACCAAACAGTTTTAAAAGAACAGAAATATCAAAAGCAGAACATATTTGTGTAGATAAGTTTGGGTTAAAAACTATTTTAACTATTGACTACAATGAGATTGCAGTAAAATATTCAGAAGGCTATGAAGTAGTAACAGATGTTACAGCACCAATGATTGCACATCACGTAGGTGATGACTCGGGTGCGTTTACACTAGAACCAAGTAACGCTCTATTCCCAGAAGTGGCTGATGATGCTAGAATAGGTTTCAATAATCAAATAAGAGTTTCACATAACTGGATGGGCTTAGATGAGATTGGAACAACTATAACTGGCTTTAATAACTTAGACCCACTAGGAAATACACCTAGAACTATTATTGCAGGCAAAGGTGCACCAAGAGAATTTAAAGTAGGAACACTAGCTTATATCGATGAAGCTGATTTCTTTACAACATCGCCAGGCGATAAACGAGTTATACAAAACAACACTAATATTAGAGCAGAATTTATAAAGAATTTTTTTAATAGTTCTTTAGGCACACAAATAAACTCGCAACCAGTATTAGCAAAAAGCAATAGTCAAGTTGGTGCAAGAGCAGGCGCTACTTCATTTTTTGAAAAGATTGGAACAAGCATTGTTACCAGTCTAGGTCTACTTAAAAGAACAGCACCAGCACTTATTAAAGGTAAGTTATTTACTCCACATGGCATGTCGGCATCAGAAACAAGAACAGGCTTTCCTGTAGTTATGTTTAAGACAGGATCTTACGAGCAAGGACAAGGTGTAATAAACTTTGCTGATACCCAAACTAACATAGATTTTGAAAATAGTGTAGATGAATGGTTTGATGAATATGATTTAGCTACAGCAGGTAGCATCCAAGGTGATGATGGCACATTAGTCACATATGATTATGCAGAAAACTCTTTAGGTGAAATATTATTAGTTAGAAGTTCTCCTTCAGTAAACGAAGCAGTATTGATAGCTCCTTCTGGAAATCAATTTAAAATTCTTAAGAAGTTCAGAGAAGCATCAGAGTCACAAAGAACATTACCTAAGTTTGTTGAGGGAGTTCCTAGTTCATTTACAGCAACTGGTGTCTTAACAACTGACCAATCAACTGTTGTCTCAAATGACTATAACAGATGGGCAAGAAGATATTTTGCAGACAATGTTCCAAGAATAAAAGTCTTTAATGATAACTTTATATTGCCTACAGGCAAAGCAATAATGAGAAGAACAGACTCATATGAACTTACGACTCTTGTAGAAATTTTAGGAGTTGATATAAGCAGTAAAGCAATCGACCAGTATATTGTTTTACCAAATAATAAACTAGCGTATGTATCAGTCAACGAAGGTATGATTGACGATGGATTAGGCAATATAAATATTAGAATAGATAGTAATAACTATCGACACGTTTATATTACTAATGATGTTTTAAATCCGTTTGATTTCTATGGTATACTAACAGATATACCTTTTGCAAATATAAACGGGCCAGACAACATCGATAGGATCGGTGAATCACCAGGAACAAGATATGCACGTAAAATGTTTATGTTTAAAACACTGGGTAAACTATAAAGGAAACAGACAATGACAATTAACTTAAGAACAAATAAAGGGTCAGCTTTGAGTTTCGGTGAATTAGACGGAAACTTTACAACGCTCGGCTTAACACACGGCATGACTAATTCAAACGTTGCAATAGGTGTCAACGCAGTAACAGCCACAACTGGAACTATTACAACAGCAGGCGTAACTACATTAAACGTTACAGATATTGATGTATCTAATCAAATCGTTATTAACGAAACACCAGGAAACTATACAAGCCAAATGTTTGTTAGTAAAGCAACTACTTTTGATTCTCACTTAGTAATAAGAACATCAGATGCAGTTGCAGGTAATACTGCACTAACTTATCAAAGAGAACATACTGGTAATGCGGCATCAGGTATAGGTGCAGGTGTATTTGCTCAATTCAAATCAGCAGATATTACATCAGTAGAAAATCTAGGTGGTTGGGATTTCAAAATCAATGACTACACAGACGTAAACAATTATAATACAAAATGGTCTCCATATGTTTATAATACTGCAAGTGGAACACAAACAGCATTCAATCCAATTCATATTGAACATGATAACATTGAAGCAAAAGTTCCTGTGCAGTTAGCATCATATGATACAACACAAGCTAATGCTTTAGGTAACTTAAAGAACGGTATGTTAATTTACAATACTAACACAAACAAAGTTCAAGCAAGAGTTGAAGGCGCATGGGTTAATTTACACTAATGGCTAAGAAGATATCAGAAACTACTAGCAAGACTTTAAGAGCGAAAGCAAACAAGTCTAAAAGATATACAATCGGTGACTTAAAGAAAGTTTATTCTCGAGGTCAAGGTGCATATCTAGGCAGTGGTTCTAGACCTGGTGTATCAATGGCGGCTTGGGCTATGGCAAGAGTCAATAGTTTTATGAGAGGTTCTCGTAAACACGATTTAGACTTACAAGCAAAAGCAAGAAAACGTAACAGGAAAAAATAATCATGGCTAAGAAGAAACGTAGAGCAGTTCCAAAAGATAAGAAATCAGGGTTACCAAAGAAATATCTTTCTGGTGTTAAAGGCGGTAAACGTTCTGAATTAGCAGGTGTTCTAGCACAAATATCCGCACTTTACCGAGCAGGTAAAAGAATACCTAAATCATTACTAGATAGGAGAATGAATCTTGGAAAAAAGAAAAAAGGATCCTAGACTAGCAAGATTTGGGTTAGCAGGTTATAACAAAGCTAAGAAAACACCTAAACATCCAACAAAGTCACATGTCGTTTTAGCAAAAGATGGTGATAAAATTAAACTGATTCGTTTTGGTCAACAAGGCGTTCGTGGCTTTGCTAAATCAAAAACAAAAGAAGGCGCAGAAAAAAGAGCGGCTTTTAGAGCAAGACACGCCAAGAACATAGCACGTGGAAAAATGTCAGGTGCTTACTGGGCAAATCGAGTAAAATGGTAAAAATAGTGAATTTAAAACAGTATTGGGACTTAGACACCAAAAAATGGGATAGACAAGCGGAAATGAAACACAGTTATGTGCTAATGAAACTTGATATGATGCTTGCCCAACACAAAAGCATTGGGATAATAGATATTCAAGATTTACACGAATATATTGTTACATTTAGAACACTAGATGCACGTAGACAGAAATTATATGCACATCTCGTAGATGAGATGGCAGAATTATGGGATAGCTTTGAAGAAACGGACGATTAACATGCCCTATACAGTATTAGACGCAGAACGCTACCAACTTTTAACATTGAGGCGTAGACAAAGAGCAAAAAGATTAGAAAATAGTGGAGGATCTATTCTTGTAGACCACACTTGCAATATCAGTTACATACCAGACGGATCGATTATAAAAGCATCGATGAGTCCAACATCAAACATATGGGAAATCAATTTACCAAGAGATTTCAATAAAAGTGTAAAAAAAGTTGCAAAAAGACTTGACGCCATCGCCTATTTGTGATATAAATAAGTGTAGTAACAATTAATA
>Ga0209535_1001087_pt1 | contig 18645 bp, 37 predicted proteins | sample LinPmetageLP28_FD_184041 | JGI IMG/M metagenome (GOLD analysis project Ga0209535, IMG submission 184041) | Marine viral communities from the Pacific Ocean - LP-28 (SPAdes) (version 2) | ecosystem: Environmental > Aquatic > Marine > Oceanic | place: Pacific Ocean | collected 2009-08-22
AAAGATATACTAGCAGACTAACCTTTAAGCAAAAGGCGAGTTCACGGGTGACGCAGAAACCTCTCGCTCAGTAAGGGGAGGCGGCTCTGTTACCGCATCCTCAATCAAGAAATCACAGAACTGTTTAATCTTACGCAGGTCTTCTACCCCGCCTTTATTTTTCCATCGCGAGATGTACTTGATGATAGCCCCTTCACAGAACCCCATGTCATTCGCGAGGATGTATTCAATGGGCTGAATCTTTAGCTTCTTGTAATGGTCACCTGCTACCTGGCGATCTGTTGCTTTCAATGTACTGCCTCCTTGTTTCCATGCTGCTCTGCTACAAACTTCATAAACTGTCTTTTTCTTAAATCGTTCTGCGTAATAAATTCTGTCAGGTCTTCCAGCATAAACAATATTGTTCCTACTACGTTTGCATCATGCCCTTCTAATATATTTATCATATCATTCAGCCACTCATCAGCTTCTTCAGGGGTAACTAGCTCTATATGTATGTTGTCATCCATTATTCACCCAACCTTTTCTTGTGTGTTTGTATTAGCTCAACAAACCCTGCGAGTAACTCTTCGTAGTCTGCCTTGTATCTCTTAACTGGAGTCGTTTTCTTAGCCAGCATCTCTTCTACAAAGTCCCTACCGTACATGTCTTCCATCCACAGCGTGTACTCTTGTGCAGCAGAGCCGTTTTTCATACCCCACATATTGCAACCTGCACATTGAGGGTGGATGTTCTCGATTTCTAAAGCCCAATAAGATGAGTTACCTTTGGGGATGAAGTGTCCACCCTGCATATTAGTATAGTGCTTAGTAACACCACAAGAAACGCAAGCGCAGTATCCATCAGCATCAGCAGCAGACATACGGGCCAGCTTCTGTATAGCCCTATAACATTCCTGGCGCAACATCGCACTGGTTTTAGTTTTTGGTTTGGATTTACGTTTGCGCCTTGATTTGTTTTTGTACATTACTCCCAGAACCTTGTTCCATCATCCAGGTTTTTCTTGTCCCAGAATCTTAAAGTCTTTTCAGCTCGAATTTGATTGGCTCTGCTCATCTTCTCATATCGAAGTTTAATCAAAGCAATACTAAATAGCGGGGATGTAACAGGGTAAAGCTTACGAACTGCAATCACATCTTGTTCAGGACGGTAGATGCTAGTGTCTTCATTTTGTAAAAACAAATTCTTTATTTTTTTCTCTAAAGAAATTTTACTCATTATCTACAACCTCGGCTTGGAAGTAATGCAACATTAACTCTGGAGCGCATTCAACCTGTAGAGTAACGCTTTGCCGTTTAACATCATAGGTAAAAATAGGGTCTTGCCGTAAGGTCGTACAGCGCATGCCATTGAAATCAAAGGAAGGGCGTACAGGCTCTTCAATTATTTCATCAGCTATTTCTGCAATAAGTTCCGGCTCTTCTGCTTGGTAAAACCAATACAGTACAATGATTGCTGTAATAACCAGGGCAGAGATACAAACATTCATAGTTAATAATGATCGTGTTACTGGTAGCTGTTTCATGCAGACATCCTTTGTTCTCTATGTTTAATCCGGTGCATTGCCTAGCGAATACACAGAGTTCATATCCATGTTTAACTCATCACATATTTCTTTAAAACGCCAGACAGTCATACCGCTTTGAGATAATGTGTGACAGTAATTGGCTGCGCTGATACCCAAAGCCTTCGCGACTGTAGCGTGTTTGATGCTAGTAATCATATGAGCCTTTCTAATTGCCTTACCTATGTGCATAACAACTCCTAAATCTTGCTTGTAAAGTTAGCTCAACGTGAGCTTGGAAAGTCCACATAAACATTATGCTTCTCAGACATATGTCTACTTAAAGTTAGATACACTTCGTTGACTTCTGAAGTAGTGAGTTCAGTCGTAGAAGTTTTGTTTAGCATAACCTCTTGCAGCCGCACCCATAGGTGCTGTTTAATTAAGTCAGCAGTCCAGGGAATCTCAATAGATGGTTTTAACACTGCCCTCATATCTAGTCCAGCATCACCTAAAGCTTTCGCAAGCAAAGAAAAATACTTATGCATGGCAGAGTTTTGCTGACTAGTTCTTTTACCTTCTGGAACTTTTTGCAGTTTAACAATACCTAAGTTGGTAGAGCCAGACAAAAAACTACGCGCTTCATTGTCCACTGCGATTAATGTTCCATTAATTGCTTTAAATTCCATCATTTTCTCCTAATCAGTTCTCCAACAACGATAAGTATTGTCTTTTTGTTGGCGCTTGGAAATGCTTATCTTTCTATAATGAGCCATTTTTTGAAATCTTATAGCCACACTTTTATCAGGTAGAACCACAGAATCTCCAGGTTTCATTGATCTTAAAGTATTTTTTATTTTTGCAACCATTAATGCTTTTTCGCTAAGAACAGGCTTTGACGGTGCGGGAATAGATTTTTCGATTTTAAAGTGCGAAGCTGCGCTATCCTTTTTTAACGCAGGTTTTTTCTTGGCTACCTGATTTGCAATGTTTTCTGCGGGATACATTGTCATAGCACCGCCTTGCATGAGGTCAGCATGCTTTTCCGCTGTCATACGATCTCTTGGCTCAAGAAAATCCATGCTCAAGATTAGACACTCTTCGATAATATCTGATCCGGTTTTGTTTAAATCAATCTTTTTTAATTGAATCTTTTCATAGGTATCACGCATCAAGTTTATAGTGATTCGTTGCATTCCTTCAGGCGCAAACTTTGATTTGCTACTGTAAATTTTTTCTTCTGATTCAGTCTTGCGCGAATTAAAAAATGACATAACATCCTCCAAGATGGGGGCTTGCGCCCCCGTTAAATTAAAATGGCACATCTTCTGGTGAGATTGTAGGCGATGCACTAGACTTTGCTGCATCTTTAGCCTTGACCGACAGGCTCATGTACGCCTTACCCCCTTGCGATTCTTTTAACCAGGCATTTAGATAGAACTCTTTCCCATCTACGTTTACTGTACCGTTGTAATCGGAGTGAGTTGGCTGCTCTTTGCGTTCGTTTTTAAACAGCGCACCTCGGTTAGTATTATCGTAATCACTCATTTGAATCTCCTAGTCCCAAAATTTAATGACATTGTCATTGATTGAATTGACCGCCTTGGACACACACTCTTCCAGTTTGGCTATGTACTCCTCATCACGTTCAACGCGAACGATCAAAGGTTTCATGCCAGGATGATAAGAAAAGAAATCCCACCAATCACGTTCGGTTACCCATAGACAGCCCATTACCTGCTGTTTATATTTCAAGGGAAGTATTCCATCCCTCAAGTAACCTACGTGAGTTGCTCCAGCAGGACATTTTATTTCCAACCCTCCTGACTCGCCTACCAATCCATCTGGTGAACACCCAGCAGCGATTGTTTCATGCAGGCAGAAACCGACTTCCTTAACTTCGACATCTTGCAGTACGCAATATAAATCACGCGCTTCAGGTTCTAACTCAGTACCGCGAAGCATATGATCATTTTGATAAAATGTAGTTTGTTCTCCGGTCAGCTCTTCAGCTATTAGTTGATTGATGTAGCTATCAGCTTGCGTAGACCACACGCCCTTGGATGTGCATAGCTTAGAGAACATAGACGCACTAGGGCATCCTAATCTAGACTCAATCCAGCCTGGAGTGCCTTGTTCGTACTTACAAATTCTCATTGGTAATCCTTTTCACCCTTCAGCGGTTTAATCGTAAAAAATTCTTGATGCTCCGGATTTGTTGCTCGAAACATCCTGGCGTAATATGCGATAAAATTATTAGATATTTTAAAATCATCCCCGCTTGTTTTAATAGCGTGATCCCATCGCATCTTGTTGATAACCAGCCATGCCGATGACTTCTTCACACCTGACTTGATTAGCTCATACGTCTGCTCTTGAAATTCTATCCAGATGTGTGGGTTCTTTTTATGCCAATCCCACCACTTTTGTTTAATGTCCTCCATTTATCACTCCCGCTTACACAGATGCCATCTGTTTGATTTGAGACACCATTTCTGGACTGAGTTTATATTTCTTTTTGAGAGATGCGATAACCTGGTCTACTGTTTTGGTCTTGCTGTCTATCTGATCTTTCATAGCACCATGCCAGTTGTTAAATTCGCTCTCTGTAAACCAAGGCTTCTCAGTTTCTGTTGAGTCTTCCTTTGTATTGTCTCGCGAGTCTGCATCCTTGCCATCATCGATAGCAAACAGACCATTGAGAGCGTACTTCCTCGCGTAACTAGATGCAGATGCGGTGATTTGACTAACGTCCATACCTTTTCTGCTGTCAGCCTCTCTCGCGTAGCTTGTAGCTTCAGCCACAAAACTATTGTCCATTGACCTCACAACAGCGGTAGCCTTAATGTAATATCGATCACCGATATACTCTAAGGAATCACTAATTGTTAGATACATCTCGGCTTCTGCCAGTAAAGGTTTAACAGACTCTAAAATATCTTCTGCCGACCTGTAGTTATAATTACCAAATGAATTTCTTTGGCCCTTCTTCGCTTTTAATTTCTGCTGAATATTTATGATGCTCATACTTCTGGCTCCTGTTGTTCCATGTGCAACGCTGTTAGGTATAGATCAAGCCAAGCATTGCGATAAGATTTCCATGCTTCTGATCCAGGTTGATAAACATTTTCTTCACTTCCGTCTTTCCAATCCCATTGAGCTTTTGTTGTTGCTTGCTGGGCAAGGCTAAAAGAGTTATCCATTACTCACTCCTCTTAAAGCCAGCTTCTTCATCAGACTCTTGCTGAGTCATTTCAAACTGCATATCTGCTTGATATTCCTCATAAAATTCTTCCACCTCTAGCTCAATAGCATCGCGAATCATCGAGCCAAATGTTTCATTTAGCTGAGATTGATTAACTGAGATTGGTGCAACAAGAAGGGTCACAATAGACTCCAAGCAGTCTTGCAGAGCTTGAGATTGTGAAAGTGGAACAGGTGATTCGGAGTTGTAAAGATCGACATATTCTTTGATTTGCATAGCATCCTCCCAGACGTTGACCAAATCATAATCCCGAACAATTGTTGCTGTCAACAATAATCTCAGATATATTTATATGAATTTCTAATCAACCAGGAGAAAGCTATGCCAGTAAGCACATACAAATTAAAAATAGGTGGAAGTTACTGTCGCTGCGCTGCCTGTGGAGAGGTGTTCTCAGGGGTTACAGGTTTTGACATGCATAGGGTAGGGCCATATGACGAAACGCGCTCCTGCACCCCCCTAGAAGGCTCTGAGGTGACTATGCTAAGTCCAACAGGGAAGCCACAGACATTTAAGCTAGAACATTCTACTCGCGGATCGTTTTGGAGGCTCAGATAGTCCGGACACATTTATTAAAAACATGTCCGTTTATTTACTCCTCATCTAAGGTAAACTGGTGAGGATAGCCCTCCCGCTCCGTCAACTGGAGTGAATTACTGTGGAAATAGAAGTTTAAATTACCCTCCCACGCACCATGCCGCTGCTTCGCGATAACAATCTGATGATCATATGACTTCGCGAGGTAATCCTGTTGTTTCTCATCGAGATCACGCATTGTCGCAATCTCTTTGAGAGTCTCCCGCTTACGATTCGGCTGGATAATAATGACATTGTCGGCCATGTCGGACAGAGAACCCGCGCCCCTGATACTGTATCGCGAGGGTGTGATGGATTCATCATCATGCATAGGCTTCTTAACGTGCGTAACTATGTGAAGATGTGCCTGATTTCGTTTAACGATGTACTGCATCTTGTTAATAAATTCGTTCTGTTGATTGTAATCGTCATACTTCAAAGCGATCTTGCTCAGTGAATCCAAGACCACATGCTCACATCCTAGCTCTTTCGTTGCGTACTGAATGAATCCAATAATTCTTTCGGGCGGTAGAGTATCCAGAGCATCGAAAATGTACAGCCGGTCTTGCGCCCAATCCATGAACCGCTGCACAAACTCATCTGACGGCCTGCCTTGCTGCGCCCCTGCTGCTTGCATTAGCATCCGGTGCAAGGTAACTGTGGGCTGCATCTCTAAGCTACAGATGCACACCTTCCTAGTCTTCGCGAGGTGGAGCATGATCTGGCCTAAGATCATAGATTTCTTGCTGCCATTGTATCCAGTGACCAGTGTCATTTCGGATGGTCTGTATCTAAATAAATCAAATGACTTCGGGAAGGGTAGCTTGTCACCATAGGCAACATGGTCAGTTTTATTGTATTCAATTAACTCATCGCGCCAGTGGCCGCTAGACTTTAAGTCTTGTGATTCCAGACTTCCCAGTAACTCCACGTATTCATCGTAATCTAATCCTTCGGGTATATTAATCATCGACTCACCTCCCAGTTATCATCATCTTTCGTAGATTCACGCTTGCGCTGCTCCCACGTCCTGACTGCGGCCTTCCAATCCTTCATCTGTGCGCTGCCAACTTTCCAGCCGCGAGTGGCATACCAGTCTACGAACCGATCACCTTTGATACCATTCCCTCGCGACTTACAGTATTCAGTAACCTGTTCAGGCGTTGGCGGTGTGAACCGCTTATTAGTATTCTTTGCATTCTTATCATTCTTTATATTCTTAAGGTGTGGTGCTTTGCTGGTGCTTTGCTGGTGCTTTGTTGGTGCTTTGCTGGTAACTTCTTGGTACAAATCATAGGAAGTTATTGATATTACTGTATATTTATTCGTTGTTTGTTGGTGGATCATGCCATCTTTTTCTAACAGTTTTAAAATTTTTCTGATTTTGTTTTCATTGATTCCAAGACGCTCGGAATATACCTTGCGTCCAAAGATTAGCTGCCCTCTTTTGATGTCAATTAACCGCCCATTGAACAGCCTTTTCTTGTCCTCAAAGTTAGCTCTCATTAACATTTCTAGCCACATTTTGAGCGTATCTGCGTCCTGCCAGACCCAGTGCTCAAGCATAGCTCTGTCTAATTTTATCCATCCTCCCATTGTTTATTCCTCCTCGCGATTAGTATTTTAGCGTTAATAATATCGTGCTTATCCTTCGCGGATAATCGTGTTCCTGCTGCCAAGGTTCTCGGAAGCAAATCAATGATCGATTCAGCGATAGCCAACGTATCATCAGTAGATTTCTTAAAAAGTGGGCGATAATTCTCACTGACTGGTTGCAATACCCCGAAATCCAGGCCGACAGAATCCAGAATATCCACTGCTCCACACCCTGCAAAGCAGTGAATTAGCACCCTGTCATTTGATTCGCGGATTGATAGAGATGCACCTTTGTCCGAGTGACTCGGGCATAGTGCCATCCAGCGGCGATGCCCGTCCCTTGTGCTAGTAGCTTTCACACCGTCGAGGGCTGAAAGCAATAGGTCAATATCTGCCATAATATCCCTTGTAAAATATCAGCGGGGGCAGTAACCTATCACAGATTGCTGCTCATCCTCCCCCTTGTGCTTGTAATCACGCCCCTTCGCAAGAGGGGGCAACCCTTAATCGCTAACTTTGTGAATCTTGTTGGCGTCCAATGTCCTCTCCGGCGATCCCCTTCCAAGCTCTAGTTCAAGCGAACGATTGCATGCTCGGCAGAGCGCTAGGCCGTCAATTACCTCGTTCACCGCATCATTAGCGGGTAATATTTTTTCGCAGTCATAGCATCTAAAGACTTTCATATCACACCAAAGAATAAAGCGGCAACCAATAACAACAACATAGAGACTACAGCGGCCGATAGTAGTTCGACCAGAACTTGTTTAATTCTTTTCATTTTCATCCTCCTGCTTTAAGATTTCCAGTGCTGCGCTTTGTGCCTGCGCTACCTCGGCCGGTGTGCATAGCTCGGCAATCTCATCTACCAGCTTCAGAGAGTCTTTTAACCTATGCTCTGGGGCAGTTAGCGCGAGAAACAAAGCCCTTTGTAGTGCTTTTTGATGTGTCATTTTATCCCCCTTGGAATTCAAATATATTTTCGTTAATCCAGTCATGAGCGCATTCTATTGCATCATGTGAGTTTTCTATTCCATAGCAGGTGAAGCAATCGAAATCTACCCATTGCCCGCCGACAGTATGCTGGATATTAAACGTGGCCTTACCGTTCCACTTGACTCGCAGATGATCGCCATGCATTTCCATCTCGAAATATTCCATGATTTATTCCCCTTGTAGGTATGCCCCCTTTCGAGGGCGTTAATGTTATGCGGCCTCAGGCAATGCCTCGGACTCGGGTTGTAGTTCTTTAAGTAAATCGCATGCCTTGCGTGCTTGGCTAGCAGCCTTGACGATCAGCTTCTTATCATCCTTGAGAGCCTTGAGCCATGAGTTGAGGTAGTGGGCGTGATCCTCTCTCGGCTCGCTTGCTATCCCTAGCTCTGCGCATAGGAACGCTGCCCCTAGCTCGGCGATCAACTCTTCCTTAGCGTAGGATTCCTTGCGGGTATCCTTGGGGTCACCGCTGAGCCTGTCTAGCCTTTTCTTTGAGCCAGTCCAATGGGTTAATTCGTGCAACATAGTGCCGTAGTATCCGTGCAGCCGCTGCTCGGTAGTCTCACCCTTGAACTGCTCTGGCAGTGGTACAGTGATCGAGTCAGTCGATGGCCTGTAATATGCGCTGTCTCCCGCTACTTTGTGGATCGTTGCCCCAGTGTTCTTGATGAACTGCTCGGCGTTGTTTAGTAGTTCTAGGGGTTCCAGCGTCTGGATTGCTTCTGGTTCGTATCCTTCCACTTGCTCGGCGTTGAAGACATAAAACTGCTTGATCATTGGAATCATTTTCTTTTTATCCGTGTCTTTATCTTTGACCGATAGTTGCTTAAAAAATATAATCGGCGTTCCCTTCTCGCCCTTCTTTACTTTCGCACCCTTAGCTTGCCATGCTTTGAAGGTTCCCCATTCGCTTGATGCGTACCCTGATGCCCATAGCAGCACCACGTTGATCCCGCTATAAGCTGCACGGCTAGTCACTGAGAAGGGTAGCCCGCTAGGCAAGCCCCCTGCTTCCCAAGGTTTGCACCAGTTAGACCCATGCGTTTCCATTAGGTTAATAATTTTGTCGGTAACTTCTTGGTAAACATCTGGTTTAGCCATGTGTGTATTCCCTTGTTTTGTGTGTATTTGGTTGTCGGATAATACAATGCAGACAGCGTGCCAACTTTTCAAAGCCCAATGATTACGGGGCTTGTAGCGAATGTACTGTGTATGCATACAGTGTTTAGAGTGTTACTGTGTTACCGTAAAGTGTTACCGTGTTACCGTAGAAGTGTTACTGGTAACAGATTGGTGCTGGTTATTTATACAGTGTTGGATGGGGCTGTAGAGGTAGCTGTGCTGGCCCTTGCATTTGCCTATATAGATGCGACCTGAATTAAAAATCGAGCGTTCGTTCGATAAATGGATATGATGCGAATGAATCCGTATACCGAGCGTTCGTTCGATAAAGCGGGGCTTCTGAAGGGGACGGGGGAGGCGGGCGCGTCTGACAATTTAGTATAGTTCCCACCCAAATTTGCAGCAGGTGAAATTAAAAAAAGGCGCAATAAAACATTGCTCTATACTCGCCAGAACATGGGCTATTGGCGCAAATCACAATTTAATGTTTTAATGCAAAACATATTAATTAAAAAGAGTTACGATCTTGTGGCTGAAGACAATGCTAATAACCCCCCAATCAAGCGAAAGCGTGGTAGACCGCGTAAGTCAGAAGTAGCGATTCCTAAGAACAGGAAGATTGGCAGACCCAAGGGTGACCATTCAGCTATGGCTGAGATGAAGCAGAGGTTCCTGGCGAGAAGAGATACGAATGCTGTGCTGGAGTCTATCTTTAGAGCAGCCCAGGATGACGACCATAAGAATCAATCTGCTGCATGGAAATTGATTGTAGATCGCATCTTACCTATTAGCTCGTTTGATAAAGATAAGCTTGGCGGCAAACCTACGGTAAACATTACAATCTCTGGTGTGACAGATACTTCAATAGAAAATACTGTGCCTGATGTTATAGACATTCCTAACGGTGATTTCCATGCAGATTAAAGACTTGTTAGTTCTACATGAGGGTATACGGAATAAGCCTTACGAAGACACTAATGGGCATTTAACAATTGGCGTAGGGCGCAACCTAGATTCTATGGGGCTTACAGACGATGAGATATATTATTTGCTAAGAAATGACATTAGCAGATGTGAAAAAGAATTAACCGAAACCTTTGATTGGTTTACTGGCTTAACAGACATACGCAAAGAAGCAATGATCAATATATGTTTTAATCTAGGTATAACCTCTCTGAGGCGGTTTAAGAAGGCTTTAGCGGCAATGGAGTTAGAAGACTACTCTCTCGCGGCAAAAGAGTTCCTAGACTCGCTCTGGGCATCCCAGGTGGGCCAAAGAGCTATAACTGTAACTAATATGATACGAACTGGAGAATACGATGCCTAATGTACGTGGAAAGAAATACCCCTATACCGCAGCAGGAATGAAAGCTGCCAAGAAAGCCAAGGCTGCACCTAAGAAGAAGCCAGCTACTCGTTCAGTAAGACGGTCTTACTAATGGAAAATGTTAAGCATTATCAAAAAAGTGGCGCAGAGTATAAGGGCAGTATGCACAAGATGTCTGACGGCTCTCTACACTCTGGGAAAACTCACACGGCAACATCCAAGCCTCTGTTTCATTTTGGACAGCTATCAAAGAAAGAGCAGGTTACTGCTAGATCAAGTTGGAAGAAATAGCATGGCTACTGGTTTATACAAGAACATAGCTAATAAAAAGAGAAGAATAGCCAGAGGTAGTGGCGAAACTATGCGTAAGGTGGGCAGTAAAGGCGCACCGACAGCTAAAGCTTTTAGACAAGCTAAGAAGACCGCAAAGAAAAAATGAACCTAGATATCAATCTCCTTGATTGGCAGACTGAAGTTTGGAACGACCCTACGCGTTTCAAAGTTGTTGCTGCGGGCCGTAGGACGGGCAAGTCTCGCCTTGCGGCTTATCTTTTGATTGTTAATGCCCTTAAATCGGATACAGGCCAGGTATTCTATGTGGCTCCTACTCAAGGTCAGGCTAGAGATATTATGTGGAATCTCTTGTTAGACATAGGCCAACCTGTAATTGAAAGCTCACATGTTAATAATATGCAGGTACGTTTAATCAACGGTACGACTATTAGCTTGAAAGGAGCAGATCGACCTGAAACAATGCGCGGCGTAAGTCTTAAATTTCTTGTCCTAGATGAATACGCAGACATGAAGCCCGATGTATGGGAGCTAATATTAAGACCTGCGTTAACAGACTTGAAAGGTAATGCCTTATTTATCGGGACACCAATGGGTAGAAATCATTTCTATGAACTCTACAAACAAGCCAGTTTAGGCGAAGACCCCACTTATAAAGCATGGCATTACACTAGCTATGATAATAACTTACTAGATAAAGACGAAATAGACGCAGCCAAGAAATCTATGTCTTCGTTTGCATTCCGACAAGAGTTCATGGCCTCCTTTGAGGCTAGAGGCTCTGAGATGTTTAAAGAAGAGTGGATTAGCTTTGATGAAGAAGAGCCAAAAGACGGCGATTACTACGTTGCCATTGACCTCGCGGGTTTTGAAGAGGTAGGTAAAGCTAAATCTAAAAACAAAAAACTTGACAACACAGCTATCGCTATAGTAAAAGTAGGCGAATATGGGTGGTGGGTTAAGGATATTGTCTGTGGTAGGTGGGAATTAAACGCTACTGCGGAGAAAATATTCCAGATAGTCAGAGACTACGAACCCATCTCTGTAGGTATAGAAAAAGGTATAGCTCGACAGGCTGTCATGTCCCCGCTCACTGATCTGATGAAAAAGTATCAGAATTTTTTTCGTGTTGAAGAATTAACCCACGGTAATAAAAAGAAAACTGATCGAGTAATGTGGGCGTTACAAGGTAGATTTGAGAACGGAATCTGCAACCTGAACAAAGGCGAATGGAATATTCAGTTTATGGATGAGATATTTCAATTCCCTGATCCATTAACTCACGATGACATGGTAGACGCTTTAGCCTATATAGATCAACTGGCTAAAGTTTCCTACACATACGATTTTGAATTAGATGAGTTTGAGGTCTTAGACTCAGTAGCAGGATATTAATATGCTGGAATCAAACGAAGATCAGTTTGGCATAGAAGAGACTCTTGAGTCTTGGGTTATGTCTAAGTGTCAAGATTGGCGTGATCACTATGACACGAACTACGAGCAGAAGTTTGATGAATACTACAGATTATGGCGAGGTATCTATGCCTCAGAAGACCGTAATCGCAGCTCAGAGCGTTCTGAGATTATATCCCCAGCGTTACAACAGGCTGTAGAATCTTCAGTTGCAGAAATTGAAGAAGCCACATTTGGTCGTGGCAGATTCTTTGACATGAAGGATGACCTGGTAGACGCTGACAACCAAGACGTAGCATACCTTCGCGAAAAACTATTAGAAGATTTTAAAGCAAATAAAATACGCAAGGGTGTTGCAGAGTGCTTAATTAATGCAGCAGTCTTTGGAACAGGTATAGCAGAAATTGTTTTAGAAGAAGTAAAAGAAATGCGTCCTGCTAGTGAGCCTATTATGGATGGGCAACTACAAGCGGTAGGTGTAAATATTTCAGATCGCACTGTGTGTAAGTTGCGTCCTGTCCTACCTCAAAACTTCTTAATTGATCCTGTTGCAGTAGATGTAGACAGTGCATTAGGCGTAGCCATTGATGAATTCGTTCCTACTCATGCTGTAGAACAGCTACAAGAGAAGGGCGTATACAAGAATGTGCCATTTAACTTCGCGTATCCTGATACCGATCTTGATCCTGATCACGAACTTACTACTCAGCCTACTGATAAGGCTCGTCTAACTAAGTATTACGGGCTTGTTCCGCGACACTTACTAGAAAATGACGAAGATTTTGAAGAGGTTGAGCAACTAACAGACGTTGAAGAAGAAACAAGCTTCTATGTTGAGGCAATTGTTGTCATAGCCAACGGTGGTACTCTGTTAAAAGCAGAGAAGAACCCGTACATGATGCAAGATCGCCCTGTTGTAGCTTTCCCTTGGGACATTGTACCATCTAGATTTTGGGGTCGCGGTGTATGTGAGAAAGGTTACAACTCACAGAAGGCATTAGACGCAGAACTACGCGCCCGCATTGATGCCCTGGCGTTAACAGTTCATCCCATGATGGCTATGGATGCAACTCGACTACCTCGCGGAGCAAAACCAGAAGTTAAGCCAGGAAAAATCATTTTAACGAATGGCAATCCTTCTGAGGTTTTACAGCCATTTAACTTTGGACAAGTTTCACAGATTACGTTTGCTCAAGCAGGTGAATTGCAAAGAATGGTTCAAACTGCGACAGGAGCTATAGACTCCGCAGGTATAGGCGGTTCGGTTAATGGTGAATCAACAGCGGCAGGCATCTCTATGTCGTTAGGCGCAATCATTAAGCGTCATAAAAGAACATTGATTAATTTTCAAGAGTGTTTTTTAATACCGTTTGTTAGTAAAGCAGCCTACAGGTACATGCAGTTTGAGCCAGAACTTTATCCGGTTTCGGATTATAAATTTGAAGTAACTTCTTCTTTAGGGATTATAGCCAGAGAATATGAAGTAACACAGTTAGTGCAGCTTCTTCAAACGATGTCACCAGATTCTCCGCTCTATCCTGCACTAATTCAATCAATCATAGACAATATGAATCTTAGTAACCGTGAGCAGTTAATACAAACTCTGCAAGAGGCAGGACAACCATCTCCGGAACAGCAAGAAGCACAACAAGCAACTATGCAAGCACAGATAGAGTTCCAGCAGTCACAGACTAATGCTCTTAATGGGCAAGGTGCTGAGTCGCAAGCAAGAGCTGCTAAGATTGCGGCAGAAACTAAAGCGATTCCGGTAGAGTTAGAGACAGATCAGATTAAAGCTATTACATCTAATCTTTCAGTAGGCACTGCGGATGATAAAGAGTTTGAGCGAAGATTAAAAATTGCTGATGCAGCTTTAAAAGAGAAAAGACTGAACTTGGATGCTGTAAAGGGATTGTCTCAATGATTACAAAACGTGAACTAGAAGATGTAGTTATTCAGGTAAACGTAGTCTTAGATCAGTTAGCAAAACGAATAGAATCTTTAGAAACACAAAATACAATTCTTCTCCATGACATAAAAAACTTTGTAAAAGAAAAGCCAAGCGTCAAGCCTAGAGGTAGGCCAAAGAAGAATGGATAAAGAAACTGAACAATATTATGACAACCTTGCGAGTATATTTTTAATGCAAGGTTGGAAAGATTTAATCGAAGAGCTAAGTGCCAATGCTCTTCATATTAATTCTGTTGAGCATGCAAAAGACGGAGATGATCTGAATTTTCGCAAAGGCCAGTTAAATATCCTGGCTTATATACTTAACTTAGAATCTACAATAGATCGTTTACGAGAGGATAGCAGTGATGTTAGTAATCTTTGATTTCCAATGCGGTGAAGGACATATCCATGAGGTTATGCTGGATCGCGCTGTGGTAACCAGTGATTACAAACGTAACTGTCCTGAGTGTAACGGTTTAAGTAGTAAGATAATCTCACCTGTTAAGTCGATACTTGACCCCATTTCCGGTTCCTATCCGGGGGCTACTATGAAATGGGCTAAAGATAGACAGGCGAAGATTAAACACGAACGCAAGGTAGCCGCATCTTAGTCCTTCGGGGTAGCTTAGAAATGGTCTTGTCTCCATAGGAGTTTAATAGTGGCACAACTTATTGACGAAGTGAAGAATGAGGTAGATGAAGATTTACAACCAGACGCGGTCTTAGAAGAGGTAGCCGCAGCTCCACCTGAAGCTCCACCTGAAGCTCCTCCCCAGGATGACATCCCTGATAACTATCAAGGAAAAAGTCCAGCGGAATTGATTAAGATGCATCAAGAGGCAGAGTCTCGCATCGGTCAGCAAGGGCAAGAGGTGGGTCATTTAAGAAAAGTTGTAGATGATTTCATTCTTAATCAGAGCAAAGTCAACGAACCGGAACAGGCTGAAGAGATAGATTTTTTTGCTGAACCTGATAAGGCTGTTGATAGCAAAATTGCAAACCATCCAACCATTAAACAGTTGGAGCGATTAGGCAATCAAATGAAACAAGATCAGACGCTAACTGCCTTACAGCAGAAGCATCCTGATATTAAAGAAGTTGCTGCCAATACCAACTTTCAAAAGTGGGTAGTAGGTAGCAAGATTCGTTCAGAGTTATACGAACGAGCAAACAATAATTACGACTATGACGCAGCAGATGAATTGTTTTCTAGTTGGAAATCAACTCAAGACGTTGCACAACAAGCCGTAAATGTTGAGCGCAAAGAGCGTAAACAAACCTTGAACGCAGCATCAACAGGTGGAGCTAACGGAAGTGGTGAAGCTCCAAGCAGAAAAATTTATCGAAGAAGCGACATTATTGAACTAATGCGAACTAACCCGAAACGCTACGAATCTATGTCTGATGAGATATTTCGTGCGTATCAGGAAGGTCGCGTCAAAAGCTAACCTTTGAGAGATTATTATGACTGATTCAACTTATCCCAATATGGGTGGAGCGGTAACTAATACTACTGCTGCCACATTTATTCCAGAAATTTGGAGTGACGAAATTCGCGCAGCATATGAAAAGAACCTTATTCTCGCGAACCTAGTCAAGAAAATGAGCATGACAGGGAAGAAGGGTGACATCATCCACATTCCTGCTCCTATTCGCGGAGATGCTCACGTTAAGGCTTCAGCAACTGCTGTGACAATTCAAAACAATACAGAGGGCGAAGTGCAAGTTGCATTAGACAAGCACTACGAATACTCACGCATCATTGAAGATATTACTGAAGTGCAAGCTCTGTCTTCACTCCGTAATTTCTACACATCTGATGCAGGTTATGCTTTGTCTCGCCAGGTCGATACAGACTTGATGGATTTGGGCAAGTCTTTGGGTACTGGTAACGGTACTGCATGGACTAACACGGCTGCTGCATTCTTCTGTGACGCTTCAACTGGCCTTACAGCTTATGCTGATGACACTGTTACTACTGCTGACGTTTTTACTGACGCATGTTTCCGTGATCTGATTCAGAAGCAAGATGATGCTGACGTTCCAATGGATAACAGATCGTTGGTTATTCCTCCTTCATTGCGTAATGCAATCATGGGTGTAGATCGTTATGTGTCTTCTGACTTTGTTAGCGGAGAGCCTGTGCAAAATGGTAAGATTGGCAATCTGTATGGTATTGATGTTTTTATCTCTACTAACTGCCCTATCACTGAGACTGCCTCGCAGAACTCAGCAGGCGGTCAGATTCGTGCAGCACTGCTAGTTCATAAAGACACTATGATCTTAGCAGAGCAAGTTGGTGTTCGTTCACAGACTCAGTACAAGCAGGAGTTCCTCGGAACACTGTATACTGCTGACACTCTGTACGGTGTTAAGACTTATCGTCCTGACAGCGGCTTCATCATGGCTGTTAACGGCTAAAGGAGATGGGGGTAGGGCAACCTGCCCCCTTATCTTATGCGTAAAAAAGACCCAAAAATAACCAAGCTTGGGGTCAGTGGGTATAATCAGCCTAAAAAAACCCCTAACCATCCCACTAAAAGCCATGTTGTATTGGCAAAAGTTGGTGATCAAATTAAGACTGTCCGATTTGGGCAGCAAGGTGTTACAGGTGCAGGGAGCAATCCTAAGACTGCCGCAGAAAAAGCTAGGAAGAAATCTTACTACGCTAGGCATAACGCCCAAGACTCCAATCCTTCAAAACTATCAGCACGTTATTGGTCGCATAAAACCAAGTGGTAACTACAGGAATTTAACATGGCAACGATAGTAACCAAGAATAGCTCTACCGCATCAGCCGTACCAAATACGAGTGACTTGGTTAAAGGCGAACTTGCGGTCAACGTCACAGACAAACGTATCTACACAGAGAATGCATCTGCTGCCATTGTTGAACTAGGCACTAATCCGTCTTCTATCACAACTCCTACTGCTACCGTTACAGGCACACTTACCGCTAATGGCACGTTTGCTTCAAGCAACGCTGTTATAACAGGCGGCTCAGTCAATGGTGTTGTTATTGGAGCGTCTAGCCCTCTTGCGATTACAGGCTCATTAATTACAGCAAACACTGGCTTTGCAGGTAGTTTGACAGGAGCCGTAACTGGTAATGTCACAGGTAATGTAACAGGTAACGTAACAGGCAATGTAACAGGAAACTTAGCAGGTAATGTAACTGCAACTTCTGGCACAACCACACTAAACAACCTAGCCCTTACAGGCACTGTAGACTTTAATGCAGCTCGTCTTACTGACATAGGTACACCTACAGCCGCTACAGACGCTGTAACTAAAGCCTATGCAGACGGTTTAATTACAAATTTAATTGATGGCGCACCTGCGGCCCTGGACACTCTCAACGAGTTAGCTGCCGCATTAGACGATGACGCAGCGTTCCACACAACAGTTACTAACAGCATTGCTGCCAAGCTACCTTTAGCTGGCGGTACGATGTCAGGACAATTATCACTAGGTGCAAATAAGATTGTTAGTGTTGCTAACCCTACACTAGCGCAAGACGTAGCTACTAAAGCCTACGTTGACGCAGCAGACACCACAGGACTTCCGCTTGCGGGTGGTACGATGTCTGGTGTTATTGCGATGGGTACAAATAAGATCACTGGAATGGGTGATCCTACAGCAGCGCAAGATGCATCTACTAAAGCCTACACAGACTCTATTTTAGGTAGTGCTACTTCAGCAGCAACTTCTGCATCCGCAGCAGCTACTTCTGCTTCTACAGCAACTACTCAGGCTGGTATTTCAACGACTAAAGCTGGCGAAGCTGCTACTAGTGCAACCGCCGCAGCGGGTTCAGCCTCGGCTGCGGCCACAACTTACGATAACTTTGATGACCGCTACTTAGGTGATAAATCATCTGACCCTACTGTAGATAATGATGGCAATGCTCTATTAACAGGAGCTTTGTACTTCAATACTACGTCTGACGCAATAAAGGTTTATTCAGGTTCTGCATGGGCGGCAGTAGCTCCTACAGCTACTTCTATAAACCTTGCCTCTCAAGTAACTGGCACTCTTCCTGTTGCTAATGGCGGTACAGGTGTCACAACTAAAACTGGAACGGGCGCGGTTGTTTTAGGGACAGCCCCAACGATTACAGGCATGACTCTCGCAGGCGCGGTAACGGGCGCGGATCAAACAGTCTCAGCAATTAACTTAAAAGACTACGGTGAGATAACAAATGCTATCGGTAACGCCACAGGCGCTAAGACAATCGATTTAACGCTAGGCAACAGCGTGACTGCCACAACTACAGGCGCGACTACCTGGACGTTCTCTAATCCAACTGCTAGTGATGAACTTTGTGGTTTTAGCCTTAAATTAATTAACGGCGGCTCTGCAACTCAAACGTGGCCTACGTCAGTTGATTGGCCTGCTGCAACTGCTCCAACGTTAACTACATCTGGAACTGATGTTTTAGTATTTATCACGTGTGACGGTGGTACTACTTGGTACGGCTTTGTTGCTGGACTTGCGTTAGCGTAGAGGATTAAAAATGCCTACAACACAAAAATTACTAACAGCAGCAGCAGGAAGCGCAGGCGGCACAGAAGGCTACGTGGAGGATGTGTTTTCGACTTATTT
>Ga0209535_1001088_pt1 | contig 18636 bp, 40 predicted proteins | sample LinPmetageLP28_FD_184041 | JGI IMG/M metagenome (GOLD analysis project Ga0209535, IMG submission 184041) | Marine viral communities from the Pacific Ocean - LP-28 (SPAdes) (version 2) | ecosystem: Environmental > Aquatic > Marine > Oceanic | place: Pacific Ocean | collected 2009-08-22
CCTAATTCATCAGTATCAACCGCAACACTCTTGACAGTACCATCAGCACCAATATTAGATATTGTTATTGTATCAGTAGTGTCGTTTGTAGTTATTGTTATTCCTGTACCTTCTTCAAATGTTACTGAATCATTATTATTGTCTGCTACAATAGTGTTTTGACCTGATACACAAATATTTTTAAATATATTTTGTGCTGAACCTCTGTCAGTATTTGTAACTGTAATAGTTCCTGATGCTGTGATTGGACTTCCTGATATAGATAAGCCCCCTCCATTTGAAAGAGATATACTTGAAACCGTACCTGTGCAAGTTGTAAAACCTGCATCATTATTAAAACCTGTAAGGTTTATATTTGATTTGTTTAATTTTGTTTGAACCCCCGAAGAATCGACAACTGCAAAATAACATCCATCTGTGTTATCAATAGAAGTTGATAATTCATTTAAACATAATGATACATTAATAGCACCCGATGTTGTAATTGGAGAACCCGATGATACAATACCTTCCCCTCCATTTACTGTTACACTTGTAACTGTACCAAGACAGGTTGACTTGCTGTTAAAAGTAGTCCAATCGGCACTTGATAAAGCACCTCTGCTTGTTGCACTTGCAGTAGGAATATTTATAGTTATATTTCCTGATGTAGTTATAGGGCTATTAGATACGTTAATGTCTGTACCTGTTGTTCCTGTGTCAAGCCCTACGCTTGTTACCGTACCACCTGCATCAGTAACCGTAAAGGTCATTGTGTCTGTGGTATCGTCTGTTGTTATTGCTATACCTGAACCTACGAAAGTTAAAGTATCGTTATTGCTTTCTGCAACTATTGTATCTTGACCTGTTACTGCAAAATTCTTAAAAATACATTGCGAAGAACCTAAGTCAGTATTTGTAACCTCTATTGTATCAGTTCCACTTACACTAATTCCTGTACCTGCTGTTACATTATCAACTTTATTATTAAAGTCTGACCAATCAGTAGATGATAATTTACCCGTTGCTGTTGCACTTGCAATAGGTATGTTTATATCAATAGTTCCATTTGTTGTAATAGGGCTTCCTGTAACTGAAACATCAGAGCCTGTCTCTGTTGAATTAACTGCTATACTCGTTACAGTTCCCGTACAATCTGTTTTTGAATCAAACGTACTCCAATCAGTAGATGTTAGTTTACCTGTGTTTGTTGCACTTGCAACAGGTAAATTAAAAACTAAATTTCCATTTGTTGTTATTGGGCTATTATCAATAGTAAAATCATTCCCTGATTCAGTAGTTGTAGCACCAATAGATGTTACAGTTCCTGTGCAATCAGTAGATGTAGTTCCAAAAGTTATGGAATCAGAATTTTCATCTGTTGTAATGGTAATATTTGAACCTGCAACAAAAGAAACGGAATCATTATTACTATCTGCAACAATATTACATTGACCTGTTACTAATATTGTTTGGAAAAAACATTGAGATGACCCCTTATCTGTATTGGTAATATTAAAACTACCATCAGTAGTTTGATTTAAAGTAAATGTAGCATTACCTGTTAATCCATCTGATGCAGTAATTTGAATCTCACAATCACTTGCTGACTGATTAGTATTACTAATCGTTACTTGATTAGTAGATTGATTTGTTGTTATTTCAATGTTAGCACCCTCTACTAATGAAAATCCATCATTATTGCATGATGCTGTAAGAGTATTCTGACCGCTTACAGATATATTTTTAAATATATTTTGAGATGAACCTTTATCACTATTAGTAAAGTTAAAAGAACTGTCGAAATTTTGATTTAAAGTAAAAACTGCATTACCATTTAAACCATCAGAAGCTGAAACTTGTATTTGACAGTTACTTGCTAATGGAGTTGAGGATGATATTGTTAGTGTGTTACCTGTTATAGAAGTGGTTAAATCTCCACTACCTAATATAACTAAAGAATCATTATTTGTTGATGCTGTAAAACCACCTGTGTTAGCTGAAACATTTTTTATAATGCTTTGACTTGAACCTTTATCTGTATTAAATAAGGTTACTACTCCCGAATCTCCACCTCCACCAAGACCATCTCCTGCACAAACACTTGTTATATCTCCTAATGGTGGAACATTTGTAAAATTACAAAAGTCTAAATAATAAGAACCATTGTAAGTATTTAATAATGCTGAATCAACAGCACAATCATTTATACCTAAATATCGTGTATCAAAATTATCAGATGTAATTCCTGTTAAATGACCTAATTCGTCAACAGTAACAGACTTAATATAACAACCGTTTTGAACGCCTGTTTGTCCGTAATCTCCATTTAGTGTAGATGTAGATGCGTGATTAATTGTAACGGTAGGTGTAGTTCCACCACCTGTAATACAAGTACCTGCGATAATTTGCGTTATACCACCTTGAAGAACTAAGTCGTCAACAGTCCGTATAATACCGTTACTATCTTTTACGGAAAGTTTATTAGTTTTGTTGTCAATATAGACCGCTAACCTATTCCCTTCTGTAATCCGAATATCATTTGGGGTACTCTTTTGAACACTCATATATTACTTTTTGTTAAAAAATCTTATCCCAAAATTTGAGTAATAAAGTCCAAACCACGCCAACAACAGTTGTTCCCCCAACAAATTTTGCTTTTAACTTTTGGTCAGAGTGTATGTATTTTCTATGCTCATTGACTTGCTCGACTAAACCTTTTTGACCGTATTCTTTATCGCCAATAATAGTCTGATTTATTTTTGTTAGAACAGTATGCTGTTGAATTAATTGGTCTTTAATCCATGTAATATCTTCATTGCTTACTGTTATACTTGTATTTCGTCTTGCACCTGCCATGTTTTATAAACCTAATTGCTCAAAATGATTTGATAATGTTAATAATTTTAAATTCTTTTTTTGGTCAAAAACCGCAACTCCTACTTTATCATTTCTGTTAAATAGAAATAAACTTAAATTTTCAAAATCAACTTCAAACTGCTCATTGTAAAGTTTTAAAGATTTTTTTAAAAATGGTGTTGCTAACTGCTCGTAACCAAGTATGTCAATTTTTTTATTTAATATATCTTTAAACGACACCCCTTCCTTTGGTTGCCAATTTTCGCAAATTTCATAGATAACGCTTTCGCCTTCTCCATTTGTTATCCTAATCTGCACTTCTTTTTCTGATGCGTTAAAGATTTTTGCGTATTTACAAATACCTCCAAGCATTATTTTACTTGTAATATTCTGTATCATGTTGTATAATAGTTTCTTTTTGTAAAATTAGATTTTTAAACCTAAAAAACCTATTATTTTGTTAACTTTTGCTTTGCCTTTATCTACATCGTCATCTAAAGACAAATCTTCTAATAAATTCTGCGATACAATAAATTCATCTCCTTGAATTTCAACTGTTTGCACAAAACCTATAAATTTAACTTTAACACTACCATTAACCTTAATGTTTATTGGTTTATTTGCAAAAGCATCTTTAACCAAGTCAAATGCTATACTTCCTAACGCTTTAAAGTTAACTAAACCATCTGCTTGAATGTCAAAGTTACTATCAGCATTTACCCTTATAGGTCGAGTGCTTTTAGCATTAATTAATTTAGCGTTTTTATATATAAAATCTAAATCATAATTAATTACTTCAATCTCAAAACTTGAATTATTTTTTACTTGAATTGTTGCTTTTACTTTAGCATCTTTGGAAGTAATCTCTTTTACTTCAAAATTCTTAATGTTATATGTAAAAGATAAAGCAAGGTCTAGTTGCTTTTTAAAAAAATAATAAAACGCATATCCTATCGAAGATAATCCACCAATTAATAATATCTTTTTCAATTACAAGAATTTTTTAATTATTATATAAGACGTAACACCAATTAACCCATAAACTAATATATTATTAGGTATAGGAGAAATAACTCTTGGTTTTGAATTTACTCTTTCAGAAGATTCTTTAAAAACCTCCACAACATCAGGTGCAATGGTTTTTGATTCATCTACAACCATGTCAAGAGTTTCTTTAGCACCTTCATAAACTTCTTTAATAATGCCTTTGCCTTCTGCTACAACCCCTTCTGCTGTTTCAGTTGCAAAATTTTCTGCTTCATCCCATTGATTATTTACAGGTGGGTTTAAAATGTTATTTACTTCTTCCATTTTGTTGCTAATTTTGTTATTAATACTATTGCACCAAGACCCATGAAAATAAAAAAGTATTTCTTGACTTTATCTTCCATTGGACTTTGTTTTTTTTCTTCATCTAAAAAGTTTTGTCTTTGTGAATCCACTAAATCGTTAATTCTACCAAGTTCTCCACTATCGTAAGTACCTCTATATTTATATGCCATTATTTTCTTACTATTAAAATTAAACCTAAAAGAAGAATACCGCCTCCTAAAGCATATAGTTTGTTTTGTTCTTTTCTTGACTTTTCAAGAATGTCATCTTCTGACCTTGAAAAATTAGTACCTAATACATTTGCACTTTCTAATAATTTTTTCTTTTCTAAAACATCTGCACAACTTTTATTTATAAACTCCTTTTTTAAAGCTGTTCTTTTATCTGTGTAGTCTCTTACAATACTACCATAACGATTATTTTTGATATTTCTTTTAGTAATATCGGCAATTAATACATCAAGTTTTCTTATTTCAGTATCGTTATTTATGCAAATTGATTCATCCCCTGTTAAACCTTTTCGGGTTCGACTCACGTTTTCAAGATTTGTGTTGGCAATATCTCTTTGTTTTTTCATGTCTCTAAGTAAATCTAAAATCCCACCCATAATTTATCTTTTTTCGTAATTAAGAATTTTAAATCTATTTTTGATTAAATCCCATAATACTACTGCTGATAGCGATGCTACCAATCCGATTACAAATGTTCTTTTATCATTAATATTTACTTTCATTATTTCTTAATTATTATTATAAACCCGACTAACATAATAGATGCACCAATAAACAAAACTATTTTATTTTGCTTTTGTGTTTGTGCTGTAACTATTTTCTCATAATCAGCACCTTCTTTACTTATTATTGTATTAAGATTTTCTGTGTTTCGCCTTTCAAAATAATTACCACAATCTCCAAAATTATAATATGCAAGAACTTCTCCGTAACCCTTATTTAGTATATAGTAATAACCTTTCCAATAAGAACTATTTATAGCTTTTTTACTTGCTTCATTTACAAGTAGCATTAATGTTTCTTTATTTTTTTTGGCTGTTGGACATAGTTTAGTAGGTCTGAAATCTCTTAAAACCACCTCTGCCTCTCTCCTGCCTCTATAATAATCCGAATTACTCATTTATTATTTCCAAAGTTTTTTTGCTTCTGTCCAAGCTGTGTTTATATTCCAACCTTTTTGTTTGGCTCTATTTGTTATTTTTTGCCACATTCCATAATCTACATTACAACTATAATTACCTAAAACACTACATAAACCATGTGTAATCCACCCCCATTCACTACATGATGAAATTGCTTTGTAAGTTTTTTCTCCAAACTCCCCATCTAAAACACCATCATAACATCCGAGATTTTTTAATGCACTTTGTAATACATATATTTTTTGACCCGACATTCCAATTTCTAAATCATATTTTTCATTAGAAGGTTTCGCTGTACCACTTACATATTCATTAATACCTATTTGAGTATTATTTGTTGAATCGTCTTTTTTATCAGAATTATCATTTACTCCAAAACTAGGATTTTTATTTTTAGATAATAAACTGTAACCAAAATAAGCGGATATAGTTACCGCTAAACCTCCAAATACATATAATAAATTTTTACTATTTTGTTCCATTTCGTTTTTTATTTAAACCCATCTAACGTCAGGTATTGATATTAACCTTTGAGTTACTATTGCTCTATACTCTGAATCTGACAAATCATCTTTCAAGTCATCAAATAATGTGCTACCATAAGCATTTTTATAGTAATAAGCCACTTGTGATACAGCGACCTTATCTTTCAAACTGCTCAAAGCAGATGACAATAAAGATTCGTCTGTTCCTCCACCGCTTAACGCATCTTCTAATTTTTCAGAAACTTGTTTTACCCTTGAATCACTTAACATTACGAATCCTTTATTTGGATTAGATTGTTTTACGTCAGTATGATACTGACCCAATAATGCTGTTTTAATTTTATTAGTTGAAGCAGTACCACCTCTTTTATTAATAATTATTAATAAATCATCAAATGACTGTGTTCTTTTTAAAGAACGAAACGAGAAGTATAAAGCACCTGTAAATGCCAAGCCACTATATATTATTATTTTATTTTGTCTTGTCATAATTACGCTTTTATTAATCCTCTACTTGCAATGGTAGTTCCTATTCCGACTGCTTCTTTTCTTACCTTAGACTTAAAGGCAATTTGTATCAATAATCCACCTACTGAAACCACTAAAATACCTGCCATAGCGATAGAAACCCACTTACCTGTTGTGAATAAGTCTCCAAAATAAGACTTCACATCTGAACCAAAATCAACAACGCTACCTATTGCATTACTACCAATCTTAACTCCAAAACCTTCCATTTCTTCACGAAGTAAAGAAGTGTTTGCATCAGAATCATAACCGTTTTGTGCATCCCATTGTAAACCAAAAATTCTATTAGCTTTTGTTTTTCCTAAAGTTGAACGTAAGTCTTTATACCAAGAAATCCATTCATTGTCTAAACTCGAATTTTGTGGTAATAACTTTATTGATTGATACGACATAAGATTTTATTTAAGAGTTTCTACATTTATCTAATTCCTGTTGTCTCATTTTTTCGACACCTTCTTTAGTCATTCTGATATTTTTCAGTCTTTCATTTATAATCATATCAACAGCTTCCTCACATTCGTCATCACTTGACACTTCATCAGTATCTGTTGATTCTGTTTTTTTTGAACAAGAACAAGGTTTGTTTTTTTTCTTATAGTTTTTATACACAAAGAATAAAGCAACTGCCCCTGCTAGTGTTAGTAGTGTGTTTTTATTCATAATTATTTTTTTATTTGTTTATATACTAAATACCCTAATAAAGCTGTATTTAATAATACTAATGGATAAGTGAACTTATCTAATTGACCTGTAAACATAATTTTTAGTTTTAAATTATTAATAATATTTGTCTATATACTCTCGTCTTGTCATGTCTTTATCCCTTTTAAAAGGAACAACACCTCTGCTCTTTTTAGGCTTTGGTGTAACAGTTGGTTCAGGTATAACAGTTTTAGCATCCTCTTTTGGTTTTTTAGATTTCATTTTCCAATAAACTAAGAAACCAACTCCTAATAAAATTGTTATTGAAACACCAATTACTTGTTTTTTACCCATTATCTTCGTGTAAGTGGAATAGCTGACATAGGCACTCTTGACCCACCTCCACTATACTTATCCATACCTGTTGGAAATCCTTTCTGTGGATTCATACCCATTGGAAATTGATAACCTTTTTCTTTGTTTCTTTTAGTTTTCCAAGACTTAAATTCTTCTATTAAGCCAAATTCTTCTATTTTGGCTTTTGCTTCTAAACTTGCTTTACGATACCTTTCTTCCATTTCTCTTGATGGTCTTGCCCCCCCTTGATAACCTAAAGTTGCGATAAAAAGGTTGTTTTTATCTTTTTCTGAAAGACCAACCGATTCTTCAACAACCGTTTCACTTGTTGTTGCTGATGTTGTACTTGCTGTTGAACCATCTACTTTATTTTTTTTCATTCTAAGAAATAAATAAAGTCCCGTTCCAAGTAAAGCACCGTACAATAATGTTTTGTTATTTTTCATGTTATTTTCCTTTATAGATTATCATACCTGTTTTAGTCTTGCTTTGAACGTATGTTTTACCGTTATAAACAAAACTTTTTGCTTTACTTTTTCGTGCTTTATTCAAAGCTGTCATATATGCGTTTGCCATAATTTATTTTTTAAATTTTTTATAAGCAAAAAATCCTGCTACTGCTACGAGTCCTAAAACAAGCCATTTTTTTCCTTTAATATTATCAATTAAACCATGTTTAACCATTGGAGTTGGTGATGGGTCAACCGTTGGTGTTGGTGTTACTTCTAAATCTTTCCTTTTACTAGGGTCTCCCCTTCTTGTATCATCCAAGGGTAATTTATCTTTAAATATTGGATTTTTTAAATTCCAACCTCCTGTACGACTATTAGGATATTTGTTTGCTATTGCCATAATTTTTATTTTTTACATTACTATTTTTTTGTTTTCAAAATCTCTTATAAACTTATTAATGATGTCATATCTATTCTTATTCTGTTGCGATGGGCTGTCTTGAAATACCTCTAAAAATGCTTGATAACCTTCTATTCGAGGGTAGCCAAGACCAAGATATATAAGCAATCCATTTAAGTCAGCTTCAATTTCATCATCCATATTATCATTCAAGTAAAAATGAGAAAACTCGTGTAAAAGTATAGCCATACGCATAGGCACAGTATAATTTTCAAAAGCATCTTTTGAAACCTGAATCCTTCCATTTACTTTTGAAATTCTTGCAGGAGTTTTTAATGTTTTACCTGTTTTAGAACTTTCAATAGTTTCCATATATTCAATTAGAAATTCCCCATTTGAACTTTGATAAGATTTACCTGCATCTAAATATGATGCGTTAAATGAAAATCTTTGTGCAAAGTCCACAAATGCTGAAACTGTGTAATCTTTAATGTCTCCTACGTCAGTCCTTTTTTCTAAAGGTAGTTTTTTTACCTCTGTAACTACAAAAGTATTATCCTGTCCTTTTCTTCTATTACCATTAGCCTCATTATAAACGCTTACAATAACTTTATTTGAACTTAAAGGCATACGAACATAAAATACTTCATTACCTCTTACAGTCTTATATCTATCCGTAAAAACAGTTTTTGGCTTTTCTTCATCATAAACTTTAATCCTAATTTTGCAAGGAGTTAATGTCTGAACGTGAATAGCCAAAGAAAGTTCCTCGTATCTAGTTGATACTCCTAAATTCATTTTTTACTATTATATAGTTTATAAATAATAGCAAAAGTTAATACCGATGCACCTGAATATAAAACCCATTTAGGCATACCTAATAATCTCTTATTGCTATCTGTAATTGTGTCTTTTTGATTAGTTTCTTTAGCTTTGCTAATCACATCTTCGAGAAGTTTATTTTTAATTTCAATCCCTTTATTTTTCTCTCTTTGAATCCAATCTTTGAAAGATAAAGACGTTCCACTATCTCGCCATAATTGATTTGCTGATTTCTCCATTATATGATTTTAATTAATTTTTACGCAATATACTATGTTTTGTCAGCAAACACTGTTTAGTGACGAATTATAGTTTTTGTAATTGTTTATTATATAACGTTAATCTTTAGCATCTTCGTCTTTAATATATCCGTTATAAACATACATAAAACCTCCGACTCCTAAGATAATCATTACCGCACCAAAAATTGATTTTTTAGTAATCATATTACAAGAGTTTTTCTCCTGATTGGCTACGCTTCCACGCTTGACCTCCGTAAAAAACCGTTACATAAAGAACTGCTACTGATAATGCAACTCCTACTACTGTTTGTACTAATCCACCTTTCATTTTCATAATTTTAAATTTAAAAGTTAATAATTTATTTTTTTACCGTTAACATATTTGAAACTAAAGCACCTACACCTGCACCTATTAAAGCACTTGCGTATTTATTTTGACCTTTATAAAATGCAAATAAAACACCTATTGCACCACCCCAAAAAGCACCTTGAACTGTACTTTCAGTTCTTAATTTTAATGCTTCGGTTTTTTTTGCGTTAGTTAATGATGTAGTATCTTCAACAATCTCTTTAGGACTTTTAATTTCAGCCATATTATTTCTTTTTAATTACAGCAAGAATAATTAATCCTACCATTAAAACACCTGCAATACCCAAACCTGCATACAATAATGTATTGTTTTTTGGTGCATTGTTTTGTGCTTGAATTTGTGCAAGTCTTAATTTTTCAGCTTCTAAGGTTAATGTGCCATTTGTTATTGCTAATTCTGTTTGTTGCTGTCCTAACTTGATTTGAGCATCAATTTTCTTTTGCTCTGTTTCACTTGCCTTTATGCTTCCATAAACACCTGCACCTGTTCCAAGTAGATTTGTAACACTACCAAAATTAAATCCACCCCAAAAACCACCACCTTTTGAGCCATCACTTGCGTTATAACCGCTTATGCTTGATTCTGCGTTTTCTGTAATTAAACCTTGCAATCCGCTAACGAATCTTGGGTTCGACAATGCCTCTACACTTTGTTTACCCAAAGCATCAGGTGTTGTGCTTGTTACAACATATCCACTTTCTGTAAGAAGATTAGACAATCCCCTACTATCTGCGATAGTTAAAGCACCTATTATTCTCCCTAAGTCATTTACTAAATTTTCTGCGTTTGCCATATTATTTCTTTTTTACTACAAAGTATATAGCTGTACCTAAAAGGGCTACACCCACTACTGCTATTCCGATATATAAACCTGTATTAGATTTACCTGAATCAGCAGGATTGTAGTCATTATTTAGTTGAGTTTGAGAAGCTATTTTTATTTGCTCTGTTTCGTTATTAGATATTTTTGTTTCGTTTTGTTGAGTAATTATAGCTGAACCTAAATTAATAATATCTACTAATTTTAAACCGCTAAAAAAACCACCGCTTGAAGCATCAGATGATGTGTTATCAGCCTTATTTACATTAGCAGACGCTAAATCTCCAACAGGTGTCTCTGTGTCGAAATAAGCACCCCAATCTCTTTTTACTGATGAGCCACCTTGACTACCTTGTAAACCAAAATTGTTTGCATTATCTCCACCGAAGCTATTGTAAGAACCTCCGTAATTTGCAGTATCTTTGGATTTTACATAATCCATGAAGTCTTTTGCCAATCCCTTTGATTTAACAAGAGATTCTACAAAGACATCAGATAACTGTGATTTTGTTTTAATTGATGATGTATTAACACCATTTCTTTTAAGTAGATTTCGGATTCCACTTTCATCCTTTGAGACAGCAATACCTATTGCTTTTCCTAATTCATCAAATCTTGCCATTTTTTATTTTTTTGATAATATTGCGAATGATAAAACTAAAATACCTGCCAAAAAAACAATAGAAAAATTATTTTCTACTTTTTTTGCCTCTGATTTTTCAGAACCACCACCACTTGCGTTTAAAAACTTCTCAACAATACGACCTTCCTTACATCCGTTACAATCACAATCATAATGCTCTCCGCTTTTAACTGTGCTACAAACTTCTAAAATAACGTCTTTATCAGGATGGTTTTCTAAAATAACTTTTAATGCAGGTTCTCCTTCTTGTGCTACAAGATTTTTTAAATTAGCACCCATATTTTTCTTATTAACAACCTTGTAACCAAAGTCATTAATTATCTGTCCTGCCAATGCAGGGTCAGTATGTGCTATATAGTTATAAACATCCATGTTTTTTATTTTTAATTAAAAAAAAAGGGGAATTTGGATTTACCAAACGCCCCTCTTTTGAGTTGTTAATCCTTAATTATAAAAGAAAACTATAAATTAACTTAATTTAATAGTTTGTGCTTTTACAATCCCAGGATTTCCATACTGACGAGAAACATTTTGTCCTGCAAGTCCTCTTGCAAGGTTAATGTTGTCAGATGGGTAGAAGTACAATTTAACAGTTGCGTTAGCTAATACTTGACGAATGATTAGTTTTGTGAAACCATCAATACGGTAAGCATATTTCATCGCCAAAACGGTCGACTGCTGCTGATAAGGGTCAATTGTAGGTACAAGTGTTTTTTGAGCCTCGTTACCGTTAGCATCTCTAGTGTTAACTGAAATTGTTTCTAAAATCTGATTAGCAGTTGCTGATTGAACATAAGTTAATCCAACGCTATAAGGGTTGTTCATAAATTGGTATAACATTTCACGATAAGTAATTCCTGAAATACCACTTGAAATTGTGATTGAACCTACTACTAAATCTCCACCTGCTGAAAAACCTGCGTTGTTTAGAAATTCGTAAGAACCTAATACTTCAAAGTTAGCTACTGCTGAACCTGATGTAGAAGTTACGTTTACGATGTAAGGTTGAGATGTTGGGGCTGACCCACCACCTATGTTTGAACCGTTAGCACTAAAGAAGTCCTCTCCTGTGAAAGATAAGTCATCATCAATGAAACCGTCTGCGTTTGAAAAAGACTCGTTAGCCATTTTCTGTGCGTTCGCTAAATATCTGCGTACATTTGACATAATAATTAATTTTAATTTGTTTTTAGTGGATTATACCACCATATTTTTTTATTGTTCGTTTACTCTTTTGAGCTTGGTTCAGTAGTTCTTGCTTTGTTAACATAAGGAATGACAGCATTATAAACACCGACACCTACTGCTACAATTAAAACTTGCTTACCAAAGTCTAATAACATTTTAGTATTCATTACAGAATGATAGTTAATATTGTTAAAAAAAAAATGCGTAAATAGTTACAGAACTATCTACGCATCAAATATATTATGTTATACAATAATAATTATTAATTAAAATAATTATATCTGCAATTTTTTAAGCTAATCGCTTTTATCGTGTAAAATTCTTATAAATCTTACTTTTTATTTCTTTTATGGCAATTTCAGGAGTGTATTTTTTCTTACCATCCATACCCATTTGGTTTAACAAAGGAGTTACTATTTTTTTATAATATTTAGATATATATTCTTCTATTGCAAAGTCTAAATCTTTTTTAGAAACATTACCTAATATTTTTTCAGAATCAATATCAACATATAGATAATATCTTTCGTCTCCGTTATAGTATTTATGATTAACTAATATTTCGGCAATTTTTAAATACTCAAATTTATCTTCAAACTTGTGTTTATGTCTATCTACACTATCTGTATTTTTGTGAAAACGTAACCAATTTAGGTTTTGCCAAATCTTAGTTGTTATCCTTCCAATAGATTGATAATGCAATATAATGTCTGTATCTGAATGTCTATTGGTACATATAGCACCAACTAAATCATTTGGTAATTGGTCGCTTACATATCTATTAATATCTTCTATAAGTAAAAGACCACCTCTAAAGTATCTTAGGATTTCAAATAAAGCCTCTTGAATCTCTCTAATTGTCATTCTATTACCATCTTCCATAAATGGTCTTATTCGCCTTGCTTCCACAGTTGGATGTGCTGAAAACTTCATAACATCCTTTAGCTTTAATGCTTTTATATCCTCAAACTCATCATTTACATCTAGTATTAATGCTCGTCTAGGTTTCACTCCCTTTGCAGGATTTCCCATTACATATTCTTGAATTACTTTATTGGTTGTAAATGTTTTTCCAACACCCTTTTTTCCAACAGCAACACCTAATTTTGGTTCTCTCATAATTATTCGTATTTTATATTCAACTTTTCTCCAATAAATTCTTTATTATCTTGCGTTATAGTTTCTTCCGAAAAATCAGGATATGTAAACGTAAAAGTTCTAAAGAAAAGACCTTTGGATAAAGTTGAAGTATCTTTAAATTTAAACATAGGTGTTATTTTTTCTTTCTAGGGCGACCTCTTTTTCCTTTTGGCTTTGAAGTTGATTCTTTAGAAGCTATTTTATCAATCTCATTTAATATTGAAGTATCTCCAAATTCAGGCATACCATCAGGCTTAACAGCATCACTTACAAAGTTTGAGTTCGACTTGCTTTTAGGTGCAATAGTATCTGCTTGAACCTCGTAAACTTCTTCGGGTTCTTCAAAAACTGTTTCACTTTCAGATACATCTGTTGATGCTTGTGGTTGTGGCTCTGATTTTGGCTGTGGCTGTGAACTATAAACAGGAGTTGTCATTATGCTAGTTTGTTCACGAAGTTGTTTTAAAATACCATCTGCTGATTTTTTAAGACCAAATGCTGTGATTCCTGATGTAGCAAAATCAGTTCCAAAATAATATAGTAATAACTGTTCGTCAGTCATTCCAACACCTCTTTTTTGAAAAACTCTTACTAAAGGTTCTTTTACCTTTTCTTTAAATTCGTCTGTTGTATCAAAAGCATCTTTGCTTGTTTCATTAAACTCTTTAACAAAATCTCTAATAGATGCTGTATTTCCAAATTCATCTATTGGTAATTCTATACTTGGATTTATGTTACCTTCTGCAAATTCACGTTCTAACTTAGCCTCACTAATTGAAGCTAAAGAACCCATACCTTTTTTAAGCCTTGAATAACCATCAATGACTACATCCGCAATCATATCAGCACCCATTTTCTTTTCTTTGTTACCTAATTCGTTGTAACTTTTGTTAAAAGGCTCTTTGGTTGTTTCTTCATCTTCTTCAAAATCAGAAAAACTTGGTGCTTCAAAAACAGGTTCTTCTAATTCGTAATTAAGTTCACTCGCATCAACTTTTGATTTTGTGTAATCTCTTTCTTTTACGGGTTCGTCAAATGGAGAAAAATCAGGTGTTGAATCAAAATTATTATCATCAACAATTTCTACCACTTCCGCATCTAATACTTGGTCATCAGTTTTTTTCTTGGTACTCATCTAAAATGTATTTAATTAATTGTTTTTTACTATCTATATATTTCTCCAATATCTTTTTATCCATTGGATGCTTATAATCTAAATTGGTTATTACGTTTTTATGACGACTTATAATACTTCTAGGTTTATTTGTAATCTCCATTACTTCATCAACTGTATAATTACAGGTATCTAAAAGTAATTTGAATAAAGTTCCACTTGCATAAATTCTAACTCCATCCCTTTCACGTTTATTAATTACATTATCTATGTTTGTCTTATAAACATTACATACTATTTCAAATACTTTATTTTCTAATTCCTTGTTTTTAAGTATCTCAAAGTTAAGGATTTTTGTTCGATTTGTCCTAAAAAATAAACACATAAAATCAACTCCGTATTTCTTAATAGAGTTATTAAATTGTTCCACTAAATTGTGGTCTAAACTATCTGAATTTAATAAGGCTGTGTTATTAAGTGCTTTTATATGACCCAATAATGCTTTAGCACCTAAATCTCTTGTAAATAAAGAAAACTCTTTAAACAAAGCCTCAAAGTTGTACGGAATGGTCTGTGTTTGTTGTGTCATTGTTAGTCTTATTAGTTTTTATTATTATAACCCCTTCATCTCCCCAAATTTTTTGTATATCTTGGTATTTATATACATACGAATCCTCAATGCAAAGCGTATCTTTAAATGCTTTAACAAGGTTATCTAAATCAGGTCTTAATTGATGTGGATTACCTCTTAATTCGTTTTTTTTCTTTTTAGAATATGATTTAGGTAATGGTATAACGAAAGTTAGTGATAAAACACTTGGAACTTCATAATTATATTCATTCGCATAGTGCTTTAGGCTGTCTTTAAATATGTGATACCTTACCACTACGGGTCTTTTTTTCCATTTATCCCTTTGTGTCATTCTTGGCTTAGGAAAAGGACATACAGGAAACACTATTTCATCATATTCCATATTTTTTTGCAAAATCATTATTTTTTAAAATCTCTTGGGCAACTTGATAAGCAAAATCATTATCAGTTGTATAATGAACTCCTAAATAGTTTCTACTGTAAGCTACGTCATCAATCATTTCTTTTGCCTTATTATAAAATTCAGGAACTTTACTCCCTAAAACATTTAATATAACATAAGCCTGAACCGTATGTCCACTTGGATAAGATGGGCTTAATGCAGATTTTGAAGCAAAAGGAAATAATTTTAATTTAAAGTAGTTTGCAAGTTGATAAGGTCTTGGTCTTTGATAAAAATATTTTAGTCTTAGAATTAAAGCTGATGTATCTAAATCTATACTATCTATCAATTCTTTTACGTTAATTTTATCTGTTTGAAAACTATTGTTTATTGCCTGAAATAAATTCCTGTCATAAAAAATATATCTATTTTTATATTTTTCATTATCAGTTGATTTCATATCCTCTATGTTTTCAACTATTTCATTTAACTCTTGCTTTGTTGTATCGCTTTCGTTATTTGGAAATGGAAAATTTTTTAATTCAACATATAAGTCATCTACAAGGCATTTTTCTGAAATGATTTCTAAGTGTCTTTGAGTTGGATTACCGTAAATTATATTATTTAGTGATAAGGTCATATTTGTTTCCCATTAACTTTTTTAAATTAGTTTTTACTTCTCGTATTTCTTTTTTTAATTTATCATTATCACTATTCATTAATTTATTTAATGCTTGTCTATGGTAATAAATACTATAAGCTGATGCTGATATTAATAATGCAAATGTCAAGTAGTAAACAAGGCTAAACTCCCCTTTACCTGATAGTTCTCCACCTTGTTCAAAATTACCTGCTGTTGAGGTAATGTTAGTGCTATCAACTGCGTTTGATGTGTCTGTTGTCGCTAATGCTTCCGCACCTTGACCATCTGTAACTTGGGGTGTTGTGGCTTGATTTTCCATGTTATTTTTGATTTAATTTTACTAATATTAATACAAATGCTAAAGCACCTGCACTAATACTTATTATTGCTATTTTTTTTAATGAAGATTCTTTTGATAGTGATTTAGGTTTTTTTTTTGTACCATAAATAATAATTTCATCTAACGTTTCATTAGATTCTTTCATTGTTATTGTAGCATCAACTAATTCACTTGGTTTTAAAGTTATTGATTCAAAACCTATATAAGAAACAGTAAGAGGTAGGTTCGACTTATCATCATCTAATTCAAAATTATAATTACCATCATAATCAGTAGTAAAACCATAACCGCCTTTTACATTGGCTATGTTAACACCCATTAATGGTTCAGATGTGAAATCAACTATTTTACCTTTTAATATCATTTGTTAATTTTTTTCAATGTATGGTAATTAACCAATGCACCTAAAGAGAAACTAACAATACCTACTATTGTAAATACAATTAGTAGATTTTTATGTGCCTTTTCTTTTTTGGTATCTTGACCTTCTTTATTTTGAATTACCATTATCTTGATTTTTTAATTAAACCTACTATATATGCACTTAATAATGAAGCACTACCAACAATCATTAGATTCTTGACAGATGTTTCAAATTTTGGTACATAAAATTTAAAGTCATCTTTATCCTCGTTCTTTGCTACAAGGTAATGACCGTAAGCCTCTGCTGAAAACACAACAAAGGTAGTTAGAGCAATAATTTCACTATCCTTCATATTCTGCGGAATTGTGAGTTAGTATTTTATTTTCTCCATTTACGTTGATTATAACATAAGTGAACCTTGCTTTTATTTCATCTCCATTGACATTAAAAACATATACTCCACTTGAAACTATAACATTATTGTTATGTTGGCAAGTTTGCTCTATAATTTTGCATGACATTTGACGATTATCAAGGAATCCTTTAAAATACTCAAAAATCTCATTTATACCCAATTCATAGGGTTTGCTATATGTACCAACTAAAACTGCTTTATCGCAATAAAAAGACGACATTAATTTAGGACTTCTTAAACTAATTGCGTTAGCCCATAGTTTAATTAAATTTGGAGTTTCAGAACTTATATTTACCATAATAATTTATCTGCGTAATATCCATTACTGTTTTTAATATTCCTGTCTTTTTTATGCCTAATTTTGTATAACTTTCTTCTTAGTTTAGCAGTTCCCTTTGATACTTTGCCTTTTTTTTCAAGTTCCATGTAGGTAGGGTAATCATTATACCCTATTGCACCAACACTTGCGACTTTAACACCTTTTTTAAAAACATCTATTTTTTTACCTTTTGAAGAACTTGGCTTTACAATAACTCCAATTTTCTTAGCTTGGTTTTTAGTATATGTTTTTATTTTATAAGGCATTTAAAATATAAATTTATTTAATCTTTATTTCTAAAGTAGTTTACAGCACCTAATGTAGCTACCAATACAAGACCTCCAAATAACATACCTGTAACTCCTGAACTCTTTTTTTCCTCATCTTTTGCATCAGGTTTTGCTAAGTTTTCAATTTCTGTTGCTTTTAATTTTTCATCAGCAACTTGCTTTGCTTTTTCGTCTATTACTGACTGTTCTTTATCTTCTCTTTCTTTTTTAAGCCTTAATTTTTCTTCTTTGGCTTTTTGCTTGGCTTTTATATCATCCAATTCATCTTGCAGAAAATCCATTGTAACTTTTGAATAATTATTAAAGTATTCAGATGCTTCGTCTAATTCTTGCTCATAGCTATCTTTTTCTTTTTCGTCAGCACCTTTATATGCTTTTTCTAAGTTTGCTACTCGTTTTTTTAATGAGTGATAGGTTGAAATTCTTTTTTTTCCCTGTGTTGAAAGATTTTCCCTACCAATTTCGCCTTCTAATGTTAAAATTGTGTCCATTTTTTATAATAAGTTTTAAGTTTAGATACAAATATAGAATTTTTATTTTTTAAAATAATAATAATTAGTTTTTTTTTATTATACAGAATATTCCCCACTTGGCAGTATCGGTGTACCTGTTTTCATTCTATCTATACTTTCAGTTATTTCTTCAAGAGTTGGAAACCCTAAGTCTAAACCTTCAAAACTAGGTAATTTAGACATATCAGGTTTTCCAATATTATCTATACCACTTAAACCAAAATCAAGTTTAGATTTAGTAAAGTCAAACTT